>JGI24024J18818_10000001_pt1 | contig 332039 bp, 268 predicted proteins | sample Cruoilmetagenom2_FD_18818 | JGI IMG/M metagenome (IMG submission 18818) | reverse complement strand
CCTCCGCTTCATTTTTTGATTTCTGTTATAGCAATATTCAGATTTCTTAATTCACTCCAAGCCATATTCATCTTTAATTATAGACCATTCACGATAGTGCTTGTTGCATAATCCTTTTGCCAAATGCTCCCTTTCACAGCCTTTAACACCACATTGCTTAATTATTTTAAATAGATATGGAGTTCCATATAATCTTTCATAGGATAAATGTGTTGTACACAATCCATTTCTTTTGTGTGGATTGTCGCACTCAATAACCAAACACTTCCCACTCTCAACTACTATTGCTTTTCTAGTTGTCTCTAGTGTTCCGTTGCGTCTCTTTCTTGAATAGTGCATGTCACAGAGCCTCTTGGCTTTAATAGGAGAATCACATCCGTTTACAGCGCATGTACCTTCTGTGGAGTATTGCTTTTCTCTATTTTGTTTTTCTAAATTTCGTTTTTTCCGTTTCTCTTCATCTTTCTTTTTCGTTTCTTCAATGTGCAATGGATTCCCATACTTTAGAAAGCTCTTATAGTGGTTCTTGCAATATCCTTTTGCCTCATGTATCTTATTGCAATGTTCAACATTGCATATTCTCATGTGCTACCACTCCCATCGAATAATATGTATAATAGCTAGTTATTAATAAGAACTGTGAATAGTCTCACAGTTCTATTTTACTCTTTATATTGTGAAAATCCTGTTCCACTGCGTACTACATGCTCATTCATTTTAAATATGCGAGTCAATATGTTTCCTGTGAAGTTCTTAAGTGTAACGTCTTTGTGTCCACTCTTTTGTACAACTAAATCATAAAGCTCTTTATTTGGCACAGGCTCATTGCGTTCCCTTAGAATCTCTTCAACTAGTTCGTTTGCTTCTTTTGTACTCAGTCCACTAATCACTCTTGCGCCACGTTTTTTAACCTGTTTTCTTGGTTTTGTTTTGGCATTTTTAAAGTCCTTATCTTTAAGTTCCTCTATTTTCTCTTGAGGAATAATTGATTCTATAGTTGTGGCTGCTACCTGTTGAGCTGGGTTTTCATCTGCAATCTTCTGAACGGTTTCTTCTGCCACTTTTATAGCTGATTCTGTGTCAACATATCTTCTTGGCATTGGAATATCTTTTTCTATTTCTTGTTTAATTGCAGAATGAGCCTCACGTTGCACATTTGTTATTTGAATTGTTGTCTCTCGGTCATTAAACATATCAAAGAATCCTTTTGTGGATAGCTCTGTTACACCTTTTTCCTCTAGAGTGTTCAACTGGTCTAATCGTGTTTTTAAGCTCATATACATCTCAGATAAGCGTCTTCTCTCATCGGTAATATCTTTCATCATTCCATAAAGATAATTCTTCTCTTCAGATATATTCACTTAAATCATCTCCTATTTTAAGATTAATAGTTTATTAATGTCTTTAAGTTAACACAATGTTGAAGATTTTGTCAAAAGATGTAGAATTATAAGTTTCTTAATTTTTCTTGAAAATCACCAAGTTTTCTTTGAATTTCTTTTAATTCTAATTTTAGCTCTTCAGAAACTTTTGGCTCATCTCTCAAGAGTGTGGAAGCAAGAGCTAGTTGCCATGAGCCATTACCAAGGAAGGATAAGGCTTGATATAAATAATCACCTGATTTTCCTAGCTCTTTGAATTTTTCTACTTTAAACAGTTCTTTTTCACGTTCGTCCACCCATGCATCAAATTCTTTCTTTTGTGTTTCTGTCATAGTAATTCTCCTTTTTCTCAGCTCTAATTTTTGATTGCTGTTATATTCAATATTTTGTTTTTAGTTTATATAGTTAATAAAAATTATACATTACCATCTAAGATTCCATAGTGTCTCTAAGTGTCTACTTATCTTTCTGGAGTTCAACAGTATCCACTCGCCTGTGTCAAACTTCTCAATTACCTCATCTCTATCAATGTTCATAATCCATCGTGGTTCAGCCTCTATATAGTAGTAAGTGCATTTTTTAGTATTGAATCCTACTTTTAATTTTCCATAGTGTCCAGTTGGCTCATGTTCAAAGTCAATCCATTCATAGACATCTTTGTCGATATTTGTCGCCCCCTAGTAATTATCCGAGAATTCTTTTAAACCATGACTCTTTAGGGTTATTGGAAACTAATTCTCTTTCTTCTTCCAGTTCTTTGCGCCATTTGTTTTTTCCTTCTATTTCGGCTTCATTTAATGCTTCGGTACGCTTTTTCATTAGTTGTGCAACCTTATATGAGTCTTCTGTCTTTTGGTTTTTCTCAGTCTTAATAAAGTGGTCTGTTTCATAGGTAACTACTCCATTAGTGGATATTACTCTGTTTAGAACTTCAGCTCTTACATCTAGCTCATTAATGTAAATACAATCGCCCACCATAATCTTATCTGTATATATATTTCCCTCCCAAAGATTTTCAAACCTATCTAGAACAGTACTCTCATCAATTTCTGGAATATACATCCAATGACTCCTATATGAAAAATGCTCCCTGTATATTTGTCCCATAATAACGGCTTTATGTTCGGTCATGTTTTCCTCATTTCCACATAAAATAGTGTTTTTATTTGCTTATTTCATTTTTGTTTTTACAAATTTGTCACTTGCTTTGAAGTTGTAAATTGGCTTAACGATTTTTAAAATATCTACTGTATCGCCTATTTGACTTTTGATTTCTTCCATTGACTTGTAAGCCATTGGAGACTCATCGAGTGTTTCTTCATTGACAGAAGTAGTCCACACATCGCTCATAGTACTCTTAAACTCCTCTAAGTTCAGTTGGCTATTCGCTTGTGTTCTGCTTAGTACACGACCAGCCCCATGAGGCGCGGAGTAGTTCCAATCTTCATTACCCTTACCCACTGCAATGATGGAGCCATCACGCATATTAATAGGTATTACTAAGCGCTCACCTTCTTGTGCAGATGTTGCCCCTTTGCGCAGTATCATATTTTCTGTATCAATGTAGTTATGAATGCTATCGAAAGCATCAATCACTTCAAAATCCATTTTCGTAATAATTGTTGCAGCAATCTCAAGTCTATTATCTATTGCATAAGCTTGTGCTAATTTCATATCGTGAATATAGTCGTTGAACAGTTGACCATCTAAATAGGCAAGGTCTTTATGAACAGGTGGATTCTCTTGTTGATATTTCTTTAGCTCACTTTGGATTTCTGAATGACGATTTTGTTCCTTCAGCGACTCTATTAATTTTGAAACATCCTTGATTGCAATTGAATCCGTTGCTTTCTTCTGATGGTACTTAGCAACTTTTGCCCCCACATATCTACTTCCTGTGTGGATTAATAGATATTGGTTTCCTTCGTCATCTACAGATATCTCGATAAAATGATTTCCTCCACCCAATGTACCAAGACTAAGGTTGGTTCTAATATTTGATATTCCGTCTGCAATAAAATTAACAGAATCGAAACGGTCATAATCTCTATTTTCATTCTTTTTTTCATGAGTGTTTGCTCCGTTTGGAACACACTCACGAATTACAGAATCTAATTTCGCAAAATCTATTTCCTTTTTACCTATTTCAGCTACCAAGATACCACAACCAATATCTACACCAACTAAGTTTGGCACTACCTTACCTTCTAACTTAATTGTTGTACCAATTACACATCCTTTTCCTGCGTGGTAATCAGGCATTATACGAATTTTCAGGTCTTTCATAAATGATTGGTTACATAGCTCATTAATTTGCTCTATAGCTGTTTCTTGTTTATTCTCCGAGTAAATCTTTGCGTTAGTTTGTGTTCCTTTTACTTTTATCATTTTTGTTTCCTCCTAAGTCCCATGCTCTAATTTTTGATTTCTGTTATATATAAATTGAAAATCCATCTCAACAAGATAGCTTGTCAATATATAGTTTAAAATCCAAGCTCTAATTTTTTATTTCTGTTATATGTGATTACCAATAGTACGATTGCTCAATGTGTTCTGTTCTTTCTTTACACTTGATACACCACAAATGCTTAATATGACCTTTTTCTCTCTTTCCCGACTTTCTTCGTGGTATTGGGAATATGCTACTGCAACACTTACATTCCAATTTACTAGATATAATACTTACCAATATAATCATCTCCTATTATTTAATTTCAAATAAGCCATGTAACTTAGCTTATTTGAAATTACTAATCTATTTAATAATTCATTGCTTTAGTCCGTTGAATTGAAGATATATAGTTTTTATTATATGATTTCTATTTCTTCTTCAGTCTCATCATTAAAGCTTACCAACCCTTTTAACAGAAGTTGTGTTGGTGATAGTTTTATCTCGCTACCGTCCTCTGTAGTTACTGTAATATATCTAACGTTTGTGTCATCTAAATTACTTACCAAATCTTCAACACCAAATTCTTCTGTATCAAAATAAAATATTACTTTACCACTAAGATTAATCACACACTTACCCCCACTATATATTTAAATTGTCCGTTGGCTACGACTTGAGGAGAACTTATGTTCCCATATTACATATGTTACATTCAGATGTCAACTGTAATATATTTGGTTAAATTTAGCTTCTGCTAAAACTAGCATTTTTTATATTACTGGCATTCAAAGATATTGTCAAATATATTAAAGTACATTATTCTTTTTACCTATAAAAGTACCTGTAAATTTAGTCGTTCTACCTAAATGAGTATAACATGTCCCACCTAAATTACTACTGGTAAAACATGGTTCGTACACTCTTTTTGAAGAAATAAGAACAATTTGTGTCATTTAGACTAGTTAGTGGGTCTAAGCGCCTATTAAAAGTAGTTCTTCAAAAACAATATAAGATTTCATTTATCAATAAATAGTTTTTATCTAGGTCTTTTAAATCGTCAGCTTGACAATTAAAAGACTGTTATACATAATTATTTAGTCATATCTACTTTGTAAGTATCGATTACAGTTTCACTATTTAATATCTTTTTAATAGCCGTAACGTTTCTATATCTTTTACCGTTTGTACTAGTCCAAATTGTATTATAGTGATTACCAATCTTAATATAGTCTTCTGTCTCCAGTTTACCTTTTTCTTTGAATAGGTTATATGCCATATGACAGATGCCACTTTTTCTAATGTCTCTAGCATTTAGATAATGATTATCAAATACCTTTTTAAACATGTTGAACTTACGATTGACAAACAAGTGGGTTAATAAATTATCTTCCGTCACTTTCCCTCTTTTGGACTTCTTAAAGACTCTATCGCCTTCATATAGTTGACTATAAAATGTCTGTGGTAAGGTTCCATTCTCATTACTATTAATGTATTCTAACTGATTATCTGCTTGGTCTAATAGTTTATATAGTTTTTTAGTAATTTCAATAGTTCTTTCGTCTTCGTTTAAATCTGTTAAATTAGCAAAGTAAAGCCCATCTTTTTCATCGATATCTTTCATTTTTAAATTAAGTAGCTCACTAAATCCTTCTCCACTAATACCTTCAAATATAGCCAGTAGCACTGCTTGGTCTATCTCATTTGCTAATTCTTGTAGCATATCGATAACTTGCTCTCTAGTGAGAATAGTATTTAAATATGAAGTTACAAACTGTCTTCCCCATTCCACATGGTCTTTCTGTGATAATGGATTAATATTACCTTCTATATAGCCTTTTCCATATGCCCAATCGATATATCTGCTAAATGACATGATATAATTATGAACACTTGAAATAGTAGAGGATTTTGCTCCATTTAGAACAACTGCAAGTTCATCAATATTCATCTCATATAAATCTTTATTAAGTTGTCTCTCTGTTTTTGTAGCATTTCTTAATGAAAAGAACATAGTAGTTCTTGTTGGTATGTGTTCAATCTCTTCTAAGAACTCTTTCTTAATCTCTTCATTATATAAATCTTCATATTTAATCATATCTTCACCTTTTTCCCCTTTTTATTGTTCGTATTTTTATTTTGTTAATTCAATTGAGTCAAAATATTTTTTAATTCCTTTTTCTGCATTGGTTGTAAAGTAACCATTTTTAATAATTTTATACTCTTCCCAGTGATTTCCTTTTCTATCAAAATCTATACCTTCAAGAACTTCTTTTATATTCTTAAGTGGTATACCATTGTCTCTAAATCTTTTTGCTAATACAACATATCCAAAGAACATTTTATTGTTTCTTAATAAGTCACTGTCATTTCTTGACTCAAATCTCTCTAAAAAATATCCTAGAAGATGGTCAAAGAATTTTACTAAATAGTCTCCAACATCATTTGCATCCATTTTAGATTTAACATGAAATTCAGTGTCTATTGCTTTTGTAAGAACACTGTAATTTACAATTTCTCCTGCAACTGTGTTCAATCTCTTGTCTGAACCTACTCTGTTTTTTAGGTCTGATTCAGTCTTTAATTGTTGCACTATTAAATCAGCATATCTACTCTTCTCTAGCTCTTCTGCTCTGGATTTTGGTATCGGAGTCGCCTTCGATAATTGAGCTTGATATTGTTGTGCTTTGCTTGTAGACCAATTTGTAAATTGTACTGTAAAGTTAAAACTTAATTCAGGATTTTTAGAATATGCCTCAAGACTAGCTAAACACCTATGATAGCCATCTAATATGTCTAATCTAGTTCCCTCTGTTATTGTCAATGTATGGCTTTTATTGTTGTAAATAAACTCTTCTCCACTATCCGATGTTCTAATTGCTCCGTTAAAAGCCAAAGGTGTAGGAAGTAATTCTTTCTTTAATAGAAGACTTGTCATTTCTTTTACATTCTTCTTGTTTACTGTGGGACGGACTATTATCTCATCTAATCTTTTTTTAATTGTTGCTTGTCTTTGGATATCATAGTTGTAATATAGAAGGTTTGCTTTCATCAGTCTTGCAATAGTTTTAATATCTACAGGACAGCTCCAAACATCAGCATCCACTCTGAAAACGTTTTCTAGTGTTAGAGGAAAAACCTCTTCGTCAGCCTCATTATCCATATAAAATTGGTGCATCTCAGTTATTTCACTTTTATTAAACCAATCTTTTATATCTAATTCTTTTACCCCTGTTTTAAGATATATTTGTTCTGTAATAAGTCCAAATAATCTTATGTCAATATCTTGCATTAGCTTTGGATTATTAAAGTATTTTTGAACTTCTCCCTCCAAAACACCATATTCACTTAGCTGCTCTTTTATTTCATTGTCTGCTTTCGCATTTCTTCTTACTAAATCTATATTTTCTATTACTATGTTTAGTAGGTCTACTTTGTTCTTTCCAGTTCTCACTGATTTCCCTCCGTTCTAATTTTAGTTTTCTGTTATAGATGTATCTTGTTTTTCTATTTTGTCTATTGCTATGTTGAGTAAGAAGAGACTGTCTTTTCTAAGTTGCTCTAATCCTTGTAATAGTAATTTATGAGGAACTTCTTTATAAAGGTTTGGATTAATGTTTTCTCCAATTGATATTGCACCAGTCATACCATAATCCTCTTCTTCAACATATAGTTGAGTCGTTTTCAGATTACTGTGATTAGCAATTCTTTTTGCCTCCATAATATCTCCTGTTTGTCTATATCCAAATGTCACTGCCGTTTTTCTGAATGAGTGGAAACTATATTTTCTACCCTCATGATTCAATTGTTTTCTCGCTCTTGCCATCATATCTATGACGTTTTTAGTACTTATAGTAAATATTTTACCCTCGCTATTGCTATCTATTTTACATATCTTTGCAAACAACTCATGACTTATTTTCTTTATCCATTTCTTGTTTCCTTTTCCTCTGCCTCGTATAATTACATATTCTTTCTCATAAACAAAATCTGACACCTTTAGATTAATTAACTCAGACTGTCTAAGTCCTGTGTCAATTGCAAGTAAGCTTATACAATACTTCTCATATGCTTTGTATCGTTCTGTCTTTAAGATGTGTTCTGCATATTGTAAGGCAACATCTAGGGGCATTGGTTCAACTGATTCAGCATCATCAATATATTTATCAAGTGTATCTAAATATGAAATATCTGATGTTATTATTTTGTTCTTTTTTAGATATCGCAATAACTCCTTTATAGAAGAAATCTTTCTGTTAATGGTATTGTTTTTATATTTCTTCTTACCATTAACCTTCTCTTTATATAGTTTATCATAGTAACCTAGAAAAGTTTCTTCGTTTAGTCTGTTCCAATCATGATGGGTAACATGTTCCAATGTCTTATTATACACTTCCAGTGTAAATTGCACAATGTCTGTTTTATAGGAAATTGAAGTATTGTCACTTTTCTCCTTTTTTTTGTCGATAAATTTTGATATTATTTTACTTGCATTGGTTTCTGATTGTTTTAAAATAACTAAATTTTCCATTTTATATTTCCCCTTTTATTTTCCATAAGCCTCTGCGACATATATCTATTTTAAACTCACTGACCAAAACACTATTAAATGTTCTCGTCACTAATTTTAAATTGCCTTATGTGATAATCTTCTTTATATGTATTCATATCATGCTCCTTTATTTAAAAGTTTAAACATGTATTAAGTAATTAATAACTTAAGTATATAGAGCCTTAATGAATAAACTCTATATACTTACTCTCCATTTGAACAAAGGTTCCACCTTCCATAATGTCACTGCCAATCTTTTTAAAGTCCACATACTTTTTAACTTCATTGCTTAATCCATCTAGTTGATTTGTAACAAGCATGTAGGTGTATCCTAAATCCTTTGGATTATTGCAATCATGATATATAATGTACTTATTCTCTTGGACTACTTCAATCCCCATCTCCACATTATCAAGATTGTTATTATATAGTCCGATGAAAGCCTTTAGTATTTCTAATTCTTCTATTTCCAATGTAACAATTTCTTTTGTGATGTTATTGACTCTTTCTATTCTTTCATACTCTGATATTTCTAGTTCAATTCCATTGTCGGATTCAAAACCATGAATGGCAAACTCTTCATATATCTGATTTCTCTCTATATAGCCGAAAGAAAATTTACCATCTGTCATGGTGGCGACTTTGATTTGAATTAGAATGCTTTCCAATTCCTCTTCTTCATATGGTAACGTGAGCCAATTACCTATGCTCTCACCTTCGTTGTACTTCCCTAAGTTGATAAGATAAGCTTTCATGTTGTCTCTCCTTACTACTAACTAAGTATAACACATTTCACTTAATTTGTCAATATCTATTTATAATATTGTTATAACACTTTATATTGAATTATTAATTACCACTTCATATTTATTCTCATCTATTTTAAACAAAAAGCTTAATGATGATGATTGTATTATATTAAAATCTTCGCTTTTTCCTTCTGCTTGCAAGTATGCAAAACATAGCTTTCCTCTTTTTAAATCATCTAATTCCATCTTATGAATATAAACAAAGTCATCTTCTATCTCAATCACTTGTTGCACCCCCACTTTTTTTAAGCTCACTTCATTGCTCTCGCAAATGCATAGTCTCAATATGAGCTTGCGACAACAATGAAAGTTGTCCTTTTCTTCAAATAATATTATACTTTTATCGGTTTACCTACAACTTAATTATAGCACATTACTATTGTTTTGTCAATAAGTATTTATTCAAATAGCGAGTCAACTTCTTCTTTCTTTACATAAACGTGTATATAGTCATCGACTTTTGATAGTTTTTCAGACCACTTGTAATCATATAGCTCTAGCATAGCATCAACGACATCAGATGTTCCACACCATACATTCATATCTTCAAGAATAATATTACTTTCTCCAAGATTTATTTTTTCTTTAACTATGTCAATCAGCTTAAATGTCTCTCTTACTATGCCATCGTCAGCACCCCCATCTGTTTTATCTGTAAGAAAGTCTGCAACTATTTTTCTGAAATCTGCGTTACTGTATATTTCAATTTTTTCTTTCACTCTTACCATCTCCGTTTCATTTGTTTCTTACTTATAAATTAATTATAGCACATTAACCAATACTTGTCAATAACTATCTTAAGAATAAATAAGAGAATTTAATCTCTTATTTATCTGTGTAATCGACTGTACTTCCTTTAAAGCAATTTCCACGATAAACCCAGTTTGACTCTACCCCCACACGTTCCAAAGTGCTAAAAATGGCTTCACCATTAATATGATTATAAGGCTCTCCCATTTGAATTAAGTTGCTTGTGTGTGTGATTGGAGGAAGAACATTAATAAAGTGATTGCGCAACTCATCATCAACAATGTCTCCAACCTGTAAATAACTGTTTAAGTCACCCTTCCAGTTTTTAAAGGTTTTTACAAATTCAGATTCAGTTCTCGCTAATTGTTCTGCAAGTTTAATCGTCTCTTCTTTCATATATGCCATATTCTTGTATGTTCCACCATATAGATGCTTATTTAACATTGTCTCCATCTTTGGAGATATATCCATATAATGAGCCGCATCGAATCCAATAACATGTTTACAGTCTTCAAAGTAATCTTTCATAACACCAAAAGAATTTTCAACTGTAGACTCATAAGTGACTCCACCATGAACATCTATTGAATATTCATCAAAGTCTACTGGATATTCTTTAATTCCTACATACCCACATAAATGTCCCAATTGTTCCATTCTAAGAACAAGACACTTCAGACCATTATGCTCAAATCTTAGCTCATTCGGCTCTGTGTCCCACTCCTCTAAGACTTTACTATTATTGTTGTTTTTTGATAGTTCCATTTATATCATCTCTCTTCCTCTTAAGCTTATAAGTAAATTATAGCACAAACATTAATATTTGTCAATACTTAATTTATATCTTTGTAAACAATTATAGCTAATATTACCCCTACAATCCCAGTAAAGAACAATAAACACATTGAAGGGATAAACACACTTAGACTATTAGGATTGGTGTCATGTTTTTTAATTCCTCTTCTATAGAGATATGTCGCCAAAATGAAATTAATCAATGTTCCTATTAAACTAGTGGTAAACAAGCTTTTTAAAAATGATAATATAAAGACTATAATGTTATCCATACTCGCCATCCATCACATAAGTCATAGAACTCTGAAAGTCTGTCGTTTACAAGCTCCTGTAGGTCTTCTTGTGCATCTTCCTCTTCTAAGAATTGCTCTATTGCATCCTTACCCTCTAAAACTTCACTATCGACTATTTCAATTAACTCTTCAAAATCTTGTGCCATGTATTCATCTTTAATCTTTGGAGCAAAAGACTTTAACACTTTATCTAATTCTACCAATGTTTCCCACTCATCGTCTTTTTGTGTTGCCTCTCTTAATCTTTCACCGTTTATTTTGTAATTCCACTGTGTCATTTATTTACCTCCGTCTAAAAGATGTGGTTGTAAGCCAGTTCCTGTCCCCAGTAATACACCATCTTGAATTGCTAGGTCAATCAAATCCATTGTATCATCATAATTGTAACTAGAAAAGAAATCTTCTAAATCTTTGAAGCCTTGTTCTATTACCACGTTCAAAGCCCACTCTCTAGGAACCAATAGATAAGAACTTCCAAAAATATCAAATTCACCGTTATCGTTACTTATTAATTGGTCTACATAGCCATGTATTTCCACTACATCTTTTTTATTTACTGAAATCTTAACACTCATAAGCTCATTCAATGTCTTGTTAATTTCACTGTACTCACGATACTCTTCATCATGTTCTCCACTAGTCCACTCACTCAATCCTTCTAGGTGTTTTTCAATAAGAGAAGTTACACGTTCTAATTGGTAGATACTCAATTGTTGATTCATATTCATCCATCTCCCTTTTCTTAACTCTAAATATAGTATAGCATATCGCCATTTATTTGTCAATATGTAGTTTTCGTTAAATGTCTACTGAAACTCCAATAGACACTCGTATATTTATTTTTGACTGTTAATGCTATCTTCCAAGTATTTTACACCATCATCTAAATCGTAGTCTCCATCTCTGTCATAATCATTACTATCATAGTAAGATGGAGAGCTATTGAATGAAGTAACAATGAAGACTATAAGAAGAGCTACTCCGATAAAAATTAAAGCGCCCTTAGTACTAAATTCATCTTTCTTCTTAGTGCTATTGGTCATTCTGTTAATATTGGTGTCATATTTAAAAGACTTGCTATTGTTATTCTTATTTATGTTAGTATCGTATTTCATATTCTTTCTTCCCTTTCCTTATTATTCCTCCTTCCATTCTAGTATACTGAAGCAAAAGTGTCTAATCTTTTTTATAATATGCTCATTTTATCTCTAAATCTTTATTGAGTAAACTTTCAAAACGTTTGCTTCTTTCATCATAGTCTATTATTGCTTCGCCTTTTTTCTCCATTTTTCGTATTGTTTGATAAACCTTTTCTATACACTTGATATCAAAATTTTTACCTGTCTTGAGATTCTTGTATTTTATTCTATATTTTTCTTCCATACATATTCCCCCCTTAATGAAAGATAGATTTTATCTCAATTATACACTATAGATTTTCTCGTTTAAATCTTTAATGTCAACATAAGATATTTCACTCAATCCTATTTCTTTCAACCTCATAAATAAATCATACTCTTTTTCTTTACGTTTGATTGCTTCATCTTTTATTTCATTAGACATAACCACTTCACTTGACTCAAAAATTTTAATATCTAAGGAATTAGGATACTTATTAATTAAGTCCGTATAAACTTCAATTGCTTCTGGAAGTGTTTCTACTTCGGTATATCCAGCATTAGAACGGAAAATTAATGGAATATCCATGCTTTGACTTACTTTTATAATATACAATTTATTTCCTCCTTTTATTTCTATTTAAATATGAGTGTTTTCTCCTTCTTTAGCAACTTCTAATTTTTTTATTCTATAAGCTTTAACTAATTCAGACGTTTTAAAGTATCCTACTTTTATATCTAACATCATCTTTAACCATTCTTCTGTATTAGATAATTCTTGAATAACTTTATATTGCTCTTCAGTTACTCTTATTGTCATATGTAGTACCTCCTTTTAAGTTAAAATCAACATTTTATCACGCTTTAAATACTTCACCATCTAAGAAGGTATTGTTTATTGCTACCACATCAATTAGATTTCCTTTTTCACATTCCCCATATTTATCAATTAGTTCACTATTTATATAATCAACAATACTATTTATATCTGCCCAACTAGGTAGCTCATTATCTGTAATTAATTGAAAATCAATATCGCTTTTACCTTCTTTATACTTTTCTGTATTGTAACTACCTACTACATTTATTTTAGTGATTGTTAAATCTGATATTTCTGGATTGTACTTTTTTAACTCATTAAACTTTCTTTTAATATCTAATTTAACTAGTTGCATATCTAACATTTACAACGACCCCTTTGATTTTATATTATCATTTTTCGTGATAAAATTAGAACATTATTAATATCAATAGGTTGCACCAGTTGTATTATTTACAAAGGTAACATTATTAGCCACACCCTGTTCAAACATGTAATCTGTGAGTTCTTCCAGTGTTTCAAGCAATGACATAATTATATAGTGTTCATCTGACATACTAATAGCGACAGAGACATCACCTTTGTTGTCCATTTTAATATCCCAATCACTTTTCGCTTCTTTGTAATGTAAAACAGTGTAACTTGCATTGGGGAGCTTTTCTTCAATCAAATTGAATGTAACAAAATCATAAGTATGAACGCAAACCACTAATGCCTGTTCTAAAATTTCATTAAATGATATGTTTTCATAGTTTCCGTCACCTTCCATAAAATCAATTGTATCGGCTACTTGCTCATAAACTTCATCACCTAATTCTGCAATATAGTTTTTCTCAAATTCGTTTGAAGCGTACTTTTTAATCATTTCTTCTTTAGTAATTATCAATACAATTCCTCCCATTTCAACCTTAATCTTATTATACATTTTAGAGTGCTTCTTACCTATAACTAAATTATAGCACATATTACTCTATATGTCAATAACTATTTTATGAAATTATTTTATCACCTTTTTCCTTATTACATGGAGAACACATTGTTTGGTAGTTGACAACCTCGTCTCTTCCACCCTTGCTTTTAGGAAAAATGTGGTCTTTGGTCATTAACACCTCTTCACCGTTTCCACCTAAAGCATACAGATTAAAGTGATACACGTTGTCATTTTGATGTCTTTCTTTTGCAAAATATGACCCTTCGATTCCACAGGTTACACATTTTGTTCCACTACTTACAAAGCATTTATATCTGTCAGATGCCATCTTCATTAGGTCTCCATCGTAGTCTACTTTTGTTTCCTTGTCACTTTTTCTTCTATCCATAAAGAGAAGTGTTTTTGATAAAACATCTTCAATATCATATTTCTCTTTTCTTATTAAATATTTAATCATATTATAATCTCCAATCTACCCCATGAATCCTGTTTCTAAAGCATTTTCCCTTATATATTCTTTATTGGAGACAATTGTATTAAACTGTTCCAATAGCATTTCTAAGCCTTTTTCTGTAGGCTCTGCCTTGTTGATTAGGTCTACTTCACCAACTTCATCAATCCCAGTCATTACTAATTTAACACCTTCTGGCTCTAAATAATATAGGCTTATTGAAACAATAATATCAGTATTTTTCTCTTCATCGTAATTGGCAGATATTTCATTGCTAATCATATATCTATAGCAATCATCGATAATACTATGCTCATTAAACTCAGCCAGTGCCATCGGTAATTGTCTATTTAAGTTCTCTATCATCTTTGTTCTATCCATTTGAAATCACTCTCCAATTTTATGTATGTAGAGCTGAAAATCTCAGCTCTAATTTGTGCAATCTGTTATAGTAACTATTGGTACATGAATACTACTTGTTCATTACTTAAGGTGTAAATTTGCTCTTCATTAATTCCATTGCTGCCTTCTCTCAATAGCTCAATTAGAGATGAAACATCTGAGTCTTCGTGCATCCATGTGAAGAAATCGTCATAAGAACAATGTAATCTTAAATTATCTTCATCCTGATATCTACACAGGTCTTCAACTGATACTTCAAAATGCTCTGCAACCTGTTTAACTTCATTTTCCGATACTTCCCATTCTTCCATTAAATCTTGTACATTCGTTTCAGTAGTTGTTGTCATTTCAATTCCTCCATTTGTTTGTTTTGTTTAATTAACTTATAACTAATTATAGCACATTAATTTCTTTTTGTCAATATCTATTTAAAACTATTCAATTGCTCTTCTATAATCTCCAAAGCTTTATCTGATAAACCATGTTTACCAAAAATCCCTGTAATATCCTCTGCTATCATTTTCGCATCGATTCCATCAATTGTGTAATCTTTTTCATTCATAGCAAATTCAATCATGCTTTTTGCTTCTGTTCTTAATTGCTCATCTGTTAATTCTACTTCTTCTCCAATGTCAGTTGTAAATTTAATCATATCTTCATCTTCTTCTAGAAATTCAATGTCATCCTCTTCCCAAGCAAACTGTATCATATCCGACACCAAAATTTCTTTTAGCTTTGCAAGGGCAATCTCATGAATCTCTTCCTCACTATTTGCTTTCACTGTGAACATTGAATCTAATGATACTACATATTGTTTTGTCAATTTAATCACGCTCCATTTTCTTTTTGTTGTTTTTACCTATAAGTAAATTATAGCACATGACTCGTGTATTTGTCAATAACTAATTTAATAATATTATTATTTTATTCGACATCTTCATCTTCACAAATATGACTTTCTATTTCTTCTATATTACCCTCTTCACCACAATAGCCACACTTTATCAGCTCAATCGACATAATTATTACATCCCTAATTTTATATTGTCTTACAACCTCCCCGTTTTCACAGGGAACGCTCTAAGCCTAAATGTCTGTTTATACTCGCTTAGTCGAGTTAGCTATGCTATTGCCTTTACTTTTAGGATTGTATTATATTCTAAATCCTCATTTTTCTTTTCAATTCGAGAACCAATAAAGAACACATCAATTAATGCCCAAAATCCTAATCCACCTAGTGTCAGTGTCATTGTAATACCCATTCCAATATCGCCAACATAGTATCTGTGACCACCTAAAGCACCCAAAAAGAACCATAGTGCATATGCGATGCCTTTTGACTTTTCTTTGCCTTTAACCTCAGATTGTACCATTGCCAATTGTTGTGAAGATAAATCTTTCATAGCTAGTAGATTGCTCATTCTCATTTCTCCCACTCTCTTTTTTAGTATTTTCTTACCATTACCATAATACTATATTTTTGGTGCATTGAAACCATAAATTAATTTTATTTTTACCAACTAGAGTCATAATATAATTTCTCATTTTTAAAATCAAAGTTATCTAAAATTCCACCAATAGTTTCTATAGTTTCCTCAATAGCCCCAAAATAATATTCATCGTATTGTGTGCTACCAAAGAAGAATCCGTTTTGTGTGGGCAAAAGCTCATCAGCTTTACTATGGTCTTTTAATACCTCTTTACACACTCTTAATAGCTCTTCCAGTTGTTCTTCTGAGACTTGATGAGCTATACATTCATCAGTGTTATTTTGCACGTTTTTAACAAACCATGAATGAATGTGGTTGGCTTTTCTCCAATATGCTAATTCATTAGTGTAATCTAATTTGCCATCTTCTTTTTCTTTTACTAAGTACATATCTAGACCCATCTGTATCATCCTCTTTCTGTATCTTTCTATAAGTAAATTATAGCACATTAACAGTAATATGTCAATAACTAATTTTATATCCCTATTGTTTGTTCTATTCGTGGTTTAAATGGTTTGATTGTTCCACACTGCATTCTACTTCGCCAGTGGTCATCAATTCAACGATTTCAATTGTGTTTAGCTCTGCTACAGAATAACCTTCGCCCATTTGATTATAAGCATAATATTCGTCCTCACCTACATTTTCAATTGTGCAAAACTGTTTGTCGCCCATATATGTTAATTCAAATAATCTGTTTCCGTTTATAGTAACTATTTTGTGTGCCATTGCCATCTTCCTTTCTAAGTTAAAACCGTTACTTTTATTATGTTAATGGTTTAATTTTTAACCACATTTCGCCATCATGTTTATTAATAAAGTCAATAGTTCCATCTGAATTAAACATTAATTCTTTAGCCTTTGGAAACTCTAACCATGAATCCTTTTCGCCTACTAAAGTTGTAAAGCTATTTGTTTGTACAATGTTCACCTCTCTAATTTGACCGTTTGCCATTTCTGGTTTCATAGTGTTTTCTAAGAATTGAATTTTGTTTCCTTTGCTTAACCACTTTTTAAACTGGGAAAGATTTTTAATTGTCATTATAATTGTCTCCGTTCTATTTTTAGTTTTTTGTTATACAATTAATACAATCGTTCTTTTATTAAGAAGCAATTGCCCATAACGATGAGTTATAGCAATCCATAAATTTCTCACCTTCATTTGAAGATTCCCAACTATCGTTTACAATTGCCCCATTGTTCACCTCAATATAATAATCTACATATCCGTTAGGGAATTGACTTGAATCAAAATCATTTATGAAGTAATACCATTTTTCTTCTTCATGTATCCATACCATTATATAGTGCATTTAATTTCCTCCATTCGAGTTTTAATAAAATATCGTTATTACTGATTCTTTACTTTAGGGAAGGAACCCCTTCCCATTCTCAACTACCAAGCATACCCACCATCGTTTACTACATACTCAAAGTAATCCTTTTGTGCATTAAGTTCTTTTTCCTGTTCTGCTTGAATTTCCCAGTATTCTTGTTCAGACCATTGATTCAACTTTTCTTCTACTCCAAATGGTTGTGGATTATACATTAATCTACCAACACCACTACATTTATAACAAATACCATTATCAATGTGTCCGTATCTTTCCATTTTTCCATCTGTGCATCTATCACATTTAAATTCGAAGTCTGATTTTTTCATTCTCATCATCCTCTTTCTTTTGTGTGTTTCTTACTTATAAATTAATTATAGCACACTAAAGATGATATGTCAATAACTATTTATTAATATTTATTTAATTTCAAATAGCTCTTCTTTATTCCCAATTGAATATTTAATGATGTCCCAACCTGTCATTCCAAAATTGTTCATGGGTTTATCAATAAAGAATCCTCTCATGCTGTCTATTGACCTTACAGTAGCCATTGCACCTATAATAGTCTTCTCTAAATCATCTTCACCAACAAGCTCCTCGCCCATGATAATAGAGCTACCACCTTCTGCTATGATATTCCAATTATCAATCTCATCAATAGAATCACAACCACTTGAATCTAAAATTGATTCTAAGACCTTTGGCGCAAGGGATGATTTATCCACTACTAGCTCTAGTGTAACCAAATTCAAATCTTCTCCATTGGAGTCCCCAACATTAGTGACTGATACTGCATATAGATATTTAAAGCTTAATCCTTCCTCTTTATGCTCATACGTTTTCTTAGTGAACATAAACTCTTCTGAATCAAATCCTATCCATTCAGCTTTTAAGTAACATGTGTTTACTTGTCCTGTAATTCCGTTGAATGAGTAATCCATAATTATCAGCCTCTTTCTCTTTATTACTATAAATAAATTATAGCACATACTTATGTAAATGTCAATAACTATCTTTTAGGAAAGGAATTATTATTCCCCTCCTAAAATACATCTAAGTTAATTTATTCTCCACTATGCCACTGTAAGCCTCTAGCCTTATATAGTGGAATCCAATGTTGGTCATAAAAGTCGTAGCCTCCACCGTCAATACCAATAACAACCCCTAAAGACTCAGTGTAGTATGCAACTACCCCACATTTCTCTAGTATTTCTTTATTTTCCATTGCCCAATCACTGTCTAAAGACTCGCCAAAAGTCCACATTGTTCCCCATCCTACAGGATATCCATAAACGGTTTCTCTTTCTTCTGTTATTTCATAGCTATCCCCATTAGAATCTATGTCATGATTCATTAAAATGTTGACTGCATCAGTAGGAATAGCATTCCACTCATTAACCCATCGTCTAGTTGCTTCTAAGAATGTTGTCATTTTTTATCATCTCCTATTTCATAATATGGATATTTTATTAATCGTAAAATTCATCTTCTGTAATTTCTTCAATCGCTCCATCTGAATCCAAAATCACCGCATAGTCTTCTTCTCTTTTCAGTGTGTTTACTGCTTTTTCTTCTGCTTCAATTGGATTTTTAGCTTTTACTTTATAACTAAAAACTTGTTCAACTGAAATTGCTACTTCATAATATTTATCCATCTTAATTCCTCCAATTTAATAAAAAGTAGATTTTACTGATTTAGATAGAGTCTATTGCCTCATCTAAATAATCTATTGTATATCCCATTGTTTCGATAGCATCTTCAATATCCTCTTCATTTTCATCTAACCTTTCTTTTTCTAGTTCCCCAATTTTAGTCTCAATCTCATCATAACGTTTTTGTTCATCTTCGTCCATCTCATCTAGCTCATCCAACTCATCTCTTTCATTTTCTAATTCTTCCATTTTTTCTTCTATTTCTGATTTTGTTTTCTCCAAGTCTTCTAATTCTGATTCTAAATCTGTTTTCTTTTCTTCTAATTTATCTTCCAACTGTTCTCTTACTGCATCTCGCATATCGTTTTTAAATGTCCAAAATCCCATTGATTCAACTGCTTCTATAGGGCTTAAGCTTTCCCATAAGCCACTATCTTCTTCAACATTATTAGACTGTTCTAAGATTTCTACTGCATCCCTTAAGTCAAAGTGTTGGTCACAGTACTCATGTAACTTTCCATCATCGTCTAATAGACTGTCTACATCCGTACTTCCGTTTGAAATGTCGTGTATGAAATCTTCTAGATATTGTCCTACAAATCCTTCTGCTTCTTCATTCACATGATTATAGTAATTTTCAAACTTTGACATATTCATCATCCTCTTTCTTTTATGTGTTCCTTACTTATAACTTAATTATAGCACACCAACATGTATATGTCAATAAATATTTTTTAAAAATCATACTTCAATTAATTATGAAGCTATGAAGTATGATTTTTCTACAAATTAGCTTTTAATTAGTGATTTTTTTATAGCTTTATCTTCAGCATATGTAACAATTAAAGCGAACACAAAGCTCAATATATGAACTAACACATAAGCTATTAACATCATTGGATAAAGAGTATTCCATCCATAATAAGAAACCAATTTAAACCCCATAAAAATTTGCGATAACACTGGTAAAAATAATGAAATCGCTCCACCTAATACACCATGAACTATGAAAAATAGATATACTGTATAAAGATGAATTCCAATTCCACCAAAAACCTTAATAATACCAAGTAAATATAATATTGCTATTGATATGCCATGTAGAAACTTCATTCCTCATCCTCCTTCATAATATCAGCTTTTTATTAAATTTGTTCAACTAAAGGTGTATTCTCATTGCCCACATACTCATTGAAAGCAATAGCATTCAAAAGGTCTAAGTCGCCCTCCATTGACATATCCAATGCCCAATTAAACATATCACTTGCAATTTGTTCATCAGACCAACTAATAGGACATGAATAATCTTCACCGTTAAAAACAAAATCCTCATTGCCTTGTATATTAACAATAAAATTATAAAGCTTTCTAGTGTCGGTAGTTTTTAATAAACTAAATTTAACGATTGCTTCTCCACTTTTGTAAATAGCCATTTTAACCCTCCATTCAATTTTCATAAAAGTCGCAATTTATCAATCACAGTAAAATATTTTCTAGATATTTCAAACGCTCCATTGCTTCTTCTTCTGTTTTAAAACCATCTTCAAATAGCTCGTATTCGCTACATAGACACCACTCATCGTCAGTTTCTAACCAAGTTACCTCAACATCAATTCTTTCAACTACACCATCTCTAATCAGCTCTTCTATACCTTCTTCTTTTTCTTGCTCTTCCTGTGCTTCTCGTATGTTCCTAAATATATTTTTCCACGTTTCAATGTCAAGTCTTTGCATATAGTCACCCCTCTTTTTTAATAAATATCACATTTTATCAAATCCATTATTTACAAAGTAAACCAATCTTTCAGATTTATCTATAACCTGTCTTAACTCTCTTATTAAGGTATCAGTTCTAATTCTTTCAGCATTCATTTCTGCCTCTTCAAATAACTCCGACTGTCTTTCTAATTGTTCTAGTGCAAAGTCTAAGCTATTCAAAAAACCGTCTTTCATTATAACTTCTTCCATAAGAATAACCTCCTATAAACTCACAAATTAAATCTATTTTCATAATGTTCATTCATGTAACCGAACGGAATATCGTACCAAAGTTTATTGTCAATTTCCGACCTAAACATGTAAACAATGCTTTTAAATTCATACGTTGAAAGCCATTCTTTAGAAATGTCATTGACTAAAACATATAAATCAGATTCATGTGTATCAATTTCAGTTTCATTAATCCCCAAATTTAATAGTTGTTCTTTGATACTCATTTAATTTCCCCCTTCCTTTTTTATTAAATATATTCAACAGGTGTATAAAGACCTCTACTAGCTTCAATATACTCTTTTTTTGTAATTTCTTCGCATTCCTTAATATATTCTAAACTAGCACTACCATGTTGACCAATTGTGCAATAAATTGTCAAATTGCCTTTAAAATCTGCCACTTCATCAATCGCAACGAATACGTCACTGGGTATTGATTTGTCTCCATCCTTATCAACAAAGTAACCTATGATTTTGATTTCTTCCATATCATTGTTCCTCCATTCTTTTAATAAAAGACACGTATTATACTGCTAAGTCTTTTTCTAAACAAATATAATCTGATGTGCTATTAGCATCCACACTAACCACCATAGTGTTAAAAGACATATACGAATATCCCACACTTTTAGCAATCTCCACACACTCATGAAATGGTTTTGGGAATACATTATTACAATTAAATACATCTATCGCTTTGATTTTATTCACTTTAATCTCTCCTATTATTTAAATTTCTTGTTGTAGGCTCTTCTGTTAGCATAGAGCAATCTACTTGCAGTTTCCTTGTCATATAGGTTTGGAATAGTATTGAAAGGGGTAGAGCTGCTATTTAAATAGGTGATACCTATTCCACTTGAAAATGTGCTTTGAGATTCTTTGCTATATGCAAATTCTGCAATCTCCCCACTCTCAATTTCTATTCTTAGAGTGTTATCTTCTGTAATTCTTTCTATTACTTTTCTTGCCCCTTCAACATCTTTTATGATTTTTAAACTTGAATCAATTGTAAATTCCATTATACCTTCCTCCTTCATTGCTTGTCATTTGTTTTCTTCTTACTTATAACTTAATTATAGCACATTACTATGTATTTGTCAATAACTATTTATAAATATATTTTATGTGTGACACCCTGTTAAGAGTGTCACCTTTGATTATTATTTCACTTCATGTACCAATGTTCTAAAGTGAAATAATTGAATATTGTAACCACCTGCGCCCACTGTTTCAATTTTAGCTTTTCCGTCTGTTCCAGTAATGAATCCATCTAAATTCCCTTTAACGCTTATACGCAACTCTGAAGCATCCGTAATAGTACCTACAATACCGTTAATACGAGTGATTAAGTCAATCATTTTTGATTTCTTTTCATTTTCCAATTGATTGTTAATCCATTGCTCTCTCTCTTCTTTGCTTCTAATTTCATGCATCTTTTGAATAATAGCTCCACCAAAGTTTTTCTTTCTTTGGTCAATACTTCTATAATCTAATTTCTTTTCTTCTAAGAAGTTTTTCACAGTGCCACTTGGTCGAACGTTTATTAAAGAATACTCATCTGTATTTTTAACTTCTCCATCTTCATTTAATAGATGAGAATACACCTCAAACGTTTTAACACACTCAATGATGGCTTCAAGCTTATCGGTCTTTAGCTTTTCAAGGAACTCTACATATGCATCATATTTTCTTAAGTGCCACTCATAAGCATTGTTTTTCCACTCTTCTAGGAAGTCTTTGATAACCTGTGGAACACTATTGTTAATGAAGTTATCTTTTTCTATTTCGGCATCAAGCTTATTCTTCCAGTTGTTTAGGATTGTCTCTGCATCGGATAGTTTTCTTGTAGCACCTTTAATGTCTTCCAGTTTGAACTTCACTTCAGATATCTCCCATGATTCATCTGTTCCACGATGTTCAAATTGAATTTCTTCTACATCCTCTTTATTTAATCCTACAAGATTAATTCCTTTTTTCACAAGTGCATCAATTTTTTTAATCTTTTGCTTTTCGTGTCTTTCAATCGTCTTCTTACATTTTTCAACCTTTTCTTCTGCTTTTAATACTTTGGCTTTCAAGTCATCTATTTTCATATGTAAGCTCCATTCTGATTGTTTTGTTTTCCTCTTCTTTACTATAATATAATTATAACACACTATATTTTATTTGTCAATAGATAGTTTAAAATTAATTCTCTATCATGTGTTTTTCTATGTCTATTAAATCGATTAAGTCTCCCAGTCTACTATCAAGTGCATCATTTAAATAGCTCTGCAAATCATCCACATGGTCAATCTCAACTAGTGCATTAACAATATCAATAATAATTTCTGCCTGTTTTCTCTTATCAAACTGATTTATGTATTTGTGTCCTAAAGAATAGTTTATTCTGCCCACTGTGTTACCTCCATTATGTATGGAATTAGGAAGTAGAATTAATCTACTTCCACCATCCTTATTTCTTAAGAGTAATCGTAAACTCGTAATTATAGCCAATATTGTAATTGAAGTCTTCAGGTAGCATTTTCGCAAAGTTTTCAGATGCTGACATATGCCTTGTTCTTCCTTCGTAATCAAAAGAGACCTCACAACCTCCCTCTTGCCTTACAACCTCTATAACCTCATTCACCCCTTTAATGCGATTGGGTGAATCCTGTAAGTCATTGTCCCATTTATCAAGATATACTGTTTTAAATTTCATTTGCTATCAACCTCTTCCTTAAGCTTATAACTAATTATAGCATACTAAACAGAATATGTCAATAAGTATTTCTTAATAATATTCAACTTTTATTATCGAATTAGAAGAGAGTCGATTACTTTTTCCATTAGCTCGTCTTGTTTACCATTTAATCGGTAGGTTTCAGAAACATTTGCATGTATCTCTTCATTGTTGTTAATTAATAATTTAACTTCATGAGATAGCTTTTCACTGTTTCCATCGTAACTATGGAAACCAAGAAACTCTGCTAAAATATATTCCATTTGCTCTTCTTCCGTCAAAGGCTCTAATTCCCCACGCAAGTAAGCTGACAAGTTTTCGATATCTTCATAGAAAGAATATTCTAGTTGAACATTAGGACACTCTACACAGATATACACATGAGTTTTTTTCAGTTGTTTATGTTCCATTTCCCCAGTTTCACAAATGTTACATTTCATATCTTCCACTTTTTCTAACTTTCCTTTTTCATATTCAAATGTTTCATTGTCCTGTATAATTTCAAAGCTATGTCTGTTTGTATATTTAACATCGCTTAGAGTTACTTCGGGGTATGCAACATCATTTTCCTTAATGTAAGCCTCTGCCTTTTCTATCGTGTCAAAAGCAAGTTCTTTCATGTTATATTTTAAAACGTACATTTCTTTATAGTGAGGATAATCTACTTTCTCTGCCAATTCCCACGCTTCTGCCTCATCGTCATAAGTGAATCCTGTATTTTGAAGATAGATGTTTATCTCACGTTCCACATTGCTCTGCTCAATATCTTCATATCCTTCTAGTTCGTTTGCAACATGTTGAATTAAAACATCCACTTCTATTTCTGATAAATCTAGAGTTTCATAATCAGTAATACCTTCCAAGAAATTTTTAACCGTCTGTTCAAAGTTAATTGCTATCATATTTATCATTCTCCTTTTCTTATCTTATAAGTTAATTATAGCACACGATATATCATTTGTCAATAACTAATTTAATAAAGTTCAGTTTTTATTAAATATTATCTACATAAGATAACATAGTTTCATTGGTTGCATATTGCTCTTTGTATGAATTAATAACTCTTTCAAACATCATATCCACATCTTGCAATTGCGCCTTGTCATAGATATTATAGTATCCTGTTAGTTGGCAAGTGCCTGTTTCATGTTCAATCCCTTCTACTACAAATGGCACATTAACGATTGATATTGAATATTTTTTACCACTTCTTATATATGCTAAATTTAAACCTTTATTTAAATATTCTTGTCTTAATTTACTGAATGTTTTCATAATAATTCTTACCTCCTTCATAAAAGTAAACTTTTACTGATTTATCTTATCCCCAGTAAATTTCTCATTTCCTTTTGCATTTGTTTTTTGCCCCGTACATAGCCATCATCACGCTCTTTTGCAACATGATGTCCAATGTTTACAATAAATTCAATCATTCCAAATTGCTCTATAACTAATCCGTATAGGTATTCATATAACTTAACTGAATTTTCCTCTTCTCCTTTAGGTAATAATTCTTCTATATTTGAAATAGCCTCTTCATCAGTGATATTATACTCTCCTCCAAATCTACTTTTAAATCTGTATAGTTTCTTTGCGTTTATCTTTCCTCCTCTTCTTAAAGATAGTTCGCTACATGTAGTTTTAACATATGTACCACTGGTGTCATTTTCTTCGCCAATCCACTTTTCTCTCATCGTAAAGCCTCCTTATTAATATTCCTTTACCATCTAATTATAATTTAAGTGCCATCTTTTACATCATTAGAATGATTGACTGTATATCCCAATTGCTCCAACTCAGCAATTGCTTTTTTATAGAGATTACTAGCTTTTAACCACCCATGTTTATTAAGACTATCATCTGAATCATCCACTCTAAATTCTCGACAACCCGTTTCTGCATTGCGTTTCATTCTTTGAAAAAGTTCATCTTTGAAGCCATCCCAAAAAGTTTTTGCGTTTCTAACATCTGCTTCTTCTGATATGTGTTTTAATTCTTCTGATTTCATGATAACACCCCTTCTTATTTTAATACTTCAATTTTAACAGTACCTTTTTTCACAAATAGTCCACCGTTGCTACTTTCTATGTGCAATGCATCATTTTCTTTTAATCTGTCATCACTCTTTTCTTCCGTTGAACTTAGGAAGAAGTCGCCACTTAAATCCACTATTAGCTCATCATATCTTACTTCATCATTAAAGCTAAAACCTTCACCAATAAATTTAATTTTCAATTGTTTCACGCTCCAGTTTAATAGTAGTTAATTATTATTCGCTTAAACAGTCTTCACAGGCATTGCAAGACCAACAATAAGCACAACCACAACCATCGCCATCTTCACAACCACAGTCACAACAATCATAAAGTTTATCACAGTTACAAATTTCTTTTAATGCTATAAATAGAGTTTTATTTTTTTCAGATATAAACATATCAACGATTGAACAATCATATCTATGATTGGGAATTTGAATGGAAGTTCCAATATTGTAATATTTTTTCTATCAAAATATCGTCTAGCATTAACACTTTGAATATTTCTATCACCATCCAATGAAAAGATAACTATGTAGTTGCCTTCAATCGCCTTAATTAATTGCTCTCTATTCATTTCTTATCCTCCTAGTTACTATGTATTCTGTACTATAAATTAATTATAGCACATTTTATTTGATTTGTCAATATATATCTTTTAATAATATTTACTTTTTATTCAAAGATATAACATAATCCTTCTGAATGAGTTTTCCCACTTTGTCCCCATTTGAACTGATATTTTGAGCTGTCCCCGTTCAAATTCCAGTTTAATGTTTCTTTCATATCGTTCAAATCTAAAAAGTGTCTAACATTACGCTCCTGAATAAATTCATCTGTCAAATACTTTTGACTACGATTATCAAAAATCGAAACTGTTTTTATTTTCTTAGTATCTTTGTAACCTTCTACTTTAACTATTAACTTTGCGTCTTTTATTGTCTTTGTTCTCATTCCATATCTCTCCATTTCGTTTTTTGATAAAATACTGTTATTATTAATTTCTCATATGTTCCAATTGCTTTAATTCTGATTTATACCGTTCAACCATTAAATTTTGAGCTAAACTATCTTTGTCGCCTTCAAAGTTATTAATAAAGTTTTCATGCTTTTCTATTGTGGTTTCAAGCCATGCGATTGCATACTCGATAATTTTGTCGTTGTCCACTGCAACTCCCCCATTTCTCTTTTAATTTAAGATATAGTATTTAATTTCTAGTTCCTGTAAGTAGTCTTCAAAAGCGCCATGAAATTCTTCATCACCATACTTCTCATCATAATCATCATACAGTTCATTAGCTTTTTTTTCTGTGATTTCATTGGCATAAAATAAGAAATATGTCTTATCCCCTTCATCATAGAAATCAATGTCGATAATTGTAAACTGTTCTTTTAAATCCTCATAAAGTTTAACGTTCATTATTTATCATTTCCCCTCTTATTATTATACTTGCTTATAAGTAAATTATAGCACACCATAATTCATTTGTCAATATGTATTTTATAAGAGGAAGAAATAAATCTTCCTCTTAAGCTATTACTCAGATGAATCTTCAAAGCCTTCTTCTATTTCTTCCTTCAACTCTTCAAAAATATCATCAATCACGCTAAGATAGTTATTATTATCAAAATGCTCTGTTTTGGATTCTAACTCTTCTTCGATTTCTGTTAAATCTAGACTTGTTAGTTGTTCTTCTGTTAGTGTATTGAAATATTCATTTAGCTTATCAGCAACCATATTGAAAGCTACACTATCAAGGTTCGCATATAACAATTGTGTATTGTATTCATAATAGCCACCTTGAAACACTTTAATTAAATCAATACCATTGTGACTAGTATCTACGATTCCACTTGAAATCGCTTGTTCAATGTATTCTTGAATGTCCTGTACATTCTTCCAAATGTCATTATTGTAAATTGGGATATTGCTATCTGCTATTTCTGAAATTGCATCACAAACATAAGTGCTGCCATCATAATTTGACATTTCTTCTATGATGTCTTCTTCACCGTACCCATCAATTTCTTCTAATAAATTATACTGTTTTAATTCTAACATTTAATCCACTCTCCATTTCTTATTTGTTAAGTATAACATAATTATAACACTTTGTCAATATCTATTTATTAAAGAAAGATAAAAATGTCAACGTTGCTACTGTAATGACTGTTCCATAGCTACCATAAAACCAAATATAATCGACTACATCTATTTCATCTTCAACATCGGATAAAAAGTAGCTGTTCAATTTCTTGACCATGATGAGCCTCCTTTATGTAATTGGGGTATTTCTACCCCACGAATTTTATTTCATGATTGACTTTTTAACTTCGTAATCAGTTACAATTTTTGTATAAGCTTCGTCTAATGTATCATGAAACTTTCCATTTCCAGTTGCAAATAAACCATTTGTTTCATGAATCGTTCCTACTACTAATGACTCCCCATTAGATACTGCTACCACTTCAACCACTTTATCTGATACTTTTTCTTTTTTGTAAATCATATTAACATCTCCAATTCATATTTGTTTTTATATTTATAATATTAAACTTAACATATATCCCTTCCAATGTAAAGAGTTATATTTAATTAACTATCTTATAAAGCCATTACAACTTCCTGTGGAACATAATCAGCTATCCCATTTACTTTATAATCATATCCAAAGAATCCACCACAACTGTCCTCTTCTTCTCCATCTTTGTCGAATAGAGTATAGCTAACAACATCACCATTAACATAGTTGCTATATATTTCAATTTCCCCAGTAAGATATCCTTCTACTCTTTCACGTAACTTTTTGTTGATAACTTTGCCACCGTATTCTTGTTTAACTTTCTCTTTGCTAACATAAATGAATCCTACTCTTCCACTATCCCACTCAGCATGTATTGCCCTACCCATGAATGAAGATGTACTTAGAGCTACTTGACCATGCTCATACATATGAACAGTTAAAACAATATAGTCTTTTCCCATCAGCTCTTTTAAACGCTCATCCGATGCATTTTCTAAGCCTTCCTGTGTCTTGAAATGTTTGTCGGTATGATATTCAAGGAAACTTCTATAGTCTCTGAAATCAGCACCATCATCAGATAAATTATAATTACTATGCCAAGCCGTAATTGTACCAAGATTGCTCCACTCTCTAGGGGATTCTACACATTGGTCATAAGAAATTTCCAATTTGTAATTTTCTGTTTCAATCGTTTCGATAATGTAATCTGACATTTAAACCATCTCCATCTCTTATTTATAACTTAATTATAGCACAATTTCATTTGTTTGTCAATAACTATTTTATAATTCAATCCTTATTATTTTAAGGATTCAACTTTAGGAGGATTCTTACCTGTTTTTGATTTGTACTCTTCACATATCCAATAGTAAGTAGATTCCCAGTTTCTAAAGCACTGTTTAATCTCTTCATCCTCAAATAGAAATAGAGGCTTCTGTCTATCTTTAATGCTTATTCCTCTTATCCCTTTAATATCTAATTGCATTTCTCTTGCCATGAATCCAACTGCATATTTATAATGCTTATAGACTTTCCTTTTCATATTAAATGGATTAGTCTTATCAAATAGTTTAAAGCCATCCACACGCTCTTTTAAGTAAGCTGAGACCTCTTCTCCATCAGTATACTCAACTAACTTTGCTACACCCAATCTATTCTGAATGCTTATTCTAAAGGACTTACTTATAATTCCCTGTTCCTGTCTTTCATTTCTTTGAACAATGTTGCTCACTGCTATGTCTAATGTTTTTTCTAGAAATGATTTCAAAAACTTTATTTCCTCTTCACTTCCACTAAAAGAAATTCTCCAAAATATGTTACCTCTACTATTAGACTGAAATAGAGTGCCTTTTGTTTCTAAGTAGCCTCTAAGAAAATCCCCAGTAGTTTTGAAATAGTCTTCCACTGACTCAGACTTAAAGCCACTATTAACTATAAAGTCTAAGAATCGATTATCATATATTTCCACTAATTCTAATGTTTCATAATTGGATGTTTCACCTTCTGCATCGTGTACTCTTGCAAAACGACTGTATCTGATATCATTAGATTGAAGAGCAATCTCAATTTTGTCTGCTAATTCCTTATGTACACTAGAAAACAGATAAAACTCTCTATTCTCTTTCATGGTAAAACTTCCGTCTCCGTACAATAACCCCATAACATAGTCATTAAAGACCATCATGAACACTCTCCAATCTTAATAAAAACATCCTTTTACTTAATTCTTCAGAATGAAATATCAATTGTATTTATGCCATTTCATCCCCTTCATATGTAGCTTTGTAGCCTTTATTTTCAAGATAATTTGTTATTTGTCTTCCAACTTTTTCTGCTTCTTTTTCTTCTAGTTCTTCAGCGATTGCAAAAGCCTCTAAATCAGAAATGTTGAATCTATCCATAAAGTATACAGTTATATTTACATCATAACCAATTTCTGTTTCAAAATCTGTAATAGTAACTGCAATACTAAGAATTTTTTTCCCATCTTTTTTATATTCTTTCAGCTTTTTTAATAAATCAGTTTTTGTTATTAACTTTGTCATTTGAATGACCTCCTATGTATTTACCTATGAGTAAATTATAGCACACTTATAGGTAATTGTCAATATCTATTTTATATAGTTGCTCACCTACATTATTGTGAGCAACCTTTTCCCTCTTTGCAAATATACTCATTTACTTCCGAATCGTTTCCTTCTTCATCAGAATATAGTGTTTCTAGTTCTAATTCTTTTGCATTTTCGTTCCCACAAATCATACACGCTTTCTTCTTTTTCATTTCTAGTTCCTCCTTCTCACATTACAAAAATCTGTGAGGTTCACAGTAAAGACAACCACCGTCACGACAATTTGAACAATTAGACTCATAATACTCTTCATCAGTGTTATATCTATATTCACTATCCATATAAGACTTTACAGCTTCTTTGATTGTATCATACCAACCATAACCATCAATTCCATCATAAGCCGAATACTTCTTCATTTCTTCATTGTAGAAGATTTCAATTTCATTTTTATCACCTAGAAACAAAGTATACGCAAAAGATTCCATTTCTTCATGTCCTATAACTTTTGGGACAAATGATTCTGACCATACAGGAAGTGAATATTTTTCCAATACTCTTTTAACTGTTATTTGTTTATTGTAGTAAGGTTTCATTGTTGCTACATCATCAGCAAAAACTAATTCGGTATGCAAATCATTATTAAATACTATAATTTCAGATAAAACATCACCTAGTTGTTCCTCTTCTTTTCTTTCTGAGACTTTATTAAGATAGTCTTTTAACACATTTTCTTTACCAATTCCAAAGTCCAAATTATGAACATGAATTTTATACTCTTTTATTACATAATTTTCGACCTCAAAGAATTGACCTGTTTCTTCAATTAAATAAGAACCCTGTTCAAGATTAGCAATTACTTCTGGCGCATCTGACATACCATGAGAATTGCAACCTCTATTATAAAGTTCTGACCTTTGCTCTTTTGTCATTTCAACTTTCTTGATTGTGTAATCATTCCATTTAATCATGTACTTTTCCTCTTTTCTAGAGTTATATTATGTATTTGTGCTATAAGTAAATTATAGCACAAAACGTAAGATATGTCAATAACTAGTTTAAATTTTTATTTAAATCTGTTTCTTCTCTCTTCATTGTATTCTTTTTTAAAGCTTTTAATAAACCAACTATTAAACTCTCGCAATTCATTAAACGATTTATCAAATTCCCTTTTCGCTTTAATGTATTCTACTGATTTTCTTACATCATCAGATACTAATCCCATTTCGATTGTAGGGAACGATTTTAGTTTGACTGATAATATTTCGTTTTGTTCATTTAATAGCGCTTTTTGTTTTTTAGCTTCTTCGTATTTCATTTTTCTTCGCCTCCAAATTGTTTATGCTATTTCTTTCTTTCCTATAAATAAATTATAGCACAAACAAATATGAATGTCAATAACTAATTTAAAATAATTTTTGATGAAAACGAATCGATTATAGATTTAATTACATAGTGGATTGTGGCATTCAATAGCTCAAATCCTTCTTGTTTTCCTACTATAGTGAAATGTGTTCCGTTGTTTCTATAGATATGTACATCATGCGAATAAATGCGTGAATGATTGCTATTTCTCCAATCCGTTTCCTTTTTGAAGCAAATTGCTATAAAGTCTCCGTATGGATATATCATTTTATGAGTTTTCATTTTCCTATCCCCTTAGAATTGTGTGTTTAAAAGTGAAGGGGACTCTCCCCTCACCTTCAGTTGATATTGTAATTTTTAATATCTATTACTTTAAAACCTTCTTCTTCTAATCTTTCCTCTAAAGTTTCTTCCATTGGATATAGTGTAAATGAGTGTAGTTGCACATCATCTATGAAATTATCAGCATTTACAAATCCCTGTGCATCACTTAAATCTGGATTAACATAGTCATAACCAGCAACTAATTCTAAATTATAAAGCAAACCATATTGTTTTGAGTCAAGTTGTCTTACGCTTTCAATTTTGTAAATCATTCTTTCCTCTGTAATTACATGTAATTCTGCGTTGATTTTCAAATCCATCACGCCCCCTTTTTTATGTGTTTCTTACTTATAACTTAATTATAGCACACTTATAACTATATGTCAATATATAATTCAAAGTATTTCTTTAATAGTTATTTCATTAACATATGTGTTAATATCTTTATTCAACCATTGAAGAATCTTGTCAAAATTGTTATTCATGCCACTTGTAAAGTTGCAAAGATACAAAACATAAGAAAAGAAAATAATTCCGTTTTTATCATGCTTATTTCTACTGCTATTTGTTAATCGTTTTTCGATGGTATCACATGTGCTTACTACATAGTTTAAGAAGGTATGGTTTTTCACTTTTTTTAGTAATGCACGTTCTTCTAAAATACCTTGAAAAACAAATTCCTGTTCAAATTCTTTAAACTGTTTAATGTTCATTTTTATTCCTCCGATTTGTTGTTTCTTACTTATAACTTAATTATAGCACAATAGACTGTGTTTGTCAATATGTATTTTTTGAATAATTGGGAAGAGTTTTCTAAAGTCCCATAGAACCGATGTTTTAGAATCCTCTTTTCCCAATAAAAGTGTCATATTATTAATTAAATTGTACCAATCCGAATTCCTGTTCTAGTTGTTCCTTCACTTCTTCAAAGCTAACTTTTCTATCAACTGATTTCATTAAGTCGGATATACAATTACCTACCTTTACAGTATCTTGATAGTTAGTTGACACTTCTGAAACCACTGTAGCACTAACAAACATCGATTGACCATCTTCCAATGTTACTTTTGTAAATCCATGCTTAGTATCTTTTAATTCAATTGCATTTCCATAACCGAATAATTTCATATTAATCTCTCCTTTTATATAGCCTTAAACTCATCTTCTGTTAAATGCTGAGTGATGCCATCTTTATCTTTAAAGTCGTAAATGGTATTATATTTGGAATATATCATTTTATTATTTGTTCCTAAAAATTCTATCTCTTCTCCCCTTGTGAATGTGTGAGCGCCTCCTAGTGCTATCGCTTTGTCTCTAATTTCCATTTTAACCTCTCCCATTCTAATCTGAATTATACTAGCTCTATTATTAAGTCGCCTTTTTCACCTTTAAATTTAACTATGTTAATGTCCTTATCTTCTACCCAACCCCCACTGATTGAAAATAGCTTCAAGCTAGGATTCAATTTTCGAGTTAGTTCAAGTGTTCCAATTAGTCCTCTGATTCTAACTGACTCTTCCATTATTGAACGCTTCATTGTTTGATTCATTATGTATCATCCTCTTTCCTTATCTTTCTATAATATGATTATAGCACACCACAACTTAAATGTCAATAACTAATTTTCAATTTGTTTTTTAAGAAAGCAACTTCATATATGCTTTTTGGTATTCCGAATTTGATATTTCATATTTGTTTTTTGGTGTTTCATTTTTAATATTTGAATTTTGATATTCCAAATTTGATTTTTGATTTATGTATTTGACATTTGTTTTTTGTTTTTTAAATTTCTTGTATTCTATCTTTAATCGTTTCATATTAAAGACTTCAAATCCATTTAATTCGTTTAGAGCATTAACCGATTGTAATAGATGAAAGTACGTCTCACTTTCCATTAGCTTACCTTGTAAAGCGTTTAAATGCTCCTGTGTATCTTCTATGTAGTATTCCATTGTAATCCCCTGTTCATTAAGTATTCAGTTGTTCTATGTATGACAGATGGAGAGAATTAATCCTCTCCATCCCTATAAATAATAATTATGATAGTTATGATAGCAGATTGCTCATGTTGTTCAATGATTCAATATAAACCTTCTCAAAGCTATTGTTAGCTTTATGGTATGAAATGATATTTACTAACTCGTTACCTTCTACCTCATTAAGCAGTATCTTGCGTGACTCATCTTCAAATATCAGCACAGATGTGTTACTTTCTTCTCCATTAAAAGTTATATTAGAGGCTCTGTAGTGTTTATTAAAGATGAATTCAAAGTCTGTAATCATTTGTTCAAACTCTATAGCCTGTTCAGTTTGTGTGTTCATTTCAATTAACTCCTTCTGTTTGTTTACTGTAAGTTAATTGTAGCACATCCCGTCAAGTTTGTCAATACTTAATTATTAATATAAAGTTGTTTGTGATTGTTGGGATTTATATTGTTTATATTAATTTATAAGCATTGAGTTGAATTGATTAGCTATGCAGTTTAATTAAATCTTTCTACTCTACTTACTATAGTGCATGTTGTTGCCCTCTCATGCCCTCTCTTCATTTATGCTCTCATCGAAATCCATTCTCTATTATCAATAGATATCAATGGAAAGCTAATGAAGGATTAAAACCTTTTTAAATTGCTATTGTTGGTGCTAGTGCTAGTGGTATTCCTTCTTTTCTAAGTATTAGAATGTTTTCATTTGTTTAACTATTTATATCTTACCATATGATTAGTCTTTTGTCAATAGATAACTTACATAAAGTGGATAATAAGTCGATTGCTCTTTATAAGTCGTGTATGTTGTTCTCCTAGTCCTTTAATTGTATTGGCATATATAATAGGAAGAAACTAATATTAATTAAACTCGACTCATCTGCAAAACGTTGTGGTGGCGACCTCCATTGCCTCTTTTGTTGGATTAGGATATAATATAATTATATATAAATTAAATTGAAATATAAAATACATAAATATATAAAAGTCTCAGCTCTAAAAAATGATTTCTGTTAGATATGTGATTTTGAAAAATTTATCAAAAACCCTCAGCTCCATTTTTCGTTTTCTGTTAGATATATAGATATGGAAACGTGACCGAGCCTCCACCCAAAAAAAAAATAAAATAAAACGATTTAGAGAGTTGAAGTACTGAAGTGCTGAAGCATTAGAGTGATGATGCACTAGTGTAGTAAAGTAATAGAGAATTAAAGTTGTCAAGGTATTTTACTTTACAGAACTTTAGTCACTTTTCTCCAGATCCATTTTATCGGGACTATTTACCTATCAAGTAAATTTACTTTACACTGTTGTAAAGGTGAAATACTTTACAAGACTTTTAACCTAAAATGTAGTAAAAATCCTTTACACCTCCCACTCAGAAGCTTCAAAAAATAAACCTTGACAAATATAATTAATTGTGATTTTTAAAATAGTTAAAAATAACTATTGCACTTTTAAAAATTGTATGCTTTTTGTCTAAATGGTTTCTGAATATAAAACTACCGCAAATTTATTAAAGTCGCTTAAAACACCCTTAAAACGCTTTTAACGACGTATTGACAAATATATAATAATGTGATAATAAAAGTAGCTTTTTATTTCCTTTTCATACTCGACTAATTTTATTTCTCTATTTAATAGGAAGAAACACGAATTTATATAGTCTATCCCTTGCTACCACTGTATTTATAAAGATTGATAAATAAAAACTATTTAATTAAAAATAAGTATTGACACTATTTTTTCTTTCGTGCTATAATATGGGTATAGGAAAAAGGAAAACAAAAAATAGAAAAGGACTTGTTTCAAAAAATAATAAAAGTTAAAAAATAGTTATTGACAAGATAATTTAAAGGGTGCTATAATAAGATTATAGAAAAGAGCAAAACAAAAAATATAAATAGAATGGACTTGATGAAAAATGTTAAAAAATAAAGTTGCGATTATTATTCCTACTCAATCGAAAGAGGGTAAAACGTTCGATAATATTATCAACGTAAAACAAGCAATGATTAAGTTGTCTTCATTGTTTGGTGGTTGTTCATCTATCGCCCAAAACGGTGCATGGATTGACGACAATGGAAATTTACATACTGAAGAAAATACGCTTGTATATGCGTTCGCTGAAGTGTTAAACAGTGACAACCTTTATACTTTGGTAGAATATGCAAAATATATTTGTTTAGAATTGAACCAGTGGTGTATTAGTTTAGAAATAAATAACTGTATGATGTTTATCGATGCTACAACAAATATAAATGAAATTATCGGAGGCTTATCACTATGAAAAATGTTGATGTAATTGAAATGTTTTCTAATCGTTTATCAGGCAAAACAAAAAATCTAAAAAGTGACGGTAACTTTTTAGTAAATTATAGTACTGTTTTAGCTCAATATGATGATGGTTGCATAATCGTCAATATGACAAAATATAGTCAATCCACTAGCACTATACAAAACAAGTTGTTAGCTATGTTAACATATGATTTTGGTTCGACTTACATTGAAGTTGTGAAAGATGTTCCCATGAATACAAGTAACCTTCAAGATTTTGAACGAGTACTAACAAAGGTTATAAGTGCATGATTAAAACGCTATGGAATAAATACTCGTATATGATGTTGTTTACCGTCTTGTTGTTTACTGGAATAGTTATGATAGGTATAACCGTTTAGAACGCTTACAAGTGTCAAAGAATTAGAATAAACGCTATTAATTAGATAAACTAAAATATAAAATAGAATGGATTGATTAATAATGAAAAAAGTATATAAAGTAGAAAATGGTAAAAAGACGGAAATTATGCAATTTGGAACGTGGGGAAATGCTAAAAAATTCGTCAAAAAAGTTTTTGGTGAATGCGAAATAACACAGGATAACACAGGCATGAGAGACGTGTTTAATTATGATAGCTTTAAAATTGTAGTAGAATAAAGTTACAATTATGATAGCAAGGCATATTCTAGTATGAAACAATATGCCTTGCAATTGATATAAAAATATAAATAGAATGGATATGATTAATTATGACAATGCCTAAAGCATATGAACCACAACAGGGACAACAGTATCAAATATTACTATGGGACTCTTGCAATAGAGAGTATGAACATTGTGACTATGCTGAAGACAAGGAAGAAAAGAATTTTTTATTAAGTGAATATAGTTTAGCGTATGGAAATGGATATAAATTTAAAACTATCCTACTACCTAAAAAATATCATAAAAAAGTATCTTAATAAATTTTAGTATGATGGATACATTAGAATTAAAGTTGTTGTCTAATGTATCATTGATACCAAAATTTAAATAGAAAAGGAATTGATAATATTATGAAAAAGTTACCAGATGGAATTTTAAAGATTATGAACAGTCAAGGAGACTTATACACAGTCGTAATTGACAAGGATAGAACCAGTAACAATATGCTTGTATACGTTGATATGATACCTTTAAACGATGATTTAGAGTATGAGTCAACAAGCGTTGATATATTAAACGAAACGCTAATAGAAGTATTAGAGAATGAACATTACACAATTTTAGATTGATATAGCAATACAAATATAAATAGAATGGGATTGATAATGATATGAAACCTTATAACATGAATGAAGAAGAACAAAAAGCCTATGATTTTTTAGAGTATGTTAGAGAGAGAATAAACAAGGATTATAAGACTTTACAAGAAATAGAAGAAGAACAGGAATCATATAATTTTGGTGGAATAGTAAAGTGTGATGTTAATTTAGAAAGTTTATTAGATGACTTATATTATAATGGGTTTGATACGGAACAAATAAAACAGATGTATGATAATAGCTATGGTAGTATTATTCAATTGTATTGGTTAACAGATGATGAAATGTATTGCATGTTAGTAGGTGCTAGATAATGTTTAATACAACTTTAATAGGTGTAATGTTAATGCTAATGAATGGACTAGGAATGGACAGTGTAAGCGTTGAACAACTTGAAAGAAACTTATTAGAAGAACAGGAAGAACAGGAAATACAGGAAGCTAGAAACAATGGATATGAGATATTACAACCCATTGAAATATACTTTATGTATGGGAATGATAACGGGACATATTGGCTAGAACCTAGCGCAGAACATGAGAACGTTATATTTGTTGATTATCAATCATTAAAGGAATGGAATATAGACTATAATGAATTGGAACATGGGAATAGAATGATAGGCTTGTTTGATGAAACATACCAATGGGAATTATTAGAGATTATAACAGAAGAAGAACTAATAAAAGAAAGTGAGGAATCTAATAAGTTATGAGAGGTATAACTTTAGAGTTCATAAATGCTTATACTGAATATGTATGCGCTTATAATATCAGTCAAGGAGACGACAATATAAGTCAAGAATCTGACAGGACTTTTAATATAATGCATAGACTATTGGAGATAGAATTCAATCCACATGACGACAATACAAGCGATGAAGACTATATATTATATGAAACAATAATCAATACATTATGTAAGATAGAGAGGTTCTATAAGGACGGGGAAAAAGTTTTACACATGAACATGGAAGAAAATTTAAAAGCCTTGTATGATGTCTTTAAATGATTATTAGAGGCATAGGCAGTTTTAATAGATGGAAAATGAAATCTGGAATATAGAAAACGGAATCTGAAAAATAGAATCTAAAAAGTGTAAAGTATTTTCACTTTACACTTTTTTTATTTGTCTAATATTAATAGAGTTGATAGAGTTGATAGGATTGATAGAGTTGAGCAAAACTATATAAACTATATAAAACTTGACAAGAATAATTATATATGATAGTTACTAACACTTGTGGATAACCTGTGGATAACTTATAGGTTGTGGATAACTATTTATATATTTCAATTACAATTACAATTACAATTACATGAAACGTATAAGTTGAAAATTTTTTGCCTGTTATATATCGAATAATGTTTAATCAAATTAAACTTTTATGGAATCTCATTTTCCTATTTTTCATCTCATTTATAAAATATAATATTCAGTTTATTTAATTTTGGGCAAAATATAACTTTTCCTACCTTCCTATAATTCTACCTTCTTATAATGCCTCTTATAGCACAGATTAATTGTATAATTTTAGGAGATAGACGGGGGTATTTTCCAATTTTTACCTCTTCTTTTATAATACATATTATTGAGCTCCCCTATCTACACAGCATCATATTTTTCAATTTAATCCTATTTCCATCCTAGTTTCATCCTCTCTCACCTCTGCTCATTTAATATTACCATTCGTTATCATAAATATCATATTTTTATCATTTCTATTGTCAACCCTCATATAAGCCATTTTCTCCTATCGAATTCGCCATCGTCAGCCTACCATTTTATCCTGTTATTATTATCATTAGACCCCCGTCATTTTCCAATATAATATATAAAATCTCTCATTTGCAGTTTTATACTCCTATATATCCCATGTTCTATCGATACCTGTTTGCCTAATTTTATATTTACTCTTCCAGAAATAATAAAAAACTGTATGTACACTCCATCTTATCCTAATGTATGTATCATCATTTACCCCATTTTCATTTTCGGTCTCGGTGACTAAAATTAATGGTATCGATTCATATTTCTTTTCATTCAATTTTACATATGCTATAATTCTTCTAACTCACAGTCTCAGGATAAGAGTAACCTCCTTTACGTAATTAGACATCATTTTTAGAGCTGTGAGTACCTCTGTTTTACCTCTCTGGTATAAGTCTTCATCTTTTCTTTAACACCTATTAAACGCATTGAAAACACCTTTAAAATTGATGTCCACTTTTACATACTATTTCTGCTCATGACTTTCTCTAATTTAACCCTTCATTTTCATACGGATGTAAAAAATATTATCCAATCCATTCAGAATCAATTTAAACATATCTAGAAGCTCTTCTAAGACCTCTTAACACTTCCCATGACAAATACTTCCACTCACTCTTATCTCTTCTCTAAGGTATCTTAAAATGACAATTAGACATATATATGTATTTATATAGCTTTTATTTTCAGTAATAAAAAAAGGAACATCCACATAATTGCAGACATCCCTTAGTTTAGTTTATTTAGTTTTATTGTATCTTCTATTTTTCATGTGGTGTTCTTCCTTATAGCATCTCTGGCATTATAAACTCAATGTCATTATATTTATCCAATCCTATTCCTTCGTTTCCTACTTTTAGCCATTCACTAAATTCACCAATATGCTCGTGTAGCTCCATCTTTAACCCTTGTTGCTGCATTATGCTATAGTACATCTTGGCATTCATCCTAATAGAATTTCTCATATATCCCATTGCCAATAGGATTACTCTTATCCTCTCTGAACCAATGTTGTCCCATTCATCTTCTGTCATCTCATCCAATAATGTTTCAATTCCATTTGCATATTTAATTATCTGTGTGACACTTGAATGTTGCGTTGGGACTTTATTCAATTGATTCCTAGATACTTTCTCACCGTAGAACAGCAATCCAAATAGCCAATCATACCTTATTCTATCCTCTGTTTTTATGTCCATGTTTTCCTTTCACCTCTTTTTAATTATTTCGTCTACTTAATATAATTATATGCAATTAACTAGTTAAAAGCAACCTAATAAAAAATGTTAGGCGACAGCCTGTGCAAATGCGTACTGCGTATGCAGTTAAGCTTTTGTGCAGAACACCCATAAAATAGCTCTAAAAGGTCGAAGGTTACTTTTCACCTACCTATTCACTTTATTATTTATATTATTATATATATTATATTAATTAAATATATTTAAAGTGACTATATAGGTGAGTGATAACCTTTGAGATTATGACCACATTTATATCCCCTATTCACTGTCATATTAGCTTATATTGTTTTCGTGTAATAAATGAATTGTCCTGCTTACTAATGCTAACAACGCTTTCTGATTCTATTAATTCCACTTCTTCAAGATGACTTAGTAGCATTCTTAGTTTGTCTGTACCGTATCCTAATGCATTTGTCATCTCTCTGTATAGTATTGTTATCTCATCTTGTTTTAATAGTTTGCCTCTCATCTTTATCCATGAATATAAATAAAAGCTATCAACACCAACATTGTCATTTGACATGCACAATAGGAACTCTTCTAATGTTATGTGGACTACATCATCCTTTGAAAAATATAGACCATCCTTATTACCTCTGCCATATCCATGTAAAGGCTTTTTCATATTATATCCTCTAGGCTTAATGGATTTAATCGACTTAGCTGTGTCTATGTCTAGGTCAGATAGATAAACAAATTTGAATTCAGTGCTTATTACTGCATCAATTGGAAAGTCATTTGTGTATTCTGTATAACCCTTACTATCCAATATTCCATTTTTCTTGGTTAAGTAGTCTACCTTTTTATCTAGGGGGTTCCTTCCCAATGTCTCTTTCATTGTTTTAATGGTTACAGTTTCACTAAAATATTTAAAGTGCCTCCACAGGTAACTGTTTAACCACAAGTAACTATATACGTATCCTCTGTGATTATCATGCTTAATCACATTCTCTTTTACCATTTCTTCTATTTCACTAAAAAGATGAATGTCAACATTAACACCTGACATAATATTATCTTTTTCAAATAGCTTTGTTGCCTTCATGCTTATCCTCCTACTAGCTAAACCACCATTAATCCCTATGTTTTTAACCTTTATTTTCAATAGAAATCTCAAAGGTTACTTCTGACCCCTATATTCACTTTATTATTTATATATATATATATATATTATTATATTAATCTATATTAATTATATATATAAAGTGATAGCCTATGTGAAAAGTAACCTTTGAGAATTTAAGCTTCTAGCTGTCTCGCTTCATTCTCCAATTTCTGCTGATATCCTCTGATTAAACCAGCTAAGAATGTTTGTCTGTTACCACTATTATCTGTATCTATTGCTTGATGCAGAGCATTGTTCTCAGCTAGTAGGATGCACTTATCACTTGCACGAGTAATACCTGTGTATATTAATTGACGTGTCAACAGCTTGAATGCAACAAAGTCAATAGCTACGATAACCGTTTTAATCGTTGACCCTTGACTCTTGTGAATCGTCATGCAATATGCCAAGTCGATTATGTCTAAACCATTTTGAGAAATGGCGACCAACCCTTTTATATTTTCAAATTCAATTAGAAGCTCTTTCTCTTCCGTTACGACTTGCTTAACTATTCCCAGCGTTCCATTGAATAGGTCTTCAGTGTAAATGCTACCTCTGAATCTCTCCAACTCTTTTTCAACACTAAGTAGCTCCTCTATATCTTCTCTAGCCATTTCTTGCTCATATAGTTCACAGGTGTTTTTTTGTTCTCTTAAGTCCTTAAACTTCTTCATGAGACCCCAATAAACATTTTTCTCCTTGTATGCTTCTAGGTCTCTAAATACTGTAATTTCATAAACGTTTCCTTTAGCCATTACTTTGTCTGTTTCTTTAAACTCTAATGCTCCATACTTTAATCCCTGCTTAATAGATTTATTGAAAACAGATTGAGCATACTTGTTAATAGCAGTTGTAGATATGTCTCCTTTATCCTTGTTTGCTACAAGTATTTGAAAATTCATGATGTCTTCTGCTGAGTTCATTTTATTTTTATAACTATCAATAATATGACGGATATCATTTGCAAGGTCTGTTCTATCCTTATAAGTAATAACCAACTGGTCTTTTTTAATGCCATGTGCGCTTTTACCTGAACCATTGAAAGTAGTAACTTGTTCACCCTCACGAATGCGGTTAGCAATATCAAGTATTCCGCTATCTTTAGCTTGTCTATGAACATGTACTAGCTCTCTCTTAGCGAAGAAATTAGTAGCCAGAAGGTCTCTTAACATATCTCCTTGTCCTATTCCACTTAATTGACCACTATCTCCAACAATAATAAGCTTAGAGCCATTAGCAATTGCCTGAATTAAACTATAAGCAAGTCCCACGTTAACCATTGATGCTTCATCTAGAACAATTATTTTCTCAGGTAGTGGGAAGAACTCTGTATGTGCAAAGCCTCTAGTCACTTTACTTGTTCCCAATAGGCGATGCATTGTCATGCCATTTAGACCTTTGTTGGTTAATATGTTTGAAGCTTTGCCTGATAGTGCACAAGCAGCATGTGATTGGTGTGATAGGATACCCAATATTGCTTGTATAATAGTTGTTTTACCAACCCCACCCTTACCATTCAAAATATATACTCCATTCTCTATTGCCTCTTTAATAGCTATTTTCTGTTCATCTGAATAAGTAATATTATTCAAACTCTCTTGGTTCTTTATTTCATTGTCAATATCTAACTCATAAGGAGCTTCATAGCTATCACGTATGCGCATTAAGTGGATTAGTATTCCAGCCTCTTGCTTAAAATACTTACGCAGTGACACCTTATCTTTAATAACATAGAACTCTTCATCTTGATACACCTTGGTTATTATCTCACGCAATACTGGACTATATAAGTCTAGGAGTCCATTTACATTTTGGAAAGCCTCTTCTTCAAATATCCAAGTGTGACCTTGTTGACCAGCATTCTCCAATACATATTTCAAAGCATAGAAAGTACGCTTGTATCCCTTTGGGTCTTCTCCACGTTCTAAAGCAAAACCATCTACCTTCTTGAATCCAAATCCCGACACATCGCACAGGGAGTAGATATTCGTTCGCACAGCGTGTAGAGCCTTCTCTGCTGTTCCATAATGAGCCACTATCTTTTTGATTGCTTTAGCTGTGATATTAATAGATTCTAATTCAACAATCAGTTCTTCTATTTCTTTATTTTTAATTATATTGTTTTTAATTTGTGCCAATGAATAAGATTTAATTCCCTTTGTCATGTTTACATCCACTTCATCGTTTGTAATTAAATCAATAATCATATCATTTGGATATGCATTTACCAGTGAATCAAACTGATATGGTGTTACAATTGCCTTTAGAAACTTGTGCTGAGCTTCTAATGTATCTAGCTTCTCCTGTTCCACCTTAATTAGATTGTAGTAGTTGCCAAATTTAGCATCTGGGAACGAACCCTCAAACTCAATAGTGTACTCTTCTCCCTCACTCAGTCTACGACAGTTACCTTTTAGACTGAAATTACCATACTTGTTCTTTTCAATGTCTGGTGTATATTCAACTGGGGTGCAACCAAATATACCGTACATACTATCATTGTCATAGAACATTACCTTTGTTACCTTTACTTTCATGCTATACTCTTTTGCCATTTTACTTCTCTCCAATTCTCAAAGGTTACTTTTCACTTACCCTTTTAATTATATATTGACAAATACATAAAAGCAACCTTTAATTTAAATTTATTTTTATTCTCCTATTCTTCTTGCTAGAATCCTGTTTTAAAATAAATTAAAAATATTTCCAAAACAGGGTTCATTTTACAGTCTCTTTCCTTATAATTAAATAGTAAGGAAAAGCAGCAAAAAGAATACAGATGAGAAGTAGAGGGGTTTTATGGGAAGCGTAAAAGTAGATTTGCATAGTAAAGAAATGTTTTACAAAGACCTAACTCTTTCAGACATTGATGTTGTTCAACTATTAGTAGAATATAGATATAAGTACGATAAGTACTCTGGATTCAATACAAACAACTTCTATTTAGAAGCTGGCGAAATCGCTGATTTAAATCAGGAAGTTGTTGCCACGTATGCTTCCCTAGATATATTAATCGCTGAATGCAACTTTAATAAAGAACAAATGAAAATACTAGAAATGATTGAGCAAGGTTACACAATGAAAGAAATAGCAGACAGTTTAGGTCTAATAGATGAAACAAGTATTAGACAGCGTTTAAACAAGATTATCAGAGACATTGCAAATGCCAATGAACGAAATTGGAGAAAAACTACTTATGTTCATATGTTAGATTTAAAAACTAAAAATTGTATTAGATGCAAAAAGGATTTACCAGCAACAAATGAATTTTATTCCGATGATTTGCGGAATAAAAGTGGATTACACAGCATCTGTAAAACATGTAGATAACCATTACGTCAGAAACACCCCAGAAAAGTGCCTTGTAACCGCCTTAAACTATATAGGGTACTTTTCTCATAAATGAGGAGAATAATAATGAAATTACATTTACCACATAAATCATATGATATGGATATGAGTATCCCTATAGAAGAAAGAAAAGTTGTTGTTGATATGATACTAATAGATAGCATTGAGTTTCATGAAGAAGTAATGACAGTTGAAGAGTACTTTAGATACACTTGGAACAAAGATTACACAAAAACTCTCATGGATATGATAGCTTACTATCTCACTAAAGAAGAAAAAGAATTAGATATCCTTTCCCATAAGAAACAAAAAGAGATGGATAAAGGTTCTAAAAGACATTCAACCTTCTCATCTCTAAGCATTGATAACCAAACAGCTATTGGGATTGCAGATGTAGATGACAATGATTACAATTAATAACTATTTAAACTAATATTAAATTTAATTTTGTTGGTTTTCTTTAAAAACCTTCGAAATTCATTAAAAAACATATAAAAACTATAGTTTTTGGCATATTTTTCACAAAAATTGCACGAATATAAGGAAAAGGAGACATAATAAAATGTCAAAAATTACAACAAAAGATTTAATTAAAGAGGTAGCAACAGATTTAGGAACAACTCAAGTAAACGCTAAGGAAATTTTCGATACAGTAATCGGAACTATCGTTCGTGTAGTTACAGAACAGCAAGTAGGAGTACCACTTGGAGCATTAGGAAACTTAAAAGTTGATGTAAAAGCAGAACGCACTTATGCAGGAATTCAAGGTGAAGACCCAGCGGTTCTACCAACACCAACTACAGTACCAGCTCACTATGCAGCTAAAGTAGCAATTTCTAAAACAGTTAAAGATGCACTTAAAGCAGCACCACTAGCAGAATAATAAAGTTAACAATGTAAGTCACATAAGCAAAATATAGTTAGTGAGGTTCCTCTCCCTTGCCTCACTAATATTTCCAAAAAGGGAAAAACAGGTTTACGTTTAACTACTTAATCACATATAATTAAATAGTGTAATAGCTAATCATCATTGCAAGATGCCTAACTATTACACGTACATATCCAGTAAGGAATGTGGTTGTCATTTAGGCAATCAGCGAATAAAAGGAGATTGATATCACATGGAAATGACTATTACAAGAGGCTTAGCAGAATTAAAGCTATTAGACTCACGCATTAATCGTTCAATCAATGAGGCTGTTCTAGGAAGTAACTCAGTTGGTAAGAAATTGCCTACTGGATATAGCTCAGTAGAAGATGTTGAAAAACGTGCCAAATCAGATTATCAATCAGTAAAAGATTTGTTAAAACGCAGAAACGCAATTAAATCTGCAATTGTACTTTCCAATGCAACAACTGTTGTTGAGGTAGCAGGAGTTAAAATGACGGTAGCTGAAGCAATTGAGAGAAAGACTTCTATTTCTTATGAAGAGCAATTACTAAGTAAAATGCGCTCAACTTATACTCAGGTGGTAAATCATGTTGACCGTATTAACAATGAGATGAAAGCTCGTTTAGACTCTCACTTGGAAACGCTGTTCGGTAAAGAAGGTAAAGTTAATGCTCAGTCACATGAAGACATTGTGAAGGCTTTTAAAGCAGACAACGAGGCTACTTTCATTGACCCAATTAACTTGGAGAAACAGATTAATGAGTTGGTTAAGAGTATCGAGGACTTCAACATGGAAGTGGATTTCACGCTTTCAGAGAGCAACACGATTACAAGAATTACAATTGAAGATTAATAATTAGTTAAATAACATTGTTAGTTAATCGAAATCTAATGGACTAAACACCCTATCGGAGAGCAGGGTAAAGCTCTCCAAATTAACTTTACATCTAACAGATGAAAATTTGAATCCAAATAAGGATAAGCGAATGTACTTTATATTACACTCAGAGAGCGTATATGGGATAAAAGCTCAAATTTCAAAGTTTAAGATTCAAAGGTTAAGGTTCAAAGTTCTTATGAACTCAACGTTTAGTTTTTAAGAATAAAACTTCGATTAAATCCAAGATTAAAGGCTTATGAGTGGTTGTTTATTGACTCTATTGGATGCCTCTTGGCTGGTTAGCTAACAACACTTTATATTCTATTAAAAACTATTTATTGACACATAACAGGAGATGGAATTATGAGTAATGCTGGAATGTCTATTGATATGTACAATTTTATAAGTAGTAACCTTGAAAATATCAATTATGACATTATTGAAGGTATTATCACTACTCCAAAAGGAACAAATGGTACTATTTGTAGTTCAACTGGATACTTACGAGTGAAAGTTAAAAAGAAACTCTTACAAGTGCATCAAGTTTTAGGTGTGATTTATTTTGGAAGCAAGTGTATTGGAATGCAAATAAATCATATTGATGGAAATAAACTAAATAACAAGATAAGTAATTTAGAGGCTATTACACAGGCAGAAAACTTAAAACATCAAAAAGAGAATGGCTTACTTGGTAAAAAATCGAACCAAAGAAGCGTAGATAAATTGGATTTAGATGGCAACTATATGTCTTCCTATCCATCTATGGCTGAAGCATCAAAAAAGAATAATATAAAATCTCCTAGCACTATCTTATATGCTGTAAGAGGTATTGACTGGAGAGGCGACACCCGAAAGACAGCAGGTGGATTTAAATGGAGATATTCTTCATAAATTTATTACAGGAATTAGCTCAGTTTGGTAGAGCACTAGCTTTGGATGCTAGGGGTCGTTGATTCGAGTTCAACATTCCTGACCATATGCCCCATTGGTCAAGTGGTAAGACATCGCACTTTCTATGCGAAATCAGGAGTTCGAAACTCCTATGGGGTATCAATTATGCGAGTTAGAGAATTAAAAGCGTGTGTACATGCTGACGGATTCCAAACCCGTTTTCAAGAGGTTAAACTCCTTCAACTCGTGCCAACAACAGGAATTAGCTCAGATGGCAGAGCACCAGCATAACAAATCAGAAGCTGGGGGTCGTTAACTCGAAATTAACATTCCTGACCAAAATGACTTAGTAGCTCAGTTGGTAGAGCACCTGATTGAAGCTCAGGGTGTCGGAAGTTCAAGTCTTTCCTGAGTCACCATAATACTATGGAGTTATCTCCACCTTCCTTCTCAAAGGTCATAAGCATAGCACCTCCCCTTGTTAGTGCTTAGAGAGTTCTTTTTAGGACTCTCATATACATAAAAGTAAGGTTTTATTAAAATTAGTTAATGGCAACATTAACGTTGAATAAAAGGAGAAGATAAAAGAATGGCAAAACAAACATTGAATTACGCATTTAAAGACTGTCAAATCTCATGGGAAGAAAACTTAATAAGAGAATATAAAAAAGGCGAATTGGTTGGAACATACGTTTTATCTGATACCTTTAAGCAATTTGAAGGTGAAGATAAACTAGTTAACTTTACCATTAATGAAGCATCTGAATTAGAACCACTCCCGTTAGAAGTTCCTGTAGATGAAGAGTTTGAGGATTGATTATATGAATACAAAACGTCTTTCAGATGAGTCGCTAACGGATTATAAGATTAGAATTTGTTCCAATAAGGCTCTACTGAATCTCACTTGGATTCAAGTTGCAGAGCTTATTAATGAAGAAACAGGTCAAAACTTTGGTGAATCTGCATACCGCAAATGGTTCCAAAACTTTGCAGACGGATTAGAATATGCTAGTGAAAACCAAGCAGAAACAGATGAAATATTACTAGAGCTAAAAGAAGAACGCAAGAAATTAGAAATAGCTAAAATACAAATGCAAGACCAGAAGCGTGAATATAAATCATATCTTCGCCATGAAGGTAGATTAGACCATTTACTACAAGAAATGCTTGCTTCTATAAAGGAAGACATGAATACTAAGAAACCTCTTGAATGGATTAAACCAATTCTAAGAGAAGATTCCAAAGGTGTTTTAACACTATTACTAAGTGATTTGCACATGGGTATGGTAACTGATAACCACTGGAACAAATATAATAATGATGTATTCTATGAGAGATTAAGCCAACTAACACTAGAAGTATTAGAATATCAAAAAGTAACAAATACAAAAGAGATTCATGTATTTGAGCTTGGAGATGCAATCAGTGGTGTTATTCATCGCATGACCAAGCTAACTGAAACTGAAGATGCAGTTAAGTCAACTCAAAAAGTTGCCGAAGCGTTATCTGAATTGGTATCAGTATTAGCCAACACATTTGAAAAAGTTCACTACTACAATGTAAAAGGAAATCACGATAGAGTAGCTGCAAGAAAAGAAGAAGAAGTGAAAACTGAAAGCTTCCACAGTTTTATTGTTTGGTACATGGCAATGAGACTAGAGAAACATGAAAATGTTATTTTCTATAATAATGATATTGACAGTGAGATGATAGTAGCTAATATTCTTGGTCGTGATTACTTTGCTGTACATGGTCATTTAGATGGCTTAGGTAAGGTTGTACAAGACTTAACAATGATGACTAAACGCTTCCCTACTGCTGTTTTTATTGGACATTACCACAAGAACTATGAAAACGAAATTCACAATGTTGATTTAATCATGAACGGCTCATTTGGTGGCACTGATGATTACGCTAAGGACGCTCGGCTAACATCTAAAGCACATCAAAAACTTTTATGGCTAGATGAAAACGGTAGAAAAGCAACGTTCTATATAAAATTTACTTAAAAACTAGTTAATGACATTAAGAGGTGTTTAAAATTAAAAAAATAAAAAGTCTTTATGCATCTTACTTAGACATTAAACTCAGGATTTACGTAATATGGCTAATTAAAAGTGAAATTTATAAAGATAAAATCGAAAAATTAATTTACAAACAAGACAAGAAAATTAAAGACAGAGATTAAATTAGTCTTTTATAGAGAGCTTTCTGCGGAGAGCTTTCGATTAAAAGAGCTAAATATTGAGCTGCAAGTGGACTAATAATCCGCTTGCGGCTCTTTTCGTATTCATAGAAATGAAAGGAGAAATGAAAATGATAACGAAAAAACAAACAGTAAAAAAGAAATGCTTAAGATGTCCTAAGCCACCACAAGTTACAGATAACTTTTATAACAGTGCTGACGTAGACTTCTTTAGTGATAAAAAAATTCCTATATGTAAAACATGCTGTGCAGAGATTATCGATGAAAAAGGTTTTGAAGGATTCCAAACACTGATGAGACTAATTAATAAACCTATACTACAAGACTTGTTTAAGGGTGACTATTATGCATACATAAAGAACGTTAATAGCCTTCCACAATATAGAACACTTACTTACAACGACTCTACAATGTTTAATGAACCAAAGGCTTTAGAGGTCTTCAAACGCTCTAAGCCAACAGAGTTATCAGAAATTGAAATGGCAGAGGCTGAAGATTTCTGGGGTAGAGGATTAGAAGAAACTGAATATATCTATTTGAATTCAGAATATGTAGATTTTCTTGATAGATATGAAGTGGATTCAAAAACTCTTGAAAACCTAATTCGTGAAATTTGTTTGGTTCAACTAGACATAAGAAACAACAGAGCACAGAAAAAAGATGTTAAAAATGAGCTTAAGGCTTACAACGACTTGCTAACTGCTGCTAACCTAAAGCCTGTTCAAGAGACTGGCGCTGATTCAATTGACCAAGAGACATACGGCACTTTCATCAGAAGAATTGAAAATGAAAGACCTATATCAGAGCCTGACCCTACTTGGGCAGATGTAGATGGAATAGGAAAATATCTCAGAACCTTCTTCTTGGGTCACATGGCTAGAATGCTTGGAAAAGAAAATAAATTCCAAGATGAATATGACGAGGTAATCAGTCAGTATACAGTCAACAAAGACGTAAATGAAACTGATGATGTTCCTGAAGAGGATGTGAATTAAAATAGCCTCTTTTGCTAATTTTCAAGTTAATAGAAATAAGAAATCAAAAGGTACAAATGTTTTTGAAAAAGGCAAAAAGATTAGAAAGGGTCAAACAAAATCTGAGAGACTTTTAGATGGAGTTGACATCTGGACATCTTTTTATCGTGCAAATCCACATAGATTTGTAAAAGATTATTTAGGAATTGACTTAAAGCTTTTTCAGCAAATCCTTTTATATGCTATGATGCATAATTACTTCTTCGTATATATTGCGAGTCGTGGTCAAGGAAAGACTTGGCTTACTGCTATTTTCTGTATAACTCGCTCGATACTCTATCCAGAAACAAAGATTATTGTTGCTGCTGGATTAAAGTCTCAGTCCAGAGAAGTAATAGAAAAGATTGAAGAATTAAGAAAGAACAGTCCCAACCTGCAAAGAGAAATTGAAGATTTAAAAACTAGCGTCAACGATGCAAAGGTTGATTTTCACAATGGCAGTTGGATAAAAACTGTTGCTTCAAATGATGGTGCTCGTGGAAAACGTAGTAATCTATTGATTGTTGATGAGTTCCGTATGGTTGATTTAAATGTAATTAACTCGGTTCTTCGTAAATTCCAAACAGCTCCAAGACAGCCTAAGTTTTTAAACAAACCAGAATATAAAGATAGAGAAGATTTAAAAGAACGTAACAAAGAGATTTATTTAAGTTCCGCATGGTACAAGTCCCATCACTCTTGGGAAAAGGTTACTACCTATACAGAATCAATGACAGACGGAAAATCTTATTTTGTTTGCTCTCTTCCCTATCAGATAGCTATAAAAGAAGGCTTACTAATGGAAGACCAAGTAAAAGATGAGATGTCCGAAAAATCTTTCGACCCCGTTTCATGGATGATAGAAATGGAATCTTTATTCTACGGAATATCTGATAAAGCCTTCTTCTCCTTCGATGATTTACAGAAGAATAGAAAGGTTGGTAAAGTATTTTATCCACAAGAGGTTGCCGAATTAGTCAATGACAAAAACATAGGCTATCCGAAAAAAGTAGCTGGAGAATTAAGAATTGTTTCAGCCGATATTGCAACAATGGCTGGCGCACAAAATGATGCTTCCGCATATACATTAGCTAGGTTAATCCCTTCTGATAGTGGATACGAAACACAAATTGTGTATATTGAATCTATTGAAGGTGGACATACAGCCCACCAAGCAATGCGCATTCGACAGCTATATGCTGACTTTAATGCAGATTACATTGTACTAGATACGTTTAACGCAGGTATTGGTATATTTGATGCACTAACACTAACTCAAATTGACACCACTAGAGGAATTGAATATGAGCCTCTTTCTTGTATGAACAATGAAGAGCTGGCAAAAAGATGTGTTTATCCAAATGCTCCCAAAGTAGTTTATTCAGTTAGAGCATCAGCCCAATTAAACTCTGAGATTGCTTCGGTGTTTAGAGACTCACTAAGACAAGGAAAAATTAAATTGCCTATTCCAGAAAACGAAGCAGAAGATTTCTTAAAGACTATAAAAGGATACGATAAATTACCTGAAGAGTTAAAAGTTAAATTCCGCTTACCGTATATTCAAACATCACTAATGATTAATGAAGTTTTAAACTTGGAATCAGAAATCACAGATACTGGCTTGATTAAGCTTAAAGAAATTGGTAAGGCACGTAAGGATAGATACTCAAGTATCAGTTACCTTTCTCTACTAGCTAACGAACTAGGAATTAAGAATCGTAAGCGCAGACAAGACATAGACCCTTCTAAGCTGATGATGATTAAGAAAGCAAGAAATAACTATGATTATTAACTATCTATTGACATTAAAAAAAGAAAGGAGGAATTCCTATATATGACCAACACAAAAAAATACTACCTTCGCAATCCCATTTCTGAAAAGGAAGATTACGAACGAAAATTGTCAGCATATAAGTCTGCTGTTAATAGAATGAAATACGATGTAAAGAAAAAAACATCAACATCTATCTATAAATATGACATCTCTATGCTCTCTAAGTGGATGCAAAATCCTGTTCTTTTCGAGAAACAATTGCGCAACATTTCTAATTACTTCTACAATGTGTCTGCTTTATATCGACTAATAATTCGCTACATGGCTTTAATGCCAACTTACGCTTATGTTATTAATCCTGTAGACATACCAGATAAATTAGACGTTGCAAAATATAAAAAACAATTTATGAAAACAGGTCAATTTGTAGATAAATTAAATTTACCTCATGAAATGATAAAAGCAATGTTAGTAGCATTTCGTGAAGATGTTTTCTTTGGATATGAGCATGAGTCGAAGGATTCATTTTTCATTCAACACTTAGATGGAAACAATTGTCGTATTTCTTCTGAGGAAGATGGAGTTTACAACTTCCAATTTAACTTTGCACACTTCGACTCACATAAGGAAGATTTATTAAACTATCCCGAAGAGTTTCGAATAAAATACGCAATTTATAAAACTGGTAAAGACAGTTGGATTGAATTAGATTCTGATAAAACTGTTTGTTTCAAAGTAAATCTAGATTTCCAATATGAGTTACCTCCCTTCTCCTCTATGTTTGAGTCAATTTTTGACCTAGACGAGTACAAGAAGATTAAAAAAGCTAGAGCTAAGAACGACAACTTTATGGCAATGGTTCAAAAAATTCCAATGGACGAAAAAAATCCTGATATCAACAAGTTTCTTATTGACTTGGATTTGGCTATGACATTCCACAACATGGCTTCTGATAGCCTTCCAGATGGTGTACAGATGATAACATCGCCAATGTCTATTGAAGCTATTAAAACTGAAAAAAGTCGCTCTGATAGTGACTATGTTAATGATGCATATCGTGAAGCATTTAATGAAGCTGGGGTCTCTCAGTTTATATTCAACTCAGATAAAAACACTTCAATTGGTTTAGCAAAATCAATCTTATCAGATGAGCAAATATTGTTCTCTATGTTAAGACAGGTTGAAAGATGGATTAATCGCAAGCTGAAGAAAATGAATGGACAATATAAGTTCAAAGTTAAGATGCTAGATGTAACAGTTTTCAATCGTGATGAAGTTCAAAAATCTTATTTAACCGCAGCACAAAATGGGTTGCCAGTTAAATTTGAATTGGGTGCTACCTATGGTATTACACCTGTTGATTTTGTGAATAAAGTTGCTCTTGAAAATGACATATTTAAGCTTCAGGATGCTCTAATTCCATTGGCTACTTCTCATACCCAAACAGGAGATGAAGCCTCTACAGGAAGACCTAAGAAGTCTGATGATGCCATTAGCGATAGTGGTCAAACTAGCAGAGACAAAGATTCAGACAATCGTAAAAAACAAGGATAGTTAATTTAATCCATTAAAGGGGGTGAGATTTATAAATGGAAAAGGATTTACGTTTTAACTCAATTATACAGAACGTAGAAAAGATTAATCCCCTCTTCTCAAAAGCAAAAATTAGAGTTTTATATAAAGGTCATAATCGTAATGGTAGTTATTTTGATAAAGAAGATGTAATGAGAAATATACACACTATATTTAATATACCGATTGTTGGAGAATACCTTGAAGAATCTGATAATTTTGGTGGACATGGAATGGCTGTTGAAGTGAAAAATGACGAAGTAAAATTCGTTCAACACACAAAGCCATATGGGGTTATCCCTGAATCTGCTCAAGTTTATTGGGAAGACATCGCTGAAAGTGATGGAACTGTAAATGAGTATTTAGTTGTTGATGGTGCTTATCTATGGACTGGAAGATACGAAGAGCTTCAGACATTGTTAGATAGTACTTTTAATCAAAGTATGGAAGTAAATGTTGTAAACGGAAATTATGCTGTTATTGATGGTGTAGAAACGTTTAAAATTGAAGATTTTAATTTTTCCGCTTTTTGTATTTTAGGCATTAATAAGAATGGTGAAGGTCATGTAGAACCAGCTTTTGAAAGTGCTAGTATTACGACTTACTCATTAAATAAAGAGGACTTTACAGCTCAATTTAATCAAATGATAGATGAATTGAAATTTAGTCTTGATAAAGGAGGTAAAGATATGACAGAGATAATTAAAGAAGAGAATGTTAATAGCTCGATAGAGCTTAACGAAAATGGGGTCAAAATCACCGCAGAAAATATTGAAATTACAAATGCTGATGAGACTGCTGAGTTTACAGAAGATACCGCTACTACTGTAGTGAATGAGACTGCCGAGGTCAAAGATGCTACTACAGAGGAAGATTTGCAAGAGGAAGTTACAGTTGATAAAACTGAGACGGAAACTGAAAAAGAAGATGCTGTAGAAGATGTTAAAGAAGATTTCGAAGCTAAATACAATGATTTATCAGGTGAGTTTACAAAACTTCAAACACAATTAGACGAATTAAAATCTTATAAGCGTCAACGTGAAGAAGCTGATGTAAAAGAAAAATTTGCTGACAAAATAACAGAAGATGAGTTCTCTCAAGTCTTTGAAGCGATGAAAGATGCTGAAATTCAAGATGTAGAGGATAAATTATTTGCTATGTATGGCAAGAAAAACTTCTCAATTACAACTAAGCAAGAAGCACCAAACAATAAATTAAAATTCTCACAAGAAGAAAGTAAGGAATATAATCCTTATGGCAATATCTTTGAATAATAAAAATTATTTAATTAAAAAGAAAAATGGAGGAATAAATAATGGCAAATAAGTCAGTAGTTCGTTTAGATGATGCACGTTTCCCAAATGCAGATACGTTTTCAGTACGTGCAGAAGTGGAGTTAGAAAATGGTTTTGTAGGTAAGTTAGGTGAAATTGAAGAAGGTAACGCAGATGTTCGTGCATTGGAGACACCAGTTGCAGAAGATAGCTTAGTATTAATCGCTAATCCAGCAATTATCTATGATAATGGTCGCCAAGGTTCAGGTTTAGAAGTTAATTACTTCATGGAAGCTGGTAAAGTGGTACGTTCATACAACCCACGTCCAACATTTGTGTTCGGTGTATCTAAAGAAGGAATTAACGGTACGGCAGTAATTGGAGAATATTTAGTAGCTGGCGCAGGTCATAAACTAGCCCCTTCTGCTACATTACCAGCTAAAGGTTTTGCAGCTAAAGTAGTACGTGAAGATGCTGTTGGTGGAATGCTTACAATCAATACAACTCAAACACCTGTTGTTTATGTGGTTGTAGAAGTAGTACAAAACTAATTTTAAAAACTAGTTATACAAAAATAAATTATGATAATAATCGGAGGAATAAATAATGGCAAATACTGAATTAGTAACATTATGTGTAGACGTTCTTAAGAACCCTACGCAAGTACAACAATTTTCAAATGGAAAGAACGTGGATGACCGCATTCGTGCGAAATTCGCAGAAGCAATCGGAGTAGAAAACCCTACTAAGAAAGAACTTCGCAAACATGAAGTTACAATCTATGAAATCTTAGAAGAAGTTTTAACTGAAACTTATCTTACTGGAGTTAACGAAGATGAGTTCTTCATGCAATTTGCTGATGTTCGCAACTTGGCACTTGGCGATACTCAAGAATTTTACACAGAAGACGATGGAGTTTTAGTAGTATCTGAACACTCAGGTAATCACTGGAACATCACTCGCCAGAAATTAGAAGGCGGTAAAACATTCTCAATCCAAACTAAATCATTCGCTGCTGCTGTTTACGGTGACTTTGAATTATTTATGACTGGTCGCTTGAACTTCTCTCGTCTAATCCAAAAAGTTGGACAAGGTATTCAAACTAAAATCTATCAAGAAGTAGCTGCTGCTTTTGCATCTGCAACTGCCCAATTACCTGCTGCATTCAAAAAGAATGGTGCTTATGACGGAGATTCAATGTTAGACCTAGTGTCTAAAGTAGAAGCTGCTACAGGAAGCACTCCGATTGTACTTGGTACTCGCAAAGGTCTTTCTAAAATCACTGAAGGTGCAAACATTGCTCTTTACACTGAAGCTATGAAAGCTGAGTTAAACTCAACTGGACGTATTGCTAACTTTAACGGTATGACACTTGTTCAATTACCAGCAGTATTCAAACCAAACTCATTCGATTTCGCTTATGACGATAATCAAATTCTAGTTTTACCTTCTGCTGAAAACAAATTCATTAAATTGGTATTTGAAGGCGAAGATTACATCAAACAAGTTACTGAAATGACTGCAAACAACGATATGTCTCTTGAATATAAATTCATTACTCACTTCGGTACTGCTGTAGTTCTTAGCAACTTGTTCGGAAGCTACTCATTAATTTAATTTAAAAGCTGAGGCATTCTGATTAACTCAGAGTGTCTCTATTATATTATTTGGGAAAAAAAGGAGATTTTTAAAATGGCAAATACAAATACAAAAACAACTGCAAGTAAAGCAGCAGCTTCAATTAAAAAAACAAATGATACAAAAGCAAAGATTGACGAAGTTAAAGTGGTAGAACCTGTCGTAGAGGCTCCAGCACCAGCTCGTGCAAAGAAAATTGAAATTAATAGAAATGAAATGATTACCACTAGAAGTACTGCTGACGGAGATTTAATTTACATTTCTCATCGCACAAAAGCTAAGTACATTTGGGAAGGTTACGGCTCAGAATTGCAAATGGACATGGGTGAATTGCAAGATATGAAAGGCTCACAAGGCAAATATTTAACTGATTGTCACTTAGTAGTTGATGATGAGCAAGCTGCCGAAGCACTTGGATTAACTAAAATCTATGATGAGATGGTTGGATTAGAAAACTTGGAAGACTTCATTCTAGAAACACCGAATAAAGAGCTTGCTGAAATTCTACCGAAACTACCTAAAGCATTAAAGTCTTCTATTGGAACAGTAGCAAGAAAATTAGTAGAAGAAGATATCCTTGATACTCGAAACAAAATCAAATTGATTGAAGAAAAACTTGGTGTAGACCTTCAATTATTCATTAAGTAAGAAGGGTGTGATTTAGATGGCAACACCTTTTAGCGATGTATATTTTTTGTTCCTTTCTAAAATCACAGATAACGAATTAGCTGGAATGGAAGAAGAAGCTCTTGAACTAAATATGGAAAAATGGTTGCTTTCTGGAATAAGTAGATTTTCTACAATAGGAAATAGAACTAGAGTCCAAAACTTTGATAGAGTTTTACAATTATTTAACGAGTCCCTTCCCTATAATGAGCAAGAAATTCTCGCTCTAATGATGCTAATAGAATATCTTAAAGCCAACACAATAACAGGAGAATCACTTAAAGAAGGACTAAGTTCCAAAGACTATTCTAGTTACAGCCCAGCTAAGAAAATTGAGGCTCTAATTAAACTAAAAGATACTATTGAAAAAGATATTAGTGCAATGATTAGTCGCTTATCTTATAGCCTAGAGAACTTTAAAGAGGTCAACAAAAAATGACAAATAATAAAAATCTAGATATAAGAATATATAAAAAGGCATTAATCGATTACAAAAGCCAAATATGGAAAATAATCCCTCTTTATGAAGTTGGGAACGAACATATTGATGGTTATATTGAAACAATTAGTGGTGAAATTTTTGGAATGGGAACCTACATCGTAGATTTACCTCATGGTAGTTGGTATGTAAGAGTTTTAAATACACTTAAAAAGTTAGAGTTGGAGCCTTATAGTCCAGATAATTTTAAGAAAACAAGAAAAGAAGTATTAAAAATGGTCAATTTAATCGACAAAGAATTAGAACATTTGAAAGGACTGTGAACATGAGTAAATATCAACATTACATTGACAGAGTTAATAGTGGTGGACTAACTCCTACTGAGATAACTTCCAACAGAACAGCGCTGCAAGTTGAAAAAGCTTTCATGAATTCACGCACCCTTTCAAAAGTTCAAATTAATCGCTCTGAAGAATTAACTAATGCAATTGTTTCTAGAGTTAAAACCGAAGGAAATTTCAGTAAAAGACGGTTTTTATTAAAACCTTTCAGTGACGTAGGACTAGGTTTTTACGTGCATCATAAGGGTAAATTTTACCTTTCTACAGAAATTATTGAGGATGATTTTTTCCCTGAATTGGTTTGTGAATTGTGTAATGCAGAATTCCCACTCCTGACAGGCTCTGAAAAGAAAACAATTGGTAGAGATGATTTTAATAGACCTATTACAAAAAATGTACAGACAATTGAAAATGTTCCCTGTGTCCTAACTACAAAAGCATATAGCATGATAGACAACTCCCCTATCTCCCTACCAGAAGGCTCATTAAATATCTTAATACCTTACAATCCTTTGATTGAGGTAAAAGTAAACTATGAAATTGTTGTACGTGGAGATACATATAAGGTTACTACTGTGTCCCATGAAAATGTAATTGGAGAAGTTGGATATATCGATATCCGCTTAGAAAGACAGGTGAGCGAATAATGGCTATACAAATAGGCTCAATGAGAAATTCCATCAACAACATATACCAAAAGCTAATTAATGATGAAGAACTTATTCGTTTACTTTACTACTATCCTCAAAGCTCTACTACACCCGACCCACTAGACAGTTCCCTACCTAACTTAGTTGACAATGAGTCTGAAACATACTGGGAAATAGTTCAAGAAAGAGTCTTATTAACTGAAAAGATAAACAACATAGAAGACAAAAAATTGTGTCGTATCTATATGTTCACTGGAAGTAGAAGACCAGATTACAAGAATCATTTACTAGTAACACAAGAAGTTTATATCTATGTTTTTGTTCATGAAGAATATGACAAAGATTTAAGACTATTGTGGATTTCAGATAAAATTGCTGAGCTATTAGCATTAGAACCAGTCGCTGGTATTGGGAAGTTGGAGTATGCAGGTGGCGACCCAAGAGATGCACCTAAAGAATACGTTTCATATGAGCATCGCTATCGCTTCAGCACGAAAAAGGATTGATTTAAATGGAGTTAGGTCTCAATAAAGACTTGTTCATAACAGGAAAGCCAATTCTAACACCTTATGGCAATGTACGCTTTCTCACTTACTATGAATATATTAGTCAAATTTCAAATCTGTCTACTATATCTATGAATGTTCTTCATATTTACTACATGTATAAAAAACATGCAGATGAATCAAGAGATAAAAAGTTTATTCAACTGGTTGAAGGAATAAAAGAAGAGTCACTTTATAATCTTGTTAAAGAAAATGAGATGTTTAAAAAATCTTATTTAGAGGTGTTTAGACTTCTTTTTGAATCCGAAAGCATACCAGACGCAATCTTTGAAGAAGAAAAAGCATTCGATGAGTGTAGAGAAATAATCATGCAAATGAACATGCTCAAAGAAGAAGAAGTAAGCTCAAATCCTGAGATTCAAATGTTCATCAATAATGGTAATTCAGCAAGAGGAACTGGTGAAAAGCAATCTTTTACAGATTTAATTTCATCGGTAGTCGTAGGTTCGTTTAAATCATATGAAGAGGTCTGCAACATGACTGTACTTCAGGTTTATGCTACTTACTACCGAATTGGTCAAATGAAAAATTATGACACAACTGTTCTATATTCAACTGTTGCTGAAAAAGTGAACATTGAAGATTGGAATAAACACATTGATTTATTTGAGGATAAAAAATCAGGTATTGACAAAAAATCATTTGCTAAAACATATGGAAACCTATTCGGATAGAATAGGCTTTTTTTAATTGATTTAAAAACTAGGAGGAAAATATTAATGAAAACAGTTATCCATGATACAGCAGACATCGTAGTAAAACGTAAATCTGACGGTCACACAGTATTAAATGCACACGCACAATTAGCTTCAATCGCTCAAACAGTAAGTGAAGAGTTCTTAAAAGGTGGAATTGGTAATAAAAACCTTTTCTTAATTCGCACAGACAAAGAGGTTAACCTTGCTATGCGTTCAGCAACATTCGATTTAGAATATCTTGCTATGACACAAGGTGTTGCAGTAGAAGAGTCTGGAACTGCAAAAATCACTAAGTTTGAGCAAGTAACGGTTGCTGGAGTTTTAGGTGATTTAGAAGTAACAATTAAAGGAACACCAGTAAATGGTAAAGCTATCCTTCATGATGCAGACGGTACTCAAGTAGAGCTTGATGTAGCTGCTGGTAAAGCAACGTTACCTATCGGCTCTACTGCAACTGATGGAGACATCTTAACAGTTTCATATGTTGAAGATGTAACAGGACGTGTGGTTGAGATGGACTCTACTAAGTTCGCTGAGAAATATAGCGTAGAGTACCGCACAATTGAATATGATTTGGACACTCAAAAAGTTATCGCTGATATCTACTTCATCTTTGATGAGGTTGTACCTTCTGGTGCATTCGACCTTTCATTAGAGAATGGTTCGGCTTATACACCTGAGATTAACTTTATGGTTCTTAACCCACAAAACTCCGATGTATTTGGACGTATTGTTGAAGTTAAACGTGCATAATTGATTTTAAAATAAGGGGATTCGTCCCCTTACATACATACTTTTAGAGATATAAATCTCTATTAGAAATGAATACAAGGAGGAAATAAAATGGCAAAAAGACAGAAACCACTTAGCTTAAAAGACATAGAAAAACAATTTAAAAGAGTAAACACATACGAGACGTATTCGCTCAATGATGAAGCCAACTCTGTGATTAAGTTTAATCCACAGTTTGATTCAAAGGTTATTGAAGATTTAAAGAATGAACTTTTTGACAAAGTAAAATTTTCACAGGAAAACAACTTAGGATTCCTAGTGAATGACCATGAATTCTTCAACTATATGTACTTTCTAATTATTAAACACTTTACGCATTTTAAAGATATTATTTCAGATGATTTGGAAACACAAATTATCCAAATGGAAAAAATGGTCTCCATAGGTTTGTTTGAATTAATTATTAAAGATGTAATCCCTCAAGAAGAAGTGCAAAAAGTATTTGATATGGTAGCTGATACAATCGAGGCAGTTGAAAAACTTGATGCAATTGAGCAACAACACAAACTAAATCTATCTAAAAAGGTAAAAAGTCCAGAAATGAGAAAAAGAGTTGGGTTAGATGGCACAGTATAAAAACTTTGAACTGCTTAAAGCTGGAATCCTAAAAGAAATGAAAGTTGTTTTGGCATCCAACTTAGGTTCAATGCTTGAAGACTTTCTCAAGTGGGAAATTAGTCGCTCCGTTGAGGAAAATGTTTATGATGTCTATGAGCCAAAGGAATATGTTCGCAGAGGTGGAAAAGGCGGTTTATCCGATAGAAAAAACATTAAGATAACTAGCATTGACTTAGATGGAGAGCGTGTTCACATTAAAGCAGAGAATTTGACCACAGGTGCTTGGAATAGTGGAAAAGAGATTTCTAAGATTATTGAATATGGTTCAATAGCAAGTGACTCAAATGTTTATTGGATGTTTGGTTCAAATGATATTGAAGGTCGTGAGGCTCCTTGGTTAAAGCCTCGTCCTTTCATGGGAAAACTTATGGAGCAAATAAGACAAAATCCAACAGAGCTGCATGATATTATTGCCCAATCATTTAAGAATGCTGGATTTAAAATTAAGAATAAAGGAACAGAATATTAATTAAAAACTATTTAATTAAATATTAATAAAATACGAATTTTATGAAGGAATGAGAATATGGCAAATCAAAAGATTAAAGCTGTAAGTCCCGAAGAATGGGAACTTTGTAACGATTGGAACAAAATGATAATTGATGAGTTTTTACAACAACAGCATTTATCCGACCAAACTTTGAAACAATATGAATCAGGGGCGAGAATTTTTGCTAGATTCATAAAAGAAACCGCAATGAACAAACCTTTTCACGAATTGAAACCTCGTGACGCTTTAAAGTACCAAAACTATCTTCTACAAATAGGTTTATCTCCAAGCGCTGTTAAATTTAAACGCTCAATTGTATCTACTCTTTGTAATTACATTGAACTTTATTATGGAGACGACTTCCCTCTCTTCAGAAATATTTTTAACAAAGCTATAGCCTCCCCTGCTAAACAAGCAGTCTATGAGAAAAAACCACTTACAAAAGAAGAGATGGAAACACTCTTAACAACCCTTAAAAATCAAAATGAATTACAGATGATTGCTTATATTAAGTTGTCTTATTCTACTGGCGCAAGACGTGCCGAAATTGCTCAAATGAAAAAAGAGATGGTCAACTATCCTAAAGTTGAAGGTAAAAATTACTACAAAACAGGAGACATTCGCACAAAAGGTCGAGGAAAAGCTGGGAAAATTAGAAAGCTTTCTTATGATGACAGTGCTAGAGATGCAATAGTTGAGTGGCTAGAACAGCGTGGAGAAGATGAATGTGATTCTTTATTCGTCAAGAAAACTAAGCTGGGTAAAACAACCCCATTACAACCAGAGGCTTTTAACAACTGGTGCGCAACTAAATTCACAGACATTCTTGGTTTACGTGTAACTCCCCATAACTTTAGACGAACTAGAGCGACCCATATGGTTGTAGAAGATGGCAAGGATATTAAGTCGGTTCAATCGATACTTGGACATGAGAGTTCGGAAACAAGTGAGATGTATGTAATTCGTAAAGACGACACTTCATTAGATGAAGCGTTCGATTGATTGTCTTTAAGACACTGAATTGACCCTCTAATAGATTATTAGAGGGCTACTTGAATGCCTTAAAGACAATCATCCACTAAGAATAAAAGGATTTCCATAGAATGAGAGGATGATTATATTGACTAACCCATTTGAAATATTAATTGGACTTGATATTTCCGAAAGCGAACATGTTAATTTTCAAAAGAAATTAACATCTTTGAAGAAAAAGCTACACCCTGTTGCAATTGAATTAAACATTACAAATAAAAATATTCAAGACCTAAAGACTAAGGTTCAAGCAGGTTTAAATTTAACACCTGTTGCAATAAAAGTAACAGCAGACACTAAAGATTTAGATGCTTTATCTTCTAAAGCTAAAAAAGCTGGAGAAGGTGTAAACAAAGCTTTAGGTGAAAGTGCCACAGGAGCAAAAAAAGCAAGTAAAGAAATACGTGCAATTGGAAATGATTTAGGTGTTTTTGAAGGTAATGCTGCATCAATAAAAGCTCAAATTAAAAAACAAATGAATGACGCTAAGAAACAATTTGCTTTTGGTATCAATGAAATAGAAGCCGATTTGAAAAAGAGAAAATTAGGCTATACCATTGAGCAAAAAGTTAATGCTGATACTAGAGCAATTGAAGCGGTTGTAGTTAAAGTACAAGAGTCAGCTAATAAAATAAGACAAATTAAATTTGAACCTTTCTCAGCAGGAATGGCAAACAACTCCAATTATAAAATTGGTGGCTGGATGGAATCAGAAATAAAAGTTGTCAACACTGAGATGAAAAGCTTATCTGACAACGTTTCTAAAACAAGAAGAGAGCTTCTTAATGCTAGAGATGCTGGAACTATAACTACAGAACAGTTCGATAAAATGAACAAATCATTAGCAAAGATAACTCAGAATAGCCATCTTGATAAATTAAATAAAGAATTTAAAGATATAACTACAAATACTCAACTTTCAAACAATGAGTTAGATAGAGGAACAAAACTCTTTCACATGAGAGAAGATGCTCTTTCTAGATTGACTGCTGCTTCCAAAAAATACTCAAAACATATTGACCAAGAAGGCTTAAGCAACTTAAAAACTAGCTATAAATCAATCAAGTTTGACCCTTCTACTGTTACCTCTGCAAAAGCTGGAGAAGATGCAGTTAGACGTTTAAACAATGAGATGAAAAAATACATTGCCAATGCAACTCAAGCATCTCGTGAGTCATTAACGATTATGGATTCATTCAAGATAGCAATGGAGCGTTTCCCGATTTGGATGGCAGCCTCTACAGCATTTTATGGAACAATTAGGACAGCTAGGGAATTTATGACAATTATAATTGACATAGATACCAAAATGACTGAGCTTGCAAAAGTTATGTCTGAAGATACTGATTTTGAAGCATTATTTGAAAGAGCTACACAATCTGCCGAGAAATTTGGTCAATCTATTAGTCAAGTAATGGATTCTTACGCTGAGTTTGCAAGACAAGGGTATAAGGGCGATGAACTCGGAACACTAGCAGATTCAGGATTAGTTGCAGCGAATGTTGGAGATATGACAGCTCAGAAATCGTCTGAATACATGACAGCTTCTCTAATACAATGGAAGAAAGATGCCAAAGATTCTATGAGTATCATTGACTCTTGGAATGAGATTTCTAATAACTATGCAACGACAACAGAAAAACTAGCACAAGGACAGGCAAGAGCTGGTGCAACAGCAAGAGCTATGGGATTAGACTTCGACCAAGTGAATGCAATCATAGGTACAGTAACAGCATCAACCAAGCAATCAGGGAATGAGATTGGTAACTTTTTGAAAAATGTCTTACCTAAGTTAGTAAGCGACAAATCACAAGGTGTTTTATCAAGCTTAGGAATTTCACTATTCGATGAAAATGAAAACATGAGAGATGTAGTTCAAGTTTACACTGAAGTTGCACAAGCTTTAAAAGGTGTATCAGATGAAGAGAGAATACTTGCAGTTGAAGGTTTAGCAGGTAAATACCACATCTCTAGAATGCAAGCATTCCTAGATGACTTAGGTTCTGCCGACTCAATGTATAAAAGTATGTATGACTCTTCAGTTAATTCTACTGGTTCTGCAATGGAAGAAAACAAACGCTACATGGAATCTCTTCAAGCTAGATTAAACTTAGCAAGAGTTGAGGTAGAAAAATTAGCATTGGCTCTTGGTAATGCATTCTTAACTGAAGGTATGATACAGAGTATACAACTGTTCGGAAATTTCTTAGGAGCTATTACAAAGGTAATTGAGGGAATTGGTGGACTACCATTCGTTCTTGGAACGGCTTCAGTAGCTCTAGCTTTAGTATCAACACGTTTTAGAGGATTAATGGTTAGCATGGGAACTGGAATAGCGAAAACTTCAGCGCAGTTTGTTCAATTGGGAGTCAGTGCCACAAAAAGTATGCTCAAGCCTACTCCCCCTATTATTGCTCAAACCAAAGCTATTAACGCACTATCAGCTTCGACAGTGAGAGCGACATTTGGTTTTGGAACCATGTCTGCGGCAACTGCCGTTACATCAAATGCAACCAGAACTTTAGCTGCTAGTACAACAGTCGCTACAGTATCTACAGCACAGTTATCTAAAGGATTAAAAGCTTCTGCCCTATCAGCTATGGCTTCAGCCAAGGCATTCTGGACAGCTAATAGAACAATGATTCTGTCTCTAGGTGGAATTGGGGTAGCGTTTTTAGCAATCGGAGCAATAACCGAAGCATTTATGAGTAAGATGCAAAAACAAAGAGAAATACAAGAGGAAATAACTGCCCAAAACCAACTTTTAGCAGATTCTTACACATCTAATGCAGATAGAATTGGCATACTGGCACAGAGATATTCAGAGTTACAAGGAAGTATGCAAGAGATAGGCTCACCAGAATACAATAATGAAGATGCACAAGAGTATTTATCTGTTCAAAATGAATTAGCTGAGCTTATCCCATCTCTTAGCAGAGGTGAGGATGAATATGGAAATGCAATTCTAGGCAGTGCTACGGTAATTGAAAGAAAGATAGAAATGCTTAAATTACAAGCAGAGGCACAAGAACGAGTAAACAAAGCAGAAGACCATCAAAAACAAAAAGAAACATATGAAACAGCAATAGAATCAAGCAAAGCTGCTCAGAAAGAATTAGATAAATTTAAATTTGTAACCAACCCTTCAATAACTTGGGATAAAGGAAGTAACAAATCAAATCCAGATACTTCTGTTGAAAATGAAGTTAAAGATATCAATACTCTTATGGCAGCAATTGAAGAGCTAACAACTCGCAAGCAGACCCTTTCCTCTGAGGATGCAAAGGGAAACAAATTAAGAATCGATATTATTGATGGAGAAATTGCAAAGTATACCGAACAATTAACATCTTATAACAATCTAGTAACAGGTCAGGAAAACGCAAACGGTCAATTGTTAAATGCATCTCTGAAGAGAATGGACACGATTTTATCTGCAAACAAAGGGATTAATTCATCTGCTAAATCAGCAGTCGATGCCTTCGCAACAAACGCTGCCTACACAATAAAAGACACTGGAAAGTTAACTAATGTATTCGAAGACCTTTATAGTACTCTTGAAAACCCAACAGCAGTCAAAGGCTTAGAAGATTTCGGAAAGGCATTCGACACACTAAAGGAGAAACAATCCGAAGGTCTTTCTACAGAGGACTTAAAGATATATTCAGACGAAGTAATTAAGCAAAAAGGAATAATAGAAAAAGAATTCCTTGCTATTGCTACTGCGGCAGGAATCAAAAAAGGAACAACTGAATATGCCGAGTTAAAAGCTTCTTTTGATGCAATGAACCCATCTCTTCAACAATATTCCATGTCTGTAGAAGATTTAGCCAAGAAGTATGGTAAAACAAAAGAAGAAATGATTGCACTATTAGCGGAAGCGAATTCATTAGGAGATGGAATGGGAGATTTGGATTCTGCTATCAATGAATCTTCTAATGGTATTGCCGAACTAGTAGCAGAGATGCAAAAACTAAACTCTGCATCCGAGAAGCTTGCAGGGGTATCCCAAAAACAAGTTGATGAAGTTGAAGATTTAATTTACATTTATCAATCTCTATCTAAGCAAACAAACCGAACAGCAGAGCAAACAGACCTTTTAACTGAAACTCAGGCAACACTAGCAAAAATCTATCCTCACCTTTCTAGTGAGAGTGGAATAAGAATAAATGACATCATCAAAGAGAGAGATGCTCAAGATATCTTATTAAGAGCTGTTGAAGCCTCCAAAGATGGACAGCTAAATGCTGAAGAAGATGCTACTGTCGGTCACTTAATTGAAACAAATGCTCGCATAACTAATATTAACACTGAGATTGCAGCCCTTGATAAGCTAGTTGCCGCATATAATTCAATATCGAATACGGCTCAAAAAGCATATGACGCAGCAGTTGCATCAGGAGTACAGGAAGATATTGATAGCGCTGCTAGAGCCTTGATGAGATATACATCATTAGGTGCAAGAGAAACTGAGAAATTAACAAGCAAACAAGCAGAGTTAGCAACTTTAACAAAGTCTCATGGTAAATATACAAGTGCTTTATCTGGTTCTCTAGATGTTTTAGCAAATTCCACAAAAGATAACACATCAGCTACAAAAGACAGTGCTGAAGCAATGGAGAAATCAACATATATAGCTGATAAATATGGTATGGCTATTGATGAAGTGAACGCTAAAATTGAAGAACAAAACAGAATACAAAGTAATTTCCCAGACTATAGCGCCCAATATAAAAAATCTCTACAAGATGAATTAGCCCTTCAAAACAAGAAGAAACTTCTTTTATCAGACCAGAGCAAAGAACTGGAGAAACAGATTAAATCTGGAAAAATTCTTCAAACTGGAGTAGTTACAGGCTCTTCTAATACTAGTGGTAGCTCAGCATACACAGGAAAATACGCAACGGAGATTAATAAAGCATCCTCCACTTACGGAGTTGATGCTCACTTAATCGCAGCCATCATTAAAGCAGAATCTAGTTTTAATAAAGATGCTAAATCATCCAAAGGCGCTCAAGGATTAATGCAATTAATGCCAGCTACTGCTAAGGAACTGGGAGTAAAAAATGCTTTCGATGCACAGCAAAATATCATGGGTGGTACTAAATATATTGCCCAGCAAATTGCAAAATTTAGTGGAGATATTAAAAAAGCTCTTTATGCTTATAACGCTGGCGCAGGAAATGTAACTAAGATTGTTGAAAGTTCAGCAAATTATTGGACAGGTGCTAAAAACTACGCTAACAAAATTATGGCTGATTTTGAAGCAAGCGGTGGAAGTAATATTACCTCTGGTAAGCAAATTAGCGGTTGGGGAGGAACTATAACATCTGGCTTTGGTAAGCGAGTCCATCCAATAACTGGTAAATATACTGACCACAACGGCATTGATATTGCTGGTAATAAAGGAGACAGACTAGATGCTAACGTAAGTGGTAAGGTTACTTACGCTGGTAAAGGAACAGGCTCTATGTCTGGTTTCGGTAATTACGTTGCAGTAGAAACAGCAGATGGACTAAAACACTTTTATGCTCATTTGGATAAGGTTATAGCTAAGGTTGGAGAAACCGTAGCAGTAGGTCAACAAATTGGTAATATTGGTTCCACTGGTAATTCCACTGGAAATCATTTGCATTATCAGATTAACGAAAATGGCAAAGCAATAAACCCAAGCAGCTACTTAGCCACAGCTAAGAAAACTGTCCCATCTGCTTCAGATGCATCAAAAGATGCTGCCAATGCTATGGCTGCTATAGATGCTGCCAAGTCTGAATTATTAAAGATGAACTCAGATATTGCCGCAGTAGAAGAGTATATTGAAAACTTAAAAATGGAACTAATTAGTGCAGATGTTGCCGCTTTTGAACATGCCCGTAAAAATGCCCAGCATAACATTGATGATGAGGTTCAAAAAAGAAGTAAGTTAGATTCTATTACTAAGAGATATCACGATTCAATAAAAAATGAAATTCGATTAAAAGGTGTGCAAGCTCAAAGTTACAAATCTGAAGTCAGCTACTTAAATGGTGTAATAAAATCAGGAAATCTAACTGCAAAAGCAAAAGCTGAACTCACTGAAAAAGTGAAAGAGCTTTCTTTATCAATAGTAGACCTTGAAATTAATATGAAAGAATTGACCTTTGAGAGAATACAAGCAACTATGCGAAGATTTTCTGAAGAAATAGATGATACTAATTTCGAGTTGCAACGTTCACAAGCTATTATGGCAACTTTAGAAGAAAGTTCTCCTGAATACGTAGCCGAACTTAACAGTCAAGTAGAAACTTATAAGAAGCTTAAAGAGCAAAACATTGCATATAGAGAATCTCTTCAGCGCTCTCTTGTATTGCACGATTTGTTATCTGAAGACTATAAAAACCTAACTGAAGAAATAGAAGATTTAACTCTTGAAATTTGGGGATTTGATGGTTCAATTAAGACTCTTAATGAAACCATAAAAGACTCCTCAACAAAAAATGCCTCCGAAGCTGCTGATGCACTTATTGATGCTTACAAAGAGTATCTCAGTGAGAAGCAAGAGATGCACATGGAATCACTGGATAAAGAAATTGATGCAGAAGAAGAGCGCCACAAAAAAGTAATGAAAAACTATGAAGATGAATATGGTGCTTTTGAAAGAATAGTACAAGCCAAATTAAAGGAAATTGATAGAGAAGAGTCTGAAAATAACTATGATAAAGACATTGACAAACTTGAAGAAGAAAGAAATAAAATATCAAATAAAATCAACCTTTTATCAATGGATGATTCTTTTGAGTCCAAAGCAGAAAGAAAGAAACTGCAAGAGGAATTGGACGCAATTGACGAAAGTATCGCTGATAAAAGACATGACAGAGAAATTGACCTTAGAAAAGAAAACTTAAACGACCTTCTTGAAAAGGAAAAAGAAAAATATGAAGAGCTAGAAGAGCTAGAAGATATAAAATATGAAAATGAAATTGAAAGATTAGAAGACTTAAAAAAATATTGGGATAAATTCTATGAAGACCAATTAAATGATGAGAGATACTTCGCAAAAATGAAGGAAGATATTGTAGCTGGAAACTTTAAAAACCTTAGTGGTGAGTTTCAAACTTACATTAAAGAAATGGAAGATACCATGCCGAACTTCTTAAGCAAATTTGATGGAACACTTAAGGGTGTCGGAAAATCTATTCGTGAAAATGTGATAGACAACCTTCAAAAAGCACTAGATATGTTAGATAAAGTTATTAAAACCGATAGCGACAGCTCTAAAGGAATAGGCGAAGGTGCTCATTTTGATGGAGAAAAAGGAAATATTGGTCTTTCTAATGCGGATTTAAAAGTTCTGACTGGCAAATATCTTGCGGAAACTCTTATTACAAAGGAAAAATCAGCAGTAAGACAGACATATATAAGAGACAAAGCTTACGCATTGGCTGCTGAAGGTCGTGCAGAAAAATCTACAATAAAAAGCAACCAAGGGTTGGATGAGATTTTATCAAAAATGTCTAATGAAGATAAAGTTAAGTTTGGACAGTACTTGCAGAACCAAGGTTTTAAAACTGTTTCCACCGACTATCTTCAAGACTATATCACTGAATATGGTAAGAGATTAGAATATAGTGCAGTTGGCTTAAAAACTGGAGGGTATACAAAATCAGATGGATTAACAATGCTTCATGAAGAAGAAGTGGTATTAAATAAAAAAGAAACGAAAGACTTCTTTAAATACGCTCCTATTCTAGAGACACTGAATAACATGATTAGCCCTCTGTTAATGCCAAATATAGTGCAACCATCTCTTATAGGCAATACAAGCAACAATAATAACAGTCCTATTAAAATTGATTTCATAGTAGAGAATATGAATGCTACTAAAGAGGAAGCCAAAAACTTTGTCAACGATATCATGACTGGACTAAAAAGAGAGAGAGGTTACTAAATGAAACAATCCATTCATTTTATGTATGATGGGAAAAGCTCTAAGGACATGGGGGTTGCAATAGCCTCCACTAAAAAAGGTCTTTTTGAAGAGTCCTTCCTCCCAGATAGAACCATAAATGAAAAAACGATTGCTAATAGAGAGAAGCCTTATCTACAGGGAGTGGAACATAAACCACTCTCTTTTTCTATGAGTATTTTTATAGACAAATGGGAAGATAACATGACTCTTAGAAAAATAGCAAGATGGCTTTTTCAAGACTATTACAAGCCTTTAACATTTGATTCTAATCCCAATAGAATATTTTACGCAATGTTTGAAGGAGATTCCACTTTGATTCATAACGGTGGAAAAGAAGGATATATAGAATTTAATGTAAGGTGCGATTCTCCATACGGATACACATCAGAACATTCATTAAACAATATTAAAAACAGGAGTTCAAATGTCGGTACAATCGTTTCAGACGATATAAAATCATTTGACAATGGGATTCATGATAATACTATTACAGCAGACAATGGATTAACGATTGACAACCCTGTAATGAGCTTGGAAAGATTTTATGAACTATATAAAAAATGGGGTGAATTAGATTAATGGAAAATACCGCCAATTTAGGATTAAAAATTACAACTCCAAGTTCTTGGTCTGAAGACGATGTTAAGGAAACTTGGTTAGAATATGGAAAAAACTTTGGCATCATTGACAAGATTATTGCTGATTCCACTGGAAATCCAGAAGAACTAAAAATTGGTCAGCTTTATTCATATGGAGCTAGGCTGTGGGACAACTCCCCTACCATTGGTGAGCATATTGGCTTTGTGAATGTTCGTGAGGGAGTTTATGCTCCTAAATGGGAACCACTAAAGAAATATACGGTTGGAGATTATGTTCGACCAACCACAGATAATGGAAATGCTTACCAATGTGTAGTTGGTGGACGCTCCATGAATAAAACACCAACTTTTCTCACAAATAAGAATATAGAGTTTTATGATGCAATAGGAAATCAATGGATGGCTAATTACAACTATGAAGTTGATGATGTTGTTTTCTCTACAGATGGAACAAAAGTTTACTATTACATTTGTGAAACTTCAGGTCTATCAGATATCGTTGAACCAAAATGGGATACTGTTAACGAAGGTATTACACATATTGACGGCTCTGTTGTGTGGAGAAAAGAAAAAGCAATCAAATGGAAGCAAGTTGCATCAGCTAGTAACTTTAGACCTTTTGGGAAAATTGAATAGGATGTGATGTAAATGCCAATTTGGTCAGAAGTCACAAAGCCATATGGAACCTATATTTCTCAAGTATTCAACATTTCAAATAATCTTGATAGATATATAGTTTCTATAAATATAACTGATATTAATATTAATAATCAACGAATGGATTTCTACTACTCAGTGTCCAATGATAATATCAATTGGACTGAATGGTCTCCATTCTTTAAGCAATCTACAGATTTTTTAAGCTCACACAATCTAACTCAGCTTTACTTTAGATACAAAGTAATTTTTGCATCCATCTCCCCCACTAATAAGCCATTCTTACAATTAATTAAAATATCTTTTGCTCCATATGTGTTTTTTGAAAATATCGCTGACCTTCCTTTAAAACCCAAGTTGTGGATTAGGAAAGTAGATGGTGATGGGGATATTTCTATAACTAATTACATGACAGGACAAAAAATGTCTTTAACTGCATTGCAAAATAAGGAGGAAGTGTTTATCGATTGTGAGAGCGAGGACATAGTTTCTTCTTTGCAGAGTTTAGGAGTCTATAGATATGACAATCACAATAATGAATGGTTGGAACTAGATGTTGGAGAAACATATATAAAAACAACTGGAGATTTTGATATGGATATCCGCTATCAAGGTAAGCTACTACAAGAATAGAAAGGATGAAAATATTGAAATTAGGAGAAATAAATCCAAACCTAAAACCAATTGAAGCCAGTTTGTTCTTATGCAAGCCAGATAAGAAAACAATTGCTAAGCTCACAGAAGCACATGAAGTAAACTATTCTACTAAGTTGGGTTCACTAAATGAAATAAGCTTCAAGATTCCAACAATGATAGAAAAAGATAGGGTTCCAATTACCAATCCCAATATCAAGGACATTAAACATAGATATTTGTTTAAATTAATATATGGAAGTACTATTGAGTATTTTCAGTTTAATGAGAGAAGTAAGGGTGTTTCAAATGATGAATATGTTGAGTATAAAGCCCTCTCATTAGGAACACAGCTTGCAGATAAAAATATTCGAGCATGGTCTGTAGAAAGTAAGAATCTTTCATATATGATGAATGATATTTTGAAATTTTCAAAGTGGAAAGTTGGATATGTTGACTCTGCTTTCGATTTAAAATATCGAAGTCATGAAATAGCTTCGCAGACTGCATTGCAAGCAACCTATGAATTAGCTGAAAAGTTCAATGCTGTTATTAAATGGGATACGGTCAATTTAAAAATTAACTTCTATCGCCCAGAAAATGTTGGAACAAACAAAGGCTTAAGATTTAAAAAAGGAAAATATCTTGATAGCATGACTGTTAGCTCGGATTCCAATGAAACCATTACACGCTTAAAGCTTTATGGTAAAGATGGATTGACAATTAGGAATCTTTCTGCAACTGGCTCTAATTATATTGAGGATTTTTCGTATTATATGTTCCCTTTTAAGCGTGATAAAAATGGAACAGTAACCAGCGAGTCTGATTATATGAGCAATGAATTGTGTATTGCCTTAGAAAATTATAAAGCTCTTCTAAGTTCTAAACAAGGTGAGTTTGACACCCTAACTAAAAATCTAACCCTAAAACAAGATGAAATTCAACAGGAAGAGCAAAAGTTGAGTGTCTTGCAAACAGAGCTAGTAAAAATTCTTGATGAGAGAGATATCTTAAACTCTCAGTTCCTAGATGGAACTCCTGCACATCAAGCAGTCATATTAAGAATGAATGAAAAAAATAAAGAAATAGACGCTAAAATGATATTCATTTCTAGTTTGGATGCTCAAGAAAGAAATATCATTAATCAAATTTCAATCCTAAACAGCTTAGTAGCAACAGAAAACAATCTATCGCCTAGTCAACTGTTAGAATTAAATGATTTCATCATAGAGAAAGAATACACTAATGATGCAATTGTAGATGAGCAGGACTTATTGGACGAAGGATACGAAGTATTCAAAGAATTTAGAGAGCCTAAAATTTCTATGACGTTGAATATTATTAATTTTTTATCAATTGTTGAAGCACAAAATGATTGGGGTAAATTGGTACTAGGAGACACAGTAGTTGGTAAACACAATAGAATGGATATTGACATACAGGCAAAGATAATTGAAATCAATTACAGCTTTGAGTCAAAAGAGATATCTTTAACTATTGCCAATGAAAAAGAAATTAAAGATAATGCTAAAAAACTGATGGATTTATTATATAATGCTGGGAACACATCCACAGTTGTTAATATGGATAAATACAAATGGAACTTAGCTGAAGAGAACAATGGCATGATAAACGATATAATCAACAATAAGTGGGATGCCATTAAAAACTCAGTGATTGCTGGTTATGAGCAACAAATTGAAATGAGCGAGCGTGGAATTATTGTGCGTTCATTAGAAGACCCGAACACTTGGTTAGTAATTCAAAATGGTATGTTAGCAATAACTAATGATTCAGGAAATTCTTGGAAACATGCAATCACTTCTGAAGGAATAGTTGGGGAAAGAATTTACGGAAAAATAATTTCTGGAGTTAATCTTGCTATTGAGGATGCAAGTGGAGTTTGGATTACTCGTGGCTCTCGCACAACTATCTATGATAGAGCTGGAAAAGAGCAAATGAGATTGGGGCTAGTTACAGATGACCCTAAAGGCGAATGCTTTGGAATGCTTCTTGATAATGGGAGACATAGAGTACACGCAACTTCTTGCGATGGATTTATGATTGAGAAAAAAGTTGGCTCTGAATGGGTTAAGAAAATGTATGCCAATTTAGATGGAGAATTCTGGGTAGAAGATTTCACAGCCAAGAACTTAACTGCAATTGACGATGATGGATATTTCAAATTTGAAGGAAATAAGGGAACTGTATCTGATGGTGCAAATCCTGTAATGTGGTTAGGTTACATTCCATATGGTTCAGTCCCAATGTGCTCCCCTTCTACTGATTTTGGAACAATATTAAAAGGAACTAATAACTCTTTAATTTACATGACAAAAAATAGAGGTTTTGCAATAGATGTGGATTGTGTTAATAAATTTAAAGTAGACACAGATGGCAGCTTATATGCGCAAGATTTAGTCACACACAACTTGAAAATTGTAAATGGAGAATTAGGAGAAAAAATAATACTCGACCAAAATACAGGTATTACAATTAACGGTAATAAAGGCGAACAGATTAGATTGAACGCTAATGAAGGTATTGCAATCGATGTGAATGGTGAAAACAGAATGTGGCTAGGAACAGATGGAATGCTTTATGCTAGAAGACTAATAGTTCTAAATGAAGACTTTGATGAAGCAATACTTGATGAAGTTACTGGTAGCTATATCTCTGACTTAACCGTAAATAAATTAAGAACCCTAAACTCAAATGTTCCCCAAGACCATGTTTTCATTAAAGATAATTTTATTCAGTTAAATACTGGATTCGCAGACAATACAGCAAGAACCAAGTTTGAATTAACTTTAAAAGGAACAGGAGAATCTTCTTACCCTCATTCAACATGGGGCGCTGGAGATGCAAATGGAAATGATAAAGGATTCTTATATAAAACAGGAGATACTTTTTCTTTTGAGTATAAAGGAATTGATGGTAACACTAGAAAAATTGCCATGAACGATTCTATTAAAGATTCAATTTTACTAGAAACACCACATGATATTCGCACTAAGGGTAAAGTAGTTAGAATAGAAGTTGATGCCAACAACTACATTGAACTAAGCTCATCAGGAGTAACAATTAAGGGTACTGCAATCAACTTAAATTAGAGGTGAGAAAATGGCAAAAATAGCATTATCAGGGGCAACAATTTCACAAACTTCTGCGTCCAATCACATTAATTACACAGTAAATGAGATAGTTGGATACACTCCAGAATATTGCAATGGGTGGGATGATGATGGATATTGCAATAGTTGGGGAGGTGGAAATCCTATTAGACAGGACGTACCCTACACAACTAGCGCCACCATCAACGGAACAATAGCAGCAACTGTCACCAATGTAAAGATTCAAGGAAAATCACCCATCGTTGTTGGTGATAAAACAACTGAAACTGACACCTATTCTCTTCCTAGCGGTGGTAAATATGTTAGTGGCGCTCACAGTAGCGCAAGTGGAAGTGTAATAGTTGGAAATACAAAAAATGTATTTGTGAATGGTAAACTAGCTGTTCTTTCTGGTGGTAGTGTTACAACACATGCAGGAACATCTTCCACCGTAAGTGGTGGATTGAGCACTACAGTTAACATTAGTTAAAGAATCGAGGTGAAAAGATGTCACAAAACACGTATTTGGAATTTAACAATCCCATCCAAATTATCTGGAGGAAAGGTACTGCTGATGACCCTTTTGTAGATAGGTTGGATATTACAAAAGTAGTTAATCAAAGAATTGCCCTATTAGAAATACCAGACGAATTATACAGAGTTAGAATTGCTAACATGCAAGAAATAAACTATGAAAAATTTATTAAAAGCAACCTAGCTACAGATGAATACTATGTAGATTACTCGAATGGATTTGTTTATTTTAATATATCTAAAGAGGCTCTAACTATTTCAATAGTATATAAAGGTAGGGGCTTAATATTATACCCTACGTCTCGCATAGTGCATTCTGATGGCACTAACCCAGCAGAAACGCTTCACGATTTAATTGAAAAAACAAAAATACAAATTATTCATTTAATAGATGAAACTGAAGATTTTGAAGAAGTAATGGCAAGAATGGTTATTGCGACAAACATTACAAACGAAGCATCTGATAGAGCGGTCATAGCAGCTCAAAAAGCAAATACAGCTACAGAGTTAGTGCAAGATGCTTATAAAACTACAGTCTTAACCTATCAACCTTTTGTAATGACTGAAGAAGATGTGAGAACTACTTATCCGTATCCGCTAGTCGGATGGACTGTTCAAGTGTTTGATACAGGAGTTAGATATAGATTCAATGGTCAAGATTGGATTCCAATTGATGCTTTTGGTGGTAATATTCCACTAGCAAGTAAAGTAATTGATGGTCTACTATCTAAAGAATTATTCACTAAGTTGGATGCCATAACTAATAACGTGGACACTCGTGCAATTGTATTTGTAATTCCAGAAGAAGTTCTTTCTGGTATTCAAAATCCACACGTTGCATTTCCATTTGATGGTGAAATAGAAGATATAAAAGCTTTTGTCTCTATTGGAGGTTCATCCCCCACTAGCATAAGAGTTGAAAAAAGTAACAATATGGTTGACTGGAGGGCTATTACTTCAGTTCCAGTTCAAATAAATACAAATGAATATTTCGATAATATGTCACATGTTATTTCCGATAAGTCGGTTTTAGCAGGTGACATTTTTAGATTGTACGTCCCCTTCTCAGGAGATGTTTCCAATCTGACATTAAGCATCAAAATTAAATTAATATAATTGGAGGAATTTAATAATGGCAGAACCATTGGTAAGTTGGTATGAAGGTAATAACGCAAAAGCAAGTGAAGTAAAAGGTACGGTGGACTATGGTCGTGTAGATGCCGATACAGAATCTCCTCAAAAGACATTCTACATTTGGAACAACCGCAATAGTTTAGAAGATGTTTCTAAAATGGAAGAAGTAACATTCACGACTCGTGATAGAGCTGGCGGTACAGGAGATACACAACCAAACATTGTTGAGGCAGTAAAAAACAACTGGTTCCAAGTTCGTGTGGACTCATTAAATGAATCAGCTTTCACTCCTGTAGGTAAAGTCGCTGTAAAACCTGTAGGAACAAATGGAACAACAATTAATCCGAAAGCAGCAACAGCCTCTACTTGGGCTTCTGGTGTACCCTATGTGGTTGGAGACTATGTAAAACCTGTAGTAGACAACGGTATGATTTATAAGGTTACATTTGCAGGAACTACTGGTGCAACAGCCCCGTCTTCAACAACTGAAGGAAACGTTGTAACAGATGGTACAGTGCAATACACTGCAATCACAATTAATAAAAAACCTGCTGCACAAGAAATTCTTGGTGTAGCAAACAGCGTATTAGACACTGGCGCAAATGCAGCTAACTCAGGTGGAAACTTTGTAAAACTAACAGTATTTGCAGATGTTCCAATTGATGCTAGTTCAGGTAAAAACCTATTGCTACAACGTGTTTCTTTCCGCTACGTTTAATAACTAGATAAACAACAATTAGGAGTAGTCATTATTTTGACTGCTCTTTTTTATATTAAAATACTCAATACAATGAGGTGTACACTATGTTTTTTAATCAATTAATATTACCAAAATCTATAAAGTTACCGTTTAATTGGGTAGCTGATTATTTTGATGGGAATTTTTTAAGTGAATATGATTTACAAACACACAAGGAAAATAAATTTTATTCAATTAATCAAGCAAACACTATCAGATTTGGACTATTCGGTCAGAACATGAAATTTTTTTATGAGGCAATTGATGGTTCCTTCTTCTTAAATGGAAAAAGATTAGAAATCATGTTCCACGAAAAAGATGGTCAAATTCATAATTTAACTAATAATCCAAATCAAAAAGATATTATCACATATAAAGAAGCTCACACAGACTTTAGTAACAAACAAGGGTTGCAACGTACAAATACAACTTCTATAAACTTTGGATATAAAACAGTCTATATTAAAGATGATTTAATACTAAATTTTCAACCAGTGGTGTCGTTGCCATTTACTGACTCTGCTTTTATTGAAATTAAATTAACATCTAACAAATCAATAGATGGTGAACTAGTATTCTATTGTAAAGGCAAAGAAGTCGAACGTTTCCAAACTCCTTTGGTACAAAGCTTATCAGGACAAATCAATTGGACAATTAAATATTAGGTGGTGACTAAATGGCTACAGAAACAAAAGAAATAGGTATTGCACTGGGAATTGGGTTAGGAACATATTCTAACTCCGAGTATGTTGATGGTGCTATTAAACTGACTAAAACAGCAATCACAGATTTAGGAGAGTCTATCTACGCAGATGAAGGATATTGGGAATCGAAAGTGATTGACTTGGTTGATAAGTTCCAAGACTTTGACAGAGTTGTTTTATCCAAGGTTCAAACTAAATCAGATACAATAGGAGTTTTTACTCGAACATCTGATGATGGGATTAGATTTGACGAATATATTTCTACTACAGAAACAGGAAATATCCAATCAGAAACAAAAAGATACATCCAAATTAAAATTATATTCTATGCAGGATATGAATTAACCAATTTCACACTTTCAGATTTCAATAATCCTTCCGATTCAGCGTTATTTAACAATTCATATAACATTGAAACTTCAGGTGGAACTTTAAAGCTAAAGCGTGATTATAAAATGATGATGAATAGAGACATGGCTTGGACTAGTGAAGGATACTTATTCAGAAAGCCTATTACAAGAGCCGAATGGCTAAGACTAGACAAAATAAATATTAATTAGGAGACGATAGAATGTCAGGTAGATTTAAAGGCTCGGAAACAATAGAGACATCAAAGGCTAACCATGAGGTTATCCCATTAACCCCTTCTATTTGGACTGATGAGAGATACACTTTTAAACAATTTAGTTTCATTAATAAGATGCCTTGTATCGTTAAAATCAATGGCAGTGATGCAATCTTTTTAGATACAGAACAAGGATTTGACTATAACAAAGGTGGAATAAAAAGTTTTATTATTGTAACACCTAATGTTCAGTATACGTACTTAGGAGAATATTAATATGAGCTTATTCAAAAGTAGGAATGGTGGAAGCTTATTTAGGTTTCGTGCTATCTCTGGATATGTGAAACACTTATTTAATAAGCGCAATAACGATGAAGAATCAAATACCAAAACAAATGTGATGAAAGCAAAATACGAAGTTAAATAAACCAATAATATATAGATTTTATTTGGTTTTAATGATAATAATTTGATAAATATAAGTTAATTTGGTTGTTAATCATCAAATATTTATCATAAGGAGGAATAAATATGGGAGTTCCTGCAACAACAGGAGTTTTAAGAACGAAGATTGCAGATATGCAAATTGGAGATTATATAGCTTGTTCATATCAAGCAGGATTGACGTTTGTTATAGGAGTTAATGGTCTTACTGAATTTCCATTGACAGGAGTTGCAAATGGTTCAGCTAACAATTATTTCTATTTTATCAAAGTAGATAAAGGATTGTTGATGTCTGACAGGGTAGCGGTTCATACAGTAACTTGGGACACCTTGAATACCAATAAATTAATTCAAGGAACACCAAAAACAATAGATAGTATTGTTGGAAGCTTACGTTCCCTTACAGGTGGAGTAGCCTATGTAGATGCTAATGGAAATAGTTCAACTACAGATTTAGGATTTGGTGCATTTCCTACTAATAATGAATGGGATAAATATATTGTTAAATTCCCTGCTGATAAGATTCAGAGTGGGAAGACAGTAGACGATGTGTTTCATTATACTAACAGTGGCACTTGGACACAAGATACCCCTAATTTAGCTTTAGCACCAAGTACGCAAAGGGTAAGAACTAGTACTACTGGTAAAATAGCTTTTGCATTATCAAGTACTACTAGTGGAGCTTATGGATTTCGTCCAGTCTTCGAATATCAAGAAGCATAAATAATAATTAAATAAAGATAAAATGTCAAATTTATTGACTATAGATTCAAAAGAAAGGAGATGTTTTAATGGCTTTAACTTTAAATAATAATCTATCTAAACTAAAAGTTGGAGATTACTTTTGGTGTAAATATACAGTTGCAACAGCTAACACAGTTGGTGTATTTTCAGATATAGCAACTAAGACTGATGCAGAAGCAATTCCTGTGATTCCAGTAGCATCAAGTGCCACTCCTAATGGATATTTCAGATTCATTATGGTTGAAGATTGGAATGGTAAGAAGATACTTTTAGCTGACAGAAATATCCAACACAGTTTAAGTTTGGATGTTCTGAATAGTCGTGGAATCGCAAGTGGTAGTGGACTACCAAATATGTTACCCGAAATTAGTGATGGTACAGGATTGAAACATACATTTGCTACTCGCCTATTAACAGGTGGAACAGTTTCAACAGACAAAGATAATGAATGGGATAAATATATTGTTGGCTCTACTCTTGGTGGAACGATTACAGCAGGAGATAATAATGTATGGAACTTTGGAATATATTCATGGACAAGTACGACACTTTCAACAGATTCTACAAAACGAATTATTAGAGGTTCAACAAGCACCTCGTCTAGTAATGTGGTAACGTCAGACGCAACTAGAGCTTTCAGACCAGTTTTAGAAATAGAATCTCTATTCACACTACTAAATAAATCGTTCATTTTATTGAGTGATGGGTATAAGAAGTTGAGTCAAGGAAGTCCTGCAATCACCAATAGTGCAATACCAGTGATGACAAGTAAAACTACCCCTAGTGGAACTGTAACAGCTTCAACGGAGCGTAGTGAGCTATATGGCATGTATAAAGCGTTTGATGGTAGTTATGATACGATTTGGCAACCAGTAGGTATTGTTGGTTGGCTAATGTATCAATTTACATTACCTAAAAAGATTGTAAAATATTCAGTTTCTAGCTCTACAATAGCAGGAACAGAAACCATGTATCCTAAGTCTTGGACATTCGAAGGTTCAAATGACGGAATTTTATTTGATGTTTTAGATACACAATCGAATATTACAGGATGGATACTTTCTCAAACTAAGACATTTGATATTAATAATGTAAAAACATATTTATACTATAGAATAAACGTGTCATTGCATAACGGTGGTTCATATTTAGCGATAGGAGAACTATCAATGTTCGAAACTCCAACTCCTGCAATACCTCCATCATTCAAAACAGTATCACCTACTCTTCCAACTTTACCTCAATTCCAAACAGAAGGTATGGATGACTTATCTATCTTTGACCGTAAAGTTCAAAAGGTATTAGAAAGTCCAAAAGGTATGACTAGTGAAGTATTAGGTGCAGGTAAAGTATACAAATCATCAGTAGATTTGAAGAAGATATTTGATTTAAGAAAACTAGAAGTGAAGTAGTCTATATGGCTACTTCTTTTTTAATGGAAATAAAATGGGAACTTTATTTAGTTTCATAAAGGAAGGAGATGGATTTATGGGTAAACAACTTGTAACCCTCAATTCAAGTGATATGAATGGAGCAATAGCACTAACCAATGGAAATTTAACATTAACTTCTACAGTAAGTACTAGTGGTAATATTCGTGCAACACATGGTAAAACGAAGGGTAAATGGTATTGGGAGGTAAAATTTGATAGTGGAGCAACCACGTTCTTTATTGGTATTGCAAATAAACTATACCCAATTACAGCTACAGGTTTTAGTGGAGTAAGTGGCGATTCACAAAATCTAAGGTTATATCAAGGTAATAGTGGTAATAAATTTCCAGAAAACACAACATATGGAACATCTGTAGTTGTTGGTAATATTATTGGTGTAGGTGTAGATTTAGACAATGGAAAATTAGAGTTTTACAAAAACGGTATTAGCATGGGTGTTTCACATACTGATTTAAGTGTTTTAGGTGAAGTGTTTCCTTTTTTTAAAAGTGGCAACATAAATACACTAACTTTAACATTTAATTTTGGAGCGACACCTTTTGCATATCCAATTCCAAGTGGTTATCTTTCATATAATGATGATGGCATTGTAAATAAAATCCTACTTTCGTCTGGAAATAATGAATTTAGAAAGATACCCATTAGATACTCAAACAATTTAATTCCTATTATGACATCTAACATTTTACCCAATGGGACAGCTAGTGCAAGTAGTTTTTATTCTACGACACCAGTTTTTAAGGCTTTTGATGGAAATATAGCAGTTTCGGTAAATGCATGGTCTACTAATGGAGTTACTAGTGGATGGTTACAATATGATTTTCCATCACCTAAATCCATACTTTCTTATTCCATTTATCCACAAGTGGGATACCTATTGAGAAGTCCTAAAAACTGGACATTCGAGGGATGGAATAGTACTACATCTTTATGGGAAATATTAGACACACAGGTAGGAATTACAGGGTGGTCTGATAATGTAAAGAAAACTTTCGTATTTAGAAATAATAAAAACTATTTAAAATACAGAATTAATGTGACAGTAAATAGTGGGGACGCAAGTTATTTAGCAATACAGGAATTAGAGATGTACGAAAATATTAATACAATCATCAAAATCCCATCTCAATCAGAACAAGCATTTCTCAATCATGGAATGTCTCAATCAGACTTAGCATCTGTAGATATGTATGTGGACTTCACAGAAAAACATTACATTCAAGATACATCTACTATATTAGGAACTGGAAAAGTATTTGAACATACATTAGATGTTAATAAAGTATTAAAGAAAATCTCATTAAAGTGAGTATTTTATTTAGTTTTATAAAGATAGGAGAGTGAGAGAATGACATTGGTTACATGGGATGCTATCAATAAAGGGGTAAACGTAGTGTTGTCAAATGGGAATCTGACAACCGAAATATCATCAAATACAACTACAGCAAGGACTACAATTGGCAGAGAAAGTGGTAAATGGTATTGGGAGATAAATATTGTCTCTGGTGGGTATTTTTTAATAGGAATAATAAATAAAGATGCAGGACTTGATTCGAGAACTTTTGATACCTTAAATTCAAGATATTATTATTCTCAAAATGGCAACAGATATTATCCTACTTCAACATATGGTGCTACATATACAGTTGGAGATGTTATTGGTGTAGCTTTAGATTTAGATAATGGCAAATTAGAATTCTATAAAAATGGGATTAGTCAAGGTATTGCCTTTTCTGATATTAAAACTATGGGTAAAGTTTTTCCTTCAATAACTAGTGGAGGTGCTATTGGTAAAGCAACCGCTAATTTTGGTGCAACCCCATTTAAATATAATATTCCTCAAGGGTTTAGATTATATGAAGGATTCAATAAAATCTTGATTTCATCTTCAAATGGAGAAGCGTTAAGTATTAAAAAAGGTGGGTATACAGATAATTTAATACCTGTTATGACAAGCAATAATTCACCTTCTGGTATAGCTAGTGCCAGTAATGAGTTGAGTGGAAATGAAGCATGGAAAGCTTTTAATGGAAATAAAACTGATGTATGGATAGAAGGTAAATATTTAAAAACAGGATTCATTTCTTATACTTTTCCAGTAGGGAAGAAAATTAAAAAGTATTCAATATTCCCAGTTCAAAACCCTGCTACTTGGTCTCCAACAGATTGGATTTTGCGTGGTTCAAACGATGGTATAAATTGGACTGACCTAGATGTTAGAAGTAATGTAACTACTGGATGGGTGTATGGTAGTCCCAATGAATTTATTGTTGATTATAAATACAATAATTCTTTTACAAGCTACAAATTAGATGTGTCTGATGTAAAAGGTGGAACTTATTTAAGAATTGCAGAAATAGAAATGTATGAAAGTATATCTTCAAAATTAACTACAATATCATCCCAATCAGAACAAAGCTTTATCAATCATGGCATGGATAAACCACTTGAATTAGATGTTACATCTGAAATTGGAACTATAGCATTTATCGAACAATCACCAACTACATTAGGTAGTGGTAAAGTATTCAAGAAATCAATTGATATTTCGCAAGTGCCAATTAAAAAGGTTGCGATAAAATAGGAACTTTATTTTGAAAGAAAGGAGATGGATTTATGGCTAATATGATAGATAATATGAATAGTTATGGTACTGGGTGGTTTAAGTTTAACGAAACTAGTGGTAATGCAACAGATTCCAAAGGAACTGCTGTTGGTACTATTACAGGAGCAACTAGAGTAATAGGATGGGATGGTAAGGGTAGTGCTTTGAGTTTTGATGGAGTAGACGACTTTGTAACCTTCAATAGTTCTATCGCTATACCAATAGGTAATAAAAGCATAAGATTAAGAGTAAAATCGCCAACCCCACCATTAAACACTCACAGAATGATTTTCGGTAATACAAGAGGGGTTGGATTTAATGGAATAAGACTAGGGGTTCGTCACACTAGTGGAATTCCATTTTTATACTTAACAGACACCAGTGGGGCTATATTAGATATTAATTTTGGAACAGTTAATGTTTGCGATAATCAATGGCATGATATATTAATAACCTTCGATTCTTCAAATATAGTTAAACTGTATATTGATGATTTAAGAAATCAAATTACTGAGTCCACTCTACTAAGACCAGAGGGAATTGCATCTGATAATTTTGAGATTGGCAGAAGAGTAGTTCACAATGATTCTTATTTTAATTTTCAAATAGATGAATTGGAAATATACAATAATGTAATATCAGTTATTTCAGACAAAGCATTGATTCTTCATGGTGGTGTATATAAATACTACACAACATCATGGCAAACTATTGGAGCTACTGTAACTGAATTGGATTACAAAACAAAAGGTATGGAAGATATTTCGTCTATTCCAGAATCAGCTTGGAGTGGATTAACAGGAAGTGTTGAATTAACGCTATGGTCTGACTTTCAACCTAAATCAGAAGCACAATTCAACATAGAAACTACTCCATTTACTCTAGCAGATGAATTTAAAGGCAAAGAGGTTAAAGTATTAGAGTACACTGATAATCCTTCACAAGTTGAATCTAAAGTAGAAACAGAAGTTGAACCTTATTCTATCTATGATGAATTTGGTGATACTATGGAAGTCTTATACTACACAGATGATACAGCTAAGACTAAAGCTGATTTAGAGATTACTGCAAACTATTCTCCATTGGATGAATTAGATGAAGACTTTGAAGTTGTGACTTGGAGTAATGCTATTGACGAAGTGGTACAGAAGAGTACACCTCAATTATCTACAGATGTTGTTCAAGATGGAACAGTTTACGCTACTCCATTGAATTTAGAAAATGTAGTAAAAGTTAAATAAAGTAACAAGATAAAATAGTTATTTTACTGATATTTGAGATGTCTAGAATCCCTGTAAAATGGGAGTTTTAGGACATCTCTTTTTTATTGAAAATAGAAATTTGCAATACAATGCAAAGGAGATGAAGATTTATGGCAACTTTAAATCAAGCTTTAATTACCCCAGAAGTAGGGTGGAAAAGATACGATGATACCAATGTTAATTTCTCTTACTCTGGTTTATGGGAGGAAAACAGTTACATCGGTTACTTTGGCAGTAGAGCTATGAGAGGTAAGGGTGTTGTAGGAAACTTAAATTTCATGAAGTTTTACTTTAAAGGAACAAAAATTAGAATAATAGGTTCAAGTACAAGTAATACAGCTTTCGATAATTCTGTAGCTATAGAGATTGATGGAATTAAAAGTAATTTTACTCAAATATATAGTACAGCTACACATCAAGCTCTTCTATTCGAAAAAATAAACTTAGCAGATGAATACCATGAAGTGAAAATCTATCCTCAAACAGTAGATAAAATATACCTTTTTGATGCTGTTGATATTGACTTCAATGGGGTATTTGGCTTGCCAGTAAATAAAACTCTGATTTCATTAAATGGAACAACTAGATATTACAACGCTGGATGGAAAACTATAGCTTCTCCCCCTTCCAAATCAGACTTCGAAACATATGGGCATGATGATTTATCGTTAATTAAGTCTGAAGCGTGGTCTGAATTGCTATTAATAAATCCTGATGTTAAATTGCTAACTTACGTACCTACAGGAAATGTAGCTAATGGGATTGATGTGACAGTACAAGGTAAAGGATTAGGTTTATCTGCCATACCAGTTCCTCAATTCGTACACCTTAAAAATCCAGCAGGAATTTATGGTAACTTGAGTGACCTGATGGTTTCAGAAGGTATTAATAACGATGTTAAAAATAACACTAGATATCTTATCTCCCCTAATAAAACCGCATGGTATACGTGGGATGGTACGAGTTTCGTTTCCGTTGATGCTTCAGTTAATAGCAACATATTAACAAAAGGTATGACATATAAAACGATTCTTAACATGCAAGAGCCTCAATGGACTTCTTGGTCACATGATAATCTATATGTGGGTGTTTATTTGGACGATGACATTCGAGGAAAATCAACTTCAATTGTTGATAAGATTTCTTATGCAGATTTAGCACCTAAGTATAGCACTAAGGTTTCTGATGCTAAGTTATATATTCTTAATACTACTTCGACAATCAACGTAACATTTGCTGGAAAGACAATTACAGGCTCAGTGGATGATGCCGACTCAGGTAAAGTTCAATATAGAGTATTGTTAAACGGTAATCCATATTTCCCACAATCAGGTGATTTTACACCATTGCAAGCTGCACCATTAGATGTAGCATTAACACTATCCAATGATGAGATAAAAATTGATGAAAACAATGTGTTGCGAATTGAATTTCAAGATTATTGGGGTGCAACAGACTATTGGCAAACTAATTTTGTTGGTACTTATAATGGATTAATGTTCTTGGATTCAACTGGTAAATATTACTCTACTGATGTTGGTGAGATTCTACAAAATCTTGATTTCGGTATTATTATTGCAGGACAGACTACTGTTGAACAAGCAATCATATTGCGTAACACATATGGTTATCCTGTAAATAATATTCTTATTCGTGCAAACCAAGCTAATTTCCCCGTTGGTATGTCTGCAAGATTTGGTACAAATGAAATATCGTTTGAGTCATTGGATGAGCTGCTATATGCACAGACACTAGAGGATGGCGAAGAATTAACTTTTTATATAAGATTAGCAACTCAATTAGGGGTAACTCCTCCGACTTCAGGAGAATTTGATATTATAGTTACTGCTGATAAAGTAATCTAATCACAATACAATGTGATAGGATGTGAGAATTATGGATGCTAGTCAGATAGTATCATCAAACAAAATGAGTGGTAAGTTCACTGTAATTGGCTCAGGCTACAGTGAAGTCTTATCTGAAATATTAATACGTCAAGGAAACAATGACGATGTATTGACTGAAATTGCTATTCGAGTTGAAGAAGAAAATATTCTCAATGCAGAAATAGATGTTGCATATGGTAATATTTCAGATGTGCTTACTGAGATTCAGCCTTATGGATGGAAAGCTGTTCCAGTGGAAATCGAAGTAAGACCACATAGTAGAATGAAAGCTTTATATGAAATACAAGAACCACCTAAAATTACGGATATTCTTCACCCTGTTAAGGATGCATTTACTCGTGAAAAGAGTGTTTACCAAACACTTAACTATGGCGATACAGCATCATTAAACGTGGGTTCTACATCGGACGACAGATTCCGTTCTTACTTGCAATTTGATTTTTCCAATTGGAATCCTTTCTTTGTAATCATTGAGTCTAAAATAAGATTACATTACTCAGGAACAGTACCTAATGGAGTTAATATTGAATTACTAACACTTAATCAACTATGGCAAGAATATGGTGTTACCCACGTAAATAGACCAAATCCAATTTCATTGGCTACTACCAAATTTATAAATAATTCTGTAGAGAAGTATATTGAATTCGAAGTTACTAAATTAACTGAGGACTGGATTAGAAATGTAATTTCTAATGAAGGATTAGTATTGAGATATGCAAATGAATCAGATAGCTCATTTGGTTATATTAACTTTAAATCTAGAGAATCATCTAGACCACCTGAATTATTAATAACATACTATGATGGTCGTATTTATAGTGGTGGTAGAAGTCAAGTTCCTACAGAAATATTTGTTTGGCAAACTGGAAATAAAGACGTATTAACTCAAATTGAAGTTGCTTATTCAAATAAGAGTGATGATATTTTAGTTGAATTAGAAGTGCATCGATATGAATCACCAGTAATCGAAGAATTAGAAACTGAAATTACAGTAACTAAGCCTAATATCTGGTCTGAAATTACGATATCTGTAATTGACGATGATAGTATCTTAGTTGAAATTACACCTAGACTACCTCTTGAAAGTATCCAACTTGCTGAAATTACAGTATCTAAGCCGTACCAGTTTGTTGAGATTGAAGTTAAATATAAAAACAACGTTGAAACTGTGATTGAAATACAACGCTATGATGATGATGTGAAATTAGCTGAAATAAGTGTAACTAGAGAGCATCTTAATACAGAAATATACGTTCGATACAGAAACGATATCCCTACTGTGATTGAAGTTGAACGGGGAATTGAAAACGATAAATTAGCAGAAATAAGCATATCAAGAGAGATGGTATATGCAGAAATCTACGTTAGACCTTGGAATGATGTTTATGTTGAACTTGAAGTTGAGCGTGGATTAGAAAACGATAAATTAGTAGAAGTAAGCGCTAGTCGTGAAAAAGTCCCAACTGAAATTGAAATCAGAGCAATCACAGAAGATACTATCGATACTGAGTTGGAAGTTAGAGCATTAGCTGATGACACCGTTCCAGTACAAATTTCTGTAACCAGAGAATCATTACTTACTGAATTAGAAATTAGAGCGATTGACCAAGACACTGTGGATACTGAAATATCAGTTCGAGTTCCTGATGATGACGACATTGTTGTTCAAGTTTCAGTAACGAGAGAGATAGTGCTCACTGAAATAGAAATACGTGGAATTGGTGAAGATGAAATTGAAACTGAAATACTTATTCGTGCATTAGGCGATGATAGTGTTGATACTACAATTTCAATATCTAGACCTGATACATTAACTGAAATCACAGTAACTGAGTATCGTGATATAGAAGCTGCTGTCGAAGTAAAATATCGTGATGATGTGGAAACTGAAATAACTATAATGATACACAATAGTATTTTGGTTGAAATTGAAGCAATACCTAATTCTAATGTGGAAGTTGAAATTTCAATATCTAGACCTAATATTTTAACTGAGATTCACATTCCATACTTCGGAGACAGTGATGTGATGGTTGAGATTCTCCCTAGAATACTAAGAGCCTCAGATGTTGATACGGTAATACAAGTACGTGGTAAAGGTGGAAGTTACGCTTTCATTATATAAATTGTAGAGAGTTACTTCGGTAACTCTCTTTTTATATAGATTATTTAATATGCATTAACAGAGAGCCCCAACTTATGGGGTTTTTAATTTACAAAAAATAGAATAAAAGGAGAATATTATTAAATGATTATTAAAAACTATGAGGTTGAACAGTTCGGAAGATTTTTATTTGACTTAACACTAAGAGGTAAACAATCACGAATGAGAACACGATTTGTCAAAGTTTTGCAAGGAAGACTGGAGTTGCAAATAGCAGAAAGAGAACAACTAGTAAATGAGTTTGCCAAAAGAGATGAAAAAGGTGAAATCGTTTATCAGGAAAATGAAGCTGGTCAAGAAGGAATCGTAATCGGAGATGTGGAGGAATTCAATAAAGAAGTTATTTGCATCTTAGAAGAAGATTTTATTATTGAAGAAACTCAAGAAGTTTTAGATATGTTAATCGAAGTGAAAAATATTGTTTTGGATTGTGACTTAGAGTTCTCTGGAGATGAAGCTACTCAGTACGACAGATGGTGCGAAATCGTAGAAGAAATTAACTAAAGGAGCTAAAAGAGAATGATTGAAGGATACGAATTACAAGAAAATACAGCAATGTATGTTAGACAAGCCAAGACCGAAGAGTGGGTAAAAAACCTAGAAAGACGTATGCAAATTACGGAGGAGCAAGATATAGCTCCCACTTTTGCTAGGCTAACAAGCATCCTTGAAAATCAGGTAGAAATGAGTAAAGAGCGTCAACTAAGACAAGAGAAACAAGACCAAATGATGCACGACCAAATGGGAAGATTATCTACTGTGTTGGGAGATGTTGAAGAATCATATAAAAGCCTTCGCTATGAAGTTAAAGATATGAAAGATGATATCCACCAAATTAAAACAGACGTTGGTAAATTCGATGCTAAATACGATGCCAAAATTAGTATTGTGGATTCTAAAGTCGAGGCATTGGAAGATGGAAATAAAGTGGATTTGTGGGCTGTTGTGAAAAAAGGTGGTGCAACTTTTATTCTAGGGCTAATAGGTGCTCTAGCTGGTTTCCTAGCGTTTAAACTTGGATGGAGTAAATAGGAGGTATCACACATGGCTAAAAAACCTAAGAAAACAAGAAAGATTATTGAATATCAAACTTTCTTAAATGACAGCGATGGAATTACTCAGCGTGATTATTTGCTGTTAATCTCAACCTCAGTGTTCTTCTTATTTATAGCAGTGGGTCTAACAATATTGTTAATAGGAAGACCTTTGGATGAAATGTATCTTAGGCTGGTGGACATAGTTACTCCTGTAATTATGACCATCGTTGCCTCTGTATTCACTATAGAAGGTGTAGAGAAAGTTACAAATGAAATGAAAGAGCGTAGAGATGCTAAAAATGGAACGGCTGAAACTATTGCGGAAGAAATTATTATCGAGGAGGAAGAAATATTATGAATTTCATAATTGAAAATTGGACAACTATTGTAGTAGTGGTTATCTTGGTTATTGCTTTAGGTATCGGTGCATACAAATTTTTCACTCAACCTAGTAAGAAACAAATAGAACAAGTTAAATCTTGGTTGCTATATGGTGTAACGTTCGCTGAGAAAGAGCTAGGTAGCTCCGTAGGAAAGATAAAGCTTCATATGGTATATGATATGTTTATCACAAGATTCCCAGTTATCTCTAAATTAGTTACGTTTAATATGTTTAGTCTATTAGTAGACCAAGCACTCATTGAAATGAGAGATATGCTTAACAGCAATAAAGCTGCAAAAGAACTGGTAAACGGTGAACAATTGGTAGGTGAAACACATGAGTAATTTTATAGTTCCTTGTAACGGACGCATTACTAGCCCTTTTGGATATCGTATTCATCCCATTTCTAAAACCAAAAAGATGCACTGGGGAGTAGATTATGGGAACACCCCTTCTGACAATACTATAATAGCTTCTGCCGATGGTACGGTAGAGCGTTCGAGTGTATTTGATGGCTATGGCAACACAATTATCATTACACATCTAATTAATGGCATTACGTATCAAACACTTTATGCACATTTGACATCTATGTCGGTAAAAGTTGGAGATAAGGTTAAGCAAGGTCAGAAAATTGGAGTTAAAGGTACTACTGGAAACTCTACTGGGATTCATTTACATTTTGAGGTTCATGTAGGTGGAAAGAGAAATAGCAGTTACACATATGCAAAAGACCCATTGAAATACGTAGTAGATTCAGTGACACTTGAATTGCAAACATTGTTAAATAAATTTGGATATAAGTTAGTTGTGGATGGTATTTCAGGCAACGCTACGTTAGATGCAGTAAAAGACTTCCAGAAGAAAAATGGATTAACTGTTGATGGGATTGCTGGAGCCAAAACCTTAGAAATTTTGAAGAAGCCTACCGCAGAAGTTACAACAACTCCAAAGCCTGTTCCAGCTCCTGCTAAAGCTAAAGGAACGTACAGACTCAAAACTGGAACATTCCCCGATGCAAAAGCATTGGCAGATGGAGTAGCTAAAATGAAAACTGAGTTTACTGGTGTTGTTTATGAGAAGCCAGAGTCACTTGGATTTAACCCAGAGTATCGTATTTATACTGGAACATTTACAGCAAAAGAAGATGCTGAAGCTGTTGGAAAACAGTTGAAAGATAAATTTGGTTGGGTTGTTTACGTTATAAATGAGACTAAAAACTAATACACTTTCAATGTCTTTTAGCATCTTAAACACACTTAAAGGGACGATATTTGTCGCCCCTTTAAGTTTACATAGTATACAGTTATATCAAGCGTTTATCCTCCCTCCTGTTAGTTTTTCTAAAAATGACCTGTCGCCCCTTTAATATATGATGGAATCTTTAGAAAAAGTTATGGACTTTTGATTGTAAAAATGAATTTCTAATAGATATGGGTCAACATTTTCAATCATAACCATCTGAACGTTTTTCTCTATAACTTCACGAGTTATCTTTCTATTCAGTCTCTTTTCTAATAAGTCTACTAAAAAATCTTCTGAAACTATATTTCTTTTACACTCACCAGTTTTATTGTATAAACTGCACACATATTTAACCACTCCACGCTCCACTTTTTTATAATAGGAAGAGCCGCAGTTTTGACATTTTATCTTTCGACTGAATAGTGTTTTAGTTGTTGTTGTCATTGATAGTTCTCTTCTCCGTTATTTTGCTACTAACCAAATCTGTAAATCCTAATACCTTGTCTTCATCCTTCATAGCTTCTGCATATTCTTCTTCAGAGATTATTCCTTCAAGCTTAAGTAATGTAAAGCACCTTGATGTTAGTCTAATTAAATCTTCCAATATTATAGCCTCCTATTTTAAAGTTCCTGTGACGATTAATATTTTTTCAGATAGCAATTCACACAATCCCTCGTACCCTTGTTCTTTTGCCACATTAATTTCCTCTTCAGTCAATACCTGTGATTTAACCAATAGCGTAAATGCTAATGCTGATACTTGTTTTATGTTCGACATATTATTTTTCAAATCCCTTCTTAACATCTGTATTAGACGATAGTAAAACTGCTAATTTAATTCTTGCCTTTTTACTGTCATAATCTCCACCCAGTATAACTCCAAGATTCACTAAATTATAAGCACTCCCTTTATAATTGTAAGACGGGTGAACCTGACCTTCTTCAGTACTAGTCGTTAATACTATTGTCATTGAGTAGTTATCAATAGCTTTTTCTATTGAAGCAACCATCTCAGGAGATACTTGTCCTCTTCCAGCCCCCTCCAAGACCACACCTTTAACCCCACCTAAGCATAATGCATCAATTAAATATCCATCTGCGCCAGCATAACACTTAACTATGTCTACTTTTTCTAGCGGATTAATTAAACTATATGATTCTCTTGTGATTGGCTTTTGATATAGACTAACCACATCATTATCAATTATCCCAAGATACCCATGACCAAGTGAATCAAATCCTTGTAAATTAGATGCGTGAACCTTCTTAATATATTTCGCACTATAAATCCTCTCATTGAACACTACAACAGCACCTACACCTATTAACGATTCATTTAAGGCAACACTAATCGAATTCTTTAAATTGGAAAACACATCCGTTCCAACCTCTTGCGGAGACTTCTGAGAACCAGTTACTACAATTGGTCTTGAATCATTAATAGTTAAATCTAAAAAATATGCAGTTTCCTCTAAGCTATCTGTTCCATGAGTCACTACTATACCGTCTACAGATTTGTCATTAAGAGTATGCATAATTACATTCTTAATTTCTTGCATTCTAGAAATGTTAATATGCATACTCGGAAGTTGAAACACATCCAAAATTATTATTTCAATATTACTTGGTAGCTGACAAATCTCGGCTAACTCATTTCCATTTAGTTGACCTGAAATCAACATTCCATTCTCATCTTTTGTGGATGCTATGGTTCCACCTGTCGTAATTATTACCACTTTCTTTCTCATTATTGACACCATCTTTCAGTTAAATTCATGTTAAATTGGACATTGTGGATAACTTTTGATAATGCTATTATAGCTTTAAAACCTTTATATATCAATGTTTATGAGGGGATAGACCCAATGTGTTTTTAATAATGTACTAAATAAAGTGTGATGCATCACACTATTCAACAGTACGTATATAATTCCACATATGGTCGTTATTGGTCTATCCCCTTAAAGAAAATTTACAGTCACCCTCACTTCATCCCATATTGTCCTCTTCCATACTATTGAGCTAATAATACTTTTGTAAGATTCATTCATCTCTTTGTTGTTTTTACATTTTTTTATCTGCTCAAAAAAAACATCAATTCTTTGTATTCTTTCCTCATTATCAACATTTGAAAATGAGCTTAATTCTAACTTCTTAACTTTCAAATTTTCTTCTAATTCAAGTATGTTTTCTTGTCTTGCTTTTACCTTTTTTCTGAATTTATTTATATCATATTCTCCTTCTTCATAAGCATTTTCAATTTTTTCTATTGCTGCCTCATTTACATCCAGCTCTCTTTCAAGTGATTTCACCTGATTAAGAATATACTCTTTTTCTGTTTCATTTGCATTTGAATTTTTTGTATTAATTAGAATATCCCTTAAGTGACTAATGGTATCAAATATAGTTTTCTCAATTAATGAGGTATCTCCCCCATGAGAGTCCTTACAAGCAGTGCAGTTTCTTAATACAACTTTATTGTTTACTTTCTGTGTTTTTAATGTTCCACCACATTCATAGCATTTTACTAAACCAGTTAGAGCATTTATAGAATGGTTATTGTGTCTGGTTTTTGATTTCAATAGAGATATTATTTTAAGGTGTTCAGTTTGTGTTTTTAGAGATGTGTGACAATTTTTTATTGTTATCCACTCTTCTTTAGGTTTTTGTTTAAAAGGTTTTTTAGTTTGAGAATTGGACTTTCTACTACCTTCGGACTTATTATAGACAATATGTCCTAGATAAACTTCGCTTTTTAACATGTTGCTAATTGTGTTTGGAGTCCACTTACCATTTCTCGGAGATGCTATATTTTTCTTATTTAAGTCCCATGCTATATCAGTAATAGACTTTCCATTTATATATTCGCTTACAATTAGTTTTTTATATATTTCTGATTCCAGTGGATGTACAGTTAAACTTTTAAGCTCTTTACTATATTCATAACCGAATGGTGCAACACCGTTAGACCATCTTCCCATCTTCAGACCAATTTTCTTACCTGTAACCATACGCTTAGTAATCATTTTATATTCTCTTCTAGCCATAAATCCTTTGAAGTCCATTGCCTCTTCGTCACGCTCATCATTTGTATCAAAGATTTGAAATGGATTTGAAACAATAATTAAAGTATCACTATTTCTGAAGGTGTTTTTAATGGTATCTTGGTCTGTTCCATTACCACGACCCAATCTATCATAGTCAAATACTATTACTGCATCGAAAAGACCTTCCGCTACATCTTTTAGTAGCTCCTTTATCTCCACCCTATCTTCTATTGAATCTCCAGTGCCTATCTCAGAGTATTCAACAAAGTTCCAGTTGTTTTGTTTACATATTTCTTCCATAATCATTCTATGCTTTTGTAAATCTTCCTGTGCATCCCCTCTCGATTTACGGATGTACATCCCTACATTTTTAATCGATTCTAAAATATTCCTAGTTGTTTTATATGTTTGAAATTCATTCACCAGAGTCACCGTCCTTTGTAAGTTGCTTCAACTGAAAAAATATTATTATTGACCAGTTTTATATCTGTTTGTTCCCACATCATTGATTTATCTTCTCGCTGTAGATTCATTCTATATGCCATTTTTTTTATTTGCTCCTCAGAGCGATTCTCTCCCATTAGCTCCATTACACCTTTTGCTCCCAAGATAGAATAGTTCTCAATTACAATGCTCTTTTCTTTATCTGTCCACAGGTCATTTCTTTGAATAATAGAGTTTTCTAATCTTGATTTATAAGTAACTTCTTTTTTCTTTTTTAGCTTAAGTTGTTTTGCTTTTCTCAGTATTTGAGTGTTACTATAGTTCGGGAAAATCTCAGCCAGCTCATTAGCAGTCCTAATAGAATATAGCTTTTTAAGGGTTTCTGCTTCCTCTATCGACCAATTGGCTCTCATTAAATGTCCTCCTTTTAAATAATAAATATATTATATGGTCTATTATACAGAAAAAAGGCAGAAAGTAAATCACTCTCAGCCTTTTCTTGCTATTTTTATATTGAAATTATCTATTGTTTTCATTAGATTAGAGATGAGCTCATTTGGCACATTTTCAATGAGTTCTTTTCTAAATCTTTCATGTACTTCTTTCGAAGTTTTAATAATCATATTATTTCTCCTTATATGTCACTAACTAGTTTTTAATGTAAGTTACAAAAGAGTAAACACACTCTTCTGTTTCGCTATAATGTGTTTCTGCTTTAGATATTTTAAAGTATTGTTTTAGAAGCTCATATGGGAAAAATGCATCCACTTCTTTTGCCTCTTTGTTTATTACAGTTAGTTCAACTGTATCTGCATGTGGAAGAAATTCTCTATATATTTCTTGCCCACCAATAATAAATAAATCCTTGTCTTGCTCTCCAGTTGTTAGATAGTGGCTTAAAATCTTATCAACAGAATCCATTTTAAATACTCCCACTGGAGCCTCGTAATTTTCGTTTCTTGTTAATACCACATTGGTTCTATTCTTTAATGGCTTAGGAAGAGACTCTAGAGTCTTTCTCCCCATCACTACGATATGACCAGTAGTTAGCTCTTGGAAACGTTTCATATCTTCTAATACTTTAAATAGTAGGTCATTATTAAATCCAATTCCGTAGTTTACATCAACTGCGCATATTAGTTTTATCAAATTGTAATACCTCTTTCTATGTGAAATTGCTCTTCTACTTTAGGATTAATGTAATCTAAATGAGCTATAAGCTCATCTTGTGATATAGGTTGACCAAATGGGCGATTAAAGTTTAGTGGACTGTCCACACCTACGTTTACCTGATTGAGCATACGACTTGGTTGAGCGTGAATATGACCTGATATATTGAAGTTTCTAGGACGATTCCCTATTTCCATAGGATAGTGAGTTAAATTAAGAATATAGCCATTGGATTTCATATAATAACCTATCATGTGGACTTCATTTAAATATCCATTTTTATGAGCTTTTTTAATTATGTCTGAACTATCATGATTGCCTTTGATTAAGACTATTTCTCCATTTAAACGCTCAATAATATTAATCCACTCATTGTACGAGCCAAAGCAAAAGTCTCCCAAGTGGTATACTAAGTCACCACTCTTAACTGTATTGTTCCAAGCCTTAATTAATCCCTCGTTCATTTCTTCAGTGGATTCAAATGGACGCTGTTCAAATTCAACTATTTTCTTATGTCGAAAGTGTGAGTCTGATGTAAAATATATTGTCATATTAAATATTATCTCCTATCTCTCTTACTTCTTCTATTTCGTTTGTGGAAACCCAAATATCAACCTTATACTGGTTACGAGAATATAAAAGAAGCTCAACCTCCTCTTCTCTCTGTCTTCTCTGAACAATTGGGAACCACATGTTTTTATATAACGCTTGAAGTTTCATTTATTTACTCCCTTATTGTAACATATCTAGTTTTTAAAAACAAGATAAAATATGATTTTTATTAATTTTAATTTAACTAGTTTTTAGGCTCTTCCCTCTTCAGCTAGAATGGATTTAACGATGTTTGGTACAGCTCGTCCAACCTTACCCTTAACAAGCTTTAGAAGCTCATCTAACTCTTCTTTAATTATGTCATCGAATACGCTAGAACCCAATCCTTTTAGAATTGCTCCCATATCTTCAATAGCATAATCTTCTTGCAACACACCTTCGTCAACTAGCTTATGAATAAGCTTAGATACTCGTGCTTCAGTTAAAGTTGAATTAATGAACTGTTGTAGTGGGTCTGAATTCTTACTTGCATTGTGCTTTTTAATCTTCATGATTTCAGCAAAATGGTCAGATACAAATTTAGTGAATACTTGCTCACCAAATTTAGTTGTGTATTTGTAATTCTTAACCACAACACCTTCTCCGATATCACCTAGTACAGACTTACCAACGAATGATTGAATATGTTCTAGTGATTGGAATTCACCTTTATAGAATACTGGAACTAGATTAATAGCAAGAAGCACTGCCACATCTTCGACAACATCAAAATCATGGTATTTATTATTATTAATTTCGTAAACATCGAACAGGTAGAACTTATTAGCATTCTCACCGTAATCAATTTTATGTCTAGCTGTCCATTCTCCAAAGTGTACAAATCCTTCTGACATCTCGTTAACATTTAGCGTTTGAGTCCACTCATAAAAACCTCGTAGGTTCTTATTATCTCGTCCTAGTTGATTGTTGCGAGAGAATGCTAAGATTTCATCTCCCACTCTTTGGAAAGAAGCATTTGCTCCATCAATCTTCTCCTGAATAACAATAAGTGGATTTCCTTCAATAGTAAGATGTGTTCCTGATTTACCATGACGCTCAATTGATTGATACTTCTTTTGTGTAGTTTCCATTTAATTAATCCCCTTTTAGTTTATATAGTTTTTAATTGATTTCAAGAATATTTTTTATCTCTGCATAGTACCTATCGTACATCTTCCATGCAAACCTGTTGCAATCGTCTTCAATGTCATGTCTGTCTAATCTTCCATATTTATCTTGATAGTGATGTCTTAGCTCATGGAACAATACTAGAGAAGTATACAAATCCTTGCAGTCTTCAAGCATACTAAACTGATATACTTGAATATTTTTTAATTTAGAGTTATAGCTTCCAGCAACCTCATTGGATAAAACCTCTTTACTGTGGCTCCAAATATATTTTCGATGGATAAAGGCGAAAGATTTTAACTTGACTAGCTCCACTATCTTCCATTTAATAAATTGACTCTTACTTTTGATTATTTGTACTTTGCAATCTCGATAGTCCTCGTGGAGTAAATTAACTATTTGTTGAGTTTGTTCCTTGTTCAATGTCATTCTCCTTTAAATAATTTTCACCATGTTCTAAAAAATCCATAAGCTCTTCAACACTCATATTCATATTAGTAGCCATTTCATCTACTGTAGTTTTCTTTGATAATGTAAATTCCATTGGATTATCAGTAGGTTCAATTTTATAGGCTTCATGAATTATCTTTAGTGGCTTTTCACTTACTGGAATAACAATAGTAAAGCTCTCATCTATGAGGAAATCACTGCTCAATTACCACACCTCCTTTAATAATACGAGAATTTTATTTGTTAATCCCTATTTCATAGCCAATCCATCCAATCAAAAAGCAAAGAGCTGAAAATGCTGTAGTTAGCATTACATAGGCTATTATTAAGTTCTTAGTTTCATCTTTCATTTAATATCCTCCTTTATAGCTCTAAAAATCCTGTGACAAGTGAACTTACAATATCGTCTGTTCTTATATGAGCCAATCCATATTCGGTTTTTAGTTTAATTACACCGCTCTTCCCAGTCATCATTGAATTGTAAATTACGGAATTGACCTCTTTTAATCCATTCTTATATTCTTCAATCTTGTGAGGCTCAATTTCTATAAGATAGTCCTCTTTTAATCCATTTTTAAAAGTAAAGTAATAACGTACATATTTCATCTACTTATCTCCCTTTTCAATTTTATATACTTTTGCGGTGTAAGACCTTGGATAAGTACCCAATTCTAATAGACCTTTACGAATTATTGTGTCATCAGAGTCAGGCTCAATATCAAATTCAACTTCTACAGTCTTATAAAGCGACAAAACTTCTCCGAACGATTCCTTACCATTGTAGAAATGTATTTTATATTTGTGGCTTTTAAAAGTTTCCTCAAATTCTCTAAATGTTAGTGACACTTGATTGTTGAATCCAGATATTGTACTTCCATTTGTCGAACCCAGTAGAATAAAATCTTCATCTGTGCTATAATCATCTACAAAGCACAATACACCGTTATATTTAAATGTTCCATCTAATAATACTGAAATTTCATCGTCTACTTTTCTAAGCTCTTTATCTATTGCAATATGTTTTAATCTTAGTTTTTCTAGTTTCATATTACTCTTCCCCTTTTTTATGATGCTGACATTGACATTCTAAGCTCTGTAGAATTCTACCTGTGTAACCTTATCGGTAAAAAACTCTTAATCTATTATTTCCAAATCATAATCAAGAAGCTTCTCATCAATTACAGTACCTTTTGTTTCAAATATTGATAGAGCCTCATCTTCACTGTCGGCTTCCACTTTCCAAGTGCGAATAGCATGTTCTGTTTCAGAGATTCTAAATATTTTCTTCATCGGCTTCTGTTCCAAAGCTCTAAGTCCAACCCTGCTAATATTTGCAATGTAATTATTAAAAGCCAACCCCACCCAAACTCAACCATATTATAAATTGGCACTGCCAGTAAAAAAGCGATAGCTATTCTCATATTAATCTCTCCCCTTGTATTTTCTGATTAATGTATACAATTTTGTACACAAGTTTACAAGTATACAGTTTTGTATACATATCAGTAAAATCTCCATTTTATTCCCTTTTGTAATTAAAAGGGACGACAGTATTGCCCATTTAATAGGATTATTTGTCGTCTAATAAAAATTGAATTAGTCCAAATTCCCATTTTCTAGTATTAAACTGTCAAATATTGAGTTTACTAACTTTTCATATAGTGTTTCATTGTTAATGTGATTCATAATTAGTAAAATGATATTATTTCTTATGAAAGTTTTAAAGCTAGTCCACATGCAAATCTCATGGCATTCTACGTCTTCTTTTAAATCCTCTAAGTGACTTTCTATATAAGAGTTATAAAGTAAATCGCCTCTTTCAATATTAATGGGAGGTCTCTTATTTACAAATCTCTCCTCAAAACTATCTTGAATATTAGCAAGAGTTGAATCTTCCACTTCTACGGAACGATTGTTCCACATAAGTAAAACCTTATTTCCAATACCACCTCTAAGTTCCGTTTGAGCATAGATATCTTCACCAAACAAATCATCCACATTGCCTATACTATTAAATAGCTCTCCATAAGTTTTTGGAGGACTCACCTTTTCTAATTCAATAGCCATAAGTTATCCTCCACTCTTATTTTTCATATTTCTTTATTTCTTTTTTGCTTTCTTTTCTGTCATATTTCTTCTTACTATCTCTAACTTTTGTAGTAGGATTCATCAACCACAATCCTCTGCTTTTAGTTTTCTTTCCTATTACACTCATGCGCACTCGTCCATTATTTTTGCTTTAATAATGTCTTGTGACAATGCTAAAAACTCATCTTTAATTGAGTAGTCGGTGGTCTTTTCATCAATTTTCAATAAAACTTCATCCCTCAAAGTTTTTGCTTTTACCATAATCTCTTCCATGCTTGACTTCGCATATTCTAATGAGTGTCTGTTCAACTTCATATCGATAAGCTTCTCACTGTTTATTTTATTATGGGTAAAACAATCAGCTAATGGCTTATTTTCAATATAATAGTAGTTCATCATCAACCAAAGTCTATGTGCATGGGATAGTTGTTTGCCATCAAATCCATACTTTTCAATCTTATGTGCAATCGATGGATATGGATGACATAGTGCTTTTTCTTTCTCACACATCATCCCATATATTGCACGAATAGATTGGGCTTTTAAAGCATCAACCAGTATCTCTCTCTTGTTAAAGATGGTGATAAATTCATTCTCAAATGCTTCATCAACAATATAATACTTTGAAAATAGTGTTTCGATGTAAGATGGATTTGCCTTTAGCAGAGTCTGGAAATATGGTCTGATATCTTTGATATCACATTGACCCCATTCTGTTTCAACTACTGTAGACATTGGTTTGCTATTTCTTACCAAATCATCTAAAGTAGGAACGACTATAGCTTTCATATCTATGTCCGACTGATAATCTATGTTGTTAATATCTAGCTCATAGTTTTGTGAGCCATAGAGACAAATATAAGCCACCGTATAGCCATGTGCTTCCAATCTTTTCTTCTGTGTTTCTAAAGCTTCCATTATTTGTGTCATTTATTTATCCCCTTTCTATATAGCAACATCCAGTTTATCAATCTTACCTTTTGGCTCGTACCCAATTAACTCAACATCATCAGCCGTTAGCTCAAAGAATGGTTTATCTGAAATTTTAATCTGTACTTTTGTATTCAGCTCACCTGTATCTTCGGCATATCTTTTAATTAATTCTGCTGCTTGCTCTGTGTGTTTATTGTATAGATGTAAGTCTTGTACCACATGAAGTAAAATACCAGCCTCCAATCCACACTCTTTAGCAATTGCATGTTGTAAGAATGCATACTGAACCACATTCCATCCACCAGCTCCAGCAGCAGTTAAGAAATCTCCTGACATTTATATTCATATAAGCTCGTAACACTTATACCGTTTATTCTCTGCTTGAATAAACCGCTCATAGTCGCCTATGAGATTAGACTATATCACTATCCTTCTATTCTCTTATAGAGGATACCTACCGTTTCGATTTAAGGGGTTTTCGCCCACACCGTTAACTTGTGCCCTACTCCTAATGTGGAATTTCACCACCGATGGGATAGTCGTTCGACATTTACTGTGAGAGGATTTATTAATTTTTACTCTTATTTTCATTTACGGTTATCTTTAACCCAGTTAAATATTTATGTTTCTCATAAAAAGGATTCCATGTCTGACCTGTTTTAAGCAAACTATTTATTGTCCACCTACCTATCGAATGATTTTCCATAAAGTATTCAATGATATCGATTAAGTTTGTAAATTCCATTGTATCTCCATCGGGAAAGAAAACTTTATAGTCTTTTTGATTTCTCTTGCGAGAAGCTTTCCGAATGGTTTCTCTTTCTTCTGGGTTCTCAAATCTTTTCTTATTAGCTAAAGATGTTTTATTTCTTTCTTCAGGGTCTTCATACCTTTTCCTGTTTCTTTCCGAAACTTTTTCTCGCTCCCCTAAAACAGAAAATCTTTCTCTTTGGGCTTCTGAAATAGTCTTCTTTCGCTCTTCTGATATTTTTCTTCCTTTATGTGCACTTGATATTTTTTCTCGTGCTTCTGGAGCGTGTGTTCTTCCATACATCGCATTCTTTTCACCTCTAAATTTATCGCCAAATTCCTTCTTCTCTTCTTCGCTTTTGGTTTTCCACCAAATTAAACCAGCAATGCTATGTTGCTCTTTGATTCTATCTATCTCTGGATGGTAGCTTATTAAATCTCCACCTCCTGATTTTTTAGAGGTATTGTATAAATTGTCATAGTGATTGACTAGATACATTTCTTCTATTCTAGATGCTTTTTCTTCCGTCATATTCTCGAAAATTATTTCAAACACAAAGTTTTCTTCACCATGTTTATTGAACGACCTTTGCAAATATGCACAATGATGCCTATTTCCTCTTAAATCGCTAAAATGTCTGCTTTCTCGCTGGTGTGGATTCGAGGTCATACCAAGATATTTCTTGTTCGTTTTTTTATTTGTGATTGTGTATAAATAGTACAAATTAACAATGCTCCTTTGTAAATCCTCTCACAGATTTAGTACGGGATTGTCTCAAGTTGAGAGTTTCCCCGTTTAGGCAGGTTTGCTATAAGAATTACTTCTTATAGGCGCTCAAAGTTAACGCTGAATCAGAGTCATATCAAGCTTTCCATTCTTTACGCTTAAGTGGATTGCATATGCACACTCAACCAATGATTCAGTAGCTTTAGTTAATTGCTCTTCTGCTGAGAACATATTTATCATAATACGTCTGCTTGTTGGATTTGTTTTAATCTCATTTATTACATAGTGCATCTGAGATGGATGCCCCATAGTAGGCTTTGCAATTTGATAGCCATATGCTTTTTCAATATCGCCATTTTCATTTGCCCAAGAGTTCCATATCTTACTATTCAAATCTTTAATGTTATTAGACTGTTTAATCATTATCCAAATAATTTCATCGATAGGAAGTTTCCAATTAATTTCACGAAGATTAAAGATTGGAAACCCTTCTGACAAGTCATATCTATTTACTGATTGAATAATACGTTTTGTCTTTGTCTGTGTACCATCAAGCCACTTAGCCCTATTGTCTACTTCCCAATCTTGCTTAAGAATTTCTTCTAAATCCTCAATAAACATTTCATCTACCTTATTCATCTAAATCCTCCTATTTGTTGTCATTAACTAACTTTTAAAGAAATTTTATTATTCATTTATAGCATTTAAAATATACATCTTGTTTCTTTTCAGCATTCTTTGAACTGCTTGTCGAGTAATTCCTTCCATCTCTGATACCTCAAGATTAGTATATCCCTGTAAGCGCAATCCAATAATCCTAATAGCTTTTTCTGGTATAATACCTTCCAGTCGCTCGAACATTATATTTATCTCTGATTTTCTGATGAAGCCATCATCCTTTAGATATTCAGATTCTATTGCGTCTCTTGAGAATACGTCCTCTTCATCATCATTATCAACATCTAAGCTAACAGTTCTAAGCAAATCAAAGCTATAGTTGTTTTTATTATATAAAGAATCTTTTTGTGAGTAGTGTATTATATAGCGATAAATATATGAAATAATATGAGACTTTAGTTTTGCCCCTCTGTTTGGGTCATAGCTATTTATAGCGTCAACCAATCCAATCGTTCCAAACTGCACCAAATCATCTTTACCTAGACCATGATATCTTAAAAGCCCTTCTGCGTTAAATCTTTTACTAATTGTTATTGGAACCAAATACTTATACTTTTCAATTAGTTGTGCTACGTTTTCACTTGTTAAGTTTGAAAAATCCATACCTTCTTCTGGTGGGAGTTCCTCTGCCATTGCTGTTACCATTTATACGTCCTCTTTTCTTATGTTTTATGTCATTATCTAGTTTATAAATCAGATTAAACAACTTCTTTTAATCTATTAATAGCATAACATAATAAAAACCAGTTGTCAACCTGTTTATTTATATTTCATTAAATAGTTTTTATTATTATATATAAAAAATAGAAGAGGAATTACTCCTCTTCTATTGTATCTTATTTATTCATTTGGCGCAAGATTTCTCTTAACAACTCTGGCTCTGGTTGGAAGAAGTCTGGAGACTTAAGGATTTTTCCATCTTCCTCACGATATTTAGCATACTTCTTACCATTTTCATCAGTAAACAATTTACTCATGTTAGCATCTTGAACAGCATCCATTAGCTTATCTGGCTTAACTCCCATTTCCACAAGTGAACCCATGATGAAATATAGAGCATCAATTAAAGCATCTGACTGAGCTACGATACGTGGTACTCCCTCTTCATAGAATTCCATTGCATCTGATTTTATTTTAGCCTTATCTAATCCAGCAATCAACATTTTATATGCCTCATCAAACTCTTCTTTATTATTGGATGAAGCATGAATGAATTCAACTAACGCTTCTTCCCCAGTCCAAACAGCTCTATCCGTAGCTCTTTCTAATCCCATTTGAGTTGGTTTTTCTTCTACAGGGTGATTAAAAGCTTTATGGAACATCTTAACTAATGACCACCATTTATTAGGGTCATGGCTAGGCTTTTTTTTAGCTTCTTCAACCACAACTAAATTAGAAAGTCTAGCTTCAATTAAACGTGTTGTGCGTTCCCCTGCTTTCTCATCTTTACTAATGATGACCTCAATTTTAGCTGTGCGAGTTGGATTATCAATATATTTAACTTTACCATGTTGCTTAGACCCTTTATCGAATACGATATCCTGTAAATTAATTTTAACGAATTGCATTGTTTGCATTATTATTTCTCCTCTTGTTTTAGTTTTGTCTTATTTTGTTTTAAATTATATAGTTTTTAATTTGTTTACTAGATTTAATAGCTCAGATGAACGATTGGGATTATATCCAATCATTCTATCTAACTCAGTGTCATCTCCATCAAGTAAAATAAATGTTGGAATTCCACCAATGTCATACTGTGCTGCCAAATGTGGACTTTCGCCCACGTCAATTTTTTCTATAGGTGCATCAATGCTATCTAATAAACTCTGTGCTGATTTACATGCTCCACAAGAAGCGCCTTCAAATTTTAATAGTCTTTTTGTCATAATAGTTCCTCCAAATTTTTAATGTTTTTCTTCATGTTTCCAAAGTCAATTTCCCTTGGATAACCTTCGTATTTATACTTAAATACTATTTTATTATTACCACTTTGAAGTAGCTCTTCTAAAAGGTCTAAAGCTCCACAAAAGAACTCATACTCACTTCTTCCACTTCCAAACAATCCAATAGACTTGCCTTTTATTTTTACAATATCATCCCTAAGTTTAAAGAAGGGTTTTGGAGGAAGACCTCTCCCCCAAGTAGACGTACCAAAAGCTATGAACTCATAAGGTTCAAAATCTATGGAGTCAACCTTTCTAATATCAATCAAATCAAAATTTAGGGCTTCAAAGAATGGAATCATAGCTTTAGTATTTCCAGTCATTGAATAGTAGACAAGTAGTTTCTTAGAGGTCAAAGTCCTCCCCACCTTCGTGAGCATAGTTGATTGCATTACCTTGAAGGAAATCTGTTCTAGTTACGATTTCATTTGCTTCTCCTGAACGCTTCTTCTTCCCATAGGTGTTAATCCATTGAGATTTTAGCTGTTCATTTTCTGGATAAGGTTCTTCGATACCAGCGTTACGACAAATTAGATTAGCCAAATACTCAACATAGTTGTGATACTCTTTAATAGATAAAGTATCAATACCTTGGAATATATAGGTAGCCCAAACCTTCTCACGATTCACTGCCTCAACAACGTAGTCCAAAGCTTTTTTATAGTTCTCTGGAGTTGCCAATTGTGGATTCTCACCCATAACAATTTGGAACAACATGCCATAGAACGTAGAATGTTGATTCTCATCATCTCGAATAAGTTGAATCATATTGTTTGAGCCAATCATTTTTTGGTCACGAGCTAAAGAATGGAAATAAGTGAATCCACCTGAGAAATAAAGACCTTCAAGAATCATATTAGATAAAACCCCAAAAGCGATAGATTCTAATAGCTCATCGGATGGTTCCTCACCCTCTTCTAAGAATAGATATTGTTTTGCTTTATCGACCATATCTTGAATGGGTGTAATGACCAGTTCATTTCTGTGAACTAATTCAGGAATTCTTTTTGTTTCTTCAAAAGCCTGTTCCTTCTCTTGTTGATTTAACATAGAAGAAGTTAAATATTGATAACTTCTATTGTGCAATTGCTCAAACGAATCAATCATGGCAATAACAGAGCGCACAGATGAGTCAGTGCATAAGTATCCAAGTACAAAGTTAAAATCAGTTGCTATTGAATCTAGCCAGTTTAACTTTCCAGAGATAATATTGAACACTCGTCTTTCTGTGTCATTTAGTTTTTCACGATACTCTTCAATGTCTTTTGATAATTTTATTTCATCTTCATTCCAGTACTCTGCGAATAATGATTTGTTTAGGTCAAGCATCTGAGGATACTTGATTTTGTCCCAATCACGTATCCCACTTGACTTCCCTCCGAATACTTTTGTAGCTGAATTGCTTGCTTCTCCATCATAAACTCTAAAATTCTTCATTTTAACTGTTCTCCTTTATGAACTGCACATTACACAAGTATCATCCAACACGTAGTCTTCTGTGTATGTGTAATAAGTAGTTTTTATGCCGTTTTCCCAAACACCCATATCCAGTCTCAATAGCTCAGAACCTTTAATAGACTTGGAAACATGCATGTTGTGGCTGATAGCTTGGTCAATGTATTTTTGAGCTGCCGCAACAACTTTAATTGCCCACATTTCATCCATTTCAAAACCAGACTTATAAAACCATTTTGTTTGATTATTGTAGTTAGAAGGAACAATGATAACATTAAGTCCAGACTTCTCTTCTCTGTAGATAACAGCATACGGAGGGTCAATACTTGGACTACTATTCATCATGATTGAGTTTGAAGATGTCGGAGCAATAGCCATCAAGTAAGCATTTCTCATGCCCTTAGAAGCTAAATCACGAACCTCATTCCACTCATCAGAAACGAATCCACGCTTATCAAAGAATGCTCCTGTGTTCCAATCTGAGCCTTCGTAATAAGGATAAGAACCTTTCTCTTCTGCCAGTTTTGACGATGCTTTAATTGAAGCCATTAAATATTGCTTAAAAATATTCTCTGTGAATTCAGATGCTTCATTAGACTCCCAGCGAATACCCTCAGATGTCATTAGAGTAACTAGCCCCATAGCTCCTGCCCCAACAGCACGATAAAGTCTATTAGTGTGTGTGGCTTGTGGAACAACTGTGCGATTTAGTGTGATAACGTTATCCAACATTCTAAACTGGATATCAACAACCTTTTGCAAGTCAACATGTTCATTGCCTTTTCCAAATATGTTGTTTAATACCAATGACGATAAGTTACATGTAACTAATCCTTCACCCTTTGTCTTAGTAACTAAGAAGCCTTCTTTATCCAACTCTTCTGACTCAACTCGGTCATAATCCATATTTTGAATAATCTCACTCGCTTATATTCGCTGTAACATCGCTAATGTCACAACCGTCTCTAGACTGCTCTACATCACTATAGAGGCTAGACTATATCATAATCTGTATCGTTACTACAGATTCCCATCTTTTCCACTCGCTTGAGTGTACTCTACTCGGTTCTCACTTATATCCTCTCGATGTAAGCTACCCTTTCGATAGTCGTTTGGCATTTAACTCGATATTGCTTTTTATGCATAATTCCAATCTTTAAATCTTGGAGATTTGGATTGCAATCTGTAGTTTATTGTTGTAGTTTTTATCCCAGTTGCCTTGCTAACTTCTACTGAGCTTGGATAAAGAACACCTTCAACCACCACAGGCTTGGAATTTGCCTCTTTAACTCTACTTATCATTTTTTCTGATTTCGGTTTTCCATACATTGGATTTCTCTCCCCAGTGGTGTTATAGCTTTTTAACTTTCTAGTAACTTCGCTTCTGGGGTTATTTGTAAATGTATTTCCACCGTCTTTTGCATCAGAAATGTTATATTTTTCATAGGCGCTGGAATCAATGTATGATTGCTCAATATCTACAGACTCTTCTAGAGATTCTGTTGAATGGATTATCTTGAATGTAAAGTTTGGCTCACCATATTCATTCCAGTCAGATTGAAGAAGTAAGTTGTTATGAACCGACTTTCTAAGCATGTTCACATGTGCTCTCCATCTTTTTCCTATCTCCTGAGAGCGACCAAAATACACCCTGCCATTTGCTAAGCATGTAATTGAATATACATCATAAATCATTGTTTTTCACATCCATATCATTTATTTGTCAATATCGAGTATTTAGCACAGGATTGTCTCAATGCCATGAGAGTTCCCCTGTTTAGATGGGTTTGCTATGAGAATCACTTCTCAAAGGTGCTAATAATTAACACAGATTAGAACCAAAAGGCATTCCCATGTGCTCATTAGGATTCATTCGTGCTGAGATGTCAGAGTAGTACATGTAAGGTGTTCCACCAGTTTTACGTGATGCAAAGATTGATTTGTAAATCTCAGTTGTGCTTACAACACGACTAAGCTCAAATGTTTTGTCTTCTTCTGCTTTGCGATACCAGTAAGTGAAAGCATGGTCAACTTTATTGGGTTCTTCTCCATCCATCAATTTCTTTTTATCGAACAAGCGGTTCAAGTCCACTCCCATTTTCTTCTTAAATTCATATGGGTCAAAGAGAGTGAAGTTTTGCTTAGCTTTCAATCTGCGCATAAACTCATCTGGTACAGTTACAGCAGTTTTAATAGTGTGAGCACGTTTCTCTTGTGACCCAGTTTTCAATCGTAAATCTAAGAAGTCAAATACATCTAAATGCCACACAGGTAAATACAAAGCTATTCCAGCAGGTCTAGCGCCAAGTTGATTTACATACTCAGCTAATGTACTAGTTAAGCGTGAAGGATGTAGAACCCCAGTTGCACGACCTTTGTATCCACGAATCCACGAACCACTTGCACGTAAGAATCCCATATAAATTCCAATTCCAGCTCCATTTTGTGAGAACTTGGCTGTCTGTTTCAAACTTTCCATAATGCTCATTAAATCATCATTAGGGGTAATAATATGGCAAGATGAGAGTGTTCCATTAGTTGCGCCAGCATTTAACAATGAAGGGGTTGCCAAACCAATGAAGTGATTAGACAATGCCCAATAAGCTTCACGAACAAACTCAAAACGCTTAGTTTTCTTCTCGTCTTTCATGAAGTATAAAGCAGATGTTAAGAAGCGCTCTTGTGGTAGCTCCAATACTTCTCCTCTGTATCCCTTTTTCAAGTAAGTGTTGTTAAGCATAAATAATCCTGCATAACTGAACTTCTTATCTTTGCCAATGTTGATTAATTTACCTACTCTTCTAATTTCTGCTTCGGTATAGGAAGTTAAAATGTCTTCATCATAAATTCCTTGCTCAACCATCTGGATAACGAATGAATAGTAATCTCCATATCCGTTTTTATAATCAAAACCACGATTTTTAGATGCTTGTTTATAAATCTTTCTGCGCAATGCTGATGCACTTAAATAAGTGAAATCAGGATTCTTCTCGGAGATTTGGTCATTAGATGCTCTGATAATTAAATCAAAAAGCTTATCTGCTTCAACCTCTTCTTTTGATTCAACGTAGTCCAATACGTTTTCTTTGATTGTATTAAGAATGTCTTGGTCATATTGTTTTTCTGAGTCCTCTATAATTTCATTAAAGAAACGCTCAAATCTTTCCAACATAAACTCCGACTTTTGAACATGTGAGTTTCTGTCTTTTGTGATAATTGTCATGTTTCATTTCCTCTCTTTTTTTCATATTTGAAAGCAGTAGGTTTCTACGCTTTTCTTATTTTTTAATTAATTCGAAATCAATAACTCCAAGTTCCGTTCCATCTTCAAATAAAATCTCTACTTCATCGTTGAAAACAGACAACACTTCTGCTTCCAATCCTGCATAGTCAATCCATGCTTGCTCCTCAAACGCTGGATTAAATAATACCTTGTCTCCACGAACCAATTTTTCCATTCTCATTTCCATTTTTCTTCCTCTTCCTTTTATCTACTTGTCATTAAGTAGTTTATAAATTATTTTATATTATTTCTTTCATCTTTTTCTAATTCCATCCAAAGCATTACTGCATAATTTGCTAAGTCTTTTACACTGTCTTTTAAGCTCTCATCGTTTACTTCTGCTTTGCCATTGCGCATAAGCTGTTTAATTCTACGTATCTTATCATCAAAGCGGATAATAGCCGACAATACACCATACTCATCGTATTGCTCAGAGAATGAATTACCGTAGTCTTTATTTTTTACAAGATAAGTCTCATGCATTTGAAGAATTAAGTCCATGTGCAACTTATGATTAGGGTCTACTTTTGCACCATCTGATGGGAACAGGGTTGCAGGTGTTAAATCTAATATCACATTTGTCATGTCCATAGAGAATTCTCCTTGCTTTATATCCTCTATTAACCCTAGTTGTGATTCACTAAATGTATACATACCAAACTTTTTCCCACTTAGAAAATCATCCAGTAGAGTGCACTCATAGCTATATTTATTATTTACTAGATACTTAGCTAAAATAATGTATGAGCTTTGGTCAGGGCTATTGATTAGTCCCACGATGTTGTCTTTTTTAAATTTAGATGCTTTAATTTCTGTTTTGAACTCCATTTAAATCCTCCTATTCTTGAACTGCTTCAAAGCTTATTTGAATTGTTTCTCTCTCCGTATTAAATCTAACAGCCAGAATATCTTTGATATATTCCTTTAAGGCTTCAGCAGTTTCCGTTAATTCTTCTTCTGTCAAGCTCTCGTATCCAGCATTTTTTTCAACAAAAGTAATACTGTATTTTAATGAACCCATTCTAAAACTCCCTCCCTTCTTGAGCTTTCATATTATATGTTAATAACTAACTAATAGAAAGGAGTCTTTATAACTATTTATTGATAAGTTCCACCTTTGAATCTTAATGCTACTCCTGCTTCCTCCAATAGTTCCACAAGGGATGAAGCAACATCATCCATTCCATTTAGTTGTAATGCACATGCAAACGTTTCAATTGCTGTACTGTGCTGACGCTTTTCTTTTGGCTCTTCTGTTAGAGTGTATAGATATACACCATCACCCAAATGAGCTTTAGTAATTTTGTATCCATCTCTATAAAGTAAGCCAAGATATCCTCCATAGCGAAGTGCCACTTTAGAAAGCTCCACGTTTGTGATACCATTTGGATGCTCTCTCAAGATATTGATAATTTGTTCTTTCTTAGTGTTTTGTCGAATTGTTTCATTCTTCATTTTCCAAACCCCTTTTCATGTCAATATATAGTTTTTAGTATAAAGCTCTTAGTCCCAAAACGTACTGGACAGGTGCTTTATTTTTGTTTCCACATCTTTGATATCTTCTTGTTGCCCAGCCTCATACATCTCTTCATTAACTCTGTTTAAAAGTTCTTCATCAATAGAGTATAATTTTAAATTGGTTTTAATAGTTTTAATACTATTAGTTAGAGATGCACCTAATGCTCCATACTTTTCTATTAATTGTCTTTCAATTCTTTCAACGTTTTCTAATTCAATATCTTCAATGTTCAATTAATTACCTGCTCTCATCGGAGAAAAGTATCCCCCTCTTTTAATGCAATAGCTTTATCAAACGTTTCAAAAGTTACCGATGACTCATACTCTTTCTTTGAGCCTTTCATGATTACTGTTACACTCCAATATTCTATATCTAAGTGGTCTAGCTTTAAAGCAACCCTTTTAGGCTCATCTAATATTACTATGACCTTATGCTCTTTAAGTATCCTTCTCACCTCCACTAAACAAGCTTATCACAGGTTTAATATGTTGTCAATAAGTAATTTATGATTTTTTAAAAAAGATAAATTGCTTTAACAATGTGTAGATAACTATCCATGTTACTCCATTTACTAACACATTAACTATAATCCCATTCTCATTTGTGGAATAAAAGTTTAATAGCATTAAGATTGCCAGTGTTATTGCAATGGGTGTGCTATTTACTCTAAAATATTCTAAAAATTTCATAGCTTAGTTTTCCTCTAAAAATTCTTTTAGTCTCTTTTGATAGGTAACACTTTCAGAAATAAACTCTGCAAGAATCATATAAGCCTTTTCTTGACCCTCTTCTGTCCAGTCTTCTTCACTAACAACTGAATAAGGAATATCTTCTCCATGACAGTTATGAACATAGTGTGAAGCCCAATCTGAATAATAGCTGCTATCTTCTTCCCACAGATTAAATTGTTCAACTGTAATGTGACCCCTACCTAAGCACCATATCATATAGCTCCCAGCCTTTAAGTCTGAGTCAAAGTAATCTAAGAAATCTTCTCCAGCTTCCATTTGCCAATTAACAATTGAATCATAAATTTCTTGTTTATTCATTGTTTTCCTCCTCTGTGCAAAGACATTCATCAAACTCAAGCGGTCTCAATGGAAGCTTTCCAGCATACTTAATTGTGCTATATGATGCACCATTCGCAACTTCCTTCATTGTATGTGTACTTGGCATTGGAATTACAACTGGTTCCTGCTTATTTGGAATATGATATATTCCTCTATTTATCTGATGTTTTGCTGTACCTTCGTGTTTATATATTTTCAGAGTTAATAGCTCTCCTGTAATTTTATTTATTATTATAAATCCCATAGTCATATCCCCTTATAAAATAGAAGTTTTATTAATCTCTCACTTCTGTTTGTGCTTTTGCTAACGCTAACCCTAAAGCCTGATTTAAGCCAACTACAACAGGCTCATGTAAATCAGGGATATAGAAATGCCCTTTATTAAGGATATTCAGTGCAGTACCTCTATGAGTATAAAGCTTACTTACTAAGAACTTGCCTGTTTTCTTGTCAACAATCGCCCATTTTGACTCTTCCATGTTAATCCTCCTTTATCAAATTCGCATTAGTCAATCTTTTGTTTTCTTATATTCTTCGATGCCAATTTTTAAGCATAGAGTTAGACTGTTTAACTCAATTAGAGCCCCTTCGTATGCAACTTTTATAATCTTTCTTACATCTCTAGCTCTATTGACAGGAATGGTAGACTCTTCAATCTTTTTTTCAATCAATTCTTGTAAGTCATTTAAAGCTTTTTTACATACCGCTTTGCTAATGTCATCGATTGAATTTCTTCTTCCTAGATTAATTTCATTTGAAATATCTATTTTATGTGTTTTAGCGTTGACAAAAAATCCATTTAAAAACTCATTGCTATCTCCAATTAAAATATTTCTAGACTCTATCATGGAATCTAAATTTATTTTATTAATCCAATCTGATATTGCTTTCTCTACGTTATTTTCAATTTTCTCCATTGCTTCAATAAATTCATCTGTATAAACTTGCACTTATATATTCCTCCTTTATAAATCTCGCATTTTATCAAATGTTTTTCGCAACCTTATCTACACATTCTTTAAAATCCATTTTACCTATTACAAAACGATAGAATGGGTCTAACTTTGTATCTTTATATATCAAAGCTTGCTTAACCATATTATCTTGTAAGCTTTCAAAAGCCTTATCTAATTCTTTATTCATTACTTACCTCCTGTATAAAATGGAAATATTATTAATAATCTTCGCTTACCACATAAAGCTCTAAATCAAATTTACTGGCATCCAACTCATGGTGTACTATTTTTTCTATTTTGTATGCTTTGTCTTCAATAGAAATATGTTCTCCTACGCTTGGTGAAGACTTTAGAAAAATACTAACATGTCTTACATAGTTAACGTATAGTAGTGCATTAATCATCTTTTTCACTCCTTTTGTTTTTAATTACCTTAAATGTTAAGTCAGAAGGCATTGCTATTACACTCACATTGTTTATAAATGAATTCTCTAAAATTTCAAAAGACTCATAAGCCTCTGCTAGAGTCATTCTTTCTGGATACTGCATAACTAAAATGTCATTGTCACCCATACTGATTTGACTCTCTTGCTCTATTACACCTTCGATATTTTCCAATTGTAATGTTAATTTTTTCATGTTCTCACTCCTAATCTACAATATAAAAGCATTTAGCTTTTGAATTATCGTATTCCATAAACTCTTCAAATATAAATCCTACAAACTCTGGGTCTACCTCTGCAAACTCATGGAGAGTCACATGTATCTCTTCATCCCCATATCCACAATCGTGAATAAGGTCTATTTCAGTTACATTATTTTCTAACATTTCTGCGTAGACATCTTTTACTTTAAACTTTTCCTCAAAGTCCATTGCACCGTAGTCACCGTCACCATATGCTAATAATACCTTTGTTTTACTCATTGTAATTCCCCCTTCTTATCTCCACTTATTTTCTACACGTTTTATCTTTACATTGTTTTTAATGTGTTTTCTTACATATAATCTTACAAAGAAATAAGATAGAGGATTATTAATTATCATCCCCCCTATTATTAAAGGTGATGATATTTGCATGATACTGGTCTTTCTGTAGCGACCTGTCCCATCATGTCTCTTTGCTCCCTTAATCTAACTATCTCACTATAGACCTCATGAAGTGTCTTTTTAACTTTCATATTCTATTTCCTCCCTTTAGTTGTATATAGGTAGTCCCAGCCTATGTCTTGCCCTCATTAACGTTCCATGTGCAAATAGATTTATATGAACACTTTTGAAATAATGTTCTAGTGTGGGTGTTTTCAATTCTTTTGCAGAAAATGTGAAACCATAATATTCTAAATCACTTCGTCTAAGTGGTGCTGTAGCCGTCCATATGTTTTTCATATTATTATTACTCTCCTTCAATAGTAGACTTCGACTCTTCCAATTTTGTATGCAATTCTTTAGAGCATTGACTGCACAAGTGGAAGAAGGATATATAATTCCCATTGCCAATTTCAACTCTAACAACCCTATCTTTAGAGCGACAACTTCCACACTTTTCTGTTTCAGATATTTCAGTACCAACAGATATCAATTGTTTTCCCCCTCATTGTTCTGTTGGATTAATTTCAGTGTCATAGATTGCAACGCTGTTAGAACATCCATTCCACTAGTTTGATGTAGTTTTCCATTTCTATCAAATACATGAACAGTTGGACTCTTATCCCAATCAATAGTAATTTGGATGGCAGCCCCACACCCTCTTAATTCTAGAATCGCTTCTTCAATTGTTTTCATATTTATCTCTCCCTCTTATATACGCTTCTTGCGTTTTGATGTGTGACCAAGGTTCACGCTCATTAAAGCTAATGAAGGTAGAACTAATACATAAGCTGAAATACTCCCAGCAACACCTGAGAACAACATCTTCACAACGCTCCAAGCAATTAGTCCACCATCTGCTGCTCCACCATCGGTCATAACATTTACTACTTCAACGAGTCCCATAATTCCACCTATTAAAAGCAGATACACTCCAACGTACAATCCTAAAGCTATACCTGCAATGACACCGATAATCCCTAATATTAATTTACCCATTCTAATTCCTCCATTTTAGTTTAAATAGTTTTTAATAATAACCTAATTTTATTAACTATTAACAATATGATAATTGACCTGTCAAATCAAAAACTATATTTTTAATTAGAATGCTATTATGCGTATTTTTTAATGCGTCTATTAGTTCTTTAACCTCATCTGGTCTTAATTCTATTGATATTCTTTTTACATGCGGCTGACCATTTATCGATTCTATATGTCGTGTGGTATTCATTCTGTCTCCTCCATTTATATATTTATTTTTAATAATAGGTTGCTTTTATTAATCTATCTTTTCCTGTGTATCTAAGTTTTTAAGAGTTTCAGCTATTCGATTTATATGAGCATTTGAAATTCTTCTAGCATCATTCTTCGGTAAAACAAAATCATGGTGAAGGTGAAGCATCGCAAGGATACCGTCACTGCTATCTACATAACCACCTATCTCAAAATCTGCAAACATAACAGTATTAAATTTCTGATTAGGATGTTCAACGAACTCCACTTCAGAGCTGCTTCTTCCTACATATATTTCTTTAATAGTAAGCACATCGTTCTTCTTAAAGTATTTATTAGCATGTTCCTGATGATGGTCAAATCCATTCTTTTGCATATAAAATACTTTTCTTCCTTCAGGTGGTATATCTGATTCGTATCTTTCACCAAATCCTGCATACATATTTAATCCACCTTTTAGACTCATCGTGTTGCTCATTTGCTAGTCCCCCTTTCATAGCTATTACCGAATATTAATCTAAATCAATATATTCGCCACGTATTTTACTTGCCCCTAATTTATCCTCTAAACTACTTAAAATCTCATGAATGTATTCAACTTGCCAATATACTGAAGTGCTAACATCTTGTCCTGCTTTATGTTGCTCATGCATTAATTCTAAGTTATCAATTTGTAGTTTTAATTTATCCCATAGCGTTACTGTTTCCATTGAATGTTTCCTCCTATTTATTACTCCATATCTACATTAAATTCGGTTGTGACAGTATCTTCAGGTATGAAGAATACAAATTCATAATCATCGTATTTGTTTTTACCATATAACCATTGAGCGAATTTACTATTATACTTATAATCGTACACATCTACATAAGGAGTGTAATCACCTTCATTTAAATAGGCATCACCAATATGGACTTTGTGCATTTTCTTGCCTTTTTTAGTTTCTAGAATATAGAAATAATATTGGCTTTCATTAACGTAGCCTGTTCCTATGAAACTATTTCCTGATACATTTGAATTGTCTTTAATAGCTGAAATTTCATACGTTTCACTTTTATATAATTTTCCATCAGCAGTAAATCCATAAATTAGTATAAGTAAAGCAGCTATAGCCCCTACAATAATCCCAATTCCGAATGATGATGCCAAATCTTCTAAATCTATCATCTTCCAATAAAGACTTGAAGATATAAAAATTACTAAAGTTACCACTAATATAACTGCTAATATTAAGTATATTATATTCATTAATCTGTTCTCCCCTTTTTAATAATATCCTGATATTACTAATTTCTATACCAATAAATATCAGGCGATAATAACCCTACTCGTAGCCCATCTGCATAATCATCATAGTCCATGTCGTCCCAGTGAGGGGGCGCTTTAAAGCAAGGAATGCCATCAGGTTCTATCCACAATTCGTTTCCACTAGTAATACTAGTTATAATAGCGGGCTGATTTTCATACCAAATCTTACGTCCAATAGCCTGTTCTTTCCAATTTCTATCAGATAGATAAAGTGGACATTCTTCTAAAAGTTGAACCAATAAATGCTGCGCTTTAGCCAATGCATAATCCATACTTCTACCAGAAATGTGATAAAACTTCTTCCCATTACGTGTTATCCAGCAATCTCCACTAGTTTCCACAGAGGTTTCATTCCATTTGCTCTTTATATAATTAACTCGCTCAAAGGATATCCCCCAAGTAGGTGCATCTCCATTGAACTCTATGAGATTTTCAAATGAAGGCTTTTCACCTGATGGGCAAGCCCAAAAGCAGTTTTCTCCCCATTTCCCACCGATGGTATGGTTATATCCTTCTATACGATAAATATCATATGGCACACCTTTTACTTCTAAATCCCATCCATAAGGTTTTTTAAGCTGTGATAAATCAGTTTTTTCATCAATTAAATTAATTTCAGCCATGTTTTTCTCCCTCTTTAATCATTTCTTAAAATCTGTAAGCAATCGACTTTGGAAAAATCTTCTATAGCAGAGGTACTAAATGTTAGTCTCCACTCATCATTTATCTTTTCGAAATAAATAAATTCACTCTCTGATTTAACTTGTGTTGCTTTTTTTAGTTCCAATTCAATTGGCTCCGTATCATCATTGTGCAAAATAACTAGTGAACGCTTCATATTTATGTTACCTCTCAATCTATTTTTCTTAGTCAAAAATCATATCTAGAACAACTGCAATCAAAAAGCCAATCCAAAACATTTTTTCCCCGCTTAAATTTGCGTTTATAACTGTATTAACTCCTTCTACCGCTTGTGGAACTTTTTCTACGACATTGAGAATTATCACTACTAAAATATAAATACCCGTCATTGTAAGTTATCTCCTTTTTAAATTCATTTTATTATTTGTTCAACATACTTCCTATTTGGTCTACTATCGTTTTAATTGTGTAATATTCTGGATTGAAAGCTTTTAATAGATTTGGAACTAAGACTTCAAACGTAATAAGACTACCAACGAACAGCAAAACAACTGCTGCTATTATTCTTGCTACCCATTTTTCTTCTCCATAAGAATTTCTAGTTACAAACCATGTAATAATATTGCCTAATATCAAAACTAATAGGAAAAATGCTGTTGCAGATGCATATATAACTCCCTCAAAAAATACTTGCTTAGTGTAAACAGTGTAGACATGCTCTGTTGCCACACCAAGCTGCTTTGCTAAGCCTCCAATTACTACTCCAATTTGGTCAATCCATTCAGATGACTGTTCCCATATCTTTTCTGATAGTTTTTCGCTCACTCTTCATTCTCCCCTTCTTTTATAAACTTAAATGTTTCTATACTATTATCAAATTCAATCGGCACTCCTATGAAAATAGGTCGTGTTCTTTTATCTCTGATACCAGTAGCAACCCCAGTTAATATCAAGTGATTAAAATATCTTTCATTCATTTTCACTTTGGTGTAATTATTTCCATAGGGAGCCATATCCTCAATTAGCTTTTTTAACTTTTCAAGTGTAATTGGTTCATTTGGAATCACTTTTTCCACCTCATTAATTTAAATTAAATAGTTTTTAATTTAGCATATTCCTTCTGAAATCAAACTGTCTAGATAGCTCTCCATGATTATAAATTTTGATTCTTGCACTTCTCTGGGTTTAATATTTCTCTCTAAGTTTTTAAGCTCCTGCTGTGTATGCTTTGGACTATTGTTAGTCCGATATATTCTTTCTACTTTAGGAATCATCTCCACATCTCCCTTCGTCTTATCTAATTATTATATTACACTACTTCACATCATTTGTCAATACATAGTTTATGATATTTATAAATTAATAAAATCCCAATTTTAATGAAAAAAGTTTGTGAAATCCAAAATTGAAATGCCCATTGTATAGGGAATTGCGTCAATTGAATTTCACAAACTTTAGTTAAAACCTGATATTCTTGCGTTTATTCTTCTTTTAGTCTTTGAATTATTACTTTAAGATGTTTTTTTACCTCTTTAGTACCCTGATAATCATTAACTAACTGTAAACCTTCTAAAATATCTATATCCGACTCAATAGCAAAACCTAATGATACCAAACTATCATTAACGAAATCTAGCTTGCCGTCTCTCAAGATAGTGCCAATTGCATAACTATGTCCGTAAACACCCTTGTCAATTTTGATTAGCTGCTCTTGTGAGACATTCCCAATCTTAAGGAGATGTCCAATGACGCAATTGTTCTCACCTCTACAGTAGTTTCCAGTGACAAGCTTGTCCTTTGTTTCTATTGTTTCCAAAAGTTTTTCTAGGGATTCTAATTTATTCATCTTACGCCTCCAACCTATAGATGGTTACATCGTAATCGAAAAACACATCTCCAATAATTTTATATACTATTTCCCAATTGGCTCCACCTCTATCGGAACCTAATCTATATGGGATGGCTATAGACTTTCCTGCCTTTTTAGCTGAGTTTTTAATATAGGTTAATCCATCAAAAAGGGCATCATAACTAGTGTATTTTCTCTTCTCATATCCATAATTCAACTGACCAAACAGATGTGCAATAAATCTGTGATTGGGCATCGGAGACAACACTACTTTCCCCAGTAAATCAATTGGTCTTTTACCTGATGAGAAGTCCATATAATCTTTATATGCAGAAGGATATCTATTTCTAACCTGTAAGGCAATGCCTGAGCCAAATCTAGATTGACAATTAACTTGATGTACAATAACATCCTCTTCTGCTTCTAATAGGTCTCCACTAAGAATTCTAATCAATGGGGTGTCCTCCAATAATATTATTTTGTTTCCAAGTTAATTTTATTTAGCTCTTCTAAAATGACATTTAGTGCTTCGTCATAAGCACTCACTTCAAATATGCTTCTAACTTCAAGGGTACGCTTAATTCTATCAACAAGGTCTTTATATTTAACTAACTCATCATACTCAACAAAAGTTAGGTGTTGTCTTGGTAGAACCTCAGTGAATTGTCCTACCTCATTTCCCAGCTCATAAACCGTAATGCAATCTTCTCTGAAGCCGCCTCGAAGTCCAATAAACTGACCATCTCTGGTTGTTGACCACTTTGGATTGTCTGTGAATTCCTTTTTTGCATATTCTAAAAATTCTAATGCTTCATTTGATATTTGATTCATGTTATTTCCCCCATTTGTTTGATTGTATTGTTATTAATTCGCCTTTTTGTTTAACTACTTTATAGTCTTGTTCGTAAACTTCGTTCCAATCAGTAACCTTTGCTTCATGCGTTACTATTGCTCCATCTTTAATAATGAATGCGCCATTTGTCATAATTAATAGTGTAAATATTAATATTCCCAACGTTACGAGAATAGTTTCTTTATCTCGGTTCTTATAATGGAATATCTCAACAAAACCAGCAACGGTCGCTATTAAAAGCACTAATGACATCAGAGAAGCAAAGAGAATATAGAAAATATATTCTCCCATGTGTGTTGTTGTAGATAGTATTTCCAAGTTATCTCTCCTTATATATCCGACAGGTCAAAATAGCTGCTAGAGTCATCTCCATCTATCCAGCATTCAATTGTTTTTTCAGTGCCATCTTTATATTCAATTTCTAATGCAGGTGTTGCCCATTTACTACAGGCATAAACATATGTGTCTTCTTGTTTAATATAGCCCTCTACACTATTCCATACTTCGCCAGATGTATAGTCCCAATCTTCTGCTAATCCTGCACTCACTGAAACGATATCCTTCTTATGAACTTCTATTATCTCTTTTGCTCTTATCCAATCGACCTGTTTAAAGCCTGTATTTGGGAATCCCATTCCATATAACATGCCATCAGCGAATCCCATGCTTTCTTTTTCTATTCTCTTCATTTTTAATCCCCTTTTCTTCTCTTAATAAAAGTCGAGTATTATTCGCTTTCTAAGTATTCTATTTTTTGTATTAAGTAATCCTTTAGTTCTTTCGCATCGTCAATTGTGAAGCCCGTATAATCATTTTTTATATTAATATAGAAGGGTCTGTTATGCTCTGAGTCCGAGGGCTGTGCTCTATACTCTATTTTTGCCTTATTCCAGTCATCCCAATTACTTCTAATTATTATTCCATTAAGTTCTAATTCATCAGGGGTTGCAATCCACTCAAGACCAGTTTTAACTATGTTGTATCCTGATGTAACAGCTTTAATGAATTCTAGTGGGTCAATTGTATTTAAAATATTTCTCTCACTAGTCCAGTGGTCTCCAGAAAGATGAAGCTCAATCATTGTTAGCTCTCCCCAAGATTCCTTAAGATGCTCAATAATCTTTGCTTGTCCTTCTGTGATATTAGGCAGATTAGGGTCAATAGTATTTTCCTCGTATAGTATTAAATCAACCTCATTGAAAAAATCTCCACTCACAGTCGACTTGCTGTATCCACATGCATAAACATGTTCACTCCCACAACTATTCACATAAAGAAACGGCTGATTCATGTCTCTAGCCATTGCCCAATGCGCTGAAGAGCGCAGTCCATTTCCACGAGTTTTATCAATAGGTACAACTTTGTCACCAATTTTAAATTTATTCATATACATTCTCCTCCGTTGTCAATAAATAGTTTATAAATTAATGAGCGTAACTTACTTCGTCCTTATCAAATCTCCACATTTCAAAACTTGGATATTCTAGGGATACTCCACCCTTATCGTTGGTTGACTCTTGCTCATGAGTGATTTCAACAACTACTCCCAAGTACTTAGCCTGATTATTCCAAATCTCAACTCGCTCTTCATCAGTCATACCAGAACAGCCTAGTGGGAATCCCTTATAGTCTAAGATTAATGCTCCTAGCTTGCCTTTGTTTTTACCTTTGCCTTCTTCAAATCCGATAACTTTTAAATCAGAAGAGTACTTTTTCTTAATTTTAAGAATGTTATTTGTCTTTCCTGTTTTAAATGGTAAGTCAAAGTTCATCATTAGTCCTTCTTTACCTTCTTCAACAACCTCGTCTAGAAGCTTGTCCACTACATCTAAGTCTTTTCCACGATATAGCTCAGGAATCATCTTAACATGATTAAGCTCATGCTTATTCAATGACAACACTGCACTATCTCTACGCTCAAAGTAGTTTCTGCTTGCAACAGTTACATGGAACTCATCAGGAGTTAGTAAATCAAAAATCCAATAGTCAACAATCTTATCTTCATCATCGGAGTTCACAATTTTCATTGTTTGCTGTAATACATCACGAAGTTTATACTTCCATGATTCTTTGATAACTAACTCACCATCGTATATTCCATCGTCTAGCGCTAACATTTCGGCATGAATGCCATTTAAGCCACTGATAATCTTGTTTTGACGAGTCTTGAATAGCACTGAATCACCTTTCTTTTCAGTGATGCAACGTATTCCGTTCTTCTTTTCTGCTAGAACGAACAGCCTACCTTTAATTTTATTCTTGTAATCTGAGTATGACTTTCCTCGCATGACTTCAAACTGCTCAATAATATCTGGGAACACTTTGGAAATAGTCTTCTCAACACCCAGTTTTAGCGTTTTAGTAATAGCCTCAAGTACAAATTGCTTGTGCTCTTCTTCTTGCTTGTCGATAAAATGGGCAACTTTCATAGCATTCTTATCTGTTCCTGAATTATTTTCTATTAAATATTCAAATAAAAGGAATATATTATTAAATCCTAACTCTTTACTTTCTGATTGTCCTAAGAATTTCTTTATCTTCTTTTCTTGTAATCCATATACTAATGAAGGGTCATAAACAAATTTTAGAAACTTCTTAAAGTCATCATTATCTACTTGCTTTTGAAGTAATGCCTCTTTAGCTTTTTTACCTGGTGTATTTTTTATTTTCTGAGCTATAGCATATATCGACACAATATTTGTCATTTATACTCTCCTTTGTCATTAAGTAATTTATAGTTAATTAATCAATAATTCCTAGCATTTTAGTTATTTCATCATAGCGAACTCTATCTTTGTACCATACAGCAGGAATTGGTCGGTTATTCATAATCCAACTCACTCTGCCATTCTTTATTGAGAAGTGGAGTGTTCCATACATGTAGATTATTCTTCCATTTTTCTTATTCACTGGTAGAGCAAGCATCATGTTTCTCGTCATCTTTAAGCAAGCCTGTTCATAAGAGATATGCTTATTACCTTTTACACTGTTTTTATAATAGTTGAATGCAGCATCTGTCATTTTTAATGGTTGGGGAGAATTTTCTCGTTCTTCTTTTAGATATTGTAATTCCACTACGTTCATAAAGTGATTGTTTAAATTTTCTTCGGAAACTTGGTCGTAAAACTCTTTTGTTGTTCCTTCATTCATACTAGCCAAATATTCTTTTCTATTTTCAAGTAAATCTAATTCACCTGTCTTTTTCTCACTGTTGAAGATTTTTTCTTTTAACCATTTTATCATAGTGTATTCCTCCGTTTTAATTAAGTAGTTTTTATAGAGAAGGAATATTTTTCTTACCCTCTTCTCTACAAATATAACTATATCACATTTTAATATTAATGTCAATAACTAATTTAAAACTTTATTTAATTAATCTTACTTGTACTTTTTCTCTTCCAAGTCGGTTGGCTACAGTGTCGTTCTCAACTAGTATATCTATTCTATAGTTATTAATGTCCCCTCCAGTATCGCCAGCTAATGCTTTAAATGAACCATATGAGGTTTTAACTTCCACCATTGAACCCAAAGGAATAGTGGAAGGGTCTACTGCAATTACTCGAAGTCCACTATGATAGATAGTGTTTTTCACATTCCACCCCAAAGCTGTAACTCCAGTGCATCCTGTATTGCAAAAAGCTGAATAGTGTGTTGCCTCAAAGACAATCCAGTTTCCTTGTGTTTTACTTCCTCTACTCACTGCAACATACTTTTCTTTCTCTGCTTTCTTTGCTTCTTCTTTAGCCTTTTGTTTGGCTACTCTTTTGGCTTCAAGCTCTGCAACTTTCTTGGCTTCAATATCGGCTAATCGCTTTCTTTCTTTTTCTTCAGCTATTAGAATCTTAGCTTCTTCTACTTCAGTTTTGAAAATAGCTAGTTTATAATCATTTATTTCTCTTTCCATGATGTCGCTGCTATCATCAGATGTGCAACCATCGTAACATGGTTCATTCATCTTATTCAATAAATCAACTGAGAAAATGAATCCTCCTATAATAATTACTCCCATTAGTAATCTTGAAATAATCTTAAGTGGTGCTTTCTTTCTCGTTTTCATATATACGCTCAATCCTACAGTCTCTTACTCATAATGACTAATTAACCCTTAGTGCGTTCCGACTGTAGTTTCACTTCTGTCCCTTCTATACCTGTAATCAGGTTTATTGTGTGTGCATGTGGCGAGTTCTTATATGTCTTTAGTACAAATTGGTCTTCCCTTCTAAATCCAGTGACAAACAGTAAATTACCTCGTGTGAACCAAGATTTTTCAACAACTCTCTTCTTGCCTCCTTCAACTACTGATATTTGTTTATCATAATGGGTAAATGCCCCACCATACATTTTACATGTGACTACTCCATCAGGGGTTAGTATTGTGACAGTATGCTTATTCTTATCTTTATCTAAAACTGTTCCCACTAATGAGAATAGCCTATTGTTTTTATATTCTCTACCTCTGGACACATATGTCTCAACAATCTCAGGTATAGGGTCTATTTCATTCCAGTTGGCAATGCCATATTTGTCCCTATCTAAGTGCTCCAACTCATGTTCAGAATCATAGAACGACACTGATTCCATCTCCCAAGAAGATACTGTTCCACTAGCCATATCATCCCAAAGTTCTATAAATTGAGCCTTATTGAAAGCATTCAGGAACGGCTTTGTATTTATCAGCTCTTTAATTGGTTCCATGATGATGTCATATGATTTGCTGAATTCTTTTTCAGATATTGTCATGATATTGTCCTCATACTCATACTTAACATCTGTAAAATGCTCCATTAAGAATACTTGAGCTGTATTATCCAGTCCAAGAATCTTGTCTTTTGGCTTGGGAATGGTTCTTACAACAGATTTAGAAATATATTTCTTGAACTCTATTAATCGCTTGTAGATTTCTAGTTTTTCACCGTCTAGGAGACCGATTTCTATAGCTCTTGGTAGGTTTGCCATCGTTAGCTTGTCTTTCATATCAACTTCTTTAAAAACAAGCTTTTTCATTATTTCAATGCGCTCACCAAACTCGTCAAACGCTCCTGCTTTAACTAGTTTAATAATGTGTTTCTTTTGAACCTTTTTAGTTAAATAAAGTCTATCATAGAAATCATCGAATGAAGTGTATGGTCTATTGTTGATAATTTCGTATACTGCATCATCACCAACTCCAACGATACCTTTTAAACTGAATATGATTCTATTGTTTTTAATATCAGTTTCAAATCCAAATCCTGCTGAGTTGATTAAAGGTAGAGAAACATTGACACCGAAGCTCTTCATTTTACCTATTGCTGATGCTGTCTTACCGTACTTGGTTGTTTTCTTCTTCTCTCCCTCTTCTACTTCCTGAGAGCCTGAGTTAACTGTTAAGACAGCAGTGTTCCAGTATAAAGGATTGTAATTCATATTGAGATTAAGCTGTTCCATAGCAATTAAACTATATGCCAATGTGTGTGGAGAGCTGAAAGCATAAGATAACATTCGACTTATTTGATACCAAACGTAATCGAGTAGTGCCTCGCTAGTTCCTTGCGCAAAACCTTTTTCCATTAGAATATCTCTAGCTGTAATTGCTATCTCTTTATTCTTTTTGGCAATACTTTTGCGTAGGGTTGTTGATTCCTTAACATTAAAACTTGCGACCCTCTTATCCATTGCCATTAGCATTACTGATTCCTGTGTATCTGCAACACCATTTAATGGAAGGAGATGTTCTTCCATTATTTTAACTTCATTTTCATCTAATCCCCACTTACGCATTTCATCATACCAAAGTGAAATGTCATTCTTAAATCGAATGAAAGTGTCAATAGGCTGTTCCATACCTTCTGATTGCAGTCTCATTAATGAGTTGGTAGCGACCATTTCAATTAGATTTTTTGGTTGTACTTTCTTAATCGTACTGTGACCAATTGCTGTGGAGAACTGGAATAGGTCTGGAATTGTTCCACTACTAGCCATTTCGAATAGTTTTGGATTCTCTTTATCAATAATCTCTGGATGCAAGTACTTATTGAATGTTTTTCTCAGTGTCCCTTGCCAAATCATTTCTTTCTCTTTAAGTAATAAATCCATTGTTGTTTGAATTTTCTCCATCGCTTCGATAGTTAAAATATCATATTTAATATTTCCTAGTGCTTGCGAGTCATCAAGATTAAACTGAGTGGTCATAACCCCTTTAGGAGACTTCATCATGGCATTTGTTTTCACATATGAATCATTCATAATTAAAACTCCACCAGCATGAACAGAGCGCTTATTAACTAGACCTTCAATTTTCAAAGCAGTTTCTTTCAACTTCGGATATTGTTCTATTTCTTTAATAAACTCTCTTACAGGCTTTCTGTCTTCCTCTACATCACCATATAGACAATCTTTAATGCTCCAGTTTGCCCCTCTTTCAAAAGGAATAAGAGAACTAATATATTGTGCTATGTCTGTATCATACCCAAGACCTCGACAAGCTGTTTGAATGGCTGATTTAGAACCCTCAGTACCAAATGTACAAACTTGTAGGAACCTATCTTCACCGAAAAACCTCTTCATTCGCTCAAAGATATAGTGTTTCTTGGTTCCATTGATATCAACGTCTACATCTAGTGCGCTAATGCTAGGCATATCTTTACTTAAATGTCTCCAGTATGGGACTTCAATCCCGTATACTAATGGATTAACTTGTGTGATACCAGTTAGATAGTTAATAAAGAACGCTACAGCACTACCACGTCCACTACCAACTAATGAGCCTTCTGTTTTACTATCTTCACCACAGTCATCTCCCCACATTAGGTCAACAATCTTAGCAACTGTAACGTAATAAGCTGACATAGCTTGATTTAGTACCTTGGATATTTCCCAAAGTTGTTCCAGCTCAATATTAATCCTAGCCATCATAGTATGGAAATACTCTTGACTAACTGATTGGTATGGAATATATTCTAGAAATCCTTCCTCAATTAAGTGGATTAAATATCTATCCTGTTCATTTTCACTATGCGCCATTTCATAAATGTAATTATATCGTTTATAACCTTTTTTAAATAAATGTCTTAAAGTGAATTCTGGCAATGTAATCTTAGGAATAACTATATCCGCTTCAATAGTGTATTCTTCAATCATTTCACCAATCTTTAGGGTGTTTTCTAATGCCTTGGTAATAATTGATTCATCTATATAGCTTAGTTTTTCATATATTTCCTCGTTTGTATGAAGGTAAGTGTTTGAGTAGAACTCTGCTACTTCTCGTTCCCCACCTTTTGAGTTAAGATATGAAGAGTGTATGTCTGCATCTTCAGGTCGTAAATAGTGAACATCCGAAGTAATTATTAAGTCAATACCTAGTTCATTAGAAAACTCAATTAACTTTTCATTGACGATACGTTGCTCTCCACCAATTGCTGGTTGCATTTCTAAGAAGAAGTTTCCTTTTCCAAATAGATTAGAACACCATTTCAGGAAATCTTTTGCTTTGTCGAAGTCACCATTTAGAATGTGAATACTTGATTCTGAACCTAGACACGCTGAGCTACCAACCAACTTATTAGGATTGCTTCTAATAGCCTCTTCTAACTGTGCTTTAGTGGTTGGTACACGCTCCATTGCCCCAGTATAGAAAGATTGACTCCATGCTTGGCTTGAAAGACCTCGTAACATCTCATGCGCTTCAATATCTTTAGCTAACAGCAGAAAGTGTGGAAACTTAGTAACTCCTGATTCATAGTTATCTTGAACCTCTTCCATTGAGTTAACTAGATAGATTTCATTCCCAAGAGTTAATTTGAAATCTTGAGGTATCTTCTTTTTCTCTTTCAACTCTCTTACTTTTTGAATTGCTTTAACGTGAGCTGCCACAGTCTCATGGTCAGTGATTGCAATTCCCTTTAATCCCATATCAGCAGACTTCTGAATCAGGTCTTCTATTGTTGATATGGCATCGAGCAACCTAATGTTACTGAATGGTGAATGAGAGTGAAACTCATGTCTTGTTGATTTACACAAACAATTACCTCCTTTTATTTTATAATAGAAAAAGTGGTTGCAGATTATCTCTACAACCACTATCTTATCACGTTATATTACATTTGTCAATACATAACTTATAACTTTATCCAAACAAGTCAAACAAATCAAATGTAAGGTCGTTATCTTTCGTTTCTTTAATATCAACAGCTTCTATTATGAACTGGGATGTTACCTTTCCTAGCCAATTGTTCACATTGACTTTCCCAACAAAATCACATGTTGCAATCTTATTCTGACCTGCCAACTCCACTAGATTATCATTTAATTGGAACTGAATGAACTCTATTCCATTTAGCATAAATCTACCAGTTAGCTTATTAATAATAATTTTAGAAACGTCTACCTCTATATCTTTTACAGCAAACAATGGTTCTGATGCCCCGAATCCCCAAAGTCCTTCGTATTTAATTATATCGTTTATAAGGTTTAAAGTCAAACCTTTTTCAGTTAGCACAAAGTCAACTTCTGTTGGCTCTGAATCGGCATTCGTATATTCCATTTTTTCATTAATTAAATCAGGTAGTTTTTCTAGTTCATCTTTCTTAATTGAGAAACCAGCCGCATTAGCATGTCCACTAACAAATTCAAATGCTTCCAATGAATTAAGGAATGACTTAGAATCACGTATTACTGTTTCATATCCACGTAGGCTTCCAGTATAGGACTTAGACTCTTCGTTCCAACTCATTAATAAAACAGGTTTTTTATAAATTCCTGTGAGGTTGGAAGCAATGTATCCTGAAAGCTCTTTATCAAAGTTATCAACGTTTAACACAATGAAAGCATTCTTATCAAGCTCTTGTTCTTCAATCTGTAGTTTGATTATCTCAGTCCACTTGTCTCTCACTCGTCTTTGCTTAGCGTAGGCATTAGTACAAAGTCTAGCTGCTTTCTGTGGCAATGTTTCAGTCTTCTTCGTGCGAGTATTAAAGAACTCTTCTTGCTCTCCAACCATAGCTCTAAATACATCTAGCTTTTGTTCTGCGTCTCCCACACGAATCATCGCATTTATCTGAGGAATAATCTTAAAGCTTAATACTTTCGGTGTTATTTCTTTTACGTCCTTAGCATTTTTCGCTATTAGGTTTAATAGAAACTCATTCTTAATGTTTTTAAGACCTTCATAAACCAAATATCTAGTCTCAGGAACATCTAGTCTCATAACATCTCCAACGTTTCCTAGCGCAACCAAATCTAAATATTCATCTGCATAGTCTAATTCTAGTTTGTCATCTAATGCTTTTAAAAACTTATAAACAATACCAACACCTGATAGACTCTTATTTTCATACTCAGGAGACAGTTGGTTATTAACTACAATTGCATGTTCCGATTCTTTTTCTGATTCATGGTGGTCAAGAATTAAAAGGTCTAGGTATTTATTTAGTTCTTCAAGTTGCTCATAATCGTTGGAACCAGCATCTGGAATAACTAATAAGTCTGGTTGAGTTTCATGAATCTGCTCTACTATCTCAGTAGTTAAACCATGCTGTTTTCCTGAGTGCATGTAGAATATTAATTCAATTTCAGGAAACGCTTTTTTAATATATGACACGAAGCTTGCTGAACTACTGATTCCATCGGCATCTGGGTCTACTAGAACACCTATGACACTATTGTCTCTAATGTGTCTTAAGAGTAAATAAATAGCCTTATCCATGTTTCTTAGTGCATTATATGGGATTAAATCGTTTATACTAGGATTCAGGAATTTTTGTATGTCTTTAATTTCACGATTCTTTAATACTTGCTCTAGAGGATTGAATATATCATTCTCACCTTTTAATGTGTAAATCACTGAATCACTCCTATTCTATAAAACTAGCTCCATCTTTTCGTGTTCCTGTTTTTATTTCATTGAACTGAATGTCCAATTCTTCATTGCTCAAGTTACCAATGTGCTTAGGTACATTGCTAATTGTCAACACTTTCCCATCATTTTTCTTACCTTTTTGCCCTTCATTAAATCTTTCTGTCATATCCCAAAGTCTACCTTGCATTCTCTTATCCTCCTATGGATGTAAAATACTTATCTCTTTATTTTTCTTCTTAGCATAATTAACACAGTTCGCTGTTCCACCCTTAGTGCCATCCCAAACTGCTATGGTATATTTAGAGTTGTCAACCATCCATTTATTTCTATCTTGCATACACCAGTGTGTATAAGGCTCTTCAGAAACATAGTGAACTGTATCACACTTATCAAGAATCTGTTGATGAATGTCTCTAGATTCTTGATTCCATTTGATACTGTGGTTAGCACAAGGAACGGCAGCTACAAGTTTAATATGAGGATAAGTTTGTTTTAACTTCAATATTATAAATGCTGCCCAAGTATCAATTCCTAATGCCATGCCAGTTATAAAAGTATCTATATTTTTATTCTCAATATGGTCTATGATTATTTCCTTTAGTTTCATGAGCATGTTAAAGTTTTCTTCTCCAAGCATGTTGTATCCATTAGGTAGCTTTTCAGGTCTGTGACCAGTAAAACAGCAAGATGTTTCAGTGTTCATTTAATTCTCATCCTCTTCATAGGAAGTCCATACTTCTAAAACTTTGTTGCGCTCCATGTCAATATACATACTTATCTCAGGGATTTCTGATGAAGAATAGCATCCAACCACAAAGTCTTCTTCATCACTTATGGTGTCATCGATTACTTCTGAATACATCCAATCAGATTGCCATAATAATTTGGAATAATCTATATCATATCTCTGCTTATTGATGATAATCAAAACCCTTCTGCACTATCTGTAGAAACTGGTTCAAGAGAGCGCTTACGGTCTACTATCTTCCACAGTCTTTCTTCTCTATCTTTCAATTCAACTATGCTTTTGATGGCTTGCATATAATTCTGTTGAATAGTTGTAAACTCTAAATACTCTCTATCTTGAATATTAAAATGTTTTTTTGCCTTGCGAATAAGCTCTATTTGAAATTCTATTTTTTCTATTGCTTCTCTCATTTTCATTCTCCTCTTGTTTTATAGTCTCTTAAATCCACCTAATAATTTGTTTCCATTTCTAATTAACTCTTTAATAATTTCATCATCTACACCCTCATCTACGATGAAATCACTCCCCAAGCGAAGACCTCTGCAACTTTCAACGTTGGAAATTACTGCTAAATTTTTTATTTTCCATCCATGTGCTGAATGATATGAAGAACTCGTCACTACGACTACCGCATTCAATTCGTTTGCTGTTTCAATAATTGCTGTCGTCTTCCCTAATCCTCGCAGTTGCTCATCTGTAAGAGTAATCAATGTTCCCATTTCAATAGATAGTTCTAGTAGCTGTTTCAACTTTTCAGCTTTCTCTTTGGCAACTTTTGCTAATGCCTTTTCAAAATCTTTATACAATATGTCTCTATTCAATGTGAATCTATCCAACTCAACTGTAATCTTCATATTAAGACCCCACAATCAAGATAAATAACATGTAGATAAAGTAAATATAAGTTAAAACACGCATTGACATTGAATATGGAGTTGCCTTATCTTTAATTTTCGGTTTAATATTATTAGCTTTGTTTTGAGCTGACCTAATAGCTCCTTTTACAGCGTTGAAAATAAATAGAGTCAACATAATAAAAGTAGGAATTAATAGTGAATCTACATTTAAAGCATTAAATAAGTAAATTATATATGTCAATAAATAACTAAAAACAAGGATAACCCAAGTACATCCTATTCCTACATATGCAAACTGCTCTGAGTCATCAGCCTTTTTCAATTCATCTTCATCTTTTTGAATACTTCCAAAAGCAGTGGTTCCAATCAGTAACATGCTATACATAACTATCATAATAATTGTGAAAACTAACATTTATTCATCTCCTATTTTCTTTTATTTTTCTTCTTATTTCGTTCGTTCTTTGATTCAAATAGAAATGAAATAATTTCAAATCCATATACCAATAGCTCTATAATCCACATTATAATAAACTTCCATCAACTAACAGAACGTTTGATTCTTCTTTGAGTAAAAACTCAAGATATTCTTCAATTGTTTCATAAATTTCTATAGCAGGTTGGTAGAATGAGTGAACGTATTTTATTAGTGTATCAGTTAAATCAACTTCTTTTATTTCTTCCATTAGCTCAACAGTATCTTCTACGTTTCCAGCAACCACTTTAATGTATTGGTTAACTGCATCCTCTTCATTATTTGCTTTAATTAGTGCAAAATATGGGTCATGTATTTCATAGAATTTATACTCTTCTAATCGCTCAATCCCTTTGGTGGTGATTAGAGGTTTATCTTCTTCACCTATCATCCATATGTGCTCAAATTCTTCATTATCCTCTGGATAATTCTCATTCATCCAAAACATGCATTCATCTTCGTTTCCTTCAAATAAAGTTCCTTCTTCTCTGTCGTCATACACTTTGTATTTAATAGTGTTCATCTCCCTTAACATTAGTGACAACGTTAAACCCTAAATCTTCGGCTTCTTTTCTATTAAACCCTTCATCTAAATGCATACACCACACTTGATTACGTGCTTCTGGCTTAATTAGCTCAGATAACTCTCTTAATGATAGATGTACATTACCTTCGTAATCAGCTTTACAAGTATCAATATAGGCATAATCAAAGAAATTGTTATTAATTGCTTCTAATACTTCCTTATTTATTTCATTAGCATCTCCAGAATAATACACTCCTTTTCCTTTGATAGTTAAATCAAATGCAAACGATTTTAATTCATTTACATGCGAAGTCTCGTAACAGTTAATTATTGTAACTCTTAATGACGGAATAGTTGTGATTGTATCAAATCGTAAAGTTGCATATTCATAATGAATATTCTCGACTACACCGTTTAATCTCAATACTTCTTTGACACCTGTGGACAGAAGCGAGTGCACAACCACTTTTGACTTAGCAAACTCACCATGAGAGTAATATGTGTATAGAATTAAGTCTGCCAATGAGCCCACATGGTCAGCATGTGTATGAGTAATCAAAATGTGAATATTCTCTATCCCTTCTAATAGGTTGCCCTCTTTAATTCGATGAAAGATATTGCTGCCACAGTCGATTAGTAGCATTTGATTTCCTTCTTTGTAATAGGCAGAATTATTACCTAATTTTGTATTGAATGCACTTCCAGAACCTATAAACTTTAACATTTAATTTCCCCCATCAATCAAAGTATTTAATATTGTTTTCATTAAGTAGTTTAACTACTAAATCATAATCATCATCCAGAACAGTGACATTCTTAAACTTTTGCACATACTTCTCTTTCAATTGTTCGATGAACTCATAGTTAACAAATGATGTTTTAATCATGTATTTTTCAAGTTTTACATTATAAGAGTTAAGCAATTCTTTTACTTTTTCTATGTTGTACTCATCTTCATCATCTTGGAAGTCACCTTCAATCCGTTCAAAGAATCCCTCAAACTCACCAAAATCTGATGCTTTAATTAACTCTGAAACCTCTCGAACAGGCAGAGTATCCAAATCAACAAAGCGCACTGTCAAATCTCCATAAACTTCACTGTGCTTGCCTTCAATTTCACCTAAATAAACTGCTCTGTCATAGGTCTTTTCTTCTAATTCTTCAAATAGAACTCCATTAATATCTAATGGCAATAATAAAATTTCATTAACACTTCCACCATAGTATCCATCATAGTCAACACTTAGTTCCATAGCTTTTGTCATTGTTTAATTCCTCCGATTTTATATTATAACTTCGTAAACAGCTCTGACCACTTCTCAATTTCTTTTAAACTACTGTGTGGGCTAGTCATCGGCATAGCTCTATTTCTGTGAAATTCCTCATCTTGTGTTAGATTCAACACATAGTGAGCTTTCAATCCTCTTGCTGATTCACTTTTAATAATAAATCTAAACTCTGAATTATTGATGGTGATTCTTTTTTCGTAGTTGAAGTCTCTCACTTCTTCAATGCTATTGTTAAATAGAACTTTAAAAAGATTAAAATACTTTTGATTCTGTTTATTATCCTCGGTTATTACAATAACTTTTAATTTCTCATTATATTGGTGCACTTTCTCACCTTCCTATAAAATACAGATTTTATGTCCTTTTAGCTATCCGATAAACCACTACAACCCATATTGCGCATATGAACCATCCAGCAGACGCTATAACCCTCGACGAATCCATGATTCCAGTCAACAATAATATGCTTACGAGCAAATAATACAAAAATCCCAATAAATATATCATTTTCGCTTTTTACCTCCTATATTAATAAAAACCGTATTTTATTTGCCAAGCTCTTCTAATAAAATAGTGGTACGTGAAATGTTATACTTTCCACCCAATGCTTCTACTAATTTCAATTTATCCTCTTCATTCAAAATAGCATATATTTCTGCCACAGTTTTTAAAAACTGTTCTGTTTGTGTGCGAGTGTTAATGGTTTTTAAAAGTTGTTCTATTTTCATCTTTTATTCTCCTTTGGTGTAATTATTTAAGAACCCACTTCTTAACTGTTACTTCTTTTAACTCAACTTCATGGCATTCAACTTCATCTTCATCTTGCCAAGGGGATTCATATTGACTCTCAGTCGCTCCAACAGAATAGTATGTTTGATAGAACTTTCCTTGATACTCAAAAATAATCCTATGTTCAATGCTCCATATTGATGTTCCATCAATCTCATCAAATATTGCTCTATCAGGTAAATCCAGCTCATTCAACATGTAATCTTTATCTAATTTAATTTCCATTAGTGATGACCCCTCTTCCTTTACAATGTTCACAATCCACAACTGGCTCATTGATTTTATCCATTAATTTGTGTAAGAATATTTTAATGTTGTTATCTAAGTCTTGTAGACTTTCTCCAACAAAGTTTTCAACAATAGGATATTTTTGGTAAGATTTTGGTGCTGCTTCATACACTCTAGCTTTTCTAGAGGTTCTATATCTGGTTTCAAGCTTTGGTTTTCTTCGTGGGCACATAGCATTTAAATCTACTGTGTATGACTCTGGCTCAAAACGTTCAATCACTTTCTCAACGGTTAAGCAGAAGTCGTAATCACTAGAGATACGAGCATATTTAGGATTAATGTTGAGCTTTATATGCTCACGAATAATTTTGTACGTTTCTTCCTTTGTTAGTTTACAAGGTTTTAATTGCAATAGATTTGGATGGGTCTGTATCTTGTCCAGCAACCCATACTGTGGATTATATTGACTCCTAGTTATTTCGAAGTTTCCTTCAACCTCTTCTACTAAATGAATTTCAAATGGAACAACTTCAAATCCTGCATCTTCTGTTTCATATTGGCGAGTGTACAGCCCTTTAACTTCGTAGTACTCACTGTCTTCATCTATATATCTCTCATGGATAGTTTGTGGAGTTAATTCAGTTACTACGAATCCTTCTTTTAACTCATATCGATGATTAATTTCTCTTTCTGGTACTTTTCTTGTTAATTCAATTGGAATACTTTTTAATTCAAACCAATCGCTTTTAAATGTTTTTGCTGGTAGTTCTCCATCAAAATATAAATGAGCAAGCTTTGTGTGGAAATAGCTGTTTCCTGCTACATTGTCAGATACAAATATCTTCTCTTTAGTCTTAATAAACATTAGTTTTAGTTCTTCTGATTTATTCTTCATATTTATCTCTCCCTTTCATCATTTCAATTTGTAGTTCTAAACTTCTTTCTCTTTCAAGGAGTGAATCAATTCTTCTATATGCTTTGGCTAAGGCTTCTGAAAGGTTCTCACTCTCAAAGATTTCTTGTAGCGAAGTATATTTTATCTCTTCATTCTTATGAATCATTTAAACCCTCCATGCTATTAACTAGTTTTTAAAACTAAGGAATTTATCACATATGCTTTCCCATCTTTAAATAGGAAATCACCATGTGTAACTTTTGTATTGTTCTTTTTATAAATGAAGGAGTCTGTAGTATAAGGATTGTAATAAGCCTCGTCCACAATGCTGTAGGAGTACTTCTCAGCGTCTTCCTCTTGAAAGGTTCCTAAGATAAATGCGTGAACTGACTTTCTCTTTTCCTTTATAACCCTTAGTCTACTTACCTCACTTACTTTAGGACTTCCTTGAACAATAAAGCTATTACCATGAGCTAAAACCAAGTTTGTTCTTGCACATCTTATAGAGAACATCCCATTGTTCAAATTTCTATAAACTATAACTGGGTCTCCTGCATTTAAAGTTCTTTCTTTATATGGTCTAATCACTCGCACATCCCCTTTCATTCCATTAGCTTAACATAGTATACTAATGTTGTCAATAACTAACTTATATTATTCCTTACTTCTAATTTCTTGCTTACTTTTCATTAGAGAAATAAGAGTATCTTTGCCAAAGTCCGAAGGGGAAGATTTATACTCAATTAATCCATGACTATCCCATATAACATTTGTTTGAATATAATTGGAGAACTTTCTTCCTATTTTTAGAATCTTTTTCATGTATGCTTTAGCCTGTGGTGAGTCCTCATCTTCAAATTCTTTATCAAATGCAAGGATTACTTCATTTATATTCAAATCTAATAGCATTCTCACCTGCTGTTGAGATATCGTACTTCCTGATGTGGCTAGGGAGAAGTTATTGTTAGGAAACATGGTTTCTATTTGCATAACACTTTTTTCTGATTCAAATATAATTGCTTTCCCAAGCTTCTTTATTACCTCTATGTTTTGATGAATTCCATATAAATTACCATGTGTGGGATGATTATATAGAACATCTTGAACTGAAATTGGTAAATATTTATATCCATTGTCAATTTCGAATTGATTTAGCGCCCTTCCTTTTATTCCAATTAAATTGCCATCCACGTCTCTATGTGGAATAACTATTCTGTTTGCCTTGTTATAGTAGGTTATTTCAAACTTATCCATAGCTTCATGAGAAACACCATCGTTTAAAAATGCTGGATGATGAAACTTAGAAAATACATCTAGAATTCGGTCATTGTATTTTGGGAGCTCTATTTTCTGTGGTTCTTTTTTTCTTATTTTATTGAAGTACTCCCAGTCCTCATCTAGACTGGAAGATTCTTTTACTTCATATCCAAAACCAAAGGATTTACCAGTTTTAGTGGATACCCACTCGACAATAGCTGAGAATCCCAACTCAATTCCTCTAAGGCGATAGTTTCTTTGTACCAATTCAAATATATCGAAGTTGCTTCCACAACCTGTGTAACAATGGAATGTAAAAGACTCAGGATAGTAATACAATTTTAATTTTCCATCGGTCAAATTATGACATATTGTGTTTGTCATTAAATAGCCTTTAGTACTAACTATATCGACTATATCTATGGCTCCCAACTCACGTAAAAGGGAAACAACCTCGTCAACAGATAGAGACTGTTTTAATTTATCTTTATCTATTTTCAATTAATTTCTCCTCCTATTTAAACGGGTCTAACCAAGCTAGATTATCATCGTAAATTCCTTTTTCTGTTTCAACATATCCTGTATCTGGGTCACGCACTGGTTCATTTTGTATTGCTTCTGCTATTTCTTCTACCACTTCTTCTGCCATTTCCTCGACAACAGGCTCTTCAACCTTCTTAGGCTCTCTTACGATGCTTTTTGGAAGTATGTTAGTAACCAAGTCACCATCACGAGTTGTTACAAAGCAATCTGTTGTTCTTAGTGTACCCATGTCAATATGAAGCCAAATACGGATGTTATTCCACTTACCTCCACGATTCTTATACACATTGATTGTGTGAGTAGGCTCTTTATTAAATCCACCAAGTTCTGCTTTAAGCTCATCGTAAAGTTCCTTATCCTTTTTGAAGACAGGAAGTAAAATACATCCAAAGTCAACTTTATCTGCAATGGCTTTGGAGCCACGTATAGATGATTGGTCAAGGTTTTTCATATCATCTTGTTTCCAATTGTCATTCATCTGTGTGGACGAAAGCATGAATATTTCGTACTTCACTGACAATTGCTTCAGCTTATCCGATAAGATTAAAAGTATTTGGTCTTCACGTAGATTTGCTTTTTTTGCAATGCTTGTCATTAGGTTCAATGATGTGTGAATATAGTCAAAAACAACGTACTCTATATCATATTTCAAGATGTTTCTTTCAATAGACAACTCTACTTCTTCTAAATCAAAGTCAGGCAAATGCTCTATGCGTAGTCCAGACCTTTTCATTATGGCTTTTGCTAAATTTAAACGCTCAATCTCTTCAAATGAAACTTCTTTATCTTTCAGCTTGTCCTCATCTACATCAGCAATATAGCACAGCGTTGGCAATTGTATTTCTTCTTTTGATAATTCCGTTGTAATGAATAGTCCTTTGCCATCTGCGCCTGTTTGAACCCATTTGCCAATATCTGATTCATAACGCTCAGGAATACAAATCTCTAACAAATCAGCTAAGTTGTATCGTGTTTTACCTCCACCAGTTGGTGCACTTCTTAGGTAGAACTTCTTCAATTTGGCTCCACGAGTAACAGTAGTTAAGTATCTGCTCCCCATGTTAACTCCAAAACTTGGCGACTCTAATGAAGCTTCTAACAACTCATCTATTCCATCTGACATTAGTTCTGAAGTGGTTTCTGCATTTGAGATAAATTGGTCTTTAATCTCTACTAGTCTAAGCTCAATAGTCTTAACAATATCATTTAATGTCATGGTATTAAACTTCTCTTGAGCCTTTTCTGCTTCGTTAAAGTCTAGTGAGTCTGAATTATAAAACTCTGAAGTGTCAAAGCCTAATGCTCTACACTCTCTAAGAAGACTAAACTTCTTAACACGTTCATAGTAGTAGTTGTAGTTATCTACTGAATCTATGTCATTTAATCTTTCAAGGTATTCCCATCCATCATTATCCTCAAAAATAGCCTGATGTCTTGGATAGTCTTTTAAATAGCTATCTATTTCCAACTTTGTAATCTTCTCTGCATTCAATTGGTAAAGATTATAGATGGCATTAAAAATAATTTGATGGAATGGCTCAGGAAAATCTCCACGCTCTAGCTTATATTCCTTTGCGTTACTTAATAACTCTGGCTTCTTAATTATTGCTGATAGTACATTTATAATTGCTTTTTTGTCCTGTAATACGCTCATACTACTGAATCTCCCTCATATCCAACAACTTTGGCTTTCTTTTTCTTTCTTGTTTTTCTACTATGACTATTTGAGGCTCACGTTGTATTTCAGCTCCTTTTGCTGAAGCTTTATTGGAACGTAGCTTACTATAGTATTTAATTCCCCTCTCATAGTAAAAAGTTATTAATCCTAATCCTGTGCCTTCTTTAACTGGTATATCTTCCACTTCGTACATGTATTTCAATGCCATTATCATCCCTTGATAGGAATAGTTTCTGACAGTTCGATATTCCTTTATTTGACCTAACATGAACCCAGTTGGGAAATCTATGTTATAAAGCTCTTTAATAAAGGTGATTAGCATATCTCGAAACTTGTTTTCTCTTTCTATGATATCGTGGCACTCTTGATGATAGTAACCACTTGATTTTTTTGTAAATTGTTCTATGTCTTTGTTAACATCCTTCTTACAATGCTTACACTTTGGCATTCTAGCCATATTACCTCACCACTCTTCTCAAAAAGAAAGAGCACAACTTTTCATCCTATATTCAAATGAAGGTTGTGCTCAAATTTAAATTGATTGTTTGTAATTTCTGACATTACACTGACTGACTAGGTGGGTTTACTACGTCCATCTAGAGCTTCTCTCTTGTACTTTAAATTGAATAAATATTGATGTTTGTTGTTTATTTTGTTTTTAAACTTATAGTTCTTTTAAATCTCCTGCAATTAAGATTAAGATATCAACTTGTTCTTCTTTAATATCTTTTAAAGTTTTACCTTTTCCTAAGTGACTTTCTACTACTTTATTGATGATACCTTGAACTTCTGCTGCATCATTGTTGTGTTTCTCCATTAAAGTTGGAATTACTGCTTGACACTCTTTTTTCAATTCATCAAAGCTCTTTTCAGTTGCTTCTTCATAAATATTGGTTACTGCATCTGTTACAGAGTCAGCACCATTTTCTTCTGCTTCTTTTTCAATAGCATCTGCAATAGCATTAACTAATGAAGTGTAATCAAATTTAATGTAATTAGGTGTATAGCGGAAACGTGAGCCAGCTTCAAATCGTGGTGTTCCACGCATGAATAGTACTGATTGTTGTGCTCCATCACGCTCAATGTTTTTAGCATAGCCAATTACATCAGACATTGATAAGACGATTGCACGAGGTGCTTTTGGCAATGTTGGTGTAATTTTAGAGTACTCTACTCCATCTTCATCTGTAAGAGTTGCTGTCATACCATGAGAAATCATTACTAATCCGTAGTCCATCATTGGAATCGAACGAAGTGCATCATTGAATTCTTTTTTAAGCATTTTGTATCCTGCTCCATAAGGAATGTCTCCGATTTTATCTACACCTTCACGATTACAAACGAATGCTTCACATAAGTCAAATGCGATATCTGCTGTGTCAACAATGATTGTTCCAAACGAATCTTTATTTTCTGGTTTAGCAAGTTCTTTTAATACTTCTTTAAACTCTCTCCATTTTGTTACAGGCTGTACCATAACATTAGGTAAAGCATTGTACCCTTTTTCGACTAGCTTATTTAAAAGCTATTAGACTATATCACGACTTACTAGTTTAGTAAGCCCACCACCGCTTCGGAATAAGGAGTTTCACCTTAAACCTACTTCCTTTCGGAATAGTCGTTGCACCTTCTCTTATAAGTATTTCACAATATGATATAGGAGCTTGGCACAGGATTCTTCTAAAGCGTTAGGTAATTCCACTTTAAACATTCCCTGTTAGCAAATAAGTCAATACTTATTCACACCCTAGTTTTCTAGGTTCAATGGTGAAGCACCCGATAGAATTTCTTGATATAAATTATATTTACGATTAAGTCTGATTTTTTCTTCTGAGTCACGATACATATATTCCAAAACTTGCAAGACCTTTTCTTGTCCAGCTATTTGCAACACATATGCTTTTCCAGTCCCTTTTGATAAGGAATTTTCTGTTCCTAGAATTCTTTTTATCTCATTTAAGAATGGTATGGTTCCTAAAAATGATATTCGGAACCTTTTTCCTCCATGAGTATAATGAAGACTTCCATCTCCCTCAAAGTAACCTCGGATAAAATGAGATATTAAATCCTCTTCCAACTCAGGAAACTCCTCTAGCGTAAGAGACTTTTGTGGAAAGCAACCAAGGAAAATCAAATCTCTTTTCATCTGTGGGTCTTTGACTGCAAACCTATTGCTATAAGATGGCTTCTGAAATCTATTGTCTATCCAACTTGTAATCTTATTAGTAGATTGCAGAGCCTCTTTAAATTTCACTAGGTGCTCTTTGTCATTGGAGGTTATTGAGATTTCATTTGACTTGCTGTTTACATATCCATCGGCATACATGTATCCGAGCCAATAAACAGATTCAGCATTAAGCCTCCAAGGGTGGAAAAAGTGAGAGTTTCTGGGATTCTTATCATAGAAGTTAAGAATCTTAACATCCATATTTTTTAGTTTGTTTTTTATTGTCCCATAGCTCACATCGTATATTTTACCGATTTCAGTAAGATTTAGACCAGATTCATATAATCGTTTAATATTGCTCAAATGAGATGCTTCCCATACGATAGAGCCGCCTTTTGTGCGCTCTATTTTAATTTTTTCTATCAAGATAATTCTCCTTTTTAATTTGATGCTAAAAGTAAGGACTTGGGAAACTTTGAGGCGATTGTTGTCTTACCAACTTTAGGCTCACCGTAGATAGTTACGATTTTACCTTTTAAATCTCGTGATACTTGATGTGGTTTGATTGCTTGTAAGTTAATTGCCATTGAATAATTTGCCCCATTCTATTTTAAATTCTATTTTTATAATATTTAATTGACTTGAGGGTATATCTCAATACCCTCATATGTCATTAACTAACTTTTAATTTAAGTTTTGAATTACATTCCTTCAAACAGGTCATCGATGTTTACAGATGGTGCAGATTTTTTAACGTCTGCTCCTGTAGGTGCTCCACTGAATCCGTCAGCTTTAGTGTCATCAGCTTTTTGTTCTGCTTTAGTTTTCAATTCAGCAAGATAAACTTCACGAGCCTGTAATGCTTCTTTTAATAATTTTTTATCGAAGTTTTGATTGCTATCTTCGTCATAAACTTTGCCGCCTGTAACAAGTAGCTCACGTAGAGTTTCTACTTTTTCATCATAAGCGCTTTCCCCAAATCCACCTTCTTTTTCAATTTGGGTAACTTTACGGAAGTTAGTCATTTTGCCCCAGATGTTAGCTGATTTTCCTGATTCAAAGTTATCTAAAACATATTGTGCTCCTGCTGTGTCAACAACAAATGTCATTGGAACAACTTTATTGTATAGTGGAATAATTGCGTGAAGAATTGCACGACCAGTTAAGTTGTCTTCTTTGTCTGTCTCTTCAGTAGCGCTCTTAACAATAATCTCTACATCGAATGTTGCTTTATTGCTTGGTTCACCATCTAAACGATTTACAAATAGTCCTTTAATTTCTGGGTTTTGACGGTAGACTTTTGTTTTGTCGTAGTATTCGTTTAGCTCAAGACCGCCTTGAACACTTACATTTGTAGCAATTTCACCTTTTCCTTGTGCTACATCGGCTTGGGAAACTGCTTCTTCCATAATAGTAACGTATCCTTTATAGATGCCATTCTCTCCTCCATCTGCTTTTGTTTTGTGTGAGAATAGTTTAATCGTGTGTGTTTCATTGTCTCCAGTGCGAACCTCAATTGTTCCTGTGATACCTTTATCTACGAATGTGTTACCTGCTTTGTCTTTACGGTTGTAGTCACGAATTTCTAATTTCTTTTCTACTAAGATACCTTCTGTGATTGTTTTGTTGTCTGCTTGGCGTAATTTTGCTACTGTTGTCATGTTAAATTCTCTCCTCTTGTGTGTTGGTTTTTTGTTTTGTTCGTCTTTTTTTAAGTGTATAGATTGTCAATAAGTAACTTTTAAACTTCTTTTTTAAAGTCGCTACAACTTCTACACTCCTTTCTTCTTACTATTTAATTATATGGAATTAACTAGTTAAAAGCAACCTGTTTTTAAAATTATTTTTTATTTTTATATTTACTACATTCCATCTCATTGATAATAGTAATTTCTTCTCTTATGGTTCCTGCTAAAGAATCTACTAAAATGGAACATCTACCTTCTCTGTATCTGCTACAGCCTCTACATTTTAACTCAAATGCATCAGATTCAACACTGTCTTTAAATATTCCTACATAGTCAACAGGTGTTAATGTTAGTTCTATTCTAGGGTTTTTTGAATCGTATAGAATCTTCTGTGTGCGTACTAATACTCTTGAATCATTTTCATATATAATCTTTTCTAATGAGTCATTAAGTAGCTTATATACGTTATTGTCGTCCCTACCTCTTCTAGAGAAGTATATTACTGCATCTTGATATAAGAAGCTATTTTTATCAGCAGTCCAATTGTAGTCCCACTCTTGTTCTTTTAATTGCTTTGTTGCTTGCGATTGAATCTCTTTCTTACACTTTTCACCGTCTTTTGAGAGTACTCTCCCACCTGTTGGAACACGTCTTCTAATAGATGGGTCATAGGTAAACTGATTCACATATAAAGCATTTATAGATGTTGGTACTGGTAATACTAGTTGTAACTTCACGCTCTCTCCTTCTTTCAACTAAACACTACATCTTGTGTCTACATTAATTCACATACACTACATCTTGTGTCTAACTTTTAATAAAATCAGTCTTTTATGTTAGTTTACTATTTTAATTCTGTATCCTAATTCTTCTTCAATTTGTGTCTTATTCATTTCTATTACTTCAATCTCTTTTAGTTTTACCGCAGACCTAATATCATGAAGAATGTCATCTGTTAGATTTGTATGATTAACAACTAATATTACCTCTGTTTTTTTAGAAAGCTCAAGGATACTAGTACCCTTCAGTCCCATTGGGTAATCTTTTCCATCTTTATCTTTGCTTATGACAGATGTGACCATCCCTTCATTGCTATATGGATTCTTATAAACTATTACGTCACCTACATGGTAATCTGGATGACTTGTTGAGTCTCCAATAGTCCCTAGAAATCCTCTATCTCCATCTCTCCAGCACAATACTTTTTCTTTCATTTATATTCCTCCTATTTTCATTTTTATTGATTAAGGCTTCATTCCTTTTAGACCTTCTGTTAATGCTGATGAAAACTGTTTCATTTTTTCTTGGTGGTCGTCTTCAATAGCTTTTTTAGCTATGTTATAGATGTATTCATCCAAATCTTCATCTTCATCTATGTCTATCTTTACTTCTATTACCGCTTCTTCAGATGCTTTCTCCTTTGGCTCTTCAGCTAACAGACTTTCAGGAAGTCCATTTGTCATCTCTTCTTCTCTTACTTTTTTATCGATTATTAATTTAGCTTTATCTATTAAACCTTCAATACTATCAAGCATTGAGTTGTGTAATTCTACTTTGTTTTCTCTTCTTTTTTCGATGGTTTTGCCCTCTTGAAATATCGGAAAACCTGCTTGCCTAACTGACATCTCAATTAATACAGAATCATAGAAGGCTTCGATATCTGAATATTCTCTGGTACTTTCTTTGAACTTTGCTTTAACATCAATGATATACCCTTTGTACCCAAACTCTTTAAGTGTCTTCATCCAATCTCTCCCTTAATTCATTTTGTATTGTTCATATATTCTACTTAATCCACACATGGTCTCTGAGCGACCAAATTGTAATATCATTGGGTTCTCATTCTTCATGTATATTTCGATTATCTTCCGTTGAAATGGTAAAAGAGTAGTCCCTTCTTCAATTACAAACTTCTCAGCAAACTCAATAAGTGTCATATAGATTCTCCTTAGTCGAATAGTACAACTTTGTTGTCTGGAAATTTAGGTGTATAAGTGAAATTGCTTTCTTTGTAGTCATAGCCATTATTCTTTTCTTCTACAAGACTACCAACGGCTTCTTCAATCCATTTAACGAACTCGTCTTCAGTCAATACTTTAATTTCTTCAACCTTTTGCAACATGAGTTTCATCATATCTCCATCAGATAAGGCATATTTATACTCCTGATTTACTTTGATATCAAGTGTCCCTTTTGTCATTTGAATGGTATATTCATTTGTGTACTCGCTACCGTAATTACACGTTTCACATCCACTCATGCCAAAGCTATCAGCGTAAATTTCTTCAATTCCACCATCTTGTAGTTCGACTAACATTATAAAACCTCCATATTTTAGTTTAAGTAGTTTTTAACTAAATCAATACATTTTTCTAATCGCTTTGCCTTATCTTTTTCATCAACAATTACTAGCTCAACACCATAGCTTCTGTACAATCTCTTCAAGAAATCATTCTTCTTATTTCTCTTTTCATCGTCAATTGGTAGCCTAGAGCCATCTAACTCATGCTCATTGTGTGGTTCTAAATAGATGTATAAATCTATTTTTTCTACACCTTCCCAAATCATTGATGCTACTACTGGACACATGGTTCCATATCCATTAACTCTAAAGAACTGTGTATAAATTAAATCTGTATCAATAAACATAACTTGATTTGAATCTTTTACTGCTTGGTTAATTAAATGAGTGTGACCTGCTGCTATTTCATAAAAGTCTTCAACTGCATCTATGTCAAAGCATCCATTAATCTCATCGTAGTATGTTCTACCGTATTCTTCTACGAAATTCGTATTAAATAGAGCTGCTAAATTTTTAGTCATAAAGCTCTTCCCTGTTGACTCAATGCCACAGAAAGCCATGCGCTTAGTGTAATGCTCTTGCACTGAGCGTGGTAACATGTCCCAATGCTTATGGACACCATCTTTTCTAATCTTAGTTGCAGATATATCAATGACACTTCGCTCTGAATCTAAGATAATATGTTTACTATTTGGTAAATACTTATTAAAGTATTCTTCATATTCTAATTCACTGCTAAATACATAATCAATCTTTCCACCAAGCTTTTCAAGAAGCTCATCGTTTGCCTCTTTTACCATTGGGTCATTCATATAGTCCTCAGAGCGTCTTTCATAGTGTGAAAGCACACGAATGTTAGGAATGTTTTTTAAGGCTTTTGTTACTAATCTTTCTCTTACTCTAGATGAAATCCATTCAAATTCAGTTCCTTCACATAGAAGCTTGTCCCACTCATCGTCATAACCAACTACCACAAACAGAACATCAACCATTGAAGCTGATTGTAGAATACAATTTAGATGTCCTTTGTGGAAAGGTAGGAACTTTCCAGAGTACATTCCAATAGCTAAGTCTTTTTTATAAGATGATATCTCAACACCATAGTTCATACTCTTTTCTCCTCCAGCATCGCTCTTCTGGTTTCTCTGTCAGTTGTATATTCTTTTTCTATGTTCTCTTGAGCTGTTAGCCACTGACAATTCTCTGGTGAGTAGTCTTTTGTTACATCTATTCTATCAATGGTTAAGTCATCTTTATATCCATTGGATGATGCCCAATTTTTAAATGAGAGATAATCATCCAACCACTCGTCACAAATTCTTATTCCAGAACCGCCATACCATTTGTATTTTTCCTGTTTTGGATTATAACATCTTTGTCTCATTCTGCACCAAACATTATATAATCTGTTGAACTTTGTTTTCTTCTTGGAGTCTCCATGCACAAAGTTCTTTTCTTGCATTATTTTTACAGTGTTTGAAGATGTTTCACTTTTTAGGCATCCACAAGATTTAACATTTCCTTGGTTAACATTAGTCCACTGACTAGTTATTTCATTACCACAATCACATAAACATCGCACACATCTTGCCAGTGTTTTTGTATTGGGCAATATAGTTCTTCCTAAGTCCTCAATTATTGTAAGTCTATTATGCTTGTCTCCAACTTTAAATATATTCGCCATATTTTCTCTAATGCATCCACAAGATTGTGCTGTTTTGAAAGTGTAATTAGGAATATTTTTTATATTTCCACAATCACATTTTACTTTTAAGACTACTCTTTTTACACTGTTTTTCTTTGGAAAAGGTATGGAGCCTAAAATTTGAACTATCTCTAATTTGCAATTTCTATCTCCTACGAGTAAATTATTTAACTTTGCCATCCTGACTCTGCTCCTTGTTCATTTTCTTCCAATTGTGGAGACTGACAATAGAATTAAAGGTGAACGCAAGCCACATTACTAGCATTGACCAGTCATTTCCACCAGTTTGAATCAGGGTGATTAACCATAAAGCGACTGATAGTACATTTACTGCAATCCATAGTACCCATTGCTCAACATATCGTTTCAGCATTAAGATTTGCGCAATAACTGATAACACAACTGCTAATGAGTCGATTCTAACTTGTTGTCCACCAATTAGATTTAAGAAGTAAGCATATGCAATGGCTGAAACTACAGTTATTAATCCCAATTGAATCCATTGTTTTTTATTCAAAGTTTTAACTTTAATTTGCTCTCCAATTTGCGATGACTCTACTTTATTCTTATTCCAAAGATAGATTCCTAGAAACTGAAGTGGGAAGTAAAACAATCCGTTTAGCATTGATTCACCGTATAATCCGTATGTGTAACTAATGTAAGCATATGTTCCACACTGTATAATTCCAAAGTAATATGTGCTTATTCGTCCTTTACCAGCTAACACCACACATAGCATACCTGCTATTGAGCTTACTAACCCCAATAGCGAGTCTTGCCATGCGAAGAAGAGATAGATGTTAATCAGAGTGAACGTCCCTAGCCAAGTTTTCTCGAAGGTTGTCCATCCTTTTAACATTATTCATTCTCCCCCAACATTTTATCTGCTTCATCAAAATAATTTTTAAACTCTTGAATTTTGTCAATAATTAGTTTATAATCACCGTTGAAGCGCAATTCTAATAATCCAATTGCAATTGAAATTACATCATCTTTACTAAAGTTTACATCCATTGTGTCGTGTAGCGCTATTACTCTTGCTTCTTCTATTTTCATGTTTTATTCCTCTTTTCATTTTTATGTTTTTTTCATGTTCGTTTCTTTACTACTTACTTAGTATATCACGCTTCATCTGTTTTGTCAATAACTAATTTACGTTTATTATTCAACAATTTTAAAGAATACATCTGTACGTCTGTTTTGCTTTTTACCTTCTTCAGTGCTATCATCGGCAATTTGTTTAGACTCACCATTTCCGATAATTACGAATCGAGTTGGGTCAACACCTTGATTTTGTAGATATACTGCAACTGTTTTTGCTCTTTGTTCAGATAGTTTAATAGCTGCTTCGCCACCGTCTTTTCCAGCTACGTTTCCTTCAATTTGAATAATTGCACCATTTAAGATTTGAGCTGTTCCAAAGAATTCGCTTAGTACTTTTGAAGCCTCTTCCACATTAACAAATGCTGCACTGTTAGGTTGGAAATTAATTGATACAGATTTTTTTAATAGGGACTCAACATTGTCAATTTGTTTAGCATGGGTTCTTTGTTCTTCTGTAAATGCTAGACCAGTGGATTCTTTTTCTTCAAATTTTCCTTCTAAGAGTTTTATAGTTGAAGATTCAAAGGCATTATCCATTTCTTTAGGAAGAGATTTTTCACCAATGTTTGTCCAGATATTACTCATGTCCACAAAAAGTGTTTTGGCAGTAGTTTCTAGTAATTCTACGTTTTCTGAATAAGTTGATAGTGTAGCATCCTCAGACATTGCTTTAATATTTTCATTTGATTCAGTTGAAAATAAAGGCATAGTGTTTTTAATTGAAGTGAAATCGGTTGTATATAGTGATTCAGCTTTCAATGAGCCTTCGATAAACTTCGCTACAGTTTCTTTGTTCTTATCTAAGAATCCTTTTTCAAATACAATTCCATCTAAAATAATGTTGTGAGCTGCTTTTGTGGAGAACAATAGCTTCGCTCCTGTTGTATCTTGTGCTTGAGTTAAATATGGTTGCCATGTAGCTGCTGCATCAACTTGACCAGCGAAAAATGCTTTTGCTGCATCATCAGGAGTATCAAACATTACCATATCTTTTTCAACTTGCTTAACTTGTGCTTCATTTAGTCCTGATTTATTTAATAACCACCAAACTAAAGTTTGAGCCTCGCTATATCGTGGTACTGCTATCTTTTTACCAAGTAAATCTTCTACACTTTTAATCTCTTGTTTAGCAATAATTCCATCTCCACCAGATGAAAAGTTAGTGATATACGGCATTACAACTTCTGTGTTATTTTCTTTAAACTTAGGATATAAGAAAGCATATCTATTGATAGTATAACCAGCTCCATCAAGTTTTCCGTTGATTAGAGCGTTTGAGGATTGAGTTGCATCATTTATAATACTAATGTTAACTTTAATTCCTAACTCATCATAAATGGAACCTTTTTTAGTTGTTAATCCACCATTTGCGTCAACAACAGACTTCCATCCAACCCACTCATCTAGTGAAATGTTAATTTCATTTGTGTTTTTAGAGCTGCTACCATGAACACTTTCATTATCAGATGTTGCCATTTCTTTTAAAGCACCAAACCCTCCGAAGAAGTACGTACCTCCAAGAACCATAATTAATACTAAGCTAAAGATAACAATTTTTCCTGCAAGAGTAACTTTTTTCATCTTCATATTTTTCATCCCTTCTTTTTGTATAACTAGTTTTTATTTTTGGTATTTTTTCTTTAATTCTTCAACATAGTCATTGCTAACTAGTTTTTTAGCATCTTCATCTGCATTTGAGATTTTTGTGGATAGTTTATTACCATGTACAACCTTAGCTCCAACTGCCTTCTCACGAGAGTCTTTGACACCTTCTTTAACAGAATCTAAAAGTTTATCAACGTTAGTTGTATTTTTTAGCTCATCCATGTCGTCATACATATCTTTAAGTTGTCTATTTAATCTTAAATCATTGGTAACACGAGTCTTATCTTTTTTCAATTTTGATAGCTTCTGCTCTAGATAATTACTAATTCGCTTAGCCTCTTCAAAAATTGGCTCTAATTCTTTCACAGTTCTTGTGTGAAATTCTAATTCTTCCAGAAGGTCGTTGCGCTGTTGAGCAAACAACTCTACCTTATCAAATTGCCCAGATTTCGCAAAAGCCTCACACTTTTCTTCTGCCTTTTGTATCTTGTCGTTGGTAGCAACTACACTTTTCTGAGAAGAGTCTAATTGTCCAGCAACTTTTTGAAGCGTGTTGTGAGCTGTGTTGTAGTCGTTTTGAGATTTTTCAATTGCTTGGTTATAAACCGCAGAAGCTCCTTCTGGAGTTTTAGCTAAGTCTTCAACAAACAGTCCTACGAACCCTTTAAGCAACACTCTTAATTTGCTTCCACCAAAAATGAGTACACCAGCTATTAAAAGTACAATTATTCCTAATACAATAGTTTCCATATTGTTTCCTCCTCTTATTTAGGTGAGATAAATTTTAATATTTGACCAATCTTAGTTAACTCATCGTTAATGAGACCGTCTTGTTTCTCTTGTGCTGTCTTTCGATTAATTATATCTTGCTTTAAAGAATCGATTTTATTTAGTAAATCAATAGTTTCCTGTTCTTTTTCTGCAATTACTAAATTGCTTTTCTCAGTAGTCACTGTTGATACTTCTTTAAGAGCATTAATGCGCTTTTCTGCATCCTCAAATAGCTCTTCAACCTGTAATCCTGACGCTGTTAAGATTCCAATCACAGACTGGCGCTTGACTTCTGAAGGTAAATCGTTGGGCAAATGATTTCCGAATTCTTCTGCTTTAAAAATTGATTTGCTTAGGTCTGATATTTCAGCTTTTTCGTAAATCTCTGTTACAATTAGAAAATCTTCGTCTTCTCCAAATTGAAGAACCATTTCGGGAACATGATTGTGATAAACATCTTGCTCTATTTCCATTGATTGCAATTGTAATGACTCGATTAATTCATCTTGATTAAAATCCTCACTTGGTTCTACTAGTCCTAACTTTTCAAATATTGATTTCTTTTTTGTCATTGAAATTCCTCCTGTTATAATTGAATTATATGGTCAGCCATTTTGTCGGCATCACTCTTACTGTGTGTAATCATAATAATTGTGCTCTTCGTTTCTTTTTGAAAGCTCATGATTAAATCTTGCATTTCTTCCCTAGTCTTATCATCTAAAGCACTTAATGGCTCATCCATAAGTATTACTTCTGGCTTGCTCATTAGAACTCTAGCTAGAGACAGACGCTGTTTTTGACCACCTGATAACTGCTCTGGATACTTTTTAACGTGGTCTCCTAATCCAACTCCCACTAAAAGTTTAGTAGCTTCAATATAATCTTCGTTGGTGGCTTTCCTATTGAGCTTTATTGGGAACAGTACGTTCTCCATGCAATTTTTCCACTGAAAGTTAGTATAGTTTTGATGCATCATAAATATATTCTTGATTGGTTTTGTGATTTGTTTGCCTTCATATAATACTTTTCCTTCAGATGGCTTAAGTAACCCAGCGATACTTCTCAGCAATGTTGTTTTACCCGTTCCACTTTTTCCAAGTATGCAATAAATCTTATTACTTTCAAAATTGATGTTTAAATCACTTAGTATTTTGTTACTTCCAAAAGAAACGCTTAGGTTTTCTACTTGTATCACTCTTGTTCTCACCGCCTTCTATAGTTATTCAGATTTTCTAATGAACTTCCATTTAAATACTTTTCTAATAACTGAGTTACCAATGGCATCAAAAATGTAACTAACAATCAAAACAGTGATTAAAGCAGCAAATACCATATCGGTTCTTCCTCTTGCCGACCCAATATTCATTAGATATCCTAATCCAATATTTGTATTTATCATTTCTGCGATAATTATATATGTCCATCCAATGCCGTACATCATTAGGAAAGATTGGGCAATGGAAGGTAATGAAGCTGGAAGAAGAACCCTCGTCATCACCTTTAACTTCGACATTCCCATTGTTCTAGCCGTATCTATTAAGTCAGTACTTACGTCTTTCACAGCTAAGATAACTGTTGGTAAGAAGAAGAATATTGTTGCAAATAATAGAAAAGATACTTTCATTAGCTCTCCGATTCCTATCCACATAATCAACAGAGGATAAAATGCTGTTACTGGCATAAACCTCATGAAACTGGTAATCGGAGTGACCACATCGTCGATAACCTTATAGTTCGCCACAAGAAGTCCAATTGGAATACTGATAGCTGCCGCTAAAAGTGTTGCAGATGTTATTCTGAAAAGAGAAGCCTTCAGTGATTCTAGAAGCATTCCATTTTGAACCAAGTCTAAAAATGTTTCCCCTACTTTTTCAGGCTCAGGTAGGAATAAAGGGGTGCTAAACTTACTGCCTATCCACCATAATATCAACACAGCGATAATAGGCAATGTTCGCTTAATAGCTCTTGTTTTAGACATTTGTTCACTCCTTTCTTTTTGATATTCTTATTCTTTACTACTTACTTAGTATAGCATTTTTCATGTTATTTGTCAATATCTAATTTATAATTGTTTTTTTTAAATTAATGATTCAATTTCATCCAGTTCTAATTCTACTTTTTTACCATCGGAAAGAAGTTTTGTTAATTTAAGCTCCATTGCTTTTAAAGACTTCTCTTCTTCTTTTTGCGATAGTATATTGAATCTAGATTGAACATCTTTAATCCAGTCTTCAAGTGGGTAGCCATTAATCACATACATATGCAAGACTCCTAAGTCTTTTGCTGAGAGTAAGTATGAATTTAATTTCACTAATAGCTCAATCAATTCACTTTTATTTAGTACTTGAATGTTTTGTGTCTTATCATCAAGAATTAATACACTGTGAGTTACTGGGGAGAATTTATGTGATTCACCTAATAGTTTCTTCTTCGTTTCAATTTGTTTCTTTAGTGCTAAAATGCGTTGGTCATTTGAATTTGACATGTTATTTATCCTCCGAATATAGTTTTCCATTTGCTAAATATGTTCGCAAATATTTTGGCTCCAGTTCTTTAATTAGCTCATCAAGACTGCTAAATTCAACATTTATATGGTACGGCTCATTACTGTGACTTCTTCCCCATCCGTATGAAGGGGTATATTTAGGATTTTCTATTCGATATGAATAAATCCCGTCTGAATATCTTATTTCCCGTTTCTCTCTGTTTTTAGTATATAGCGATTTCCCCCACCTTCTACTCTCAAAAGCCTCTTCTAGCTCTTCTTTTGTGTAATCCACATATTCATCTTTAGTCTTATCAATTGGAGAGTAATCACGATTCCGTTCCAGTATATTAAACAAATCTGCATAGTTGTCTACACACTCTTCCTCTACAACTGAGATAATTTTTTCACCTAATGTTCTCATTGTCTCAATTTTGCTATATTTTCTATCGGCATAGAAGAAGAATGATTTTCCTTTTTTCTTTGTTCCATTCCAATCATACTCATCAAACTTACCTAGATACACATATTCCTCATTGTTCTTTGTAAGATATTTTGCGCCAACTATTAATTCCTTGCCTTTAATATAAGTCTTTTGTTGTATAATCTTGTTATATGCTGAGATTTCCTTGTAATCAGGCGCATCAGTTGGAATTAGAATTAAATCTTTACCATCCCATCCGTAAACAAATTCTCCTTCTAATCCTTTTCCTTTAATGGAGTTAGTGTTCTCTAGAATGTATAGCAGATTAGTTACATCAATTTCAAATTCAAATCCTCGTGGGTCATAAACTCGCACATAAGTTTGTCGATGATTCCATCCACTTGAATACCCTCCAGCTTTTTTATTAAGAACAAATCCACTTGTCGGAACATTTTCTTCAATGATATTTTCGATTTTCTCATCTCTCCAACTATTCCACGATGTCTCTTTGCGCAGAACACCTTTGTGGTCATAGTAAATTATATATGCCAGTTTCTTTGTGTAGGTATCTTCTCTGCTTTGAAATCCAACATTAATCTTCTCAGGTATTAAAATACTAAAGTTCATGTTTTCCTCCCTTTCTTTACTACTTAATAATCATAACACAGCACTTGCCATATGTCAATAACTATCTTTTACTTTTAGCGAATTTTATTTGCTTGTTTGTATTTCAATGTCTGGAACAATTGCCTCTGGTCTAAATATTACTTTGTAGTGGAAAGCATCTTCGAACTTCGCATCTGTTTGTTCCACAAAGTAGCTCACATTATCGCTCAATCCTAAATAATGCTTCTTATATTGATTGTCTCCAACCTTACAGGTGACAGTTAGCTTCTTCTCACTGTCTGTGTTAAGTGCACATAAGCCCTCAACAGTTAATAAGTATTTGTCCGTAATTCCGTTAAAGAACACCACTCTTCGTTGAACTTCAAATGAATCTGCCGACTTTGACAAATTGTGAGACACTGTATCAGCCTCTGTTCCTTCACATCCTGCTGAAACAATTGCTATAACACCTATAAAAAATATTAAGAATTTCTTTTTCATTTATATAATCCTCCCAATTTTGTTTTCTTAATAATATTCCTCTTTTATTGCAATATCATATTAAATTTTTGATATATACTTATCATTTTAACATTAAAATATCAATTTCTTAATAAAAGTTAGAGGGAGTGTATCTCCCTCCAATTACCTAGTCCCAACGGTCAATCTTGATGATTCTTGTAGAGTTGTTAGCTGTAACTTTCACAGTTAAATTCCACTCGGAGTCGTTGTTGTAACCAATCCCACAAGCTGTTGATAATTCAGCATCTTCAATAGGAGTATCCTTAGTGAATGCTTCTAGTGTTTTACGGATTTGTCGTAACTCAGGCTTCAACATTTCATTGAAGAATCCTCGACCTTTTCCTTCTGAAGTATCTTTTACCCCATCTAATAAGAAGAACACATGATTTCCTGATTGAGTATTTTCATTACCATCCCAAAGATTAGGCGATGTTGTGATTCCATTTACTTTTACAAAGTTGTTAGCTTGAATTGTCCATGTGTCATCAGAAGTATATGAACCACTGTTAGTAATATTAGGTTGTTGACCCTTAACATAGTCGAACTCAAATACAGTTACTTTGCTGTCATTTCGTAGAGGTTGACCATGATAAACAAATGTCTTGCCATTGATTTCCATTTCAACTTTAAATGGTGTTCCTTTAAATTGATTAACTCGCTCACTGTAGTTGTGAACATAGAATTTATATCTTCCTTCTGGTGCGTTAGAAGACCATCTCATGTTTTCTACAGGTGTTTGACTACTCTTGTCCATACCATTCATATCTAAATCTAAATATCCACCAAATCTATCTTTTCTTGAGCCTGTGCTGTAATAAATATGTTCACCTCTTGGGTTAACACAGTGTAAATCTAAATCAGTTAAACCTTCCCAGATAAGAGATACACGAATTTCATTGTTTTCGTATCGTCCACCAGCATCCTCAACTCTACGTTTGATTTCTCCGTCAACTCCACCATGATAGTACCAGCTAAAAGGATTATTCCATTGTAGAATGTTCTCAGCAGTCTCGTCAGCAGCAGTAACTAAAGCCATGAAACGATTAGGGTTATCTACTAGTACTTCTAAGTTGTCTGCTGTTGGCATTACTGTGCGCTTAAATTTATCCCATGTCATTGTTGTGCTTGGCAGTGCCATTTCAGAGATAGGGGCATTAATTTTCTCTTTAGGTGTGATACTTCCAAATACACCACTATTAATCTCTCTAGCTACTTTTTGAAGCCCACTGTTTTTCCATAAGAATGAAGGAATTTCCTCTAAAGTTGCATATCTACGTGCCAATGAATTTGCAATACCTAGTTTTTCAACAATTTTTTCTGCTTCTACAATGCTATTTTGGGTTGGTGCTGATGTTGAGCGCATGTAGTTTGAGGGATTCATCTTCTCAGCGAATCTACGTGCTACTGCTTCTGCTAATAGTCCTGAGCTAATATCATCTAGAAGAGTACCAATCATATTGTTCTTAATATGAGTGAATCCTGTTGGTGCTGTAGCAACTGCTAACCATACTATATTTGTTTTCTCAGTTGAGTTTTTGGCGCTGTTGCGTTGCACATGTATTTTTTTGAACCATTCAGCATTTCCTAATACTCTATCTGAGCGATAAAGAGCCTCTGAGTTTAATAGTGTTAAAGCTTTATCCACTGTCCCAATAGAGTATTCTAATAAAGCATTTGTTAATATTTTAAAGTCTTGCAACATTTCTGCCGCTACTTGTCCTGCTGTTAACAATGAAGAGCGACTTACTAGTTCTCTTGGAATAGTTACAGATAGATGTGACTCTCCTCCAGCCATTGGTTGACCTAATACTCTAGACTCTCCAACGAAAACTCCTTTCACTTTAGATGTCATTACTTTGTTTTTAAGTGCTGAAACTGAGTTTTTGAAGAATGATGGTGTAAAATCTACATCCCACATAACAGAAGTCATTTTTCCATTATCATCGATTGTTACCAGACCACCAAAGCGATTAATAAAGTGACGACAAGAGTTACAGTTATAGTATTGTCTAGCTTCTTTTGGTAAGCTATCTAAGAATACTTCAAACAATCCTTCTGCGTTTGTTTTGAATAGTTTCTTACCTTCTGTGACAGTTTTCTCAAAAACAGCTTTTACCCCATCTTCAAACGCATGGTACTCATCATGCTCATTATTGTATTTTACCCCTGTAGCTGTAACTGTAGTATATTTATCCATCTTCTCAACACTCCTATTTTTCATTTTTTGTTTTGTTAACTCTTAACTTCTAATTAAGTATAACATAAGTACTCTTGTTTGTCAATATCTAATTTATAAAAGTTTTAGATTTTAGTCTTCTAGCTTTAATACTATTCGTGCTCTAAAACCATCATCGAACAGAACACTATTAGTTGGGCAGTTGTTAGATGTGTCACTCCAAATTTTATAGTTTTCTCTGTCTGCGTAAAATCCCAATGCCTTTTTCAACATTTCATTTTCATTTTGTAAATCGCTCATATGACTCCTCTTTTACATTTTATTCAACTATCTATTACATGTTTTTTAAAATGTTATATAGTTCAAGCACAAGTATTTCAGCTTCTTCTTTTCTAATGTATTCTCCACCGCTATAGTCTGGAGTAAAAGATAATCTATTCTTAATTTCGTCTGTTACTCTTTCTATAATTACATTTGTTCCAACTACTTCCTTACCTGATATAATATCTATATCGTTTTTACTAAATATCATTTTTCTTCCTCCTTTGTTTTCTTTGTTCTCTCTTGTTGATAAATTAATAATAACACACTTTTATTATATTGTCAATATCTAGTTTATAATAATTTCTTTATTTTATCTGTTCTAAAATAATTCTATAACCGTCTAATTCTTTAATTTCATAAGCAGAAGTGCTTGAGTACCAATCTCCACTATCATCTAAAGACTCCTCAAATTTCTTAGCAGCATCTTTCTCGCTTTCAGCTACGATTAAGCTTCTTGGTTCATAATCAATTGCAACCGCTTCACACATGAATAATTTCATTTTAAAACCTCCATTTCAAATTTAATTACGATAAATCGTGACTTTTATTCTGTTTTCTTCTTCCAAATTATTTCACAATAACTATGATGCTCATGATATTTGCTCTTTATGTTGGCACAATAGGAGCCACTAGTCGATACATCTTTGAATGGAACAATGATATTTTTTGTGTTTCCATCTTTGTAATTTAATTGTATACAAGTAATTTCATCCTTATCTAGAGGTTCTATGGATTTCCATCTTGGATAACCAACTTCCTCATATTGATAGTCACAATTAAATGAAATGGACACCTCATCTTCACCCACATAAAATTCGAATATGTCTTTATTCTTAATAGTTGCTTCATATGAATTAACATGAACAACTGTCAAGCTAGAAATTGCATCTCCCATAATCAACTCTCCTTTATCGAATAATAGATTCATATTATAAACAAATTACTATCACCAATATTAAACACAGAAATGATAAAACATACAATCCAATACCTAATGCTTTAGAATCCAGCATTTCTTCATCTTTGCTGTCTTTATTTCTTAATCGAGTAGCCTTGACAGGTTTATTAGACTTACTGAATTTTTCGATATATTTGAAGACTTTTTCCTTTTCCCATGATTTCACCTCATTTTACCCATTCTTTATCTCGCCATTCTTTATGATGCCCATAATCCATACTGCCGTAATTCAGTTCGTCTACACACTCTTGTCTGTACGTTACTTTCTCTAACCATCTCCATTCACGACTAATACGCTTTGGGAGTATTAAAAATTTAGATATTAATCTAGTGTCACCGATAGCAATGTAATCCCACTTTGACCTCCAGCGCATTGGTTTTACTCTCCTTTCGTTAAGTAGTTTTTAATTGCTTCTCTTCCCTTGAATCCGAACAGACCAGTGTTAAAAATAACGTTCTTGGCTAACAATTCTTTATAATTATGATACACATTATGACGTTCATTGTACGCAATCATATTTTCTTCAATCACATCGTAATTTGGTCTTTGCTTTAGTATAATCAGCTCATCACCAACTTTGACTGCTCCAATATTAACAACCTCTAACATTCTTCTACTAGGCAATGACATTCTCAATTCTTCTATTAATTCTGTTTTATTCATTCTGTTTCTCCTTTTTTGAAAAACACTTCATAGTCTTCTTTTGTTGCACTCACTTTGTTAATTGTAAGCTCATCATCGAACTCAAATTCAATTGACTCTTGCGCCTCTAAGCAGCTTACTCCAACCCAAAGTTTTTTTATGTGCTCATTTAGATAAACTTCCATATGTTCTTTGTCATGGTATTCATCATTATAATCGGTAAGGTATAAAGACACCTTATAAATTTTTGCCATTTTATCTCTCCTATTCTAATTCTTCTTCGCTTACATCTATTTCACATTCATATTTTATATTCTTGACTGGTAACTTAAATCCATAATGTCTACACATGTGACCTATGATATCAAAAGTATCAGCATATGGTTGCTCTTCTTTGCATGTTAATTCTGATATGAAATATATATCTAACAACTCTGCAACTGAGTATTTTTGTTCGTGATAAATAGTGTAAGAGCCTCTGTTTCCATGAATTTTATAGTAGTTCATTTTACGAGCCCTCCTTATAATGCTTTTCTTTCGTAGTTATTATCAATCCACAATCCTACGTCTTCACGAACCTCTGTATCACCCCATCCCCACTCTGTGGCTAGAAGTTTTATTCTCAGTGGCAATTGATTATATATGTCCATAATTTCATCTTCTGTTGGTGTAGTTCCAAACGCATCATAATATCTATCGTGTATTTGATTTTTCATTTTATAGTCCCCTTAAGTTTTAGTTTAACTAGTTTTTAAATGAATGTCAAGTCAATTATACTTACTCTTATCTAAATCCTCTTGTCCACATCCTGCAACTTTACCATCTTCACCGAAATAAGGTGTTATCGGATATGCTTGAGAGCTTCCTTCTCTAATATAGATACATCCTGTATTAGTATCTCTTAATAAATCATATCCACTACCTAAATTGCCGATGTCAACAATCTCTCCGTTAATTTCCTCTCCAGTTTCACGATTGCATCCTACGAGTAATCCTACTGTTAATAATACAATTAAAAGTCTTTTCATCTGTAACTTTCTCCTTTTATAATATATTCATTTTACTGATTAAAATTCTCCATCAACATATTCACCATCATAGTAAATGCTAACTCGTACCTCACCATCTTCAGTGGTGTCTGTTTTTACCGTTAAGCTTTCCAAAATGGACTCTTTAATTAGATGTTTAATTTCTGCTTTTAACATTGACATTGCAAGCTCTCCTTTTAGTTTATTTGTGTTTTAAAGCTTCATATTTCATATCGATTAAATTCTCTTCAGGTACTTTATCCCATGTCCATTTGTCTTTGATGTCTCGACTATCCTCAAAATGATACATATAAAAACAAATGTTTTCGTTATCTACATCCGAAACTTTAATTCTTTTTGTTATTATTATTGGGATAGTTACATTCATGGTTCTAATATTCAACTTCTCATGCAGCTTAAATTTAGGCATGTCGCTCTCTCCTTTTTCATTATAAAATATTTGTTTTATTAGATAACAATTACACGACCATCAATATATGCTAGATGTTTAGTGAATGCACCAATTGAATTAAACACATCACATGACAAATGAAAATCATCATGGACAATATTTTCAACTTTAACCTTATAACTCTTTGAAAATAAAAATCCAGATTCAACTTTTTCAATAAATGAATTCCAATCTTTTTCTTCTTCTACATATGATTGATGGTCAACAATTTTACCATTAGAAATTGACAAATTTGTCTTAATAATTTTCACTTACACATTTCTCCTTTTCCAATTGTTTAATGATGAAATGACTGTTTTATTAACTAAACTTTAAAATCTTTCTTGTAGACTTCATGATAAAAATCTTCAATATTCAAAGGGGAAACATCCCAATCTTCCTCGCTCTTCATTTCATGCAGAACAAGGTCTACATAATTATCATACACCCAAATAAAGTTGAGCAATTGTTCCCTTTCCATATTAGCCATAATAATTTTAAATTTACCTGTGGCTTTCACTATTCATTCTCCTCACTTCATTTATTAGTAGAACAGTGACATTAGACTAAATCGGTATCATACTCGAAAAATAATAGTTTACTTTGCTCCATATATTCGAGTATCTTTAATAACCGTAACATGACTGCACCACTGATTATTAAATCCTCATCAATTGGTTCATCTATACCTTCGCTGACTTGATAAGGGACGTTTTCAATAAGATACTGTCTATGTTGAAAATCTTTATAAACAACTTTTCTCTCTTTAAATTTCATAGTTTCACCTTAATGATATTATGAATTACTCCACGTTCCTTACCTGTTAACTTATCATTGTCTAACAATTTATTGAGTGCATATTTAATTAACAATTTCATAGTCATTCCCCTTTTCCAAATAAATCGATTCTTTTATATAATTTTTAATTCAGCTTTGATTTCATTAGCCTTTTGTTCAAACTCCTGTAATTTTTTCAGTTGTAGCGTTTCATAGGCTACCAATTCATTGTCATACTTCTTTAATTCTTTGAAATTCTTTTCAACATTCTTCATCTTATGTTCATTTTTTATAAGTTTAAGTGCTTTGAATCTATTTAATTTTGGTGCGAACGGATACTCTCCATCAGGGAAAACTCCGCTACTGTTTTTAACATTACAATGTGGACATTCTAAATCACTATTGATATTATTCTTCATTTGATAGACTCTACTACTAATGTCGCACTTTCTACAGTTTCTGACTTCATTTAGATTCTTCACGTAATTCTTAATCGAATCTTCATTATTGTCTAGCTGATAAACATACATTATCATAAAAATCCAATTAGCTATTGGTATTGATGAAGCCAATAATACCCCAGCTATTTCTGATTTACTATAATCAGTTATTAAGGTGTCCTTATATATTTCCCAATATAACCACAGTGACGGAAATGCTATTACCACTATCATTAAAGTATTATAGATAAACTCTGACAATTCACTAACCACCTTTCTTTATCCAATAAATCAGATTTTTTATTGTAATTCATACTCTTCAATTAGCTCATTATGGTATTCTAAGATAACCCCTTCCATGAACTTAATATTAAATTTATGTTGATTTAGTTTAACCGTCTTCTTAGTGTATTTTGCTAATTTCTTGTAGTGATTCAGTTTTTCTTCCAAATCACTTAAAACTTTATCATGAAATGTGTACGGTTCAAAGTTCTCTTCTGACATCTCATAACCTCCATTCTTATCTTTTAATAAAAGGAACATTTCATTTGTTATTATTCTTATCAAAAATTCCGTCTACAATATTTCCTTCGTCATCAATCCAAACTGACTGACCAGTATAATGAATCCCATTTGCTTCAATCATGTTAATGAGTTCATCCCATGTAAGAGTGCCTCTATCCAGTTTAAAGAAAGCTCCATTGACTTTAATTCCTATGTTTTTCATTCTATCCCTCCTAATCTAATATTCCATCTTCCGTTAACTCGGCTATCATATCTTCATAGCTGTCGAAATAACTCGGCATATCTGAGGTGTTTAATAAGTAGTCAAAATGGCAATCATTATGAAGATAGACACGACCTCCACCTGCAATGGAGCTTACAACTTCATCCTTACCCTTGAATTTCTTCTTGCAAAATTTACAGTGTGAATACAATTTATCCATTTTCTTTTCCTCTTTTCATTATAAAATGTTAGTTTTATTAATTCTTAGTTTGTTTCGAAATGTTCATTTGCTCAAAATACTTAAATAAGAAGTAATGGAATTTAAAAGCTGTTGTTCCCTATACTCTGGAAACTGTTCTAATTCACTTTTCAACCTTTTGTTTGTACGTTCTAATCCACCTATCTTATCTAGAGCCATGCGGAACTGATTTTTAAGTAAGTGTCGGCTTTTAGTTCTTTGCGAAGCATCAGTTTCTTGAAACATCATGTCTATTGCTTTTTCGATTTCTTCAAGACTTTTTAGCGTATACATATAATTACCTCCTTTTTCCTAATAAAATCAATGATTTACTAATTCCATCTGGCTTTGTTTTCTTCATAATTATCAATAACTTTATCACAGCTTATCTTGTAATTTTTTATATCTTCTCTGAAAATTGTTTCTTCCCAAAGAGCTTTAGGGAACCAAAACTTCTTCTCTCTGTATAATCTGAAGCGATACACAGGTGTAATTGAATCTCCCACAAAGTCAATTTTTATAAAGTAATCTCTATGCTCATATTCCATTAAATTTGCCCCTTTCAAAAATCCCCAGCTCTAAATTTTGATTTCTGTTATATCAAATATAGTAAGTATTCGTTAGTCCATTGTTCCTTTGAACAGTGACTATGAAGTTTTGAACGTATTTTCTGTCTAGGACTTTAAAATCCTCTATAGAAGAAACATCTGAATTCACATAGAATGCTATCCAATCATACTCACTAAAAAATTCAATATAATCTTTTTCAAAAGCCTTAATTAGCTCGTTATGGTTTGTGTATTCTTCAAGAATAACATGTTTGAAATCTGATTTTTCGGAAAGATATTTTAATCCCACTGTATCTATAATCAACACATTATTTGTCATAAAACTCTTTCGAATTAAATTCTCCAAAACTATTGATTTCCTATTTTTACCTTCTATGACTATCATGGAAAAACCTCCGCTTCATTTTTTGATTTCTGTTATAGCAATATTCAGATTTCTTAATTCACTCCAAGCCATATTCATCTTTAATTATAGACCATTCACGATAGTGCTTGTTGCATAATCCTTTTGCCAAATGCTCCCTTTCACAGCCTTTAACACCACATTGCTTAATTATTTTAAATAGATATGGAGTTCCATATAATCTTTCATAGGATAAATGTGTTGTACACAATCCATTTCTTTTGTGTGGATTGTCGCACTCAATAACCAAACACTTCCCACTCTCAACTACTATTGCTTTTCTAGTTGTCTCTAGTGTTCCGTTGCGTCTCTTTCTTGAATAGTGCATGTCACAGAGCCTCTTGGCTTTAATAGGAGAATCACATCCGTTTACAGCGCATGTACCTTCTGTGGAGTATTGCTTTTCTCTATTTTGTTTTTCTAAATTTCGTTTTTTCCGTTTCTCTTCATCTTTCTTTTTCGTTTCTTCAATGTGCAATGGATTCCCATACTTTAGAAAGCTCTTATAGTGGTTCTTGCAATATCCTTTTGCCTCATGTATCTTATTGCAATGTTCAACATTGCATATTCTCATGTGCTACCACTCCCATCGAATAATATGTATAATAGCTAGTTATTAATAAGAACTGTGAATAGTCTCACAGTTCTATTTTACTCTTTATATTGTGAAAATCCTGTTCCACTGCGTACTACATGCTCATTCATTTTAAATATGCGAGTCAATATGTTTCCTGTGAAGTTCTTAAGTGTAACGTCTTTGTGTCCACTCTTTTGTACAACTAAATCATAAAGCTCTTTATTTGGCACAGGCTCATTGCGTTCCCTTAGAATCTCTTCAACTAGTTCGTTTGCTTCTTTTGTACTCAGTCCACTAATCACTCTTGCGCCACGTTTTTTAACCTGTTTTCTTGGTTTTGTTTTGGCATTTTTAAAGTCCTTATCTTTAAGTTCCTCTATTTTCTCTTGAGGAATAATTGATTCTATAGTTGTGGCTGCTACCTGTTGAGCTGGGTTTTCATCTGCAATCTTCTGAACGGTTTCTTCTGCCACTTTTATAGCTGATTCTGTGTCAACATATCTTCTTGGCATTGGAATATCTTTTTCTATTTCTTGTTTAATTGCAGAATGAGCCTCACGTTGCACATTTGTTATTTGAATTGTTGTCTCTCGGTCATTAAACATATCAAAGAATCCTTTTGTGGATAGCTCTGTTACACCTTTTTCCTCTAGAGTGTTCAACTGGTCTAATCGTGTTTTTAAGCTCATATACATCTCAGATAAGCGTCTTCTCTCATCGGTAATATCTTTCATCATTCCATAAAGATAATTCTTCTCTTCAGATATATTCACTTAAATCATCTCCTATTTTAAGATTAATAGTTTATTAATGTCTTTAAGTTAACACAATGTTGAAGATTTTGTCAAAAGATGTAGAATTATAAGTTTCTTAATTTTTCTTGAAAATCACCAAGTTTTCTTTGAATTTCTTTTAATTCTAATTTTAGCTCTTCAGAAACTTTTGGCTCATCTCTCAAGAGTGTGGAAGCAAGAGCTAGTTGCCATGAGCCATTACCAAGGAAGGATAAGGCTTGATATAAATAATCACCTGATTTTCCTAGCTCTTTGAATTTTTCTACTTTAAACAGTTCTTTTTCACGTTCGTCCACCCATGCATCAAATTCTTTCTTTTGTGTTTCTGTCATAGTAATTCTCCTTTTTCTCAGCTCTAATTTTTGATTGCTGTTATATTCAATATTTTGTTTTTAGTTTATATAGTTAATAAAAATTATACATTACCATCTAAGATTCCATAGTGTCTCTAAGTGTCTACTTATCTTTCTGGAGTTCAACAGTATCCACTCGCCTGTGTCAAACTTCTCAATTACCTCATCTCTATCAATGTTCATAATCCATCGTGGTTCAGCCTCTATATAGTAGTAAGTGCATTTTTTAGTATTGAATCCTACTTTTAATTTTCCATAGTGTCCAGTTGGCTCATGTTCAAAGTCAATCCATTCATAGACATCTTTGTCGATATTTGTCGCCCCCTAGTAATTATCCGAGAATTCTTTTAAACCATGACTCTTTAGGGTTATTGGAAACTAATTCTCTTTCTTCTTCCAGTTCTTTGCGCCATTTGTTTTTTCCTTCTATTTCGGCTTCATTTAATGCTTCGGTACGCTTTTTCATTAGTTGTGCAACCTTATATGAGTCTTCTGTCTTTTGGTTTTTCTCAGTCTTAATAAAGTGGTCTGTTTCATAGGTAACTACTCCATTAGTGGATATTACTCTGTTTAGAACTTCAGCTCTTACATCTAGCTCATTAATGTAAATACAATCGCCCACCATAATCTTATCTGTATATATATTTCCCTCCCAAAGATTTTCAAACCTATCTAGAACAGTACTCTCATCAATTTCTGGAATATACATCCAATGACTCCTATATGAAAAATGCTCCCTGTATATTTGTCCCATAATAACGGCTTTATGTTCGGTCATGTTTTCCTCATTTCCACATAAAATAGTGTTTTTATTTGCTTATTTCATTTTTGTTTTTACAAATTTGTCACTTGCTTTGAAGTTGTAAATTGGCTTAACGATTTTTAAAATATCTACTGTATCGCCTATTTGACTTTTGATTTCTTCCATTGACTTGTAAGCCATTGGAGACTCATCGAGTGTTTCTTCATTGACAGAAGTAGTCCACACATCGCTCATAGTACTCTTAAACTCCTCTAAGTTCAGTTGGCTATTCGCTTGTGTTCTGCTTAGTACACGACCAGCCCCATGAGGCGCGGAGTAGTTCCAATCTTCATTACCCTTACCCACTGCAATGATGGAGCCATCACGCATATTAATAGGTATTACTAAGCGCTCACCTTCTTGTGCAGATGTTGCCCCTTTGCGCAGTATCATATTTTCTGTATCAATGTAGTTATGAATGCTATCGAAAGCATCAATCACTTCAAAATCCATTTTCGTAATAATTGTTGCAGCAATCTCAAGTCTATTATCTATTGCATAAGCTTGTGCTAATTTCATATCGTGAATATAGTCGTTGAACAGTTGACCATCTAAATAGGCAAGGTCTTTATGAACAGGTGGATTCTCTTGTTGATATTTCTTTAGCTCACTTTGGATTTCTGAATGACGATTTTGTTCCTTCAGCGACTCTATTAATTTTGAAACATCCTTGATTGCAATTGAATCCGTTGCTTTCTTCTGATGGTACTTAGCAACTTTTGCCCCCACATATCTACTTCCTGTGTGGATTAATAGATATTGGTTTCCTTCGTCATCTACAGATATCTCGATAAAATGATTTCCTCCACCCAATGTACCAAGACTAAGGTTGGTTCTAATATTTGATATTCCGTCTGCAATAAAATTAACAGAATCGAAACGGTCATAATCTCTATTTTCATTCTTTTTTTCATGAGTGTTTGCTCCGTTTGGAACACACTCACGAATTACAGAATCTAATTTCGCAAAATCTATTTCCTTTTTACCTATTTCAGCTACCAAGATACCACAACCAATATCTACACCAACTAAGTTTGGCACTACCTTACCTTCTAACTTAATTGTTGTACCAATTACACATCCTTTTCCTGCGTGGTAATCAGGCATTATACGAATTTTCAGGTCTTTCATAAATGATTGGTTACATAGCTCATTAATTTGCTCTATAGCTGTTTCTTGTTTATTCTCCGAGTAAATCTTTGCGTTAGTTTGTGTTCCTTTTACTTTTATCATTTTTGTTTCCTCCTAAGTCCCATGCTCTAATTTTTGATTTCTGTTATATATAAATTGAAAATCCATCTCAACAAGATAGCTTGTCAATATATAGTTTAAAATCCAAGCTCTAATTTTTTATTTCTGTTATATGTGATTACCAATAGTACGATTGCTCAATGTGTTCTGTTCTTTCTTTACACTTGATACACCACAAATGCTTAATATGACCTTTTTCTCTCTTTCCCGACTTTCTTCGTGGTATTGGGAATATGCTACTGCAACACTTACATTCCAATTTACTAGATATAATACTTACCAATATAATCATCTCCTATTATTTAATTTCAAATAAGCCATGTAACTTAGCTTATTTGAAATTACTAATCTATTTAATAATTCATTGCTTTAGTCCGTTGAATTGAAGATATATAGTTTTTATTATATGATTTCTATTTCTTCTTCAGTCTCATCATTAAAGCTTACCAACCCTTTTAACAGAAGTTGTGTTGGTGATAGTTTTATCTCGCTACCGTCCTCTGTAGTTACTGTAATATATCTAACGTTTGTGTCATCTAAATTACTTACCAAATCTTCAACACCAAATTCTTCTGTATCAAAATAAAATATTACTTTACCACTAAGATTAATCACACACTTACCCCCACTATATATTTAAATTGTCCGTTGGCTACGACTTGAGGAGAACTTATGTTCCCATATTACATATGTTACATTCAGATGTCAACTGTAATATATTTGGTTAAATTTAGCTTCTGCTAAAACTAGCATTTTTTATATTACTGGCATTCAAAGATATTGTCAAATATATTAAAGTACATTATTCTTTTTACCTATAAAAGTACCTGTAAATTTAGTCGTTCTACCTAAATGAGTATAACATGTCCCACCTAAATTACTACTGGTAAAACATGGTTCGTACACTCTTTTTGAAGAAATAAGAACAATTTGTGTCATTTAGACTAGTTAGTGGGTCTAAGCGCCTATTAAAAGTAGTTCTTCAAAAACAATATAAGATTTCATTTATCAATAAATAGTTTTTATCTAGGTCTTTTAAATCGTCAGCTTGACAATTAAAAGACTGTTATACATAATTATTTAGTCATATCTACTTTGTAAGTATCGATTACAGTTTCACTATTTAATATCTTTTTAATAGCCGTAACGTTTCTATATCTTTTACCGTTTGTACTAGTCCAAATTGTATTATAGTGATTACCAATCTTAATATAGTCTTCTGTCTCCAGTTTACCTTTTTCTTTGAATAGGTTATATGCCATATGACAGATGCCACTTTTTCTAATGTCTCTAGCATTTAGATAATGATTATCAAATACCTTTTTAAACATGTTGAACTTACGATTGACAAACAAGTGGGTTAATAAATTATCTTCCGTCACTTTCCCTCTTTTGGACTTCTTAAAGACTCTATCGCCTTCATATAGTTGACTATAAAATGTCTGTGGTAAGGTTCCATTCTCATTACTATTAATGTATTCTAACTGATTATCTGCTTGGTCTAATAGTTTATATAGTTTTTTAGTAATTTCAATAGTTCTTTCGTCTTCGTTTAAATCTGTTAAATTAGCAAAGTAAAGCCCATCTTTTTCATCGATATCTTTCATTTTTAAATTAAGTAGCTCACTAAATCCTTCTCCACTAATACCTTCAAATATAGCCAGTAGCACTGCTTGGTCTATCTCATTTGCTAATTCTTGTAGCATATCGATAACTTGCTCTCTAGTGAGAATAGTATTTAAATATGAAGTTACAAACTGTCTTCCCCATTCCACATGGTCTTTCTGTGATAATGGATTAATATTACCTTCTATATAGCCTTTTCCATATGCCCAATCGATATATCTGCTAAATGACATGATATAATTATGAACACTTGAAATAGTAGAGGATTTTGCTCCATTTAGAACAACTGCAAGTTCATCAATATTCATCTCATATAAATCTTTATTAAGTTGTCTCTCTGTTTTTGTAGCATTTCTTAATGAAAAGAACATAGTAGTTCTTGTTGGTATGTGTTCAATCTCTTCTAAGAACTCTTTCTTAATCTCTTCATTATATAAATCTTCATATTTAATCATATCTTCACCTTTTTCCCCTTTTTATTGTTCGTATTTTTATTTTGTTAATTCAATTGAGTCAAAATATTTTTTAATTCCTTTTTCTGCATTGGTTGTAAAGTAACCATTTTTAATAATTTTATACTCTTCCCAGTGATTTCCTTTTCTATCAAAATCTATACCTTCAAGAACTTCTTTTATATTCTTAAGTGGTATACCATTGTCTCTAAATCTTTTTGCTAATACAACATATCCAAAGAACATTTTATTGTTTCTTAATAAGTCACTGTCATTTCTTGACTCAAATCTCTCTAAAAAATATCCTAGAAGATGGTCAAAGAATTTTACTAAATAGTCTCCAACATCATTTGCATCCATTTTAGATTTAACATGAAATTCAGTGTCTATTGCTTTTGTAAGAACACTGTAATTTACAATTTCTCCTGCAACTGTGTTCAATCTCTTGTCTGAACCTACTCTGTTTTTTAGGTCTGATTCAGTCTTTAATTGTTGCACTATTAAATCAGCATATCTACTCTTCTCTAGCTCTTCTGCTCTGGATTTTGGTATCGGAGTCGCCTTCGATAATTGAGCTTGATATTGTTGTGCTTTGCTTGTAGACCAATTTGTAAATTGTACTGTAAAGTTAAAACTTAATTCAGGATTTTTAGAATATGCCTCAAGACTAGCTAAACACCTATGATAGCCATCTAATATGTCTAATCTAGTTCCCTCTGTTATTGTCAATGTATGGCTTTTATTGTTGTAAATAAACTCTTCTCCACTATCCGATGTTCTAATTGCTCCGTTAAAAGCCAAAGGTGTAGGAAGTAATTCTTTCTTTAATAGAAGACTTGTCATTTCTTTTACATTCTTCTTGTTTACTGTGGGACGGACTATTATCTCATCTAATCTTTTTTTAATTGTTGCTTGTCTTTGGATATCATAGTTGTAATATAGAAGGTTTGCTTTCATCAGTCTTGCAATAGTTTTAATATCTACAGGACAGCTCCAAACATCAGCATCCACTCTGAAAACGTTTTCTAGTGTTAGAGGAAAAACCTCTTCGTCAGCCTCATTATCCATATAAAATTGGTGCATCTCAGTTATTTCACTTTTATTAAACCAATCTTTTATATCTAATTCTTTTACCCCTGTTTTAAGATATATTTGTTCTGTAATAAGTCCAAATAATCTTATGTCAATATCTTGCATTAGCTTTGGATTATTAAAGTATTTTTGAACTTCTCCCTCCAAAACACCATATTCACTTAGCTGCTCTTTTATTTCATTGTCTGCTTTCGCATTTCTTCTTACTAAATCTATATTTTCTATTACTATGTTTAGTAGGTCTACTTTGTTCTTTCCAGTTCTCACTGATTTCCCTCCGTTCTAATTTTAGTTTTCTGTTATAGATGTATCTTGTTTTTCTATTTTGTCTATTGCTATGTTGAGTAAGAAGAGACTGTCTTTTCTAAGTTGCTCTAATCCTTGTAATAGTAATTTATGAGGAACTTCTTTATAAAGGTTTGGATTAATGTTTTCTCCAATTGATATTGCACCAGTCATACCATAATCCTCTTCTTCAACATATAGTTGAGTCGTTTTCAGATTACTGTGATTAGCAATTCTTTTTGCCTCCATAATATCTCCTGTTTGTCTATATCCAAATGTCACTGCCGTTTTTCTGAATGAGTGGAAACTATATTTTCTACCCTCATGATTCAATTGTTTTCTCGCTCTTGCCATCATATCTATGACGTTTTTAGTACTTATAGTAAATATTTTACCCTCGCTATTGCTATCTATTTTACATATCTTTGCAAACAACTCATGACTTATTTTCTTTATCCATTTCTTGTTTCCTTTTCCTCTGCCTCGTATAATTACATATTCTTTCTCATAAACAAAATCTGACACCTTTAGATTAATTAACTCAGACTGTCTAAGTCCTGTGTCAATTGCAAGTAAGCTTATACAATACTTCTCATATGCTTTGTATCGTTCTGTCTTTAAGATGTGTTCTGCATATTGTAAGGCAACATCTAGGGGCATTGGTTCAACTGATTCAGCATCATCAATATATTTATCAAGTGTATCTAAATATGAAATATCTGATGTTATTATTTTGTTCTTTTTTAGATATCGCAATAACTCCTTTATAGAAGAAATCTTTCTGTTAATGGTATTGTTTTTATATTTCTTCTTACCATTAACCTTCTCTTTATATAGTTTATCATAGTAACCTAGAAAAGTTTCTTCGTTTAGTCTGTTCCAATCATGATGGGTAACATGTTCCAATGTCTTATTATACACTTCCAGTGTAAATTGCACAATGTCTGTTTTATAGGAAATTGAAGTATTGTCACTTTTCTCCTTTTTTTTGTCGATAAATTTTGATATTATTTTACTTGCATTGGTTTCTGATTGTTTTAAAATAACTAAATTTTCCATTTTATATTTCCCCTTTTATTTTCCATAAGCCTCTGCGACATATATCTATTTTAAACTCACTGACCAAAACACTATTAAATGTTCTCGTCACTAATTTTAAATTGCCTTATGTGATAATCTTCTTTATATGTATTCATATCATGCTCCTTTATTTAAAAGTTTAAACATGTATTAAGTAATTAATAACTTAAGTATATAGAGCCTTAATGAATAAACTCTATATACTTACTCTCCATTTGAACAAAGGTTCCACCTTCCATAATGTCACTGCCAATCTTTTTAAAGTCCACATACTTTTTAACTTCATTGCTTAATCCATCTAGTTGATTTGTAACAAGCATGTAGGTGTATCCTAAATCCTTTGGATTATTGCAATCATGATATATAATGTACTTATTCTCTTGGACTACTTCAATCCCCATCTCCACATTATCAAGATTGTTATTATATAGTCCGATGAAAGCCTTTAGTATTTCTAATTCTTCTATTTCCAATGTAACAATTTCTTTTGTGATGTTATTGACTCTTTCTATTCTTTCATACTCTGATATTTCTAGTTCAATTCCATTGTCGGATTCAAAACCATGAATGGCAAACTCTTCATATATCTGATTTCTCTCTATATAGCCGAAAGAAAATTTACCATCTGTCATGGTGGCGACTTTGATTTGAATTAGAATGCTTTCCAATTCCTCTTCTTCATATGGTAACGTGAGCCAATTACCTATGCTCTCACCTTCGTTGTACTTCCCTAAGTTGATAAGATAAGCTTTCATGTTGTCTCTCCTTACTACTAACTAAGTATAACACATTTCACTTAATTTGTCAATATCTATTTATAATATTGTTATAACACTTTATATTGAATTATTAATTACCACTTCATATTTATTCTCATCTATTTTAAACAAAAAGCTTAATGATGATGATTGTATTATATTAAAATCTTCGCTTTTTCCTTCTGCTTGCAAGTATGCAAAACATAGCTTTCCTCTTTTTAAATCATCTAATTCCATCTTATGAATATAAACAAAGTCATCTTCTATCTCAATCACTTGTTGCACCCCCACTTTTTTTAAGCTCACTTCATTGCTCTCGCAAATGCATAGTCTCAATATGAGCTTGCGACAACAATGAAAGTTGTCCTTTTCTTCAAATAATATTATACTTTTATCGGTTTACCTACAACTTAATTATAGCACATTACTATTGTTTTGTCAATAAGTATTTATTCAAATAGCGAGTCAACTTCTTCTTTCTTTACATAAACGTGTATATAGTCATCGACTTTTGATAGTTTTTCAGACCACTTGTAATCATATAGCTCTAGCATAGCATCAACGACATCAGATGTTCCACACCATACATTCATATCTTCAAGAATAATATTACTTTCTCCAAGATTTATTTTTTCTTTAACTATGTCAATCAGCTTAAATGTCTCTCTTACTATGCCATCGTCAGCACCCCCATCTGTTTTATCTGTAAGAAAGTCTGCAACTATTTTTCTGAAATCTGCGTTACTGTATATTTCAATTTTTTCTTTCACTCTTACCATCTCCGTTTCATTTGTTTCTTACTTATAAATTAATTATAGCACATTAACCAATACTTGTCAATAACTATCTTAAGAATAAATAAGAGAATTTAATCTCTTATTTATCTGTGTAATCGACTGTACTTCCTTTAAAGCAATTTCCACGATAAACCCAGTTTGACTCTACCCCCACACGTTCCAAAGTGCTAAAAATGGCTTCACCATTAATATGATTATAAGGCTCTCCCATTTGAATTAAGTTGCTTGTGTGTGTGATTGGAGGAAGAACATTAATAAAGTGATTGCGCAACTCATCATCAACAATGTCTCCAACCTGTAAATAACTGTTTAAGTCACCCTTCCAGTTTTTAAAGGTTTTTACAAATTCAGATTCAGTTCTCGCTAATTGTTCTGCAAGTTTAATCGTCTCTTCTTTCATATATGCCATATTCTTGTATGTTCCACCATATAGATGCTTATTTAACATTGTCTCCATCTTTGGAGATATATCCATATAATGAGCCGCATCGAATCCAATAACATGTTTACAGTCTTCAAAGTAATCTTTCATAACACCAAAAGAATTTTCAACTGTAGACTCATAAGTGACTCCACCATGAACATCTATTGAATATTCATCAAAGTCTACTGGATATTCTTTAATTCCTACATACCCACATAAATGTCCCAATTGTTCCATTCTAAGAACAAGACACTTCAGACCATTATGCTCAAATCTTAGCTCATTCGGCTCTGTGTCCCACTCCTCTAAGACTTTACTATTATTGTTGTTTTTTGATAGTTCCATTTATATCATCTCTCTTCCTCTTAAGCTTATAAGTAAATTATAGCACAAACATTAATATTTGTCAATACTTAATTTATATCTTTGTAAACAATTATAGCTAATATTACCCCTACAATCCCAGTAAAGAACAATAAACACATTGAAGGGATAAACACACTTAGACTATTAGGATTGGTGTCATGTTTTTTAATTCCTCTTCTATAGAGATATGTCGCCAAAATGAAATTAATCAATGTTCCTATTAAACTAGTGGTAAACAAGCTTTTTAAAAATGATAATATAAAGACTATAATGTTATCCATACTCGCCATCCATCACATAAGTCATAGAACTCTGAAAGTCTGTCGTTTACAAGCTCCTGTAGGTCTTCTTGTGCATCTTCCTCTTCTAAGAATTGCTCTATTGCATCCTTACCCTCTAAAACTTCACTATCGACTATTTCAATTAACTCTTCAAAATCTTGTGCCATGTATTCATCTTTAATCTTTGGAGCAAAAGACTTTAACACTTTATCTAATTCTACCAATGTTTCCCACTCATCGTCTTTTTGTGTTGCCTCTCTTAATCTTTCACCGTTTATTTTGTAATTCCACTGTGTCATTTATTTACCTCCGTCTAAAAGATGTGGTTGTAAGCCAGTTCCTGTCCCCAGTAATACACCATCTTGAATTGCTAGGTCAATCAAATCCATTGTATCATCATAATTGTAACTAGAAAAGAAATCTTCTAAATCTTTGAAGCCTTGTTCTATTACCACGTTCAAAGCCCACTCTCTAGGAACCAATAGATAAGAACTTCCAAAAATATCAAATTCACCGTTATCGTTACTTATTAATTGGTCTACATAGCCATGTATTTCCACTACATCTTTTTTATTTACTGAAATCTTAACACTCATAAGCTCATTCAATGTCTTGTTAATTTCACTGTACTCACGATACTCTTCATCATGTTCTCCACTAGTCCACTCACTCAATCCTTCTAGGTGTTTTTCAATAAGAGAAGTTACACGTTCTAATTGGTAGATACTCAATTGTTGATTCATATTCATCCATCTCCCTTTTCTTAACTCTAAATATAGTATAGCATATCGCCATTTATTTGTCAATATGTAGTTTTCGTTAAATGTCTACTGAAACTCCAATAGACACTCGTATATTTATTTTTGACTGTTAATGCTATCTTCCAAGTATTTTACACCATCATCTAAATCGTAGTCTCCATCTCTGTCATAATCATTACTATCATAGTAAGATGGAGAGCTATTGAATGAAGTAACAATGAAGACTATAAGAAGAGCTACTCCGATAAAAATTAAAGCGCCCTTAGTACTAAATTCATCTTTCTTCTTAGTGCTATTGGTCATTCTGTTAATATTGGTGTCATATTTAAAAGACTTGCTATTGTTATTCTTATTTATGTTAGTATCGTATTTCATATTCTTTCTTCCCTTTCCTTATTATTCCTCCTTCCATTCTAGTATACTGAAGCAAAAGTGTCTAATCTTTTTTATAATATGCTCATTTTATCTCTAAATCTTTATTGAGTAAACTTTCAAAACGTTTGCTTCTTTCATCATAGTCTATTATTGCTTCGCCTTTTTTCTCCATTTTTCGTATTGTTTGATAAACCTTTTCTATACACTTGATATCAAAATTTTTACCTGTCTTGAGATTCTTGTATTTTATTCTATATTTTTCTTCCATACATATTCCCCCCTTAATGAAAGATAGATTTTATCTCAATTATACACTATAGATTTTCTCGTTTAAATCTTTAATGTCAACATAAGATATTTCACTCAATCCTATTTCTTTCAACCTCATAAATAAATCATACTCTTTTTCTTTACGTTTGATTGCTTCATCTTTTATTTCATTAGACATAACCACTTCACTTGACTCAAAAATTTTAATATCTAAGGAATTAGGATACTTATTAATTAAGTCCGTATAAACTTCAATTGCTTCTGGAAGTGTTTCTACTTCGGTATATCCAGCATTAGAACGGAAAATTAATGGAATATCCATGCTTTGACTTACTTTTATAATATACAATTTATTTCCTCCTTTTATTTCTATTTAAATATGAGTGTTTTCTCCTTCTTTAGCAACTTCTAATTTTTTTATTCTATAAGCTTTAACTAATTCAGACGTTTTAAAGTATCCTACTTTTATATCTAACATCATCTTTAACCATTCTTCTGTATTAGATAATTCTTGAATAACTTTATATTGCTCTTCAGTTACTCTTATTGTCATATGTAGTACCTCCTTTTAAGTTAAAATCAACATTTTATCACGCTTTAAATACTTCACCATCTAAGAAGGTATTGTTTATTGCTACCACATCAATTAGATTTCCTTTTTCACATTCCCCATATTTATCAATTAGTTCACTATTTATATAATCAACAATACTATTTATATCTGCCCAACTAGGTAGCTCATTATCTGTAATTAATTGAAAATCAATATCGCTTTTACCTTCTTTATACTTTTCTGTATTGTAACTACCTACTACATTTATTTTAGTGATTGTTAAATCTGATATTTCTGGATTGTACTTTTTTAACTCATTAAACTTTCTTTTAATATCTAATTTAACTAGTTGCATATCTAACATTTACAACGACCCCTTTGATTTTATATTATCATTTTTCGTGATAAAATTAGAACATTATTAATATCAATAGGTTGCACCAGTTGTATTATTTACAAAGGTAACATTATTAGCCACACCCTGTTCAAACATGTAATCTGTGAGTTCTTCCAGTGTTTCAAGCAATGACATAATTATATAGTGTTCATCTGACATACTAATAGCGACAGAGACATCACCTTTGTTGTCCATTTTAATATCCCAATCACTTTTCGCTTCTTTGTAATGTAAAACAGTGTAACTTGCATTGGGGAGCTTTTCTTCAATCAAATTGAATGTAACAAAATCATAAGTATGAACGCAAACCACTAATGCCTGTTCTAAAATTTCATTAAATGATATGTTTTCATAGTTTCCGTCACCTTCCATAAAATCAATTGTATCGGCTACTTGCTCATAAACTTCATCACCTAATTCTGCAATATAGTTTTTCTCAAATTCGTTTGAAGCGTACTTTTTAATCATTTCTTCTTTAGTAATTATCAATACAATTCCTCCCATTTCAACCTTAATCTTATTATACATTTTAGAGTGCTTCTTACCTATAACTAAATTATAGCACATATTACTCTATATGTCAATAACTATTTTATGAAATTATTTTATCACCTTTTTCCTTATTACATGGAGAACACATTGTTTGGTAGTTGACAACCTCGTCTCTTCCACCCTTGCTTTTAGGAAAAATGTGGTCTTTGGTCATTAACACCTCTTCACCGTTTCCACCTAAAGCATACAGATTAAAGTGATACACGTTGTCATTTTGATGTCTTTCTTTTGCAAAATATGACCCTTCGATTCCACAGGTTACACATTTTGTTCCACTACTTACAAAGCATTTATATCTGTCAGATGCCATCTTCATTAGGTCTCCATCGTAGTCTACTTTTGTTTCCTTGTCACTTTTTCTTCTATCCATAAAGAGAAGTGTTTTTGATAAAACATCTTCAATATCATATTTCTCTTTTCTTATTAAATATTTAATCATATTATAATCTCCAATCTACCCCATGAATCCTGTTTCTAAAGCATTTTCCCTTATATATTCTTTATTGGAGACAATTGTATTAAACTGTTCCAATAGCATTTCTAAGCCTTTTTCTGTAGGCTCTGCCTTGTTGATTAGGTCTACTTCACCAACTTCATCAATCCCAGTCATTACTAATTTAACACCTTCTGGCTCTAAATAATATAGGCTTATTGAAACAATAATATCAGTATTTTTCTCTTCATCGTAATTGGCAGATATTTCATTGCTAATCATATATCTATAGCAATCATCGATAATACTATGCTCATTAAACTCAGCCAGTGCCATCGGTAATTGTCTATTTAAGTTCTCTATCATCTTTGTTCTATCCATTTGAAATCACTCTCCAATTTTATGTATGTAGAGCTGAAAATCTCAGCTCTAATTTGTGCAATCTGTTATAGTAACTATTGGTACATGAATACTACTTGTTCATTACTTAAGGTGTAAATTTGCTCTTCATTAATTCCATTGCTGCCTTCTCTCAATAGCTCAATTAGAGATGAAACATCTGAGTCTTCGTGCATCCATGTGAAGAAATCGTCATAAGAACAATGTAATCTTAAATTATCTTCATCCTGATATCTACACAGGTCTTCAACTGATACTTCAAAATGCTCTGCAACCTGTTTAACTTCATTTTCCGATACTTCCCATTCTTCCATTAAATCTTGTACATTCGTTTCAGTAGTTGTTGTCATTTCAATTCCTCCATTTGTTTGTTTTGTTTAATTAACTTATAACTAATTATAGCACATTAATTTCTTTTTGTCAATATCTATTTAAAACTATTCAATTGCTCTTCTATAATCTCCAAAGCTTTATCTGATAAACCATGTTTACCAAAAATCCCTGTAATATCCTCTGCTATCATTTTCGCATCGATTCCATCAATTGTGTAATCTTTTTCATTCATAGCAAATTCAATCATGCTTTTTGCTTCTGTTCTTAATTGCTCATCTGTTAATTCTACTTCTTCTCCAATGTCAGTTGTAAATTTAATCATATCTTCATCTTCTTCTAGAAATTCAATGTCATCCTCTTCCCAAGCAAACTGTATCATATCCGACACCAAAATTTCTTTTAGCTTTGCAAGGGCAATCTCATGAATCTCTTCCTCACTATTTGCTTTCACTGTGAACATTGAATCTAATGATACTACATATTGTTTTGTCAATTTAATCACGCTCCATTTTCTTTTTGTTGTTTTTACCTATAAGTAAATTATAGCACATGACTCGTGTATTTGTCAATAACTAATTTAATAATATTATTATTTTATTCGACATCTTCATCTTCACAAATATGACTTTCTATTTCTTCTATATTACCCTCTTCACCACAATAGCCACACTTTATCAGCTCAATCGACATAATTATTACATCCCTAATTTTATATTGTCTTACAACCTCCCCGTTTTCACAGGGAACGCTCTAAGCCTAAATGTCTGTTTATACTCGCTTAGTCGAGTTAGCTATGCTATTGCCTTTACTTTTAGGATTGTATTATATTCTAAATCCTCATTTTTCTTTTCAATTCGAGAACCAATAAAGAACACATCAATTAATGCCCAAAATCCTAATCCACCTAGTGTCAGTGTCATTGTAATACCCATTCCAATATCGCCAACATAGTATCTGTGACCACCTAAAGCACCCAAAAAGAACCATAGTGCATATGCGATGCCTTTTGACTTTTCTTTGCCTTTAACCTCAGATTGTACCATTGCCAATTGTTGTGAAGATAAATCTTTCATAGCTAGTAGATTGCTCATTCTCATTTCTCCCACTCTCTTTTTTAGTATTTTCTTACCATTACCATAATACTATATTTTTGGTGCATTGAAACCATAAATTAATTTTATTTTTACCAACTAGAGTCATAATATAATTTCTCATTTTTAAAATCAAAGTTATCTAAAATTCCACCAATAGTTTCTATAGTTTCCTCAATAGCCCCAAAATAATATTCATCGTATTGTGTGCTACCAAAGAAGAATCCGTTTTGTGTGGGCAAAAGCTCATCAGCTTTACTATGGTCTTTTAATACCTCTTTACACACTCTTAATAGCTCTTCCAGTTGTTCTTCTGAGACTTGATGAGCTATACATTCATCAGTGTTATTTTGCACGTTTTTAACAAACCATGAATGAATGTGGTTGGCTTTTCTCCAATATGCTAATTCATTAGTGTAATCTAATTTGCCATCTTCTTTTTCTTTTACTAAGTACATATCTAGACCCATCTGTATCATCCTCTTTCTGTATCTTTCTATAAGTAAATTATAGCACATTAACAGTAATATGTCAATAACTAATTTTATATCCCTATTGTTTGTTCTATTCGTGGTTTAAATGGTTTGATTGTTCCACACTGCATTCTACTTCGCCAGTGGTCATCAATTCAACGATTTCAATTGTGTTTAGCTCTGCTACAGAATAACCTTCGCCCATTTGATTATAAGCATAATATTCGTCCTCACCTACATTTTCAATTGTGCAAAACTGTTTGTCGCCCATATATGTTAATTCAAATAATCTGTTTCCGTTTATAGTAACTATTTTGTGTGCCATTGCCATCTTCCTTTCTAAGTTAAAACCGTTACTTTTATTATGTTAATGGTTTAATTTTTAACCACATTTCGCCATCATGTTTATTAATAAAGTCAATAGTTCCATCTGAATTAAACATTAATTCTTTAGCCTTTGGAAACTCTAACCATGAATCCTTTTCGCCTACTAAAGTTGTAAAGCTATTTGTTTGTACAATGTTCACCTCTCTAATTTGACCGTTTGCCATTTCTGGTTTCATAGTGTTTTCTAAGAATTGAATTTTGTTTCCTTTGCTTAACCACTTTTTAAACTGGGAAAGATTTTTAATTGTCATTATAATTGTCTCCGTTCTATTTTTAGTTTTTTGTTATACAATTAATACAATCGTTCTTTTATTAAGAAGCAATTGCCCATAACGATGAGTTATAGCAATCCATAAATTTCTCACCTTCATTTGAAGATTCCCAACTATCGTTTACAATTGCCCCATTGTTCACCTCAATATAATAATCTACATATCCGTTAGGGAATTGACTTGAATCAAAATCATTTATGAAGTAATACCATTTTTCTTCTTCATGTATCCATACCATTATATAGTGCATTTAATTTCCTCCATTCGAGTTTTAATAAAATATCGTTATTACTGATTCTTTACTTTAGGGAAGGAACCCCTTCCCATTCTCAACTACCAAGCATACCCACCATCGTTTACTACATACTCAAAGTAATCCTTTTGTGCATTAAGTTCTTTTTCCTGTTCTGCTTGAATTTCCCAGTATTCTTGTTCAGACCATTGATTCAACTTTTCTTCTACTCCAAATGGTTGTGGATTATACATTAATCTACCAACACCACTACATTTATAACAAATACCATTATCAATGTGTCCGTATCTTTCCATTTTTCCATCTGTGCATCTATCACATTTAAATTCGAAGTCTGATTTTTTCATTCTCATCATCCTCTTTCTTTTGTGTGTTTCTTACTTATAAATTAATTATAGCACACTAAAGATGATATGTCAATAACTATTTATTAATATTTATTTAATTTCAAATAGCTCTTCTTTATTCCCAATTGAATATTTAATGATGTCCCAACCTGTCATTCCAAAATTGTTCATGGGTTTATCAATAAAGAATCCTCTCATGCTGTCTATTGACCTTACAGTAGCCATTGCACCTATAATAGTCTTCTCTAAATCATCTTCACCAACAAGCTCCTCGCCCATGATAATAGAGCTACCACCTTCTGCTATGATATTCCAATTATCAATCTCATCAATAGAATCACAACCACTTGAATCTAAAATTGATTCTAAGACCTTTGGCGCAAGGGATGATTTATCCACTACTAGCTCTAGTGTAACCAAATTCAAATCTTCTCCATTGGAGTCCCCAACATTAGTGACTGATACTGCATATAGATATTTAAAGCTTAATCCTTCCTCTTTATGCTCATACGTTTTCTTAGTGAACATAAACTCTTCTGAATCAAATCCTATCCATTCAGCTTTTAAGTAACATGTGTTTACTTGTCCTGTAATTCCGTTGAATGAGTAATCCATAATTATCAGCCTCTTTCTCTTTATTACTATAAATAAATTATAGCACATACTTATGTAAATGTCAATAACTATCTTTTAGGAAAGGAATTATTATTCCCCTCCTAAAATACATCTAAGTTAATTTATTCTCCACTATGCCACTGTAAGCCTCTAGCCTTATATAGTGGAATCCAATGTTGGTCATAAAAGTCGTAGCCTCCACCGTCAATACCAATAACAACCCCTAAAGACTCAGTGTAGTATGCAACTACCCCACATTTCTCTAGTATTTCTTTATTTTCCATTGCCCAATCACTGTCTAAAGACTCGCCAAAAGTCCACATTGTTCCCCATCCTACAGGATATCCATAAACGGTTTCTCTTTCTTCTGTTATTTCATAGCTATCCCCATTAGAATCTATGTCATGATTCATTAAAATGTTGACTGCATCAGTAGGAATAGCATTCCACTCATTAACCCATCGTCTAGTTGCTTCTAAGAATGTTGTCATTTTTTATCATCTCCTATTTCATAATATGGATATTTTATTAATCGTAAAATTCATCTTCTGTAATTTCTTCAATCGCTCCATCTGAATCCAAAATCACCGCATAGTCTTCTTCTCTTTTCAGTGTGTTTACTGCTTTTTCTTCTGCTTCAATTGGATTTTTAGCTTTTACTTTATAACTAAAAACTTGTTCAACTGAAATTGCTACTTCATAATATTTATCCATCTTAATTCCTCCAATTTAATAAAAAGTAGATTTTACTGATTTAGATAGAGTCTATTGCCTCATCTAAATAATCTATTGTATATCCCATTGTTTCGATAGCATCTTCAATATCCTCTTCATTTTCATCTAACCTTTCTTTTTCTAGTTCCCCAATTTTAGTCTCAATCTCATCATAACGTTTTTGTTCATCTTCGTCCATCTCATCTAGCTCATCCAACTCATCTCTTTCATTTTCTAATTCTTCCATTTTTTCTTCTATTTCTGATTTTGTTTTCTCCAAGTCTTCTAATTCTGATTCTAAATCTGTTTTCTTTTCTTCTAATTTATCTTCCAACTGTTCTCTTACTGCATCTCGCATATCGTTTTTAAATGTCCAAAATCCCATTGATTCAACTGCTTCTATAGGGCTTAAGCTTTCCCATAAGCCACTATCTTCTTCAACATTATTAGACTGTTCTAAGATTTCTACTGCATCCCTTAAGTCAAAGTGTTGGTCACAGTACTCATGTAACTTTCCATCATCGTCTAATAGACTGTCTACATCCGTACTTCCGTTTGAAATGTCGTGTATGAAATCTTCTAGATATTGTCCTACAAATCCTTCTGCTTCTTCATTCACATGATTATAGTAATTTTCAAACTTTGACATATTCATCATCCTCTTTCTTTTATGTGTTCCTTACTTATAACTTAATTATAGCACACCAACATGTATATGTCAATAAATATTTTTTAAAAATCATACTTCAATTAATTATGAAGCTATGAAGTATGATTTTTCTACAAATTAGCTTTTAATTAGTGATTTTTTTATAGCTTTATCTTCAGCATATGTAACAATTAAAGCGAACACAAAGCTCAATATATGAACTAACACATAAGCTATTAACATCATTGGATAAAGAGTATTCCATCCATAATAAGAAACCAATTTAAACCCCATAAAAATTTGCGATAACACTGGTAAAAATAATGAAATCGCTCCACCTAATACACCATGAACTATGAAAAATAGATATACTGTATAAAGATGAATTCCAATTCCACCAAAAACCTTAATAATACCAAGTAAATATAATATTGCTATTGATATGCCATGTAGAAACTTCATTCCTCATCCTCCTTCATAATATCAGCTTTTTATTAAATTTGTTCAACTAAAGGTGTATTCTCATTGCCCACATACTCATTGAAAGCAATAGCATTCAAAAGGTCTAAGTCGCCCTCCATTGACATATCCAATGCCCAATTAAACATATCACTTGCAATTTGTTCATCAGACCAACTAATAGGACATGAATAATCTTCACCGTTAAAAACAAAATCCTCATTGCCTTGTATATTAACAATAAAATTATAAAGCTTTCTAGTGTCGGTAGTTTTTAATAAACTAAATTTAACGATTGCTTCTCCACTTTTGTAAATAGCCATTTTAACCCTCCATTCAATTTTCATAAAAGTCGCAATTTATCAATCACAGTAAAATATTTTCTAGATATTTCAAACGCTCCATTGCTTCTTCTTCTGTTTTAAAACCATCTTCAAATAGCTCGTATTCGCTACATAGACACCACTCATCGTCAGTTTCTAACCAAGTTACCTCAACATCAATTCTTTCAACTACACCATCTCTAATCAGCTCTTCTATACCTTCTTCTTTTTCTTGCTCTTCCTGTGCTTCTCGTATGTTCCTAAATATATTTTTCCACGTTTCAATGTCAAGTCTTTGCATATAGTCACCCCTCTTTTTTAATAAATATCACATTTTATCAAATCCATTATTTACAAAGTAAACCAATCTTTCAGATTTATCTATAACCTGTCTTAACTCTCTTATTAAGGTATCAGTTCTAATTCTTTCAGCATTCATTTCTGCCTCTTCAAATAACTCCGACTGTCTTTCTAATTGTTCTAGTGCAAAGTCTAAGCTATTCAAAAAACCGTCTTTCATTATAACTTCTTCCATAAGAATAACCTCCTATAAACTCACAAATTAAATCTATTTTCATAATGTTCATTCATGTAACCGAACGGAATATCGTACCAAAGTTTATTGTCAATTTCCGACCTAAACATGTAAACAATGCTTTTAAATTCATACGTTGAAAGCCATTCTTTAGAAATGTCATTGACTAAAACATATAAATCAGATTCATGTGTATCAATTTCAGTTTCATTAATCCCCAAATTTAATAGTTGTTCTTTGATACTCATTTAATTTCCCCCTTCCTTTTTTATTAAATATATTCAACAGGTGTATAAAGACCTCTACTAGCTTCAATATACTCTTTTTTTGTAATTTCTTCGCATTCCTTAATATATTCTAAACTAGCACTACCATGTTGACCAATTGTGCAATAAATTGTCAAATTGCCTTTAAAATCTGCCACTTCATCAATCGCAACGAATACGTCACTGGGTATTGATTTGTCTCCATCCTTATCAACAAAGTAACCTATGATTTTGATTTCTTCCATATCATTGTTCCTCCATTCTTTTAATAAAAGACACGTATTATACTGCTAAGTCTTTTTCTAAACAAATATAATCTGATGTGCTATTAGCATCCACACTAACCACCATAGTGTTAAAAGACATATACGAATATCCCACACTTTTAGCAATCTCCACACACTCATGAAATGGTTTTGGGAATACATTATTACAATTAAATACATCTATCGCTTTGATTTTATTCACTTTAATCTCTCCTATTATTTAAATTTCTTGTTGTAGGCTCTTCTGTTAGCATAGAGCAATCTACTTGCAGTTTCCTTGTCATATAGGTTTGGAATAGTATTGAAAGGGGTAGAGCTGCTATTTAAATAGGTGATACCTATTCCACTTGAAAATGTGCTTTGAGATTCTTTGCTATATGCAAATTCTGCAATCTCCCCACTCTCAATTTCTATTCTTAGAGTGTTATCTTCTGTAATTCTTTCTATTACTTTTCTTGCCCCTTCAACATCTTTTATGATTTTTAAACTTGAATCAATTGTAAATTCCATTATACCTTCCTCCTTCATTGCTTGTCATTTGTTTTCTTCTTACTTATAACTTAATTATAGCACATTACTATGTATTTGTCAATAACTATTTATAAATATATTTTATGTGTGACACCCTGTTAAGAGTGTCACCTTTGATTATTATTTCACTTCATGTACCAATGTTCTAAAGTGAAATAATTGAATATTGTAACCACCTGCGCCCACTGTTTCAATTTTAGCTTTTCCGTCTGTTCCAGTAATGAATCCATCTAAATTCCCTTTAACGCTTATACGCAACTCTGAAGCATCCGTAATAGTACCTACAATACCGTTAATACGAGTGATTAAGTCAATCATTTTTGATTTCTTTTCATTTTCCAATTGATTGTTAATCCATTGCTCTCTCTCTTCTTTGCTTCTAATTTCATGCATCTTTTGAATAATAGCTCCACCAAAGTTTTTCTTTCTTTGGTCAATACTTCTATAATCTAATTTCTTTTCTTCTAAGAAGTTTTTCACAGTGCCACTTGGTCGAACGTTTATTAAAGAATACTCATCTGTATTTTTAACTTCTCCATCTTCATTTAATAGATGAGAATACACCTCAAACGTTTTAACACACTCAATGATGGCTTCAAGCTTATCGGTCTTTAGCTTTTCAAGGAACTCTACATATGCATCATATTTTCTTAAGTGCCACTCATAAGCATTGTTTTTCCACTCTTCTAGGAAGTCTTTGATAACCTGTGGAACACTATTGTTAATGAAGTTATCTTTTTCTATTTCGGCATCAAGCTTATTCTTCCAGTTGTTTAGGATTGTCTCTGCATCGGATAGTTTTCTTGTAGCACCTTTAATGTCTTCCAGTTTGAACTTCACTTCAGATATCTCCCATGATTCATCTGTTCCACGATGTTCAAATTGAATTTCTTCTACATCCTCTTTATTTAATCCTACAAGATTAATTCCTTTTTTCACAAGTGCATCAATTTTTTTAATCTTTTGCTTTTCGTGTCTTTCAATCGTCTTCTTACATTTTTCAACCTTTTCTTCTGCTTTTAATACTTTGGCTTTCAAGTCATCTATTTTCATATGTAAGCTCCATTCTGATTGTTTTGTTTTCCTCTTCTTTACTATAATATAATTATAACACACTATATTTTATTTGTCAATAGATAGTTTAAAATTAATTCTCTATCATGTGTTTTTCTATGTCTATTAAATCGATTAAGTCTCCCAGTCTACTATCAAGTGCATCATTTAAATAGCTCTGCAAATCATCCACATGGTCAATCTCAACTAGTGCATTAACAATATCAATAATAATTTCTGCCTGTTTTCTCTTATCAAACTGATTTATGTATTTGTGTCCTAAAGAATAGTTTATTCTGCCCACTGTGTTACCTCCATTATGTATGGAATTAGGAAGTAGAATTAATCTACTTCCACCATCCTTATTTCTTAAGAGTAATCGTAAACTCGTAATTATAGCCAATATTGTAATTGAAGTCTTCAGGTAGCATTTTCGCAAAGTTTTCAGATGCTGACATATGCCTTGTTCTTCCTTCGTAATCAAAAGAGACCTCACAACCTCCCTCTTGCCTTACAACCTCTATAACCTCATTCACCCCTTTAATGCGATTGGGTGAATCCTGTAAGTCATTGTCCCATTTATCAAGATATACTGTTTTAAATTTCATTTGCTATCAACCTCTTCCTTAAGCTTATAACTAATTATAGCATACTAAACAGAATATGTCAATAAGTATTTCTTAATAATATTCAACTTTTATTATCGAATTAGAAGAGAGTCGATTACTTTTTCCATTAGCTCGTCTTGTTTACCATTTAATCGGTAGGTTTCAGAAACATTTGCATGTATCTCTTCATTGTTGTTAATTAATAATTTAACTTCATGAGATAGCTTTTCACTGTTTCCATCGTAACTATGGAAACCAAGAAACTCTGCTAAAATATATTCCATTTGCTCTTCTTCCGTCAAAGGCTCTAATTCCCCACGCAAGTAAGCTGACAAGTTTTCGATATCTTCATAGAAAGAATATTCTAGTTGAACATTAGGACACTCTACACAGATATACACATGAGTTTTTTTCAGTTGTTTATGTTCCATTTCCCCAGTTTCACAAATGTTACATTTCATATCTTCCACTTTTTCTAACTTTCCTTTTTCATATTCAAATGTTTCATTGTCCTGTATAATTTCAAAGCTATGTCTGTTTGTATATTTAACATCGCTTAGAGTTACTTCGGGGTATGCAACATCATTTTCCTTAATGTAAGCCTCTGCCTTTTCTATCGTGTCAAAAGCAAGTTCTTTCATGTTATATTTTAAAACGTACATTTCTTTATAGTGAGGATAATCTACTTTCTCTGCCAATTCCCACGCTTCTGCCTCATCGTCATAAGTGAATCCTGTATTTTGAAGATAGATGTTTATCTCACGTTCCACATTGCTCTGCTCAATATCTTCATATCCTTCTAGTTCGTTTGCAACATGTTGAATTAAAACATCCACTTCTATTTCTGATAAATCTAGAGTTTCATAATCAGTAATACCTTCCAAGAAATTTTTAACCGTCTGTTCAAAGTTAATTGCTATCATATTTATCATTCTCCTTTTCTTATCTTATAAGTTAATTATAGCACACGATATATCATTTGTCAATAACTAATTTAATAAAGTTCAGTTTTTATTAAATATTATCTACATAAGATAACATAGTTTCATTGGTTGCATATTGCTCTTTGTATGAATTAATAACTCTTTCAAACATCATATCCACATCTTGCAATTGCGCCTTGTCATAGATATTATAGTATCCTGTTAGTTGGCAAGTGCCTGTTTCATGTTCAATCCCTTCTACTACAAATGGCACATTAACGATTGATATTGAATATTTTTTACCACTTCTTATATATGCTAAATTTAAACCTTTATTTAAATATTCTTGTCTTAATTTACTGAATGTTTTCATAATAATTCTTACCTCCTTCATAAAAGTAAACTTTTACTGATTTATCTTATCCCCAGTAAATTTCTCATTTCCTTTTGCATTTGTTTTTTGCCCCGTACATAGCCATCATCACGCTCTTTTGCAACATGATGTCCAATGTTTACAATAAATTCAATCATTCCAAATTGCTCTATAACTAATCCGTATAGGTATTCATATAACTTAACTGAATTTTCCTCTTCTCCTTTAGGTAATAATTCTTCTATATTTGAAATAGCCTCTTCATCAGTGATATTATACTCTCCTCCAAATCTACTTTTAAATCTGTATAGTTTCTTTGCGTTTATCTTTCCTCCTCTTCTTAAAGATAGTTCGCTACATGTAGTTTTAACATATGTACCACTGGTGTCATTTTCTTCGCCAATCCACTTTTCTCTCATCGTAAAGCCTCCTTATTAATATTCCTTTACCATCTAATTATAATTTAAGTGCCATCTTTTACATCATTAGAATGATTGACTGTATATCCCAATTGCTCCAACTCAGCAATTGCTTTTTTATAGAGATTACTAGCTTTTAACCACCCATGTTTATTAAGACTATCATCTGAATCATCCACTCTAAATTCTCGACAACCCGTTTCTGCATTGCGTTTCATTCTTTGAAAAAGTTCATCTTTGAAGCCATCCCAAAAAGTTTTTGCGTTTCTAACATCTGCTTCTTCTGATATGTGTTTTAATTCTTCTGATTTCATGATAACACCCCTTCTTATTTTAATACTTCAATTTTAACAGTACCTTTTTTCACAAATAGTCCACCGTTGCTACTTTCTATGTGCAATGCATCATTTTCTTTTAATCTGTCATCACTCTTTTCTTCCGTTGAACTTAGGAAGAAGTCGCCACTTAAATCCACTATTAGCTCATCATATCTTACTTCATCATTAAAGCTAAAACCTTCACCAATAAATTTAATTTTCAATTGTTTCACGCTCCAGTTTAATAGTAGTTAATTATTATTCGCTTAAACAGTCTTCACAGGCATTGCAAGACCAACAATAAGCACAACCACAACCATCGCCATCTTCACAACCACAGTCACAACAATCATAAAGTTTATCACAGTTACAAATTTCTTTTAATGCTATAAATAGAGTTTTATTTTTTTCAGATATAAACATATCAACGATTGAACAATCATATCTATGATTGGGAATTTGAATGGAAGTTCCAATATTGTAATATTTTTTCTATCAAAATATCGTCTAGCATTAACACTTTGAATATTTCTATCACCATCCAATGAAAAGATAACTATGTAGTTGCCTTCAATCGCCTTAATTAATTGCTCTCTATTCATTTCTTATCCTCCTAGTTACTATGTATTCTGTACTATAAATTAATTATAGCACATTTTATTTGATTTGTCAATATATATCTTTTAATAATATTTACTTTTTATTCAAAGATATAACATAATCCTTCTGAATGAGTTTTCCCACTTTGTCCCCATTTGAACTGATATTTTGAGCTGTCCCCGTTCAAATTCCAGTTTAATGTTTCTTTCATATCGTTCAAATCTAAAAAGTGTCTAACATTACGCTCCTGAATAAATTCATCTGTCAAATACTTTTGACTACGATTATCAAAAATCGAAACTGTTTTTATTTTCTTAGTATCTTTGTAACCTTCTACTTTAACTATTAACTTTGCGTCTTTTATTGTCTTTGTTCTCATTCCATATCTCTCCATTTCGTTTTTTGATAAAATACTGTTATTATTAATTTCTCATATGTTCCAATTGCTTTAATTCTGATTTATACCGTTCAACCATTAAATTTTGAGCTAAACTATCTTTGTCGCCTTCAAAGTTATTAATAAAGTTTTCATGCTTTTCTATTGTGGTTTCAAGCCATGCGATTGCATACTCGATAATTTTGTCGTTGTCCACTGCAACTCCCCCATTTCTCTTTTAATTTAAGATATAGTATTTAATTTCTAGTTCCTGTAAGTAGTCTTCAAAAGCGCCATGAAATTCTTCATCACCATACTTCTCATCATAATCATCATACAGTTCATTAGCTTTTTTTTCTGTGATTTCATTGGCATAAAATAAGAAATATGTCTTATCCCCTTCATCATAGAAATCAATGTCGATAATTGTAAACTGTTCTTTTAAATCCTCATAAAGTTTAACGTTCATTATTTATCATTTCCCCTCTTATTATTATACTTGCTTATAAGTAAATTATAGCACACCATAATTCATTTGTCAATATGTATTTTATAAGAGGAAGAAATAAATCTTCCTCTTAAGCTATTACTCAGATGAATCTTCAAAGCCTTCTTCTATTTCTTCCTTCAACTCTTCAAAAATATCATCAATCACGCTAAGATAGTTATTATTATCAAAATGCTCTGTTTTGGATTCTAACTCTTCTTCGATTTCTGTTAAATCTAGACTTGTTAGTTGTTCTTCTGTTAGTGTATTGAAATATTCATTTAGCTTATCAGCAACCATATTGAAAGCTACACTATCAAGGTTCGCATATAACAATTGTGTATTGTATTCATAATAGCCACCTTGAAACACTTTAATTAAATCAATACCATTGTGACTAGTATCTACGATTCCACTTGAAATCGCTTGTTCAATGTATTCTTGAATGTCCTGTACATTCTTCCAAATGTCATTATTGTAAATTGGGATATTGCTATCTGCTATTTCTGAAATTGCATCACAAACATAAGTGCTGCCATCATAATTTGACATTTCTTCTATGATGTCTTCTTCACCGTACCCATCAATTTCTTCTAATAAATTATACTGTTTTAATTCTAACATTTAATCCACTCTCCATTTCTTATTTGTTAAGTATAACATAATTATAACACTTTGTCAATATCTATTTATTAAAGAAAGATAAAAATGTCAACGTTGCTACTGTAATGACTGTTCCATAGCTACCATAAAACCAAATATAATCGACTACATCTATTTCATCTTCAACATCGGATAAAAAGTAGCTGTTCAATTTCTTGACCATGATGAGCCTCCTTTATGTAATTGGGGTATTTCTACCCCACGAATTTTATTTCATGATTGACTTTTTAACTTCGTAATCAGTTACAATTTTTGTATAAGCTTCGTCTAATGTATCATGAAACTTTCCATTTCCAGTTGCAAATAAACCATTTGTTTCATGAATCGTTCCTACTACTAATGACTCCCCATTAGATACTGCTACCACTTCAACCACTTTATCTGATACTTTTTCTTTTTTGTAAATCATATTAACATCTCCAATTCATATTTGTTTTTATATTTATAATATTAAACTTAACATATATCCCTTCCAATGTAAAGAGTTATATTTAATTAACTATCTTATAAAGCCATTACAACTTCCTGTGGAACATAATCAGCTATCCCATTTACTTTATAATCATATCCAAAGAATCCACCACAACTGTCCTCTTCTTCTCCATCTTTGTCGAATAGAGTATAGCTAACAACATCACCATTAACATAGTTGCTATATATTTCAATTTCCCCAGTAAGATATCCTTCTACTCTTTCACGTAACTTTTTGTTGATAACTTTGCCACCGTATTCTTGTTTAACTTTCTCTTTGCTAACATAAATGAATCCTACTCTTCCACTATCCCACTCAGCATGTATTGCCCTACCCATGAATGAAGATGTACTTAGAGCTACTTGACCATGCTCATACATATGAACAGTTAAAACAATATAGTCTTTTCCCATCAGCTCTTTTAAACGCTCATCCGATGCATTTTCTAAGCCTTCCTGTGTCTTGAAATGTTTGTCGGTATGATATTCAAGGAAACTTCTATAGTCTCTGAAATCAGCACCATCATCAGATAAATTATAATTACTATGCCAAGCCGTAATTGTACCAAGATTGCTCCACTCTCTAGGGGATTCTACACATTGGTCATAAGAAATTTCCAATTTGTAATTTTCTGTTTCAATCGTTTCGATAATGTAATCTGACATTTAAACCATCTCCATCTCTTATTTATAACTTAATTATAGCACAATTTCATTTGTTTGTCAATAACTATTTTATAATTCAATCCTTATTATTTTAAGGATTCAACTTTAGGAGGATTCTTACCTGTTTTTGATTTGTACTCTTCACATATCCAATAGTAAGTAGATTCCCAGTTTCTAAAGCACTGTTTAATCTCTTCATCCTCAAATAGAAATAGAGGCTTCTGTCTATCTTTAATGCTTATTCCTCTTATCCCTTTAATATCTAATTGCATTTCTCTTGCCATGAATCCAACTGCATATTTATAATGCTTATAGACTTTCCTTTTCATATTAAATGGATTAGTCTTATCAAATAGTTTAAAGCCATCCACACGCTCTTTTAAGTAAGCTGAGACCTCTTCTCCATCAGTATACTCAACTAACTTTGCTACACCCAATCTATTCTGAATGCTTATTCTAAAGGACTTACTTATAATTCCCTGTTCCTGTCTTTCATTTCTTTGAACAATGTTGCTCACTGCTATGTCTAATGTTTTTTCTAGAAATGATTTCAAAAACTTTATTTCCTCTTCACTTCCACTAAAAGAAATTCTCCAAAATATGTTACCTCTACTATTAGACTGAAATAGAGTGCCTTTTGTTTCTAAGTAGCCTCTAAGAAAATCCCCAGTAGTTTTGAAATAGTCTTCCACTGACTCAGACTTAAAGCCACTATTAACTATAAAGTCTAAGAATCGATTATCATATATTTCCACTAATTCTAATGTTTCATAATTGGATGTTTCACCTTCTGCATCGTGTACTCTTGCAAAACGACTGTATCTGATATCATTAGATTGAAGAGCAATCTCAATTTTGTCTGCTAATTCCTTATGTACACTAGAAAACAGATAAAACTCTCTATTCTCTTTCATGGTAAAACTTCCGTCTCCGTACAATAACCCCATAACATAGTCATTAAAGACCATCATGAACACTCTCCAATCTTAATAAAAACATCCTTTTACTTAATTCTTCAGAATGAAATATCAATTGTATTTATGCCATTTCATCCCCTTCATATGTAGCTTTGTAGCCTTTATTTTCAAGATAATTTGTTATTTGTCTTCCAACTTTTTCTGCTTCTTTTTCTTCTAGTTCTTCAGCGATTGCAAAAGCCTCTAAATCAGAAATGTTGAATCTATCCATAAAGTATACAGTTATATTTACATCATAACCAATTTCTGTTTCAAAATCTGTAATAGTAACTGCAATACTAAGAATTTTTTTCCCATCTTTTTTATATTCTTTCAGCTTTTTTAATAAATCAGTTTTTGTTATTAACTTTGTCATTTGAATGACCTCCTATGTATTTACCTATGAGTAAATTATAGCACACTTATAGGTAATTGTCAATATCTATTTTATATAGTTGCTCACCTACATTATTGTGAGCAACCTTTTCCCTCTTTGCAAATATACTCATTTACTTCCGAATCGTTTCCTTCTTCATCAGAATATAGTGTTTCTAGTTCTAATTCTTTTGCATTTTCGTTCCCACAAATCATACACGCTTTCTTCTTTTTCATTTCTAGTTCCTCCTTCTCACATTACAAAAATCTGTGAGGTTCACAGTAAAGACAACCACCGTCACGACAATTTGAACAATTAGACTCATAATACTCTTCATCAGTGTTATATCTATATTCACTATCCATATAAGACTTTACAGCTTCTTTGATTGTATCATACCAACCATAACCATCAATTCCATCATAAGCCGAATACTTCTTCATTTCTTCATTGTAGAAGATTTCAATTTCATTTTTATCACCTAGAAACAAAGTATACGCAAAAGATTCCATTTCTTCATGTCCTATAACTTTTGGGACAAATGATTCTGACCATACAGGAAGTGAATATTTTTCCAATACTCTTTTAACTGTTATTTGTTTATTGTAGTAAGGTTTCATTGTTGCTACATCATCAGCAAAAACTAATTCGGTATGCAAATCATTATTAAATACTATAATTTCAGATAAAACATCACCTAGTTGTTCCTCTTCTTTTCTTTCTGAGACTTTATTAAGATAGTCTTTTAACACATTTTCTTTACCAATTCCAAAGTCCAAATTATGAACATGAATTTTATACTCTTTTATTACATAATTTTCGACCTCAAAGAATTGACCTGTTTCTTCAATTAAATAAGAACCCTGTTCAAGATTAGCAATTACTTCTGGCGCATCTGACATACCATGAGAATTGCAACCTCTATTATAAAGTTCTGACCTTTGCTCTTTTGTCATTTCAACTTTCTTGATTGTGTAATCATTCCATTTAATCATGTACTTTTCCTCTTTTCTAGAGTTATATTATGTATTTGTGCTATAAGTAAATTATAGCACAAAACGTAAGATATGTCAATAACTAGTTTAAATTTTTATTTAAATCTGTTTCTTCTCTCTTCATTGTATTCTTTTTTAAAGCTTTTAATAAACCAACTATTAAACTCTCGCAATTCATTAAACGATTTATCAAATTCCCTTTTCGCTTTAATGTATTCTACTGATTTTCTTACATCATCAGATACTAATCCCATTTCGATTGTAGGGAACGATTTTAGTTTGACTGATAATATTTCGTTTTGTTCATTTAATAGCGCTTTTTGTTTTTTAGCTTCTTCGTATTTCATTTTTCTTCGCCTCCAAATTGTTTATGCTATTTCTTTCTTTCCTATAAATAAATTATAGCACAAACAAATATGAATGTCAATAACTAATTTAAAATAATTTTTGATGAAAACGAATCGATTATAGATTTAATTACATAGTGGATTGTGGCATTCAATAGCTCAAATCCTTCTTGTTTTCCTACTATAGTGAAATGTGTTCCGTTGTTTCTATAGATATGTACATCATGCGAATAAATGCGTGAATGATTGCTATTTCTCCAATCCGTTTCCTTTTTGAAGCAAATTGCTATAAAGTCTCCGTATGGATATATCATTTTATGAGTTTTCATTTTCCTATCCCCTTAGAATTGTGTGTTTAAAAGTGAAGGGGACTCTCCCCTCACCTTCAGTTGATATTGTAATTTTTAATATCTATTACTTTAAAACCTTCTTCTTCTAATCTTTCCTCTAAAGTTTCTTCCATTGGATATAGTGTAAATGAGTGTAGTTGCACATCATCTATGAAATTATCAGCATTTACAAATCCCTGTGCATCACTTAAATCTGGATTAACATAGTCATAACCAGCAACTAATTCTAAATTATAAAGCAAACCATATTGTTTTGAGTCAAGTTGTCTTACGCTTTCAATTTTGTAAATCATTCTTTCCTCTGTAATTACATGTAATTCTGCGTTGATTTTCAAATCCATCACGCCCCCTTTTTTATGTGTTTCTTACTTATAACTTAATTATAGCACACTTATAACTATATGTCAATATATAATTCAAAGTATTTCTTTAATAGTTATTTCATTAACATATGTGTTAATATCTTTATTCAACCATTGAAGAATCTTGTCAAAATTGTTATTCATGCCACTTGTAAAGTTGCAAAGATACAAAACATAAGAAAAGAAAATAATTCCGTTTTTATCATGCTTATTTCTACTGCTATTTGTTAATCGTTTTTCGATGGTATCACATGTGCTTACTACATAGTTTAAGAAGGTATGGTTTTTCACTTTTTTTAGTAATGCACGTTCTTCTAAAATACCTTGAAAAACAAATTCCTGTTCAAATTCTTTAAACTGTTTAATGTTCATTTTTATTCCTCCGATTTGTTGTTTCTTACTTATAACTTAATTATAGCACAATAGACTGTGTTTGTCAATATGTATTTTTTGAATAATTGGGAAGAGTTTTCTAAAGTCCCATAGAACCGATGTTTTAGAATCCTCTTTTCCCAATAAAAGTGTCATATTATTAATTAAATTGTACCAATCCGAATTCCTGTTCTAGTTGTTCCTTCACTTCTTCAAAGCTAACTTTTCTATCAACTGATTTCATTAAGTCGGATATACAATTACCTACCTTTACAGTATCTTGATAGTTAGTTGACACTTCTGAAACCACTGTAGCACTAACAAACATCGATTGACCATCTTCCAATGTTACTTTTGTAAATCCATGCTTAGTATCTTTTAATTCAATTGCATTTCCATAACCGAATAATTTCATATTAATCTCTCCTTTTATATAGCCTTAAACTCATCTTCTGTTAAATGCTGAGTGATGCCATCTTTATCTTTAAAGTCGTAAATGGTATTATATTTGGAATATATCATTTTATTATTTGTTCCTAAAAATTCTATCTCTTCTCCCCTTGTGAATGTGTGAGCGCCTCCTAGTGCTATCGCTTTGTCTCTAATTTCCATTTTAACCTCTCCCATTCTAATCTGAATTATACTAGCTCTATTATTAAGTCGCCTTTTTCACCTTTAAATTTAACTATGTTAATGTCCTTATCTTCTACCCAACCCCCACTGATTGAAAATAGCTTCAAGCTAGGATTCAATTTTCGAGTTAGTTCAAGTGTTCCAATTAGTCCTCTGATTCTAACTGACTCTTCCATTATTGAACGCTTCATTGTTTGATTCATTATGTATCATCCTCTTTCCTTATCTTTCTATAATATGATTATAGCACACCACAACTTAAATGTCAATAACTAATTTTCAATTTGTTTTTTAAGAAAGCAACTTCATATATGCTTTTTGGTATTCCGAATTTGATATTTCATATTTGTTTTTTGGTGTTTCATTTTTAATATTTGAATTTTGATATTCCAAATTTGATTTTTGATTTATGTATTTGACATTTGTTTTTTGTTTTTTAAATTTCTTGTATTCTATCTTTAATCGTTTCATATTAAAGACTTCAAATCCATTTAATTCGTTTAGAGCATTAACCGATTGTAATAGATGAAAGTACGTCTCACTTTCCATTAGCTTACCTTGTAAAGCGTTTAAATGCTCCTGTGTATCTTCTATGTAGTATTCCATTGTAATCCCCTGTTCATTAAGTATTCAGTTGTTCTATGTATGACAGATGGAGAGAATTAATCCTCTCCATCCCTATAAATAATAATTATGATAGTTATGATAGCAGATTGCTCATGTTGTTCAATGATTCAATATAAACCTTCTCAAAGCTATTGTTAGCTTTATGGTATGAAATGATATTTACTAACTCGTTACCTTCTACCTCATTAAGCAGTATCTTGCGTGACTCATCTTCAAATATCAGCACAGATGTGTTACTTTCTTCTCCATTAAAAGTTATATTAGAGGCTCTGTAGTGTTTATTAAAGATGAATTCAAAGTCTGTAATCATTTGTTCAAACTCTATAGCCTGTTCAGTTTGTGTGTTCATTTCAATTAACTCCTTCTGTTTGTTTACTGTAAGTTAATTGTAGCACATCCCGTCAAGTTTGTCAATACTTAATTATTAATATAAAGTTGTTTGTGATTGTTGGGATTTATATTGTTTATATTAATTTATAAGCATTGAGTTGAATTGATTAGCTATGCAGTTTAATTAAATCTTTCTACTCTACTTACTATAGTGCATGTTGTTGCCCTCTCATGCCCTCTCTTCATTTATGCTCTCATCGAAATCCATTCTCTATTATCAATAGATATCAATGGAAAGCTAATGAAGGATTAAAACCTTTTTAAATTGCTATTGTTGGTGCTAGTGCTAGTGGTATTCCTTCTTTTCTAAGTATTAGAATGTTTTCATTTGTTTAACTATTTATATCTTACCATATGATTAGTCTTTTGTCAATAGATAACTTACATAAAGTGGATAATAAGTCGATTGCTCTTTATAAGTCGTGTATGTTGTTCTCCTAGTCCTTTAATTGTATTGGCATATATAATAGGAAGAAACTAATATTAATTAAACTCGACTCATCTGCAAAACGTTGTGGTGGCGACCTCCATTGCCTCTTTTGTTGGATTAGGATATAATATAATTATATATAAATTAAATTGAAATATAAAATACATAAATATATAAAAGTCTCAGCTCTAAAAAATGATTTCTGTTAGATATGTGATTTTGAAAAATTTATCAAAAACCCTCAGCTCCATTTTTCGTTTTCTGTTAGATATATAGATATGGAAACGTGACCGAGCCTCCACCCAAAAAAAAAATAAAATAAAACGATTTAGAGAGTTGAAGTACTGAAGTGCTGAAGCATTAGAGTGATGATGCACTAGTGTAGTAAAGTAATAGAGAATTAAAGTTGTCAAGGTATTTTACTTTACAGAACTTTAGTCACTTTTCTCCAGATCCATTTTATCGGGACTATTTACCTATCAAGTAAATTTACTTTACACTGTTGTAAAGGTGAAATACTTTACAAGACTTTTAACCTAAAATGTAGTAAAAATCCTTTACACCTCCCACTCAGAAGCTTCAAAAAATAAACCTTGACAAATATAATTAATTGTGATTTTTAAAATAGTTAAAAATAACTATTGCACTTTTAAAAATTGTATGCTTTTTGTCTAAATGGTTTCTGAATATAAAACTACCGCAAATTTATTAAAGTCGCTTAAAACACCCTTAAAACGCTTTTAACGACGTATTGACAAATATATAATAATGTGATAATAAAAGTAGCTTTTTATTTCCTTTTCATACTCGACTAATTTTATTTCTCTATTTAATAGGAAGAAACACGAATTTATATAGTCTATCCCTTGCTACCACTGTATTTATAAAGATTGATAAATAAAAACTATTTAATTAAAAATAAGTATTGACACTATTTTTTCTTTCGTGCTATAATATGGGTATAGGAAAAAGGAAAACAAAAAATAGAAAAGGACTTGTTTCAAAAAATAATAAAAGTTAAAAAATAGTTATTGACAAGATAATTTAAAGGGTGCTATAATAAGATTATAGAAAAGAGCAAAACAAAAAATATAAATAGAATGGACTTGATGAAAAATGTTAAAAAATAAAGTTGCGATTATTATTCCTACTCAATCGAAAGAGGGTAAAACGTTCGATAATATTATCAACGTAAAACAAGCAATGATTAAGTTGTCTTCATTGTTTGGTGGTTGTTCATCTATCGCCCAAAACGGTGCATGGATTGACGACAATGGAAATTTACATACTGAAGAAAATACGCTTGTATATGCGTTCGCTGAAGTGTTAAACAGTGACAACCTTTATACTTTGGTAGAATATGCAAAATATATTTGTTTAGAATTGAACCAGTGGTGTATTAGTTTAGAAATAAATAACTGTATGATGTTTATCGATGCTACAACAAATATAAATGAAATTATCGGAGGCTTATCACTATGAAAAATGTTGATGTAATTGAAATGTTTTCTAATCGTTTATCAGGCAAAACAAAAAATCTAAAAAGTGACGGTAACTTTTTAGTAAATTATAGTACTGTTTTAGCTCAATATGATGATGGTTGCATAATCGTCAATATGACAAAATATAGTCAATCCACTAGCACTATACAAAACAAGTTGTTAGCTATGTTAACATATGATTTTGGTTCGACTTACATTGAAGTTGTGAAAGATGTTCCCATGAATACAAGTAACCTTCAAGATTTTGAACGAGTACTAACAAAGGTTATAAGTGCATGATTAAAACGCTATGGAATAAATACTCGTATATGATGTTGTTTACCGTCTTGTTGTTTACTGGAATAGTTATGATAGGTATAACCGTTTAGAACGCTTACAAGTGTCAAAGAATTAGAATAAACGCTATTAATTAGATAAACTAAAATATAAAATAGAATGGATTGATTAATAATGAAAAAAGTATATAAAGTAGAAAATGGTAAAAAGACGGAAATTATGCAATTTGGAACGTGGGGAAATGCTAAAAAATTCGTCAAAAAAGTTTTTGGTGAATGCGAAATAACACAGGATAACACAGGCATGAGAGACGTGTTTAATTATGATAGCTTTAAAATTGTAGTAGAATAAAGTTACAATTATGATAGCAAGGCATATTCTAGTATGAAACAATATGCCTTGCAATTGATATAAAAATATAAATAGAATGGATATGATTAATTATGACAATGCCTAAAGCATATGAACCACAACAGGGACAACAGTATCAAATATTACTATGGGACTCTTGCAATAGAGAGTATGAACATTGTGACTATGCTGAAGACAAGGAAGAAAAGAATTTTTTATTAAGTGAATATAGTTTAGCGTATGGAAATGGATATAAATTTAAAACTATCCTACTACCTAAAAAATATCATAAAAAAGTATCTTAATAAATTTTAGTATGATGGATACATTAGAATTAAAGTTGTTGTCTAATGTATCATTGATACCAAAATTTAAATAGAAAAGGAATTGATAATATTATGAAAAAGTTACCAGATGGAATTTTAAAGATTATGAACAGTCAAGGAGACTTATACACAGTCGTAATTGACAAGGATAGAACCAGTAACAATATGCTTGTATACGTTGATATGATACCTTTAAACGATGATTTAGAGTATGAGTCAACAAGCGTTGATATATTAAACGAAACGCTAATAGAAGTATTAGAGAATGAACATTACACAATTTTAGATTGATATAGCAATACAAATATAAATAGAATGGGATTGATAATGATATGAAACCTTATAACATGAATGAAGAAGAACAAAAAGCCTATGATTTTTTAGAGTATGTTAGAGAGAGAATAAACAAGGATTATAAGACTTTACAAGAAATAGAAGAAGAACAGGAATCATATAATTTTGGTGGAATAGTAAAGTGTGATGTTAATTTAGAAAGTTTATTAGATGACTTATATTATAATGGGTTTGATACGGAACAAATAAAACAGATGTATGATAATAGCTATGGTAGTATTATTCAATTGTATTGGTTAACAGATGATGAAATGTATTGCATGTTAGTAGGTGCTAGATAATGTTTAATACAACTTTAATAGGTGTAATGTTAATGCTAATGAATGGACTAGGAATGGACAGTGTAAGCGTTGAACAACTTGAAAGAAACTTATTAGAAGAACAGGAAGAACAGGAAATACAGGAAGCTAGAAACAATGGATATGAGATATTACAACCCATTGAAATATACTTTATGTATGGGAATGATAACGGGACATATTGGCTAGAACCTAGCGCAGAACATGAGAACGTTATATTTGTTGATTATCAATCATTAAAGGAATGGAATATAGACTATAATGAATTGGAACATGGGAATAGAATGATAGGCTTGTTTGATGAAACATACCAATGGGAATTATTAGAGATTATAACAGAAGAAGAACTAATAAAAGAAAGTGAGGAATCTAATAAGTTATGAGAGGTATAACTTTAGAGTTCATAAATGCTTATACTGAATATGTATGCGCTTATAATATCAGTCAAGGAGACGACAATATAAGTCAAGAATCTGACAGGACTTTTAATATAATGCATAGACTATTGGAGATAGAATTCAATCCACATGACGACAATACAAGCGATGAAGACTATATATTATATGAAACAATAATCAATACATTATGTAAGATAGAGAGGTTCTATAAGGACGGGGAAAAAGTTTTACACATGAACATGGAAGAAAATTTAAAAGCCTTGTATGATGTCTTTAAATGATTATTAGAGGCATAGGCAGTTTTAATAGATGGAAAATGAAATCTGGAATATAGAAAACGGAATCTGAAAAATAGAATCTAAAAAGTGTAAAGTATTTTCACTTTACACTTTTTTTATTTGTCTAATATTAATAGAGTTGATAGAGTTGATAGGATTGATAGAGTTGAGCAAAACTATATAAACTATATAAAACTTGACAAGAATAATTATATATGATAGTTACTAACACTTGTGGATAACCTGTGGATAACTTATAGGTTGTGGATAACTATTTATATATTTCAATTACAATTACAATTACAATTACATGAAACGTATAAGTTGAAAATTTTTTGCCTGTTATATATCGAATAATGTTTAATCAAATTAAACTTTTATGGAATCTCATTTTCCTATTTTTCATCTCATTTATAAAATATAATATTCAGTTTATTTAATTTTGGGCAAAATATAACTTTTCCTACCTTCCTATAATTCTACCTTCTTATAATGCCTCTTATAGCACAGATTAATTGTATAATTTTAGGAGATAGACGGGGGTATTTTCCAATTTTTACCTCTTCTTTTATAATACATATTATTGAGCTCCCCTATCTACACAGCATCATATTTTTCAATTTAATCCTATTTCCATCCTAGTTTCATCCTCTCTCACCTCTGCTCATTTAATATTACCATTCGTTATCATAAATATCATATTTTTATCATTTCTATTGTCAACCCTCATATAAGCCATTTTCTCCTATCGAATTCGCCATCGTCAGCCTACCATTTTATCCTGTTATTATTATCATTAGACCCCCGTCATTTTCCAATATAATATATAAAATCTCTCATTTGCAGTTTTATACTCCTATATATCCCATGTTCTATCGATACCTGTTTGCCTAATTTTATATTTACTCTTCCAGAAATAATAAAAAACTGTATGTACACTCCATCTTATCCTAATGTATGTATCATCATTTACCCCATTTTCATTTTCGGTCTCGGTGACTAAAATTAATGGTATCGATTCATATTTCTTTTCATTCAATTTTACATATGCTATAATTCTTCTAACTCACAGTCTCAGGATAAGAGTAACCTCCTTTACGTAATTAGACATCATTTTTAGAGCTGTGAGTACCTCTGTTTTACCTCTCTGGTATAAGTCTTCATCTTTTCTTTAACACCTATTAAACGCATTGAAAACACCTTTAAAATTGATGTCCACTTTTACATACTATTTCTGCTCATGACTTTCTCTAATTTAACCCTTCATTTTCATACGGATGTAAAAAATATTATCCAATCCATTCAGAATCAATTTAAACATATCTAGAAGCTCTTCTAAGACCTCTTAACACTTCCCATGACAAATACTTCCACTCACTCTTATCTCTTCTCTAAGGTATCTTAAAATGACAATTAGACATATATATGTATTTATATAGCTTTTATTTTCAGTAATAAAAAAAGGAACATCCACATAATTGCAGACATCCCTTAGTTTAGTTTATTTAGTTTTATTGTATCTTCTATTTTTCATGTGGTGTTCTTCCTTATAGCATCTCTGGCATTATAAACTCAATGTCATTATATTTATCCAATCCTATTCCTTCGTTTCCTACTTTTAGCCATTCACTAAATTCACCAATATGCTCGTGTAGCTCCATCTTTAACCCTTGTTGCTGCATTATGCTATAGTACATCTTGGCATTCATCCTAATAGAATTTCTCATATATCCCATTGCCAATAGGATTACTCTTATCCTCTCTGAACCAATGTTGTCCCATTCATCTTCTGTCATCTCATCCAATAATGTTTCAATTCCATTTGCATATTTAATTATCTGTGTGACACTTGAATGTTGCGTTGGGACTTTATTCAATTGATTCCTAGATACTTTCTCACCGTAGAACAGCAATCCAAATAGCCAATCATACCTTATTCTATCCTCTGTTTTTATGTCCATGTTTTCCTTTCACCTCTTTTTAATTATTTCGTCTACTTAATATAATTATATGCAATTAACTAGTTAAAAGCAACCTAATAAAAAATGTTAGGCGACAGCCTGTGCAAATGCGTACTGCGTATGCAGTTAAGCTTTTGTGCAGAACACCCATAAAATAGCTCTAAAAGGTCGAAGGTTACTTTTCACCTACCTATTCACTTTATTATTTATATTATTATATATATTATATTAATTAAATATATTTAAAGTGACTATATAGGTGAGTGATAACCTTTGAGATTATGACCACATTTATATCCCCTATTCACTGTCATATTAGCTTATATTGTTTTCGTGTAATAAATGAATTGTCCTGCTTACTAATGCTAACAACGCTTTCTGATTCTATTAATTCCACTTCTTCAAGATGACTTAGTAGCATTCTTAGTTTGTCTGTACCGTATCCTAATGCATTTGTCATCTCTCTGTATAGTATTGTTATCTCATCTTGTTTTAATAGTTTGCCTCTCATCTTTATCCATGAATATAAATAAAAGCTATCAACACCAACATTGTCATTTGACATGCACAATAGGAACTCTTCTAATGTTATGTGGACTACATCATCCTTTGAAAAATATAGACCATCCTTATTACCTCTGCCATATCCATGTAAAGGCTTTTTCATATTATATCCTCTAGGCTTAATGGATTTAATCGACTTAGCTGTGTCTATGTCTAGGTCAGATAGATAAACAAATTTGAATTCAGTGCTTATTACTGCATCAATTGGAAAGTCATTTGTGTATTCTGTATAACCCTTACTATCCAATATTCCATTTTTCTTGGTTAAGTAGTCTACCTTTTTATCTAGGGGGTTCCTTCCCAATGTCTCTTTCATTGTTTTAATGGTTACAGTTTCACTAAAATATTTAAAGTGCCTCCACAGGTAACTGTTTAACCACAAGTAACTATATACGTATCCTCTGTGATTATCATGCTTAATCACATTCTCTTTTACCATTTCTTCTATTTCACTAAAAAGATGAATGTCAACATTAACACCTGACATAATATTATCTTTTTCAAATAGCTTTGTTGCCTTCATGCTTATCCTCCTACTAGCTAAACCACCATTAATCCCTATGTTTTTAACCTTTATTTTCAATAGAAATCTCAAAGGTTACTTCTGACCCCTATATTCACTTTATTATTTATATATATATATATATATTATTATATTAATCTATATTAATTATATATATAAAGTGATAGCCTATGTGAAAAGTAACCTTTGAGAATTTAAGCTTCTAGCTGTCTCGCTTCATTCTCCAATTTCTGCTGATATCCTCTGATTAAACCAGCTAAGAATGTTTGTCTGTTACCACTATTATCTGTATCTATTGCTTGATGCAGAGCATTGTTCTCAGCTAGTAGGATGCACTTATCACTTGCACGAGTAATACCTGTGTATATTAATTGACGTGTCAACAGCTTGAATGCAACAAAGTCAATAGCTACGATAACCGTTTTAATCGTTGACCCTTGACTCTTGTGAATCGTCATGCAATATGCCAAGTCGATTATGTCTAAACCATTTTGAGAAATGGCGACCAACCCTTTTATATTTTCAAATTCAATTAGAAGCTCTTTCTCTTCCGTTACGACTTGCTTAACTATTCCCAGCGTTCCATTGAATAGGTCTTCAGTGTAAATGCTACCTCTGAATCTCTCCAACTCTTTTTCAACACTAAGTAGCTCCTCTATATCTTCTCTAGCCATTTCTTGCTCATATAGTTCACAGGTGTTTTTTTGTTCTCTTAAGTCCTTAAACTTCTTCATGAGACCCCAATAAACATTTTTCTCCTTGTATGCTTCTAGGTCTCTAAATACTGTAATTTCATAAACGTTTCCTTTAGCCATTACTTTGTCTGTTTCTTTAAACTCTAATGCTCCATACTTTAATCCCTGCTTAATAGATTTATTGAAAACAGATTGAGCATACTTGTTAATAGCAGTTGTAGATATGTCTCCTTTATCCTTGTTTGCTACAAGTATTTGAAAATTCATGATGTCTTCTGCTGAGTTCATTTTATTTTTATAACTATCAATAATATGACGGATATCATTTGCAAGGTCTGTTCTATCCTTATAAGTAATAACCAACTGGTCTTTTTTAATGCCATGTGCGCTTTTACCTGAACCATTGAAAGTAGTAACTTGTTCACCCTCACGAATGCGGTTAGCAATATCAAGTATTCCGCTATCTTTAGCTTGTCTATGAACATGTACTAGCTCTCTCTTAGCGAAGAAATTAGTAGCCAGAAGGTCTCTTAACATATCTCCTTGTCCTATTCCACTTAATTGACCACTATCTCCAACAATAATAAGCTTAGAGCCATTAGCAATTGCCTGAATTAAACTATAAGCAAGTCCCACGTTAACCATTGATGCTTCATCTAGAACAATTATTTTCTCAGGTAGTGGGAAGAACTCTGTATGTGCAAAGCCTCTAGTCACTTTACTTGTTCCCAATAGGCGATGCATTGTCATGCCATTTAGACCTTTGTTGGTTAATATGTTTGAAGCTTTGCCTGATAGTGCACAAGCAGCATGTGATTGGTGTGATAGGATACCCAATATTGCTTGTATAATAGTTGTTTTACCAACCCCACCCTTACCATTCAAAATATATACTCCATTCTCTATTGCCTCTTTAATAGCTATTTTCTGTTCATCTGAATAAGTAATATTATTCAAACTCTCTTGGTTCTTTATTTCATTGTCAATATCTAACTCATAAGGAGCTTCATAGCTATCACGTATGCGCATTAAGTGGATTAGTATTCCAGCCTCTTGCTTAAAATACTTACGCAGTGACACCTTATCTTTAATAACATAGAACTCTTCATCTTGATACACCTTGGTTATTATCTCACGCAATACTGGACTATATAAGTCTAGGAGTCCATTTACATTTTGGAAAGCCTCTTCTTCAAATATCCAAGTGTGACCTTGTTGACCAGCATTCTCCAATACATATTTCAAAGCATAGAAAGTACGCTTGTATCCCTTTGGGTCTTCTCCACGTTCTAAAGCAAAACCATCTACCTTCTTGAATCCAAATCCCGACACATCGCACAGGGAGTAGATATTCGTTCGCACAGCGTGTAGAGCCTTCTCTGCTGTTCCATAATGAGCCACTATCTTTTTGATTGCTTTAGCTGTGATATTAATAGATTCTAATTCAACAATCAGTTCTTCTATTTCTTTATTTTTAATTATATTGTTTTTAATTTGTGCCAATGAATAAGATTTAATTCCCTTTGTCATGTTTACATCCACTTCATCGTTTGTAATTAAATCAATAATCATATCATTTGGATATGCATTTACCAGTGAATCAAACTGATATGGTGTTACAATTGCCTTTAGAAACTTGTGCTGAGCTTCTAATGTATCTAGCTTCTCCTGTTCCACCTTAATTAGATTGTAGTAGTTGCCAAATTTAGCATCTGGGAACGAACCCTCAAACTCAATAGTGTACTCTTCTCCCTCACTCAGTCTACGACAGTTACCTTTTAGACTGAAATTACCATACTTGTTCTTTTCAATGTCTGGTGTATATTCAACTGGGGTGCAACCAAATATACCGTACATACTATCATTGTCATAGAACATTACCTTTGTTACCTTTACTTTCATGCTATACTCTTTTGCCATTTTACTTCTCTCCAATTCTCAAAGGTTACTTTTCACTTACCCTTTTAATTATATATTGACAAATACATAAAAGCAACCTTTAATTTAAATTTATTTTTATTCTCCTATTCTTCTTGCTAGAATCCTGTTTTAAAATAAATTAAAAATATTTCCAAAACAGGGTTCATTTTACAGTCTCTTTCCTTATAATTAAATAGTAAGGAAAAGCAGCAAAAAGAATACAGATGAGAAGTAGAGGGGTTTTATGGGAAGCGTAAAAGTAGATTTGCATAGTAAAGAAATGTTTTACAAAGACCTAACTCTTTCAGACATTGATGTTGTTCAACTATTAGTAGAATATAGATATAAGTACGATAAGTACTCTGGATTCAATACAAACAACTTCTATTTAGAAGCTGGCGAAATCGCTGATTTAAATCAGGAAGTTGTTGCCACGTATGCTTCCCTAGATATATTAATCGCTGAATGCAACTTTAATAAAGAACAAATGAAAATACTAGAAATGATTGAGCAAGGTTACACAATGAAAGAAATAGCAGACAGTTTAGGTCTAATAGATGAAACAAGTATTAGACAGCGTTTAAACAAGATTATCAGAGACATTGCAAATGCCAATGAACGAAATTGGAGAAAAACTACTTATGTTCATATGTTAGATTTAAAAACTAAAAATTGTATTAGATGCAAAAAGGATTTACCAGCAACAAATGAATTTTATTCCGATGATTTGCGGAATAAAAGTGGATTACACAGCATCTGTAAAACATGTAGATAACCATTACGTCAGAAACACCCCAGAAAAGTGCCTTGTAACCGCCTTAAACTATATAGGGTACTTTTCTCATAAATGAGGAGAATAATAATGAAATTACATTTACCACATAAATCATATGATATGGATATGAGTATCCCTATAGAAGAAAGAAAAGTTGTTGTTGATATGATACTAATAGATAGCATTGAGTTTCATGAAGAAGTAATGACAGTTGAAGAGTACTTTAGATACACTTGGAACAAAGATTACACAAAAACTCTCATGGATATGATAGCTTACTATCTCACTAAAGAAGAAAAAGAATTAGATATCCTTTCCCATAAGAAACAAAAAGAGATGGATAAAGGTTCTAAAAGACATTCAACCTTCTCATCTCTAAGCATTGATAACCAAACAGCTATTGGGATTGCAGATGTAGATGACAATGATTACAATTAATAACTATTTAAACTAATATTAAATTTAATTTTGTTGGTTTTCTTTAAAAACCTTCGAAATTCATTAAAAAACATATAAAAACTATAGTTTTTGGCATATTTTTCACAAAAATTGCACGAATATAAGGAAAAGGAGACATAATAAAATGTCAAAAATTACAACAAAAGATTTAATTAAAGAGGTAGCAACAGATTTAGGAACAACTCAAGTAAACGCTAAGGAAATTTTCGATACAGTAATCGGAACTATCGTTCGTGTAGTTACAGAACAGCAAGTAGGAGTACCACTTGGAGCATTAGGAAACTTAAAAGTTGATGTAAAAGCAGAACGCACTTATGCAGGAATTCAAGGTGAAGACCCAGCGGTTCTACCAACACCAACTACAGTACCAGCTCACTATGCAGCTAAAGTAGCAATTTCTAAAACAGTTAAAGATGCACTTAAAGCAGCACCACTAGCAGAATAATAAAGTTAACAATGTAAGTCACATAAGCAAAATATAGTTAGTGAGGTTCCTCTCCCTTGCCTCACTAATATTTCCAAAAAGGGAAAAACAGGTTTACGTTTAACTACTTAATCACATATAATTAAATAGTGTAATAGCTAATCATCATTGCAAGATGCCTAACTATTACACGTACATATCCAGTAAGGAATGTGGTTGTCATTTAGGCAATCAGCGAATAAAAGGAGATTGATATCACATGGAAATGACTATTACAAGAGGCTTAGCAGAATTAAAGCTATTAGACTCACGCATTAATCGTTCAATCAATGAGGCTGTTCTAGGAAGTAACTCAGTTGGTAAGAAATTGCCTACTGGATATAGCTCAGTAGAAGATGTTGAAAAACGTGCCAAATCAGATTATCAATCAGTAAAAGATTTGTTAAAACGCAGAAACGCAATTAAATCTGCAATTGTACTTTCCAATGCAACAACTGTTGTTGAGGTAGCAGGAGTTAAAATGACGGTAGCTGAAGCAATTGAGAGAAAGACTTCTATTTCTTATGAAGAGCAATTACTAAGTAAAATGCGCTCAACTTATACTCAGGTGGTAAATCATGTTGACCGTATTAACAATGAGATGAAAGCTCGTTTAGACTCTCACTTGGAAACGCTGTTCGGTAAAGAAGGTAAAGTTAATGCTCAGTCACATGAAGACATTGTGAAGGCTTTTAAAGCAGACAACGAGGCTACTTTCATTGACCCAATTAACTTGGAGAAACAGATTAATGAGTTGGTTAAGAGTATCGAGGACTTCAACATGGAAGTGGATTTCACGCTTTCAGAGAGCAACACGATTACAAGAATTACAATTGAAGATTAATAATTAGTTAAATAACATTGTTAGTTAATCGAAATCTAATGGACTAAACACCCTATCGGAGAGCAGGGTAAAGCTCTCCAAATTAACTTTACATCTAACAGATGAAAATTTGAATCCAAATAAGGATAAGCGAATGTACTTTATATTACACTCAGAGAGCGTATATGGGATAAAAGCTCAAATTTCAAAGTTTAAGATTCAAAGGTTAAGGTTCAAAGTTCTTATGAACTCAACGTTTAGTTTTTAAGAATAAAACTTCGATTAAATCCAAGATTAAAGGCTTATGAGTGGTTGTTTATTGACTCTATTGGATGCCTCTTGGCTGGTTAGCTAACAACACTTTATATTCTATTAAAAACTATTTATTGACACATAACAGGAGATGGAATTATGAGTAATGCTGGAATGTCTATTGATATGTACAATTTTATAAGTAGTAACCTTGAAAATATCAATTATGACATTATTGAAGGTATTATCACTACTCCAAAAGGAACAAATGGTACTATTTGTAGTTCAACTGGATACTTACGAGTGAAAGTTAAAAAGAAACTCTTACAAGTGCATCAAGTTTTAGGTGTGATTTATTTTGGAAGCAAGTGTATTGGAATGCAAATAAATCATATTGATGGAAATAAACTAAATAACAAGATAAGTAATTTAGAGGCTATTACACAGGCAGAAAACTTAAAACATCAAAAAGAGAATGGCTTACTTGGTAAAAAATCGAACCAAAGAAGCGTAGATAAATTGGATTTAGATGGCAACTATATGTCTTCCTATCCATCTATGGCTGAAGCATCAAAAAAGAATAATATAAAATCTCCTAGCACTATCTTATATGCTGTAAGAGGTATTGACTGGAGAGGCGACACCCGAAAGACAGCAGGTGGATTTAAATGGAGATATTCTTCATAAATTTATTACAGGAATTAGCTCAGTTTGGTAGAGCACTAGCTTTGGATGCTAGGGGTCGTTGATTCGAGTTCAACATTCCTGACCATATGCCCCATTGGTCAAGTGGTAAGACATCGCACTTTCTATGCGAAATCAGGAGTTCGAAACTCCTATGGGGTATCAATTATGCGAGTTAGAGAATTAAAAGCGTGTGTACATGCTGACGGATTCCAAACCCGTTTTCAAGAGGTTAAACTCCTTCAACTCGTGCCAACAACAGGAATTAGCTCAGATGGCAGAGCACCAGCATAACAAATCAGAAGCTGGGGGTCGTTAACTCGAAATTAACATTCCTGACCAAAATGACTTAGTAGCTCAGTTGGTAGAGCACCTGATTGAAGCTCAGGGTGTCGGAAGTTCAAGTCTTTCCTGAGTCACCATAATACTATGGAGTTATCTCCACCTTCCTTCTCAAAGGTCATAAGCATAGCACCTCCCCTTGTTAGTGCTTAGAGAGTTCTTTTTAGGACTCTCATATACATAAAAGTAAGGTTTTATTAAAATTAGTTAATGGCAACATTAACGTTGAATAAAAGGAGAAGATAAAAGAATGGCAAAACAAACATTGAATTACGCATTTAAAGACTGTCAAATCTCATGGGAAGAAAACTTAATAAGAGAATATAAAAAAGGCGAATTGGTTGGAACATACGTTTTATCTGATACCTTTAAGCAATTTGAAGGTGAAGATAAACTAGTTAACTTTACCATTAATGAAGCATCTGAATTAGAACCACTCCCGTTAGAAGTTCCTGTAGATGAAGAGTTTGAGGATTGATTATATGAATACAAAACGTCTTTCAGATGAGTCGCTAACGGATTATAAGATTAGAATTTGTTCCAATAAGGCTCTACTGAATCTCACTTGGATTCAAGTTGCAGAGCTTATTAATGAAGAAACAGGTCAAAACTTTGGTGAATCTGCATACCGCAAATGGTTCCAAAACTTTGCAGACGGATTAGAATATGCTAGTGAAAACCAAGCAGAAACAGATGAAATATTACTAGAGCTAAAAGAAGAACGCAAGAAATTAGAAATAGCTAAAATACAAATGCAAGACCAGAAGCGTGAATATAAATCATATCTTCGCCATGAAGGTAGATTAGACCATTTACTACAAGAAATGCTTGCTTCTATAAAGGAAGACATGAATACTAAGAAACCTCTTGAATGGATTAAACCAATTCTAAGAGAAGATTCCAAAGGTGTTTTAACACTATTACTAAGTGATTTGCACATGGGTATGGTAACTGATAACCACTGGAACAAATATAATAATGATGTATTCTATGAGAGATTAAGCCAACTAACACTAGAAGTATTAGAATATCAAAAAGTAACAAATACAAAAGAGATTCATGTATTTGAGCTTGGAGATGCAATCAGTGGTGTTATTCATCGCATGACCAAGCTAACTGAAACTGAAGATGCAGTTAAGTCAACTCAAAAAGTTGCCGAAGCGTTATCTGAATTGGTATCAGTATTAGCCAACACATTTGAAAAAGTTCACTACTACAATGTAAAAGGAAATCACGATAGAGTAGCTGCAAGAAAAGAAGAAGAAGTGAAAACTGAAAGCTTCCACAGTTTTATTGTTTGGTACATGGCAATGAGACTAGAGAAACATGAAAATGTTATTTTCTATAATAATGATATTGACAGTGAGATGATAGTAGCTAATATTCTTGGTCGTGATTACTTTGCTGTACATGGTCATTTAGATGGCTTAGGTAAGGTTGTACAAGACTTAACAATGATGACTAAACGCTTCCCTACTGCTGTTTTTATTGGACATTACCACAAGAACTATGAAAACGAAATTCACAATGTTGATTTAATCATGAACGGCTCATTTGGTGGCACTGATGATTACGCTAAGGACGCTCGGCTAACATCTAAAGCACATCAAAAACTTTTATGGCTAGATGAAAACGGTAGAAAAGCAACGTTCTATATAAAATTTACTTAAAAACTAGTTAATGACATTAAGAGGTGTTTAAAATTAAAAAAATAAAAAGTCTTTATGCATCTTACTTAGACATTAAACTCAGGATTTACGTAATATGGCTAATTAAAAGTGAAATTTATAAAGATAAAATCGAAAAATTAATTTACAAACAAGACAAGAAAATTAAAGACAGAGATTAAATTAGTCTTTTATAGAGAGCTTTCTGCGGAGAGCTTTCGATTAAAAGAGCTAAATATTGAGCTGCAAGTGGACTAATAATCCGCTTGCGGCTCTTTTCGTATTCATAGAAATGAAAGGAGAAATGAAAATGATAACGAAAAAACAAACAGTAAAAAAGAAATGCTTAAGATGTCCTAAGCCACCACAAGTTACAGATAACTTTTATAACAGTGCTGACGTAGACTTCTTTAGTGATAAAAAAATTCCTATATGTAAAACATGCTGTGCAGAGATTATCGATGAAAAAGGTTTTGAAGGATTCCAAACACTGATGAGACTAATTAATAAACCTATACTACAAGACTTGTTTAAGGGTGACTATTATGCATACATAAAGAACGTTAATAGCCTTCCACAATATAGAACACTTACTTACAACGACTCTACAATGTTTAATGAACCAAAGGCTTTAGAGGTCTTCAAACGCTCTAAGCCAACAGAGTTATCAGAAATTGAAATGGCAGAGGCTGAAGATTTCTGGGGTAGAGGATTAGAAGAAACTGAATATATCTATTTGAATTCAGAATATGTAGATTTTCTTGATAGATATGAAGTGGATTCAAAAACTCTTGAAAACCTAATTCGTGAAATTTGTTTGGTTCAACTAGACATAAGAAACAACAGAGCACAGAAAAAAGATGTTAAAAATGAGCTTAAGGCTTACAACGACTTGCTAACTGCTGCTAACCTAAAGCCTGTTCAAGAGACTGGCGCTGATTCAATTGACCAAGAGACATACGGCACTTTCATCAGAAGAATTGAAAATGAAAGACCTATATCAGAGCCTGACCCTACTTGGGCAGATGTAGATGGAATAGGAAAATATCTCAGAACCTTCTTCTTGGGTCACATGGCTAGAATGCTTGGAAAAGAAAATAAATTCCAAGATGAATATGACGAGGTAATCAGTCAGTATACAGTCAACAAAGACGTAAATGAAACTGATGATGTTCCTGAAGAGGATGTGAATTAAAATAGCCTCTTTTGCTAATTTTCAAGTTAATAGAAATAAGAAATCAAAAGGTACAAATGTTTTTGAAAAAGGCAAAAAGATTAGAAAGGGTCAAACAAAATCTGAGAGACTTTTAGATGGAGTTGACATCTGGACATCTTTTTATCGTGCAAATCCACATAGATTTGTAAAAGATTATTTAGGAATTGACTTAAAGCTTTTTCAGCAAATCCTTTTATATGCTATGATGCATAATTACTTCTTCGTATATATTGCGAGTCGTGGTCAAGGAAAGACTTGGCTTACTGCTATTTTCTGTATAACTCGCTCGATACTCTATCCAGAAACAAAGATTATTGTTGCTGCTGGATTAAAGTCTCAGTCCAGAGAAGTAATAGAAAAGATTGAAGAATTAAGAAAGAACAGTCCCAACCTGCAAAGAGAAATTGAAGATTTAAAAACTAGCGTCAACGATGCAAAGGTTGATTTTCACAATGGCAGTTGGATAAAAACTGTTGCTTCAAATGATGGTGCTCGTGGAAAACGTAGTAATCTATTGATTGTTGATGAGTTCCGTATGGTTGATTTAAATGTAATTAACTCGGTTCTTCGTAAATTCCAAACAGCTCCAAGACAGCCTAAGTTTTTAAACAAACCAGAATATAAAGATAGAGAAGATTTAAAAGAACGTAACAAAGAGATTTATTTAAGTTCCGCATGGTACAAGTCCCATCACTCTTGGGAAAAGGTTACTACCTATACAGAATCAATGACAGACGGAAAATCTTATTTTGTTTGCTCTCTTCCCTATCAGATAGCTATAAAAGAAGGCTTACTAATGGAAGACCAAGTAAAAGATGAGATGTCCGAAAAATCTTTCGACCCCGTTTCATGGATGATAGAAATGGAATCTTTATTCTACGGAATATCTGATAAAGCCTTCTTCTCCTTCGATGATTTACAGAAGAATAGAAAGGTTGGTAAAGTATTTTATCCACAAGAGGTTGCCGAATTAGTCAATGACAAAAACATAGGCTATCCGAAAAAAGTAGCTGGAGAATTAAGAATTGTTTCAGCCGATATTGCAACAATGGCTGGCGCACAAAATGATGCTTCCGCATATACATTAGCTAGGTTAATCCCTTCTGATAGTGGATACGAAACACAAATTGTGTATATTGAATCTATTGAAGGTGGACATACAGCCCACCAAGCAATGCGCATTCGACAGCTATATGCTGACTTTAATGCAGATTACATTGTACTAGATACGTTTAACGCAGGTATTGGTATATTTGATGCACTAACACTAACTCAAATTGACACCACTAGAGGAATTGAATATGAGCCTCTTTCTTGTATGAACAATGAAGAGCTGGCAAAAAGATGTGTTTATCCAAATGCTCCCAAAGTAGTTTATTCAGTTAGAGCATCAGCCCAATTAAACTCTGAGATTGCTTCGGTGTTTAGAGACTCACTAAGACAAGGAAAAATTAAATTGCCTATTCCAGAAAACGAAGCAGAAGATTTCTTAAAGACTATAAAAGGATACGATAAATTACCTGAAGAGTTAAAAGTTAAATTCCGCTTACCGTATATTCAAACATCACTAATGATTAATGAAGTTTTAAACTTGGAATCAGAAATCACAGATACTGGCTTGATTAAGCTTAAAGAAATTGGTAAGGCACGTAAGGATAGATACTCAAGTATCAGTTACCTTTCTCTACTAGCTAACGAACTAGGAATTAAGAATCGTAAGCGCAGACAAGACATAGACCCTTCTAAGCTGATGATGATTAAGAAAGCAAGAAATAACTATGATTATTAACTATCTATTGACATTAAAAAAAGAAAGGAGGAATTCCTATATATGACCAACACAAAAAAATACTACCTTCGCAATCCCATTTCTGAAAAGGAAGATTACGAACGAAAATTGTCAGCATATAAGTCTGCTGTTAATAGAATGAAATACGATGTAAAGAAAAAAACATCAACATCTATCTATAAATATGACATCTCTATGCTCTCTAAGTGGATGCAAAATCCTGTTCTTTTCGAGAAACAATTGCGCAACATTTCTAATTACTTCTACAATGTGTCTGCTTTATATCGACTAATAATTCGCTACATGGCTTTAATGCCAACTTACGCTTATGTTATTAATCCTGTAGACATACCAGATAAATTAGACGTTGCAAAATATAAAAAACAATTTATGAAAACAGGTCAATTTGTAGATAAATTAAATTTACCTCATGAAATGATAAAAGCAATGTTAGTAGCATTTCGTGAAGATGTTTTCTTTGGATATGAGCATGAGTCGAAGGATTCATTTTTCATTCAACACTTAGATGGAAACAATTGTCGTATTTCTTCTGAGGAAGATGGAGTTTACAACTTCCAATTTAACTTTGCACACTTCGACTCACATAAGGAAGATTTATTAAACTATCCCGAAGAGTTTCGAATAAAATACGCAATTTATAAAACTGGTAAAGACAGTTGGATTGAATTAGATTCTGATAAAACTGTTTGTTTCAAAGTAAATCTAGATTTCCAATATGAGTTACCTCCCTTCTCCTCTATGTTTGAGTCAATTTTTGACCTAGACGAGTACAAGAAGATTAAAAAAGCTAGAGCTAAGAACGACAACTTTATGGCAATGGTTCAAAAAATTCCAATGGACGAAAAAAATCCTGATATCAACAAGTTTCTTATTGACTTGGATTTGGCTATGACATTCCACAACATGGCTTCTGATAGCCTTCCAGATGGTGTACAGATGATAACATCGCCAATGTCTATTGAAGCTATTAAAACTGAAAAAAGTCGCTCTGATAGTGACTATGTTAATGATGCATATCGTGAAGCATTTAATGAAGCTGGGGTCTCTCAGTTTATATTCAACTCAGATAAAAACACTTCAATTGGTTTAGCAAAATCAATCTTATCAGATGAGCAAATATTGTTCTCTATGTTAAGACAGGTTGAAAGATGGATTAATCGCAAGCTGAAGAAAATGAATGGACAATATAAGTTCAAAGTTAAGATGCTAGATGTAACAGTTTTCAATCGTGATGAAGTTCAAAAATCTTATTTAACCGCAGCACAAAATGGGTTGCCAGTTAAATTTGAATTGGGTGCTACCTATGGTATTACACCTGTTGATTTTGTGAATAAAGTTGCTCTTGAAAATGACATATTTAAGCTTCAGGATGCTCTAATTCCATTGGCTACTTCTCATACCCAAACAGGAGATGAAGCCTCTACAGGAAGACCTAAGAAGTCTGATGATGCCATTAGCGATAGTGGTCAAACTAGCAGAGACAAAGATTCAGACAATCGTAAAAAACAAGGATAGTTAATTTAATCCATTAAAGGGGGTGAGATTTATAAATGGAAAAGGATTTACGTTTTAACTCAATTATACAGAACGTAGAAAAGATTAATCCCCTCTTCTCAAAAGCAAAAATTAGAGTTTTATATAAAGGTCATAATCGTAATGGTAGTTATTTTGATAAAGAAGATGTAATGAGAAATATACACACTATATTTAATATACCGATTGTTGGAGAATACCTTGAAGAATCTGATAATTTTGGTGGACATGGAATGGCTGTTGAAGTGAAAAATGACGAAGTAAAATTCGTTCAACACACAAAGCCATATGGGGTTATCCCTGAATCTGCTCAAGTTTATTGGGAAGACATCGCTGAAAGTGATGGAACTGTAAATGAGTATTTAGTTGTTGATGGTGCTTATCTATGGACTGGAAGATACGAAGAGCTTCAGACATTGTTAGATAGTACTTTTAATCAAAGTATGGAAGTAAATGTTGTAAACGGAAATTATGCTGTTATTGATGGTGTAGAAACGTTTAAAATTGAAGATTTTAATTTTTCCGCTTTTTGTATTTTAGGCATTAATAAGAATGGTGAAGGTCATGTAGAACCAGCTTTTGAAAGTGCTAGTATTACGACTTACTCATTAAATAAAGAGGACTTTACAGCTCAATTTAATCAAATGATAGATGAATTGAAATTTAGTCTTGATAAAGGAGGTAAAGATATGACAGAGATAATTAAAGAAGAGAATGTTAATAGCTCGATAGAGCTTAACGAAAATGGGGTCAAAATCACCGCAGAAAATATTGAAATTACAAATGCTGATGAGACTGCTGAGTTTACAGAAGATACCGCTACTACTGTAGTGAATGAGACTGCCGAGGTCAAAGATGCTACTACAGAGGAAGATTTGCAAGAGGAAGTTACAGTTGATAAAACTGAGACGGAAACTGAAAAAGAAGATGCTGTAGAAGATGTTAAAGAAGATTTCGAAGCTAAATACAATGATTTATCAGGTGAGTTTACAAAACTTCAAACACAATTAGACGAATTAAAATCTTATAAGCGTCAACGTGAAGAAGCTGATGTAAAAGAAAAATTTGCTGACAAAATAACAGAAGATGAGTTCTCTCAAGTCTTTGAAGCGATGAAAGATGCTGAAATTCAAGATGTAGAGGATAAATTATTTGCTATGTATGGCAAGAAAAACTTCTCAATTACAACTAAGCAAGAAGCACCAAACAATAAATTAAAATTCTCACAAGAAGAAAGTAAGGAATATAATCCTTATGGCAATATCTTTGAATAATAAAAATTATTTAATTAAAAAGAAAAATGGAGGAATAAATAATGGCAAATAAGTCAGTAGTTCGTTTAGATGATGCACGTTTCCCAAATGCAGATACGTTTTCAGTACGTGCAGAAGTGGAGTTAGAAAATGGTTTTGTAGGTAAGTTAGGTGAAATTGAAGAAGGTAACGCAGATGTTCGTGCATTGGAGACACCAGTTGCAGAAGATAGCTTAGTATTAATCGCTAATCCAGCAATTATCTATGATAATGGTCGCCAAGGTTCAGGTTTAGAAGTTAATTACTTCATGGAAGCTGGTAAAGTGGTACGTTCATACAACCCACGTCCAACATTTGTGTTCGGTGTATCTAAAGAAGGAATTAACGGTACGGCAGTAATTGGAGAATATTTAGTAGCTGGCGCAGGTCATAAACTAGCCCCTTCTGCTACATTACCAGCTAAAGGTTTTGCAGCTAAAGTAGTACGTGAAGATGCTGTTGGTGGAATGCTTACAATCAATACAACTCAAACACCTGTTGTTTATGTGGTTGTAGAAGTAGTACAAAACTAATTTTAAAAACTAGTTATACAAAAATAAATTATGATAATAATCGGAGGAATAAATAATGGCAAATACTGAATTAGTAACATTATGTGTAGACGTTCTTAAGAACCCTACGCAAGTACAACAATTTTCAAATGGAAAGAACGTGGATGACCGCATTCGTGCGAAATTCGCAGAAGCAATCGGAGTAGAAAACCCTACTAAGAAAGAACTTCGCAAACATGAAGTTACAATCTATGAAATCTTAGAAGAAGTTTTAACTGAAACTTATCTTACTGGAGTTAACGAAGATGAGTTCTTCATGCAATTTGCTGATGTTCGCAACTTGGCACTTGGCGATACTCAAGAATTTTACACAGAAGACGATGGAGTTTTAGTAGTATCTGAACACTCAGGTAATCACTGGAACATCACTCGCCAGAAATTAGAAGGCGGTAAAACATTCTCAATCCAAACTAAATCATTCGCTGCTGCTGTTTACGGTGACTTTGAATTATTTATGACTGGTCGCTTGAACTTCTCTCGTCTAATCCAAAAAGTTGGACAAGGTATTCAAACTAAAATCTATCAAGAAGTAGCTGCTGCTTTTGCATCTGCAACTGCCCAATTACCTGCTGCATTCAAAAAGAATGGTGCTTATGACGGAGATTCAATGTTAGACCTAGTGTCTAAAGTAGAAGCTGCTACAGGAAGCACTCCGATTGTACTTGGTACTCGCAAAGGTCTTTCTAAAATCACTGAAGGTGCAAACATTGCTCTTTACACTGAAGCTATGAAAGCTGAGTTAAACTCAACTGGACGTATTGCTAACTTTAACGGTATGACACTTGTTCAATTACCAGCAGTATTCAAACCAAACTCATTCGATTTCGCTTATGACGATAATCAAATTCTAGTTTTACCTTCTGCTGAAAACAAATTCATTAAATTGGTATTTGAAGGCGAAGATTACATCAAACAAGTTACTGAAATGACTGCAAACAACGATATGTCTCTTGAATATAAATTCATTACTCACTTCGGTACTGCTGTAGTTCTTAGCAACTTGTTCGGAAGCTACTCATTAATTTAATTTAAAAGCTGAGGCATTCTGATTAACTCAGAGTGTCTCTATTATATTATTTGGGAAAAAAAGGAGATTTTTAAAATGGCAAATACAAATACAAAAACAACTGCAAGTAAAGCAGCAGCTTCAATTAAAAAAACAAATGATACAAAAGCAAAGATTGACGAAGTTAAAGTGGTAGAACCTGTCGTAGAGGCTCCAGCACCAGCTCGTGCAAAGAAAATTGAAATTAATAGAAATGAAATGATTACCACTAGAAGTACTGCTGACGGAGATTTAATTTACATTTCTCATCGCACAAAAGCTAAGTACATTTGGGAAGGTTACGGCTCAGAATTGCAAATGGACATGGGTGAATTGCAAGATATGAAAGGCTCACAAGGCAAATATTTAACTGATTGTCACTTAGTAGTTGATGATGAGCAAGCTGCCGAAGCACTTGGATTAACTAAAATCTATGATGAGATGGTTGGATTAGAAAACTTGGAAGACTTCATTCTAGAAACACCGAATAAAGAGCTTGCTGAAATTCTACCGAAACTACCTAAAGCATTAAAGTCTTCTATTGGAACAGTAGCAAGAAAATTAGTAGAAGAAGATATCCTTGATACTCGAAACAAAATCAAATTGATTGAAGAAAAACTTGGTGTAGACCTTCAATTATTCATTAAGTAAGAAGGGTGTGATTTAGATGGCAACACCTTTTAGCGATGTATATTTTTTGTTCCTTTCTAAAATCACAGATAACGAATTAGCTGGAATGGAAGAAGAAGCTCTTGAACTAAATATGGAAAAATGGTTGCTTTCTGGAATAAGTAGATTTTCTACAATAGGAAATAGAACTAGAGTCCAAAACTTTGATAGAGTTTTACAATTATTTAACGAGTCCCTTCCCTATAATGAGCAAGAAATTCTCGCTCTAATGATGCTAATAGAATATCTTAAAGCCAACACAATAACAGGAGAATCACTTAAAGAAGGACTAAGTTCCAAAGACTATTCTAGTTACAGCCCAGCTAAGAAAATTGAGGCTCTAATTAAACTAAAAGATACTATTGAAAAAGATATTAGTGCAATGATTAGTCGCTTATCTTATAGCCTAGAGAACTTTAAAGAGGTCAACAAAAAATGACAAATAATAAAAATCTAGATATAAGAATATATAAAAAGGCATTAATCGATTACAAAAGCCAAATATGGAAAATAATCCCTCTTTATGAAGTTGGGAACGAACATATTGATGGTTATATTGAAACAATTAGTGGTGAAATTTTTGGAATGGGAACCTACATCGTAGATTTACCTCATGGTAGTTGGTATGTAAGAGTTTTAAATACACTTAAAAAGTTAGAGTTGGAGCCTTATAGTCCAGATAATTTTAAGAAAACAAGAAAAGAAGTATTAAAAATGGTCAATTTAATCGACAAAGAATTAGAACATTTGAAAGGACTGTGAACATGAGTAAATATCAACATTACATTGACAGAGTTAATAGTGGTGGACTAACTCCTACTGAGATAACTTCCAACAGAACAGCGCTGCAAGTTGAAAAAGCTTTCATGAATTCACGCACCCTTTCAAAAGTTCAAATTAATCGCTCTGAAGAATTAACTAATGCAATTGTTTCTAGAGTTAAAACCGAAGGAAATTTCAGTAAAAGACGGTTTTTATTAAAACCTTTCAGTGACGTAGGACTAGGTTTTTACGTGCATCATAAGGGTAAATTTTACCTTTCTACAGAAATTATTGAGGATGATTTTTTCCCTGAATTGGTTTGTGAATTGTGTAATGCAGAATTCCCACTCCTGACAGGCTCTGAAAAGAAAACAATTGGTAGAGATGATTTTAATAGACCTATTACAAAAAATGTACAGACAATTGAAAATGTTCCCTGTGTCCTAACTACAAAAGCATATAGCATGATAGACAACTCCCCTATCTCCCTACCAGAAGGCTCATTAAATATCTTAATACCTTACAATCCTTTGATTGAGGTAAAAGTAAACTATGAAATTGTTGTACGTGGAGATACATATAAGGTTACTACTGTGTCCCATGAAAATGTAATTGGAGAAGTTGGATATATCGATATCCGCTTAGAAAGACAGGTGAGCGAATAATGGCTATACAAATAGGCTCAATGAGAAATTCCATCAACAACATATACCAAAAGCTAATTAATGATGAAGAACTTATTCGTTTACTTTACTACTATCCTCAAAGCTCTACTACACCCGACCCACTAGACAGTTCCCTACCTAACTTAGTTGACAATGAGTCTGAAACATACTGGGAAATAGTTCAAGAAAGAGTCTTATTAACTGAAAAGATAAACAACATAGAAGACAAAAAATTGTGTCGTATCTATATGTTCACTGGAAGTAGAAGACCAGATTACAAGAATCATTTACTAGTAACACAAGAAGTTTATATCTATGTTTTTGTTCATGAAGAATATGACAAAGATTTAAGACTATTGTGGATTTCAGATAAAATTGCTGAGCTATTAGCATTAGAACCAGTCGCTGGTATTGGGAAGTTGGAGTATGCAGGTGGCGACCCAAGAGATGCACCTAAAGAATACGTTTCATATGAGCATCGCTATCGCTTCAGCACGAAAAAGGATTGATTTAAATGGAGTTAGGTCTCAATAAAGACTTGTTCATAACAGGAAAGCCAATTCTAACACCTTATGGCAATGTACGCTTTCTCACTTACTATGAATATATTAGTCAAATTTCAAATCTGTCTACTATATCTATGAATGTTCTTCATATTTACTACATGTATAAAAAACATGCAGATGAATCAAGAGATAAAAAGTTTATTCAACTGGTTGAAGGAATAAAAGAAGAGTCACTTTATAATCTTGTTAAAGAAAATGAGATGTTTAAAAAATCTTATTTAGAGGTGTTTAGACTTCTTTTTGAATCCGAAAGCATACCAGACGCAATCTTTGAAGAAGAAAAAGCATTCGATGAGTGTAGAGAAATAATCATGCAAATGAACATGCTCAAAGAAGAAGAAGTAAGCTCAAATCCTGAGATTCAAATGTTCATCAATAATGGTAATTCAGCAAGAGGAACTGGTGAAAAGCAATCTTTTACAGATTTAATTTCATCGGTAGTCGTAGGTTCGTTTAAATCATATGAAGAGGTCTGCAACATGACTGTACTTCAGGTTTATGCTACTTACTACCGAATTGGTCAAATGAAAAATTATGACACAACTGTTCTATATTCAACTGTTGCTGAAAAAGTGAACATTGAAGATTGGAATAAACACATTGATTTATTTGAGGATAAAAAATCAGGTATTGACAAAAAATCATTTGCTAAAACATATGGAAACCTATTCGGATAGAATAGGCTTTTTTTAATTGATTTAAAAACTAGGAGGAAAATATTAATGAAAACAGTTATCCATGATACAGCAGACATCGTAGTAAAACGTAAATCTGACGGTCACACAGTATTAAATGCACACGCACAATTAGCTTCAATCGCTCAAACAGTAAGTGAAGAGTTCTTAAAAGGTGGAATTGGTAATAAAAACCTTTTCTTAATTCGCACAGACAAAGAGGTTAACCTTGCTATGCGTTCAGCAACATTCGATTTAGAATATCTTGCTATGACACAAGGTGTTGCAGTAGAAGAGTCTGGAACTGCAAAAATCACTAAGTTTGAGCAAGTAACGGTTGCTGGAGTTTTAGGTGATTTAGAAGTAACAATTAAAGGAACACCAGTAAATGGTAAAGCTATCCTTCATGATGCAGACGGTACTCAAGTAGAGCTTGATGTAGCTGCTGGTAAAGCAACGTTACCTATCGGCTCTACTGCAACTGATGGAGACATCTTAACAGTTTCATATGTTGAAGATGTAACAGGACGTGTGGTTGAGATGGACTCTACTAAGTTCGCTGAGAAATATAGCGTAGAGTACCGCACAATTGAATATGATTTGGACACTCAAAAAGTTATCGCTGATATCTACTTCATCTTTGATGAGGTTGTACCTTCTGGTGCATTCGACCTTTCATTAGAGAATGGTTCGGCTTATACACCTGAGATTAACTTTATGGTTCTTAACCCACAAAACTCCGATGTATTTGGACGTATTGTTGAAGTTAAACGTGCATAATTGATTTTAAAATAAGGGGATTCGTCCCCTTACATACATACTTTTAGAGATATAAATCTCTATTAGAAATGAATACAAGGAGGAAATAAAATGGCAAAAAGACAGAAACCACTTAGCTTAAAAGACATAGAAAAACAATTTAAAAGAGTAAACACATACGAGACGTATTCGCTCAATGATGAAGCCAACTCTGTGATTAAGTTTAATCCACAGTTTGATTCAAAGGTTATTGAAGATTTAAAGAATGAACTTTTTGACAAAGTAAAATTTTCACAGGAAAACAACTTAGGATTCCTAGTGAATGACCATGAATTCTTCAACTATATGTACTTTCTAATTATTAAACACTTTACGCATTTTAAAGATATTATTTCAGATGATTTGGAAACACAAATTATCCAAATGGAAAAAATGGTCTCCATAGGTTTGTTTGAATTAATTATTAAAGATGTAATCCCTCAAGAAGAAGTGCAAAAAGTATTTGATATGGTAGCTGATACAATCGAGGCAGTTGAAAAACTTGATGCAATTGAGCAACAACACAAACTAAATCTATCTAAAAAGGTAAAAAGTCCAGAAATGAGAAAAAGAGTTGGGTTAGATGGCACAGTATAAAAACTTTGAACTGCTTAAAGCTGGAATCCTAAAAGAAATGAAAGTTGTTTTGGCATCCAACTTAGGTTCAATGCTTGAAGACTTTCTCAAGTGGGAAATTAGTCGCTCCGTTGAGGAAAATGTTTATGATGTCTATGAGCCAAAGGAATATGTTCGCAGAGGTGGAAAAGGCGGTTTATCCGATAGAAAAAACATTAAGATAACTAGCATTGACTTAGATGGAGAGCGTGTTCACATTAAAGCAGAGAATTTGACCACAGGTGCTTGGAATAGTGGAAAAGAGATTTCTAAGATTATTGAATATGGTTCAATAGCAAGTGACTCAAATGTTTATTGGATGTTTGGTTCAAATGATATTGAAGGTCGTGAGGCTCCTTGGTTAAAGCCTCGTCCTTTCATGGGAAAACTTATGGAGCAAATAAGACAAAATCCAACAGAGCTGCATGATATTATTGCCCAATCATTTAAGAATGCTGGATTTAAAATTAAGAATAAAGGAACAGAATATTAATTAAAAACTATTTAATTAAATATTAATAAAATACGAATTTTATGAAGGAATGAGAATATGGCAAATCAAAAGATTAAAGCTGTAAGTCCCGAAGAATGGGAACTTTGTAACGATTGGAACAAAATGATAATTGATGAGTTTTTACAACAACAGCATTTATCCGACCAAACTTTGAAACAATATGAATCAGGGGCGAGAATTTTTGCTAGATTCATAAAAGAAACCGCAATGAACAAACCTTTTCACGAATTGAAACCTCGTGACGCTTTAAAGTACCAAAACTATCTTCTACAAATAGGTTTATCTCCAAGCGCTGTTAAATTTAAACGCTCAATTGTATCTACTCTTTGTAATTACATTGAACTTTATTATGGAGACGACTTCCCTCTCTTCAGAAATATTTTTAACAAAGCTATAGCCTCCCCTGCTAAACAAGCAGTCTATGAGAAAAAACCACTTACAAAAGAAGAGATGGAAACACTCTTAACAACCCTTAAAAATCAAAATGAATTACAGATGATTGCTTATATTAAGTTGTCTTATTCTACTGGCGCAAGACGTGCCGAAATTGCTCAAATGAAAAAAGAGATGGTCAACTATCCTAAAGTTGAAGGTAAAAATTACTACAAAACAGGAGACATTCGCACAAAAGGTCGAGGAAAAGCTGGGAAAATTAGAAAGCTTTCTTATGATGACAGTGCTAGAGATGCAATAGTTGAGTGGCTAGAACAGCGTGGAGAAGATGAATGTGATTCTTTATTCGTCAAGAAAACTAAGCTGGGTAAAACAACCCCATTACAACCAGAGGCTTTTAACAACTGGTGCGCAACTAAATTCACAGACATTCTTGGTTTACGTGTAACTCCCCATAACTTTAGACGAACTAGAGCGACCCATATGGTTGTAGAAGATGGCAAGGATATTAAGTCGGTTCAATCGATACTTGGACATGAGAGTTCGGAAACAAGTGAGATGTATGTAATTCGTAAAGACGACACTTCATTAGATGAAGCGTTCGATTGATTGTCTTTAAGACACTGAATTGACCCTCTAATAGATTATTAGAGGGCTACTTGAATGCCTTAAAGACAATCATCCACTAAGAATAAAAGGATTTCCATAGAATGAGAGGATGATTATATTGACTAACCCATTTGAAATATTAATTGGACTTGATATTTCCGAAAGCGAACATGTTAATTTTCAAAAGAAATTAACATCTTTGAAGAAAAAGCTACACCCTGTTGCAATTGAATTAAACATTACAAATAAAAATATTCAAGACCTAAAGACTAAGGTTCAAGCAGGTTTAAATTTAACACCTGTTGCAATAAAAGTAACAGCAGACACTAAAGATTTAGATGCTTTATCTTCTAAAGCTAAAAAAGCTGGAGAAGGTGTAAACAAAGCTTTAGGTGAAAGTGCCACAGGAGCAAAAAAAGCAAGTAAAGAAATACGTGCAATTGGAAATGATTTAGGTGTTTTTGAAGGTAATGCTGCATCAATAAAAGCTCAAATTAAAAAACAAATGAATGACGCTAAGAAACAATTTGCTTTTGGTATCAATGAAATAGAAGCCGATTTGAAAAAGAGAAAATTAGGCTATACCATTGAGCAAAAAGTTAATGCTGATACTAGAGCAATTGAAGCGGTTGTAGTTAAAGTACAAGAGTCAGCTAATAAAATAAGACAAATTAAATTTGAACCTTTCTCAGCAGGAATGGCAAACAACTCCAATTATAAAATTGGTGGCTGGATGGAATCAGAAATAAAAGTTGTCAACACTGAGATGAAAAGCTTATCTGACAACGTTTCTAAAACAAGAAGAGAGCTTCTTAATGCTAGAGATGCTGGAACTATAACTACAGAACAGTTCGATAAAATGAACAAATCATTAGCAAAGATAACTCAGAATAGCCATCTTGATAAATTAAATAAAGAATTTAAAGATATAACTACAAATACTCAACTTTCAAACAATGAGTTAGATAGAGGAACAAAACTCTTTCACATGAGAGAAGATGCTCTTTCTAGATTGACTGCTGCTTCCAAAAAATACTCAAAACATATTGACCAAGAAGGCTTAAGCAACTTAAAAACTAGCTATAAATCAATCAAGTTTGACCCTTCTACTGTTACCTCTGCAAAAGCTGGAGAAGATGCAGTTAGACGTTTAAACAATGAGATGAAAAAATACATTGCCAATGCAACTCAAGCATCTCGTGAGTCATTAACGATTATGGATTCATTCAAGATAGCAATGGAGCGTTTCCCGATTTGGATGGCAGCCTCTACAGCATTTTATGGAACAATTAGGACAGCTAGGGAATTTATGACAATTATAATTGACATAGATACCAAAATGACTGAGCTTGCAAAAGTTATGTCTGAAGATACTGATTTTGAAGCATTATTTGAAAGAGCTACACAATCTGCCGAGAAATTTGGTCAATCTATTAGTCAAGTAATGGATTCTTACGCTGAGTTTGCAAGACAAGGGTATAAGGGCGATGAACTCGGAACACTAGCAGATTCAGGATTAGTTGCAGCGAATGTTGGAGATATGACAGCTCAGAAATCGTCTGAATACATGACAGCTTCTCTAATACAATGGAAGAAAGATGCCAAAGATTCTATGAGTATCATTGACTCTTGGAATGAGATTTCTAATAACTATGCAACGACAACAGAAAAACTAGCACAAGGACAGGCAAGAGCTGGTGCAACAGCAAGAGCTATGGGATTAGACTTCGACCAAGTGAATGCAATCATAGGTACAGTAACAGCATCAACCAAGCAATCAGGGAATGAGATTGGTAACTTTTTGAAAAATGTCTTACCTAAGTTAGTAAGCGACAAATCACAAGGTGTTTTATCAAGCTTAGGAATTTCACTATTCGATGAAAATGAAAACATGAGAGATGTAGTTCAAGTTTACACTGAAGTTGCACAAGCTTTAAAAGGTGTATCAGATGAAGAGAGAATACTTGCAGTTGAAGGTTTAGCAGGTAAATACCACATCTCTAGAATGCAAGCATTCCTAGATGACTTAGGTTCTGCCGACTCAATGTATAAAAGTATGTATGACTCTTCAGTTAATTCTACTGGTTCTGCAATGGAAGAAAACAAACGCTACATGGAATCTCTTCAAGCTAGATTAAACTTAGCAAGAGTTGAGGTAGAAAAATTAGCATTGGCTCTTGGTAATGCATTCTTAACTGAAGGTATGATACAGAGTATACAACTGTTCGGAAATTTCTTAGGAGCTATTACAAAGGTAATTGAGGGAATTGGTGGACTACCATTCGTTCTTGGAACGGCTTCAGTAGCTCTAGCTTTAGTATCAACACGTTTTAGAGGATTAATGGTTAGCATGGGAACTGGAATAGCGAAAACTTCAGCGCAGTTTGTTCAATTGGGAGTCAGTGCCACAAAAAGTATGCTCAAGCCTACTCCCCCTATTATTGCTCAAACCAAAGCTATTAACGCACTATCAGCTTCGACAGTGAGAGCGACATTTGGTTTTGGAACCATGTCTGCGGCAACTGCCGTTACATCAAATGCAACCAGAACTTTAGCTGCTAGTACAACAGTCGCTACAGTATCTACAGCACAGTTATCTAAAGGATTAAAAGCTTCTGCCCTATCAGCTATGGCTTCAGCCAAGGCATTCTGGACAGCTAATAGAACAATGATTCTGTCTCTAGGTGGAATTGGGGTAGCGTTTTTAGCAATCGGAGCAATAACCGAAGCATTTATGAGTAAGATGCAAAAACAAAGAGAAATACAAGAGGAAATAACTGCCCAAAACCAACTTTTAGCAGATTCTTACACATCTAATGCAGATAGAATTGGCATACTGGCACAGAGATATTCAGAGTTACAAGGAAGTATGCAAGAGATAGGCTCACCAGAATACAATAATGAAGATGCACAAGAGTATTTATCTGTTCAAAATGAATTAGCTGAGCTTATCCCATCTCTTAGCAGAGGTGAGGATGAATATGGAAATGCAATTCTAGGCAGTGCTACGGTAATTGAAAGAAAGATAGAAATGCTTAAATTACAAGCAGAGGCACAAGAACGAGTAAACAAAGCAGAAGACCATCAAAAACAAAAAGAAACATATGAAACAGCAATAGAATCAAGCAAAGCTGCTCAGAAAGAATTAGATAAATTTAAATTTGTAACCAACCCTTCAATAACTTGGGATAAAGGAAGTAACAAATCAAATCCAGATACTTCTGTTGAAAATGAAGTTAAAGATATCAATACTCTTATGGCAGCAATTGAAGAGCTAACAACTCGCAAGCAGACCCTTTCCTCTGAGGATGCAAAGGGAAACAAATTAAGAATCGATATTATTGATGGAGAAATTGCAAAGTATACCGAACAATTAACATCTTATAACAATCTAGTAACAGGTCAGGAAAACGCAAACGGTCAATTGTTAAATGCATCTCTGAAGAGAATGGACACGATTTTATCTGCAAACAAAGGGATTAATTCATCTGCTAAATCAGCAGTCGATGCCTTCGCAACAAACGCTGCCTACACAATAAAAGACACTGGAAAGTTAACTAATGTATTCGAAGACCTTTATAGTACTCTTGAAAACCCAACAGCAGTCAAAGGCTTAGAAGATTTCGGAAAGGCATTCGACACACTAAAGGAGAAACAATCCGAAGGTCTTTCTACAGAGGACTTAAAGATATATTCAGACGAAGTAATTAAGCAAAAAGGAATAATAGAAAAAGAATTCCTTGCTATTGCTACTGCGGCAGGAATCAAAAAAGGAACAACTGAATATGCCGAGTTAAAAGCTTCTTTTGATGCAATGAACCCATCTCTTCAACAATATTCCATGTCTGTAGAAGATTTAGCCAAGAAGTATGGTAAAACAAAAGAAGAAATGATTGCACTATTAGCGGAAGCGAATTCATTAGGAGATGGAATGGGAGATTTGGATTCTGCTATCAATGAATCTTCTAATGGTATTGCCGAACTAGTAGCAGAGATGCAAAAACTAAACTCTGCATCCGAGAAGCTTGCAGGGGTATCCCAAAAACAAGTTGATGAAGTTGAAGATTTAATTTACATTTATCAATCTCTATCTAAGCAAACAAACCGAACAGCAGAGCAAACAGACCTTTTAACTGAAACTCAGGCAACACTAGCAAAAATCTATCCTCACCTTTCTAGTGAGAGTGGAATAAGAATAAATGACATCATCAAAGAGAGAGATGCTCAAGATATCTTATTAAGAGCTGTTGAAGCCTCCAAAGATGGACAGCTAAATGCTGAAGAAGATGCTACTGTCGGTCACTTAATTGAAACAAATGCTCGCATAACTAATATTAACACTGAGATTGCAGCCCTTGATAAGCTAGTTGCCGCATATAATTCAATATCGAATACGGCTCAAAAAGCATATGACGCAGCAGTTGCATCAGGAGTACAGGAAGATATTGATAGCGCTGCTAGAGCCTTGATGAGATATACATCATTAGGTGCAAGAGAAACTGAGAAATTAACAAGCAAACAAGCAGAGTTAGCAACTTTAACAAAGTCTCATGGTAAATATACAAGTGCTTTATCTGGTTCTCTAGATGTTTTAGCAAATTCCACAAAAGATAACACATCAGCTACAAAAGACAGTGCTGAAGCAATGGAGAAATCAACATATATAGCTGATAAATATGGTATGGCTATTGATGAAGTGAACGCTAAAATTGAAGAACAAAACAGAATACAAAGTAATTTCCCAGACTATAGCGCCCAATATAAAAAATCTCTACAAGATGAATTAGCCCTTCAAAACAAGAAGAAACTTCTTTTATCAGACCAGAGCAAAGAACTGGAGAAACAGATTAAATCTGGAAAAATTCTTCAAACTGGAGTAGTTACAGGCTCTTCTAATACTAGTGGTAGCTCAGCATACACAGGAAAATACGCAACGGAGATTAATAAAGCATCCTCCACTTACGGAGTTGATGCTCACTTAATCGCAGCCATCATTAAAGCAGAATCTAGTTTTAATAAAGATGCTAAATCATCCAAAGGCGCTCAAGGATTAATGCAATTAATGCCAGCTACTGCTAAGGAACTGGGAGTAAAAAATGCTTTCGATGCACAGCAAAATATCATGGGTGGTACTAAATATATTGCCCAGCAAATTGCAAAATTTAGTGGAGATATTAAAAAAGCTCTTTATGCTTATAACGCTGGCGCAGGAAATGTAACTAAGATTGTTGAAAGTTCAGCAAATTATTGGACAGGTGCTAAAAACTACGCTAACAAAATTATGGCTGATTTTGAAGCAAGCGGTGGAAGTAATATTACCTCTGGTAAGCAAATTAGCGGTTGGGGAGGAACTATAACATCTGGCTTTGGTAAGCGAGTCCATCCAATAACTGGTAAATATACTGACCACAACGGCATTGATATTGCTGGTAATAAAGGAGACAGACTAGATGCTAACGTAAGTGGTAAGGTTACTTACGCTGGTAAAGGAACAGGCTCTATGTCTGGTTTCGGTAATTACGTTGCAGTAGAAACAGCAGATGGACTAAAACACTTTTATGCTCATTTGGATAAGGTTATAGCTAAGGTTGGAGAAACCGTAGCAGTAGGTCAACAAATTGGTAATATTGGTTCCACTGGTAATTCCACTGGAAATCATTTGCATTATCAGATTAACGAAAATGGCAAAGCAATAAACCCAAGCAGCTACTTAGCCACAGCTAAGAAAACTGTCCCATCTGCTTCAGATGCATCAAAAGATGCTGCCAATGCTATGGCTGCTATAGATGCTGCCAAGTCTGAATTATTAAAGATGAACTCAGATATTGCCGCAGTAGAAGAGTATATTGAAAACTTAAAAATGGAACTAATTAGTGCAGATGTTGCCGCTTTTGAACATGCCCGTAAAAATGCCCAGCATAACATTGATGATGAGGTTCAAAAAAGAAGTAAGTTAGATTCTATTACTAAGAGATATCACGATTCAATAAAAAATGAAATTCGATTAAAAGGTGTGCAAGCTCAAAGTTACAAATCTGAAGTCAGCTACTTAAATGGTGTAATAAAATCAGGAAATCTAACTGCAAAAGCAAAAGCTGAACTCACTGAAAAAGTGAAAGAGCTTTCTTTATCAATAGTAGACCTTGAAATTAATATGAAAGAATTGACCTTTGAGAGAATACAAGCAACTATGCGAAGATTTTCTGAAGAAATAGATGATACTAATTTCGAGTTGCAACGTTCACAAGCTATTATGGCAACTTTAGAAGAAAGTTCTCCTGAATACGTAGCCGAACTTAACAGTCAAGTAGAAACTTATAAGAAGCTTAAAGAGCAAAACATTGCATATAGAGAATCTCTTCAGCGCTCTCTTGTATTGCACGATTTGTTATCTGAAGACTATAAAAACCTAACTGAAGAAATAGAAGATTTAACTCTTGAAATTTGGGGATTTGATGGTTCAATTAAGACTCTTAATGAAACCATAAAAGACTCCTCAACAAAAAATGCCTCCGAAGCTGCTGATGCACTTATTGATGCTTACAAAGAGTATCTCAGTGAGAAGCAAGAGATGCACATGGAATCACTGGATAAAGAAATTGATGCAGAAGAAGAGCGCCACAAAAAAGTAATGAAAAACTATGAAGATGAATATGGTGCTTTTGAAAGAATAGTACAAGCCAAATTAAAGGAAATTGATAGAGAAGAGTCTGAAAATAACTATGATAAAGACATTGACAAACTTGAAGAAGAAAGAAATAAAATATCAAATAAAATCAACCTTTTATCAATGGATGATTCTTTTGAGTCCAAAGCAGAAAGAAAGAAACTGCAAGAGGAATTGGACGCAATTGACGAAAGTATCGCTGATAAAAGACATGACAGAGAAATTGACCTTAGAAAAGAAAACTTAAACGACCTTCTTGAAAAGGAAAAAGAAAAATATGAAGAGCTAGAAGAGCTAGAAGATATAAAATATGAAAATGAAATTGAAAGATTAGAAGACTTAAAAAAATATTGGGATAAATTCTATGAAGACCAATTAAATGATGAGAGATACTTCGCAAAAATGAAGGAAGATATTGTAGCTGGAAACTTTAAAAACCTTAGTGGTGAGTTTCAAACTTACATTAAAGAAATGGAAGATACCATGCCGAACTTCTTAAGCAAATTTGATGGAACACTTAAGGGTGTCGGAAAATCTATTCGTGAAAATGTGATAGACAACCTTCAAAAAGCACTAGATATGTTAGATAAAGTTATTAAAACCGATAGCGACAGCTCTAAAGGAATAGGCGAAGGTGCTCATTTTGATGGAGAAAAAGGAAATATTGGTCTTTCTAATGCGGATTTAAAAGTTCTGACTGGCAAATATCTTGCGGAAACTCTTATTACAAAGGAAAAATCAGCAGTAAGACAGACATATATAAGAGACAAAGCTTACGCATTGGCTGCTGAAGGTCGTGCAGAAAAATCTACAATAAAAAGCAACCAAGGGTTGGATGAGATTTTATCAAAAATGTCTAATGAAGATAAAGTTAAGTTTGGACAGTACTTGCAGAACCAAGGTTTTAAAACTGTTTCCACCGACTATCTTCAAGACTATATCACTGAATATGGTAAGAGATTAGAATATAGTGCAGTTGGCTTAAAAACTGGAGGGTATACAAAATCAGATGGATTAACAATGCTTCATGAAGAAGAAGTGGTATTAAATAAAAAAGAAACGAAAGACTTCTTTAAATACGCTCCTATTCTAGAGACACTGAATAACATGATTAGCCCTCTGTTAATGCCAAATATAGTGCAACCATCTCTTATAGGCAATACAAGCAACAATAATAACAGTCCTATTAAAATTGATTTCATAGTAGAGAATATGAATGCTACTAAAGAGGAAGCCAAAAACTTTGTCAACGATATCATGACTGGACTAAAAAGAGAGAGAGGTTACTAAATGAAACAATCCATTCATTTTATGTATGATGGGAAAAGCTCTAAGGACATGGGGGTTGCAATAGCCTCCACTAAAAAAGGTCTTTTTGAAGAGTCCTTCCTCCCAGATAGAACCATAAATGAAAAAACGATTGCTAATAGAGAGAAGCCTTATCTACAGGGAGTGGAACATAAACCACTCTCTTTTTCTATGAGTATTTTTATAGACAAATGGGAAGATAACATGACTCTTAGAAAAATAGCAAGATGGCTTTTTCAAGACTATTACAAGCCTTTAACATTTGATTCTAATCCCAATAGAATATTTTACGCAATGTTTGAAGGAGATTCCACTTTGATTCATAACGGTGGAAAAGAAGGATATATAGAATTTAATGTAAGGTGCGATTCTCCATACGGATACACATCAGAACATTCATTAAACAATATTAAAAACAGGAGTTCAAATGTCGGTACAATCGTTTCAGACGATATAAAATCATTTGACAATGGGATTCATGATAATACTATTACAGCAGACAATGGATTAACGATTGACAACCCTGTAATGAGCTTGGAAAGATTTTATGAACTATATAAAAAATGGGGTGAATTAGATTAATGGAAAATACCGCCAATTTAGGATTAAAAATTACAACTCCAAGTTCTTGGTCTGAAGACGATGTTAAGGAAACTTGGTTAGAATATGGAAAAAACTTTGGCATCATTGACAAGATTATTGCTGATTCCACTGGAAATCCAGAAGAACTAAAAATTGGTCAGCTTTATTCATATGGAGCTAGGCTGTGGGACAACTCCCCTACCATTGGTGAGCATATTGGCTTTGTGAATGTTCGTGAGGGAGTTTATGCTCCTAAATGGGAACCACTAAAGAAATATACGGTTGGAGATTATGTTCGACCAACCACAGATAATGGAAATGCTTACCAATGTGTAGTTGGTGGACGCTCCATGAATAAAACACCAACTTTTCTCACAAATAAGAATATAGAGTTTTATGATGCAATAGGAAATCAATGGATGGCTAATTACAACTATGAAGTTGATGATGTTGTTTTCTCTACAGATGGAACAAAAGTTTACTATTACATTTGTGAAACTTCAGGTCTATCAGATATCGTTGAACCAAAATGGGATACTGTTAACGAAGGTATTACACATATTGACGGCTCTGTTGTGTGGAGAAAAGAAAAAGCAATCAAATGGAAGCAAGTTGCATCAGCTAGTAACTTTAGACCTTTTGGGAAAATTGAATAGGATGTGATGTAAATGCCAATTTGGTCAGAAGTCACAAAGCCATATGGAACCTATATTTCTCAAGTATTCAACATTTCAAATAATCTTGATAGATATATAGTTTCTATAAATATAACTGATATTAATATTAATAATCAACGAATGGATTTCTACTACTCAGTGTCCAATGATAATATCAATTGGACTGAATGGTCTCCATTCTTTAAGCAATCTACAGATTTTTTAAGCTCACACAATCTAACTCAGCTTTACTTTAGATACAAAGTAATTTTTGCATCCATCTCCCCCACTAATAAGCCATTCTTACAATTAATTAAAATATCTTTTGCTCCATATGTGTTTTTTGAAAATATCGCTGACCTTCCTTTAAAACCCAAGTTGTGGATTAGGAAAGTAGATGGTGATGGGGATATTTCTATAACTAATTACATGACAGGACAAAAAATGTCTTTAACTGCATTGCAAAATAAGGAGGAAGTGTTTATCGATTGTGAGAGCGAGGACATAGTTTCTTCTTTGCAGAGTTTAGGAGTCTATAGATATGACAATCACAATAATGAATGGTTGGAACTAGATGTTGGAGAAACATATATAAAAACAACTGGAGATTTTGATATGGATATCCGCTATCAAGGTAAGCTACTACAAGAATAGAAAGGATGAAAATATTGAAATTAGGAGAAATAAATCCAAACCTAAAACCAATTGAAGCCAGTTTGTTCTTATGCAAGCCAGATAAGAAAACAATTGCTAAGCTCACAGAAGCACATGAAGTAAACTATTCTACTAAGTTGGGTTCACTAAATGAAATAAGCTTCAAGATTCCAACAATGATAGAAAAAGATAGGGTTCCAATTACCAATCCCAATATCAAGGACATTAAACATAGATATTTGTTTAAATTAATATATGGAAGTACTATTGAGTATTTTCAGTTTAATGAGAGAAGTAAGGGTGTTTCAAATGATGAATATGTTGAGTATAAAGCCCTCTCATTAGGAACACAGCTTGCAGATAAAAATATTCGAGCATGGTCTGTAGAAAGTAAGAATCTTTCATATATGATGAATGATATTTTGAAATTTTCAAAGTGGAAAGTTGGATATGTTGACTCTGCTTTCGATTTAAAATATCGAAGTCATGAAATAGCTTCGCAGACTGCATTGCAAGCAACCTATGAATTAGCTGAAAAGTTCAATGCTGTTATTAAATGGGATACGGTCAATTTAAAAATTAACTTCTATCGCCCAGAAAATGTTGGAACAAACAAAGGCTTAAGATTTAAAAAAGGAAAATATCTTGATAGCATGACTGTTAGCTCGGATTCCAATGAAACCATTACACGCTTAAAGCTTTATGGTAAAGATGGATTGACAATTAGGAATCTTTCTGCAACTGGCTCTAATTATATTGAGGATTTTTCGTATTATATGTTCCCTTTTAAGCGTGATAAAAATGGAACAGTAACCAGCGAGTCTGATTATATGAGCAATGAATTGTGTATTGCCTTAGAAAATTATAAAGCTCTTCTAAGTTCTAAACAAGGTGAGTTTGACACCCTAACTAAAAATCTAACCCTAAAACAAGATGAAATTCAACAGGAAGAGCAAAAGTTGAGTGTCTTGCAAACAGAGCTAGTAAAAATTCTTGATGAGAGAGATATCTTAAACTCTCAGTTCCTAGATGGAACTCCTGCACATCAAGCAGTCATATTAAGAATGAATGAAAAAAATAAAGAAATAGACGCTAAAATGATATTCATTTCTAGTTTGGATGCTCAAGAAAGAAATATCATTAATCAAATTTCAATCCTAAACAGCTTAGTAGCAACAGAAAACAATCTATCGCCTAGTCAACTGTTAGAATTAAATGATTTCATCATAGAGAAAGAATACACTAATGATGCAATTGTAGATGAGCAGGACTTATTGGACGAAGGATACGAAGTATTCAAAGAATTTAGAGAGCCTAAAATTTCTATGACGTTGAATATTATTAATTTTTTATCAATTGTTGAAGCACAAAATGATTGGGGTAAATTGGTACTAGGAGACACAGTAGTTGGTAAACACAATAGAATGGATATTGACATACAGGCAAAGATAATTGAAATCAATTACAGCTTTGAGTCAAAAGAGATATCTTTAACTATTGCCAATGAAAAAGAAATTAAAGATAATGCTAAAAAACTGATGGATTTATTATATAATGCTGGGAACACATCCACAGTTGTTAATATGGATAAATACAAATGGAACTTAGCTGAAGAGAACAATGGCATGATAAACGATATAATCAACAATAAGTGGGATGCCATTAAAAACTCAGTGATTGCTGGTTATGAGCAACAAATTGAAATGAGCGAGCGTGGAATTATTGTGCGTTCATTAGAAGACCCGAACACTTGGTTAGTAATTCAAAATGGTATGTTAGCAATAACTAATGATTCAGGAAATTCTTGGAAACATGCAATCACTTCTGAAGGAATAGTTGGGGAAAGAATTTACGGAAAAATAATTTCTGGAGTTAATCTTGCTATTGAGGATGCAAGTGGAGTTTGGATTACTCGTGGCTCTCGCACAACTATCTATGATAGAGCTGGAAAAGAGCAAATGAGATTGGGGCTAGTTACAGATGACCCTAAAGGCGAATGCTTTGGAATGCTTCTTGATAATGGGAGACATAGAGTACACGCAACTTCTTGCGATGGATTTATGATTGAGAAAAAAGTTGGCTCTGAATGGGTTAAGAAAATGTATGCCAATTTAGATGGAGAATTCTGGGTAGAAGATTTCACAGCCAAGAACTTAACTGCAATTGACGATGATGGATATTTCAAATTTGAAGGAAATAAGGGAACTGTATCTGATGGTGCAAATCCTGTAATGTGGTTAGGTTACATTCCATATGGTTCAGTCCCAATGTGCTCCCCTTCTACTGATTTTGGAACAATATTAAAAGGAACTAATAACTCTTTAATTTACATGACAAAAAATAGAGGTTTTGCAATAGATGTGGATTGTGTTAATAAATTTAAAGTAGACACAGATGGCAGCTTATATGCGCAAGATTTAGTCACACACAACTTGAAAATTGTAAATGGAGAATTAGGAGAAAAAATAATACTCGACCAAAATACAGGTATTACAATTAACGGTAATAAAGGCGAACAGATTAGATTGAACGCTAATGAAGGTATTGCAATCGATGTGAATGGTGAAAACAGAATGTGGCTAGGAACAGATGGAATGCTTTATGCTAGAAGACTAATAGTTCTAAATGAAGACTTTGATGAAGCAATACTTGATGAAGTTACTGGTAGCTATATCTCTGACTTAACCGTAAATAAATTAAGAACCCTAAACTCAAATGTTCCCCAAGACCATGTTTTCATTAAAGATAATTTTATTCAGTTAAATACTGGATTCGCAGACAATACAGCAAGAACCAAGTTTGAATTAACTTTAAAAGGAACAGGAGAATCTTCTTACCCTCATTCAACATGGGGCGCTGGAGATGCAAATGGAAATGATAAAGGATTCTTATATAAAACAGGAGATACTTTTTCTTTTGAGTATAAAGGAATTGATGGTAACACTAGAAAAATTGCCATGAACGATTCTATTAAAGATTCAATTTTACTAGAAACACCACATGATATTCGCACTAAGGGTAAAGTAGTTAGAATAGAAGTTGATGCCAACAACTACATTGAACTAAGCTCATCAGGAGTAACAATTAAGGGTACTGCAATCAACTTAAATTAGAGGTGAGAAAATGGCAAAAATAGCATTATCAGGGGCAACAATTTCACAAACTTCTGCGTCCAATCACATTAATTACACAGTAAATGAGATAGTTGGATACACTCCAGAATATTGCAATGGGTGGGATGATGATGGATATTGCAATAGTTGGGGAGGTGGAAATCCTATTAGACAGGACGTACCCTACACAACTAGCGCCACCATCAACGGAACAATAGCAGCAACTGTCACCAATGTAAAGATTCAAGGAAAATCACCCATCGTTGTTGGTGATAAAACAACTGAAACTGACACCTATTCTCTTCCTAGCGGTGGTAAATATGTTAGTGGCGCTCACAGTAGCGCAAGTGGAAGTGTAATAGTTGGAAATACAAAAAATGTATTTGTGAATGGTAAACTAGCTGTTCTTTCTGGTGGTAGTGTTACAACACATGCAGGAACATCTTCCACCGTAAGTGGTGGATTGAGCACTACAGTTAACATTAGTTAAAGAATCGAGGTGAAAAGATGTCACAAAACACGTATTTGGAATTTAACAATCCCATCCAAATTATCTGGAGGAAAGGTACTGCTGATGACCCTTTTGTAGATAGGTTGGATATTACAAAAGTAGTTAATCAAAGAATTGCCCTATTAGAAATACCAGACGAATTATACAGAGTTAGAATTGCTAACATGCAAGAAATAAACTATGAAAAATTTATTAAAAGCAACCTAGCTACAGATGAATACTATGTAGATTACTCGAATGGATTTGTTTATTTTAATATATCTAAAGAGGCTCTAACTATTTCAATAGTATATAAAGGTAGGGGCTTAATATTATACCCTACGTCTCGCATAGTGCATTCTGATGGCACTAACCCAGCAGAAACGCTTCACGATTTAATTGAAAAAACAAAAATACAAATTATTCATTTAATAGATGAAACTGAAGATTTTGAAGAAGTAATGGCAAGAATGGTTATTGCGACAAACATTACAAACGAAGCATCTGATAGAGCGGTCATAGCAGCTCAAAAAGCAAATACAGCTACAGAGTTAGTGCAAGATGCTTATAAAACTACAGTCTTAACCTATCAACCTTTTGTAATGACTGAAGAAGATGTGAGAACTACTTATCCGTATCCGCTAGTCGGATGGACTGTTCAAGTGTTTGATACAGGAGTTAGATATAGATTCAATGGTCAAGATTGGATTCCAATTGATGCTTTTGGTGGTAATATTCCACTAGCAAGTAAAGTAATTGATGGTCTACTATCTAAAGAATTATTCACTAAGTTGGATGCCATAACTAATAACGTGGACACTCGTGCAATTGTATTTGTAATTCCAGAAGAAGTTCTTTCTGGTATTCAAAATCCACACGTTGCATTTCCATTTGATGGTGAAATAGAAGATATAAAAGCTTTTGTCTCTATTGGAGGTTCATCCCCCACTAGCATAAGAGTTGAAAAAAGTAACAATATGGTTGACTGGAGGGCTATTACTTCAGTTCCAGTTCAAATAAATACAAATGAATATTTCGATAATATGTCACATGTTATTTCCGATAAGTCGGTTTTAGCAGGTGACATTTTTAGATTGTACGTCCCCTTCTCAGGAGATGTTTCCAATCTGACATTAAGCATCAAAATTAAATTAATATAATTGGAGGAATTTAATAATGGCAGAACCATTGGTAAGTTGGTATGAAGGTAATAACGCAAAAGCAAGTGAAGTAAAAGGTACGGTGGACTATGGTCGTGTAGATGCCGATACAGAATCTCCTCAAAAGACATTCTACATTTGGAACAACCGCAATAGTTTAGAAGATGTTTCTAAAATGGAAGAAGTAACATTCACGACTCGTGATAGAGCTGGCGGTACAGGAGATACACAACCAAACATTGTTGAGGCAGTAAAAAACAACTGGTTCCAAGTTCGTGTGGACTCATTAAATGAATCAGCTTTCACTCCTGTAGGTAAAGTCGCTGTAAAACCTGTAGGAACAAATGGAACAACAATTAATCCGAAAGCAGCAACAGCCTCTACTTGGGCTTCTGGTGTACCCTATGTGGTTGGAGACTATGTAAAACCTGTAGTAGACAACGGTATGATTTATAAGGTTACATTTGCAGGAACTACTGGTGCAACAGCCCCGTCTTCAACAACTGAAGGAAACGTTGTAACAGATGGTACAGTGCAATACACTGCAATCACAATTAATAAAAAACCTGCTGCACAAGAAATTCTTGGTGTAGCAAACAGCGTATTAGACACTGGCGCAAATGCAGCTAACTCAGGTGGAAACTTTGTAAAACTAACAGTATTTGCAGATGTTCCAATTGATGCTAGTTCAGGTAAAAACCTATTGCTACAACGTGTTTCTTTCCGCTACGTTTAATAACTAGATAAACAACAATTAGGAGTAGTCATTATTTTGACTGCTCTTTTTTATATTAAAATACTCAATACAATGAGGTGTACACTATGTTTTTTAATCAATTAATATTACCAAAATCTATAAAGTTACCGTTTAATTGGGTAGCTGATTATTTTGATGGGAATTTTTTAAGTGAATATGATTTACAAACACACAAGGAAAATAAATTTTATTCAATTAATCAAGCAAACACTATCAGATTTGGACTATTCGGTCAGAACATGAAATTTTTTTATGAGGCAATTGATGGTTCCTTCTTCTTAAATGGAAAAAGATTAGAAATCATGTTCCACGAAAAAGATGGTCAAATTCATAATTTAACTAATAATCCAAATCAAAAAGATATTATCACATATAAAGAAGCTCACACAGACTTTAGTAACAAACAAGGGTTGCAACGTACAAATACAACTTCTATAAACTTTGGATATAAAACAGTCTATATTAAAGATGATTTAATACTAAATTTTCAACCAGTGGTGTCGTTGCCATTTACTGACTCTGCTTTTATTGAAATTAAATTAACATCTAACAAATCAATAGATGGTGAACTAGTATTCTATTGTAAAGGCAAAGAAGTCGAACGTTTCCAAACTCCTTTGGTACAAAGCTTATCAGGACAAATCAATTGGACAATTAAATATTAGGTGGTGACTAAATGGCTACAGAAACAAAAGAAATAGGTATTGCACTGGGAATTGGGTTAGGAACATATTCTAACTCCGAGTATGTTGATGGTGCTATTAAACTGACTAAAACAGCAATCACAGATTTAGGAGAGTCTATCTACGCAGATGAAGGATATTGGGAATCGAAAGTGATTGACTTGGTTGATAAGTTCCAAGACTTTGACAGAGTTGTTTTATCCAAGGTTCAAACTAAATCAGATACAATAGGAGTTTTTACTCGAACATCTGATGATGGGATTAGATTTGACGAATATATTTCTACTACAGAAACAGGAAATATCCAATCAGAAACAAAAAGATACATCCAAATTAAAATTATATTCTATGCAGGATATGAATTAACCAATTTCACACTTTCAGATTTCAATAATCCTTCCGATTCAGCGTTATTTAACAATTCATATAACATTGAAACTTCAGGTGGAACTTTAAAGCTAAAGCGTGATTATAAAATGATGATGAATAGAGACATGGCTTGGACTAGTGAAGGATACTTATTCAGAAAGCCTATTACAAGAGCCGAATGGCTAAGACTAGACAAAATAAATATTAATTAGGAGACGATAGAATGTCAGGTAGATTTAAAGGCTCGGAAACAATAGAGACATCAAAGGCTAACCATGAGGTTATCCCATTAACCCCTTCTATTTGGACTGATGAGAGATACACTTTTAAACAATTTAGTTTCATTAATAAGATGCCTTGTATCGTTAAAATCAATGGCAGTGATGCAATCTTTTTAGATACAGAACAAGGATTTGACTATAACAAAGGTGGAATAAAAAGTTTTATTATTGTAACACCTAATGTTCAGTATACGTACTTAGGAGAATATTAATATGAGCTTATTCAAAAGTAGGAATGGTGGAAGCTTATTTAGGTTTCGTGCTATCTCTGGATATGTGAAACACTTATTTAATAAGCGCAATAACGATGAAGAATCAAATACCAAAACAAATGTGATGAAAGCAAAATACGAAGTTAAATAAACCAATAATATATAGATTTTATTTGGTTTTAATGATAATAATTTGATAAATATAAGTTAATTTGGTTGTTAATCATCAAATATTTATCATAAGGAGGAATAAATATGGGAGTTCCTGCAACAACAGGAGTTTTAAGAACGAAGATTGCAGATATGCAAATTGGAGATTATATAGCTTGTTCATATCAAGCAGGATTGACGTTTGTTATAGGAGTTAATGGTCTTACTGAATTTCCATTGACAGGAGTTGCAAATGGTTCAGCTAACAATTATTTCTATTTTATCAAAGTAGATAAAGGATTGTTGATGTCTGACAGGGTAGCGGTTCATACAGTAACTTGGGACACCTTGAATACCAATAAATTAATTCAAGGAACACCAAAAACAATAGATAGTATTGTTGGAAGCTTACGTTCCCTTACAGGTGGAGTAGCCTATGTAGATGCTAATGGAAATAGTTCAACTACAGATTTAGGATTTGGTGCATTTCCTACTAATAATGAATGGGATAAATATATTGTTAAATTCCCTGCTGATAAGATTCAGAGTGGGAAGACAGTAGACGATGTGTTTCATTATACTAACAGTGGCACTTGGACACAAGATACCCCTAATTTAGCTTTAGCACCAAGTACGCAAAGGGTAAGAACTAGTACTACTGGTAAAATAGCTTTTGCATTATCAAGTACTACTAGTGGAGCTTATGGATTTCGTCCAGTCTTCGAATATCAAGAAGCATAAATAATAATTAAATAAAGATAAAATGTCAAATTTATTGACTATAGATTCAAAAGAAAGGAGATGTTTTAATGGCTTTAACTTTAAATAATAATCTATCTAAACTAAAAGTTGGAGATTACTTTTGGTGTAAATATACAGTTGCAACAGCTAACACAGTTGGTGTATTTTCAGATATAGCAACTAAGACTGATGCAGAAGCAATTCCTGTGATTCCAGTAGCATCAAGTGCCACTCCTAATGGATATTTCAGATTCATTATGGTTGAAGATTGGAATGGTAAGAAGATACTTTTAGCTGACAGAAATATCCAACACAGTTTAAGTTTGGATGTTCTGAATAGTCGTGGAATCGCAAGTGGTAGTGGACTACCAAATATGTTACCCGAAATTAGTGATGGTACAGGATTGAAACATACATTTGCTACTCGCCTATTAACAGGTGGAACAGTTTCAACAGACAAAGATAATGAATGGGATAAATATATTGTTGGCTCTACTCTTGGTGGAACGATTACAGCAGGAGATAATAATGTATGGAACTTTGGAATATATTCATGGACAAGTACGACACTTTCAACAGATTCTACAAAACGAATTATTAGAGGTTCAACAAGCACCTCGTCTAGTAATGTGGTAACGTCAGACGCAACTAGAGCTTTCAGACCAGTTTTAGAAATAGAATCTCTATTCACACTACTAAATAAATCGTTCATTTTATTGAGTGATGGGTATAAGAAGTTGAGTCAAGGAAGTCCTGCAATCACCAATAGTGCAATACCAGTGATGACAAGTAAAACTACCCCTAGTGGAACTGTAACAGCTTCAACGGAGCGTAGTGAGCTATATGGCATGTATAAAGCGTTTGATGGTAGTTATGATACGATTTGGCAACCAGTAGGTATTGTTGGTTGGCTAATGTATCAATTTACATTACCTAAAAAGATTGTAAAATATTCAGTTTCTAGCTCTACAATAGCAGGAACAGAAACCATGTATCCTAAGTCTTGGACATTCGAAGGTTCAAATGACGGAATTTTATTTGATGTTTTAGATACACAATCGAATATTACAGGATGGATACTTTCTCAAACTAAGACATTTGATATTAATAATGTAAAAACATATTTATACTATAGAATAAACGTGTCATTGCATAACGGTGGTTCATATTTAGCGATAGGAGAACTATCAATGTTCGAAACTCCAACTCCTGCAATACCTCCATCATTCAAAACAGTATCACCTACTCTTCCAACTTTACCTCAATTCCAAACAGAAGGTATGGATGACTTATCTATCTTTGACCGTAAAGTTCAAAAGGTATTAGAAAGTCCAAAAGGTATGACTAGTGAAGTATTAGGTGCAGGTAAAGTATACAAATCATCAGTAGATTTGAAGAAGATATTTGATTTAAGAAAACTAGAAGTGAAGTAGTCTATATGGCTACTTCTTTTTTAATGGAAATAAAATGGGAACTTTATTTAGTTTCATAAAGGAAGGAGATGGATTTATGGGTAAACAACTTGTAACCCTCAATTCAAGTGATATGAATGGAGCAATAGCACTAACCAATGGAAATTTAACATTAACTTCTACAGTAAGTACTAGTGGTAATATTCGTGCAACACATGGTAAAACGAAGGGTAAATGGTATTGGGAGGTAAAATTTGATAGTGGAGCAACCACGTTCTTTATTGGTATTGCAAATAAACTATACCCAATTACAGCTACAGGTTTTAGTGGAGTAAGTGGCGATTCACAAAATCTAAGGTTATATCAAGGTAATAGTGGTAATAAATTTCCAGAAAACACAACATATGGAACATCTGTAGTTGTTGGTAATATTATTGGTGTAGGTGTAGATTTAGACAATGGAAAATTAGAGTTTTACAAAAACGGTATTAGCATGGGTGTTTCACATACTGATTTAAGTGTTTTAGGTGAAGTGTTTCCTTTTTTTAAAAGTGGCAACATAAATACACTAACTTTAACATTTAATTTTGGAGCGACACCTTTTGCATATCCAATTCCAAGTGGTTATCTTTCATATAATGATGATGGCATTGTAAATAAAATCCTACTTTCGTCTGGAAATAATGAATTTAGAAAGATACCCATTAGATACTCAAACAATTTAATTCCTATTATGACATCTAACATTTTACCCAATGGGACAGCTAGTGCAAGTAGTTTTTATTCTACGACACCAGTTTTTAAGGCTTTTGATGGAAATATAGCAGTTTCGGTAAATGCATGGTCTACTAATGGAGTTACTAGTGGATGGTTACAATATGATTTTCCATCACCTAAATCCATACTTTCTTATTCCATTTATCCACAAGTGGGATACCTATTGAGAAGTCCTAAAAACTGGACATTCGAGGGATGGAATAGTACTACATCTTTATGGGAAATATTAGACACACAGGTAGGAATTACAGGGTGGTCTGATAATGTAAAGAAAACTTTCGTATTTAGAAATAATAAAAACTATTTAAAATACAGAATTAATGTGACAGTAAATAGTGGGGACGCAAGTTATTTAGCAATACAGGAATTAGAGATGTACGAAAATATTAATACAATCATCAAAATCCCATCTCAATCAGAACAAGCATTTCTCAATCATGGAATGTCTCAATCAGACTTAGCATCTGTAGATATGTATGTGGACTTCACAGAAAAACATTACATTCAAGATACATCTACTATATTAGGAACTGGAAAAGTATTTGAACATACATTAGATGTTAATAAAGTATTAAAGAAAATCTCATTAAAGTGAGTATTTTATTTAGTTTTATAAAGATAGGAGAGTGAGAGAATGACATTGGTTACATGGGATGCTATCAATAAAGGGGTAAACGTAGTGTTGTCAAATGGGAATCTGACAACCGAAATATCATCAAATACAACTACAGCAAGGACTACAATTGGCAGAGAAAGTGGTAAATGGTATTGGGAGATAAATATTGTCTCTGGTGGGTATTTTTTAATAGGAATAATAAATAAAGATGCAGGACTTGATTCGAGAACTTTTGATACCTTAAATTCAAGATATTATTATTCTCAAAATGGCAACAGATATTATCCTACTTCAACATATGGTGCTACATATACAGTTGGAGATGTTATTGGTGTAGCTTTAGATTTAGATAATGGCAAATTAGAATTCTATAAAAATGGGATTAGTCAAGGTATTGCCTTTTCTGATATTAAAACTATGGGTAAAGTTTTTCCTTCAATAACTAGTGGAGGTGCTATTGGTAAAGCAACCGCTAATTTTGGTGCAACCCCATTTAAATATAATATTCCTCAAGGGTTTAGATTATATGAAGGATTCAATAAAATCTTGATTTCATCTTCAAATGGAGAAGCGTTAAGTATTAAAAAAGGTGGGTATACAGATAATTTAATACCTGTTATGACAAGCAATAATTCACCTTCTGGTATAGCTAGTGCCAGTAATGAGTTGAGTGGAAATGAAGCATGGAAAGCTTTTAATGGAAATAAAACTGATGTATGGATAGAAGGTAAATATTTAAAAACAGGATTCATTTCTTATACTTTTCCAGTAGGGAAGAAAATTAAAAAGTATTCAATATTCCCAGTTCAAAACCCTGCTACTTGGTCTCCAACAGATTGGATTTTGCGTGGTTCAAACGATGGTATAAATTGGACTGACCTAGATGTTAGAAGTAATGTAACTACTGGATGGGTGTATGGTAGTCCCAATGAATTTATTGTTGATTATAAATACAATAATTCTTTTACAAGCTACAAATTAGATGTGTCTGATGTAAAAGGTGGAACTTATTTAAGAATTGCAGAAATAGAAATGTATGAAAGTATATCTTCAAAATTAACTACAATATCATCCCAATCAGAACAAAGCTTTATCAATCATGGCATGGATAAACCACTTGAATTAGATGTTACATCTGAAATTGGAACTATAGCATTTATCGAACAATCACCAACTACATTAGGTAGTGGTAAAGTATTCAAGAAATCAATTGATATTTCGCAAGTGCCAATTAAAAAGGTTGCGATAAAATAGGAACTTTATTTTGAAAGAAAGGAGATGGATTTATGGCTAATATGATAGATAATATGAATAGTTATGGTACTGGGTGGTTTAAGTTTAACGAAACTAGTGGTAATGCAACAGATTCCAAAGGAACTGCTGTTGGTACTATTACAGGAGCAACTAGAGTAATAGGATGGGATGGTAAGGGTAGTGCTTTGAGTTTTGATGGAGTAGACGACTTTGTAACCTTCAATAGTTCTATCGCTATACCAATAGGTAATAAAAGCATAAGATTAAGAGTAAAATCGCCAACCCCACCATTAAACACTCACAGAATGATTTTCGGTAATACAAGAGGGGTTGGATTTAATGGAATAAGACTAGGGGTTCGTCACACTAGTGGAATTCCATTTTTATACTTAACAGACACCAGTGGGGCTATATTAGATATTAATTTTGGAACAGTTAATGTTTGCGATAATCAATGGCATGATATATTAATAACCTTCGATTCTTCAAATATAGTTAAACTGTATATTGATGATTTAAGAAATCAAATTACTGAGTCCACTCTACTAAGACCAGAGGGAATTGCATCTGATAATTTTGAGATTGGCAGAAGAGTAGTTCACAATGATTCTTATTTTAATTTTCAAATAGATGAATTGGAAATATACAATAATGTAATATCAGTTATTTCAGACAAAGCATTGATTCTTCATGGTGGTGTATATAAATACTACACAACATCATGGCAAACTATTGGAGCTACTGTAACTGAATTGGATTACAAAACAAAAGGTATGGAAGATATTTCGTCTATTCCAGAATCAGCTTGGAGTGGATTAACAGGAAGTGTTGAATTAACGCTATGGTCTGACTTTCAACCTAAATCAGAAGCACAATTCAACATAGAAACTACTCCATTTACTCTAGCAGATGAATTTAAAGGCAAAGAGGTTAAAGTATTAGAGTACACTGATAATCCTTCACAAGTTGAATCTAAAGTAGAAACAGAAGTTGAACCTTATTCTATCTATGATGAATTTGGTGATACTATGGAAGTCTTATACTACACAGATGATACAGCTAAGACTAAAGCTGATTTAGAGATTACTGCAAACTATTCTCCATTGGATGAATTAGATGAAGACTTTGAAGTTGTGACTTGGAGTAATGCTATTGACGAAGTGGTACAGAAGAGTACACCTCAATTATCTACAGATGTTGTTCAAGATGGAACAGTTTACGCTACTCCATTGAATTTAGAAAATGTAGTAAAAGTTAAATAAAGTAACAAGATAAAATAGTTATTTTACTGATATTTGAGATGTCTAGAATCCCTGTAAAATGGGAGTTTTAGGACATCTCTTTTTTATTGAAAATAGAAATTTGCAATACAATGCAAAGGAGATGAAGATTTATGGCAACTTTAAATCAAGCTTTAATTACCCCAGAAGTAGGGTGGAAAAGATACGATGATACCAATGTTAATTTCTCTTACTCTGGTTTATGGGAGGAAAACAGTTACATCGGTTACTTTGGCAGTAGAGCTATGAGAGGTAAGGGTGTTGTAGGAAACTTAAATTTCATGAAGTTTTACTTTAAAGGAACAAAAATTAGAATAATAGGTTCAAGTACAAGTAATACAGCTTTCGATAATTCTGTAGCTATAGAGATTGATGGAATTAAAAGTAATTTTACTCAAATATATAGTACAGCTACACATCAAGCTCTTCTATTCGAAAAAATAAACTTAGCAGATGAATACCATGAAGTGAAAATCTATCCTCAAACAGTAGATAAAATATACCTTTTTGATGCTGTTGATATTGACTTCAATGGGGTATTTGGCTTGCCAGTAAATAAAACTCTGATTTCATTAAATGGAACAACTAGATATTACAACGCTGGATGGAAAACTATAGCTTCTCCCCCTTCCAAATCAGACTTCGAAACATATGGGCATGATGATTTATCGTTAATTAAGTCTGAAGCGTGGTCTGAATTGCTATTAATAAATCCTGATGTTAAATTGCTAACTTACGTACCTACAGGAAATGTAGCTAATGGGATTGATGTGACAGTACAAGGTAAAGGATTAGGTTTATCTGCCATACCAGTTCCTCAATTCGTACACCTTAAAAATCCAGCAGGAATTTATGGTAACTTGAGTGACCTGATGGTTTCAGAAGGTATTAATAACGATGTTAAAAATAACACTAGATATCTTATCTCCCCTAATAAAACCGCATGGTATACGTGGGATGGTACGAGTTTCGTTTCCGTTGATGCTTCAGTTAATAGCAACATATTAACAAAAGGTATGACATATAAAACGATTCTTAACATGCAAGAGCCTCAATGGACTTCTTGGTCACATGATAATCTATATGTGGGTGTTTATTTGGACGATGACATTCGAGGAAAATCAACTTCAATTGTTGATAAGATTTCTTATGCAGATTTAGCACCTAAGTATAGCACTAAGGTTTCTGATGCTAAGTTATATATTCTTAATACTACTTCGACAATCAACGTAACATTTGCTGGAAAGACAATTACAGGCTCAGTGGATGATGCCGACTCAGGTAAAGTTCAATATAGAGTATTGTTAAACGGTAATCCATATTTCCCACAATCAGGTGATTTTACACCATTGCAAGCTGCACCATTAGATGTAGCATTAACACTATCCAATGATGAGATAAAAATTGATGAAAACAATGTGTTGCGAATTGAATTTCAAGATTATTGGGGTGCAACAGACTATTGGCAAACTAATTTTGTTGGTACTTATAATGGATTAATGTTCTTGGATTCAACTGGTAAATATTACTCTACTGATGTTGGTGAGATTCTACAAAATCTTGATTTCGGTATTATTATTGCAGGACAGACTACTGTTGAACAAGCAATCATATTGCGTAACACATATGGTTATCCTGTAAATAATATTCTTATTCGTGCAAACCAAGCTAATTTCCCCGTTGGTATGTCTGCAAGATTTGGTACAAATGAAATATCGTTTGAGTCATTGGATGAGCTGCTATATGCACAGACACTAGAGGATGGCGAAGAATTAACTTTTTATATAAGATTAGCAACTCAATTAGGGGTAACTCCTCCGACTTCAGGAGAATTTGATATTATAGTTACTGCTGATAAAGTAATCTAATCACAATACAATGTGATAGGATGTGAGAATTATGGATGCTAGTCAGATAGTATCATCAAACAAAATGAGTGGTAAGTTCACTGTAATTGGCTCAGGCTACAGTGAAGTCTTATCTGAAATATTAATACGTCAAGGAAACAATGACGATGTATTGACTGAAATTGCTATTCGAGTTGAAGAAGAAAATATTCTCAATGCAGAAATAGATGTTGCATATGGTAATATTTCAGATGTGCTTACTGAGATTCAGCCTTATGGATGGAAAGCTGTTCCAGTGGAAATCGAAGTAAGACCACATAGTAGAATGAAAGCTTTATATGAAATACAAGAACCACCTAAAATTACGGATATTCTTCACCCTGTTAAGGATGCATTTACTCGTGAAAAGAGTGTTTACCAAACACTTAACTATGGCGATACAGCATCATTAAACGTGGGTTCTACATCGGACGACAGATTCCGTTCTTACTTGCAATTTGATTTTTCCAATTGGAATCCTTTCTTTGTAATCATTGAGTCTAAAATAAGATTACATTACTCAGGAACAGTACCTAATGGAGTTAATATTGAATTACTAACACTTAATCAACTATGGCAAGAATATGGTGTTACCCACGTAAATAGACCAAATCCAATTTCATTGGCTACTACCAAATTTATAAATAATTCTGTAGAGAAGTATATTGAATTCGAAGTTACTAAATTAACTGAGGACTGGATTAGAAATGTAATTTCTAATGAAGGATTAGTATTGAGATATGCAAATGAATCAGATAGCTCATTTGGTTATATTAACTTTAAATCTAGAGAATCATCTAGACCACCTGAATTATTAATAACATACTATGATGGTCGTATTTATAGTGGTGGTAGAAGTCAAGTTCCTACAGAAATATTTGTTTGGCAAACTGGAAATAAAGACGTATTAACTCAAATTGAAGTTGCTTATTCAAATAAGAGTGATGATATTTTAGTTGAATTAGAAGTGCATCGATATGAATCACCAGTAATCGAAGAATTAGAAACTGAAATTACAGTAACTAAGCCTAATATCTGGTCTGAAATTACGATATCTGTAATTGACGATGATAGTATCTTAGTTGAAATTACACCTAGACTACCTCTTGAAAGTATCCAACTTGCTGAAATTACAGTATCTAAGCCGTACCAGTTTGTTGAGATTGAAGTTAAATATAAAAACAACGTTGAAACTGTGATTGAAATACAACGCTATGATGATGATGTGAAATTAGCTGAAATAAGTGTAACTAGAGAGCATCTTAATACAGAAATATACGTTCGATACAGAAACGATATCCCTACTGTGATTGAAGTTGAACGGGGAATTGAAAACGATAAATTAGCAGAAATAAGCATATCAAGAGAGATGGTATATGCAGAAATCTACGTTAGACCTTGGAATGATGTTTATGTTGAACTTGAAGTTGAGCGTGGATTAGAAAACGATAAATTAGTAGAAGTAAGCGCTAGTCGTGAAAAAGTCCCAACTGAAATTGAAATCAGAGCAATCACAGAAGATACTATCGATACTGAGTTGGAAGTTAGAGCATTAGCTGATGACACCGTTCCAGTACAAATTTCTGTAACCAGAGAATCATTACTTACTGAATTAGAAATTAGAGCGATTGACCAAGACACTGTGGATACTGAAATATCAGTTCGAGTTCCTGATGATGACGACATTGTTGTTCAAGTTTCAGTAACGAGAGAGATAGTGCTCACTGAAATAGAAATACGTGGAATTGGTGAAGATGAAATTGAAACTGAAATACTTATTCGTGCATTAGGCGATGATAGTGTTGATACTACAATTTCAATATCTAGACCTGATACATTAACTGAAATCACAGTAACTGAGTATCGTGATATAGAAGCTGCTGTCGAAGTAAAATATCGTGATGATGTGGAAACTGAAATAACTATAATGATACACAATAGTATTTTGGTTGAAATTGAAGCAATACCTAATTCTAATGTGGAAGTTGAAATTTCAATATCTAGACCTAATATTTTAACTGAGATTCACATTCCATACTTCGGAGACAGTGATGTGATGGTTGAGATTCTCCCTAGAATACTAAGAGCCTCAGATGTTGATACGGTAATACAAGTACGTGGTAAAGGTGGAAGTTACGCTTTCATTATATAAATTGTAGAGAGTTACTTCGGTAACTCTCTTTTTATATAGATTATTTAATATGCATTAACAGAGAGCCCCAACTTATGGGGTTTTTAATTTACAAAAAATAGAATAAAAGGAGAATATTATTAAATGATTATTAAAAACTATGAGGTTGAACAGTTCGGAAGATTTTTATTTGACTTAACACTAAGAGGTAAACAATCACGAATGAGAACACGATTTGTCAAAGTTTTGCAAGGAAGACTGGAGTTGCAAATAGCAGAAAGAGAACAACTAGTAAATGAGTTTGCCAAAAGAGATGAAAAAGGTGAAATCGTTTATCAGGAAAATGAAGCTGGTCAAGAAGGAATCGTAATCGGAGATGTGGAGGAATTCAATAAAGAAGTTATTTGCATCTTAGAAGAAGATTTTATTATTGAAGAAACTCAAGAAGTTTTAGATATGTTAATCGAAGTGAAAAATATTGTTTTGGATTGTGACTTAGAGTTCTCTGGAGATGAAGCTACTCAGTACGACAGATGGTGCGAAATCGTAGAAGAAATTAACTAAAGGAGCTAAAAGAGAATGATTGAAGGATACGAATTACAAGAAAATACAGCAATGTATGTTAGACAAGCCAAGACCGAAGAGTGGGTAAAAAACCTAGAAAGACGTATGCAAATTACGGAGGAGCAAGATATAGCTCCCACTTTTGCTAGGCTAACAAGCATCCTTGAAAATCAGGTAGAAATGAGTAAAGAGCGTCAACTAAGACAAGAGAAACAAGACCAAATGATGCACGACCAAATGGGAAGATTATCTACTGTGTTGGGAGATGTTGAAGAATCATATAAAAGCCTTCGCTATGAAGTTAAAGATATGAAAGATGATATCCACCAAATTAAAACAGACGTTGGTAAATTCGATGCTAAATACGATGCCAAAATTAGTATTGTGGATTCTAAAGTCGAGGCATTGGAAGATGGAAATAAAGTGGATTTGTGGGCTGTTGTGAAAAAAGGTGGTGCAACTTTTATTCTAGGGCTAATAGGTGCTCTAGCTGGTTTCCTAGCGTTTAAACTTGGATGGAGTAAATAGGAGGTATCACACATGGCTAAAAAACCTAAGAAAACAAGAAAGATTATTGAATATCAAACTTTCTTAAATGACAGCGATGGAATTACTCAGCGTGATTATTTGCTGTTAATCTCAACCTCAGTGTTCTTCTTATTTATAGCAGTGGGTCTAACAATATTGTTAATAGGAAGACCTTTGGATGAAATGTATCTTAGGCTGGTGGACATAGTTACTCCTGTAATTATGACCATCGTTGCCTCTGTATTCACTATAGAAGGTGTAGAGAAAGTTACAAATGAAATGAAAGAGCGTAGAGATGCTAAAAATGGAACGGCTGAAACTATTGCGGAAGAAATTATTATCGAGGAGGAAGAAATATTATGAATTTCATAATTGAAAATTGGACAACTATTGTAGTAGTGGTTATCTTGGTTATTGCTTTAGGTATCGGTGCATACAAATTTTTCACTCAACCTAGTAAGAAACAAATAGAACAAGTTAAATCTTGGTTGCTATATGGTGTAACGTTCGCTGAGAAAGAGCTAGGTAGCTCCGTAGGAAAGATAAAGCTTCATATGGTATATGATATGTTTATCACAAGATTCCCAGTTATCTCTAAATTAGTTACGTTTAATATGTTTAGTCTATTAGTAGACCAAGCACTCATTGAAATGAGAGATATGCTTAACAGCAATAAAGCTGCAAAAGAACTGGTAAACGGTGAACAATTGGTAGGTGAAACACATGAGTAATTTTATAGTTCCTTGTAACGGACGCATTACTAGCCCTTTTGGATATCGTATTCATCCCATTTCTAAAACCAAAAAGATGCACTGGGGAGTAGATTATGGGAACACCCCTTCTGACAATACTATAATAGCTTCTGCCGATGGTACGGTAGAGCGTTCGAGTGTATTTGATGGCTATGGCAACACAATTATCATTACACATCTAATTAATGGCATTACGTATCAAACACTTTATGCACATTTGACATCTATGTCGGTAAAAGTTGGAGATAAGGTTAAGCAAGGTCAGAAAATTGGAGTTAAAGGTACTACTGGAAACTCTACTGGGATTCATTTACATTTTGAGGTTCATGTAGGTGGAAAGAGAAATAGCAGTTACACATATGCAAAAGACCCATTGAAATACGTAGTAGATTCAGTGACACTTGAATTGCAAACATTGTTAAATAAATTTGGATATAAGTTAGTTGTGGATGGTATTTCAGGCAACGCTACGTTAGATGCAGTAAAAGACTTCCAGAAGAAAAATGGATTAACTGTTGATGGGATTGCTGGAGCCAAAACCTTAGAAATTTTGAAGAAGCCTACCGCAGAAGTTACAACAACTCCAAAGCCTGTTCCAGCTCCTGCTAAAGCTAAAGGAACGTACAGACTCAAAACTGGAACATTCCCCGATGCAAAAGCATTGGCAGATGGAGTAGCTAAAATGAAAACTGAGTTTACTGGTGTTGTTTATGAGAAGCCAGAGTCACTTGGATTTAACCCAGAGTATCGTATTTATACTGGAACATTTACAGCAAAAGAAGATGCTGAAGCTGTTGGAAAACAGTTGAAAGATAAATTTGGTTGGGTTGTTTACGTTATAAATGAGACTAAAAACTAATACACTTTCAATGTCTTTTAGCATCTTAAACACACTTAAAGGGACGATATTTGTCGCCCCTTTAAGTTTACATAGTATACAGTTATATCAAGCGTTTATCCTCCCTCCTGTTAGTTTTTCTAAAAATGACCTGTCGCCCCTTTAATATATGATGGAATCTTTAGAAAAAGTTATGGACTTTTGATTGTAAAAATGAATTTCTAATAGATATGGGTCAACATTTTCAATCATAACCATCTGAACGTTTTTCTCTATAACTTCACGAGTTATCTTTCTATTCAGTCTCTTTTCTAATAAGTCTACTAAAAAATCTTCTGAAACTATATTTCTTTTACACTCACCAGTTTTATTGTATAAACTGCACACATATTTAACCACTCCACGCTCCACTTTTTTATAATAGGAAGAGCCGCAGTTTTGACATTTTATCTTTCGACTGAATAGTGTTTTAGTTGTTGTTGTCATTGATAGTTCTCTTCTCCGTTATTTTGCTACTAACCAAATCTGTAAATCCTAATACCTTGTCTTCATCCTTCATAGCTTCTGCATATTCTTCTTCAGAGATTATTCCTTCAAGCTTAAGTAATGTAAAGCACCTTGATGTTAGTCTAATTAAATCTTCCAATATTATAGCCTCCTATTTTAAAGTTCCTGTGACGATTAATATTTTTTCAGATAGCAATTCACACAATCCCTCGTACCCTTGTTCTTTTGCCACATTAATTTCCTCTTCAGTCAATACCTGTGATTTAACCAATAGCGTAAATGCTAATGCTGATACTTGTTTTATGTTCGACATATTATTTTTCAAATCCCTTCTTAACATCTGTATTAGACGATAGTAAAACTGCTAATTTAATTCTTGCCTTTTTACTGTCATAATCTCCACCCAGTATAACTCCAAGATTCACTAAATTATAAGCACTCCCTTTATAATTGTAAGACGGGTGAACCTGACCTTCTTCAGTACTAGTCGTTAATACTATTGTCATTGAGTAGTTATCAATAGCTTTTTCTATTGAAGCAACCATCTCAGGAGATACTTGTCCTCTTCCAGCCCCCTCCAAGACCACACCTTTAACCCCACCTAAGCATAATGCATCAATTAAATATCCATCTGCGCCAGCATAACACTTAACTATGTCTACTTTTTCTAGCGGATTAATTAAACTATATGATTCTCTTGTGATTGGCTTTTGATATAGACTAACCACATCATTATCAATTATCCCAAGATACCCATGACCAAGTGAATCAAATCCTTGTAAATTAGATGCGTGAACCTTCTTAATATATTTCGCACTATAAATCCTCTCATTGAACACTACAACAGCACCTACACCTATTAACGATTCATTTAAGGCAACACTAATCGAATTCTTTAAATTGGAAAACACATCCGTTCCAACCTCTTGCGGAGACTTCTGAGAACCAGTTACTACAATTGGTCTTGAATCATTAATAGTTAAATCTAAAAAATATGCAGTTTCCTCTAAGCTATCTGTTCCATGAGTCACTACTATACCGTCTACAGATTTGTCATTAAGAGTATGCATAATTACATTCTTAATTTCTTGCATTCTAGAAATGTTAATATGCATACTCGGAAGTTGAAACACATCCAAAATTATTATTTCAATATTACTTGGTAGCTGACAAATCTCGGCTAACTCATTTCCATTTAGTTGACCTGAAATCAACATTCCATTCTCATCTTTTGTGGATGCTATGGTTCCACCTGTCGTAATTATTACCACTTTCTTTCTCATTATTGACACCATCTTTCAGTTAAATTCATGTTAAATTGGACATTGTGGATAACTTTTGATAATGCTATTATAGCTTTAAAACCTTTATATATCAATGTTTATGAGGGGATAGACCCAATGTGTTTTTAATAATGTACTAAATAAAGTGTGATGCATCACACTATTCAACAGTACGTATATAATTCCACATATGGTCGTTATTGGTCTATCCCCTTAAAGAAAATTTACAGTCACCCTCACTTCATCCCATATTGTCCTCTTCCATACTATTGAGCTAATAATACTTTTGTAAGATTCATTCATCTCTTTGTTGTTTTTACATTTTTTTATCTGCTCAAAAAAAACATCAATTCTTTGTATTCTTTCCTCATTATCAACATTTGAAAATGAGCTTAATTCTAACTTCTTAACTTTCAAATTTTCTTCTAATTCAAGTATGTTTTCTTGTCTTGCTTTTACCTTTTTTCTGAATTTATTTATATCATATTCTCCTTCTTCATAAGCATTTTCAATTTTTTCTATTGCTGCCTCATTTACATCCAGCTCTCTTTCAAGTGATTTCACCTGATTAAGAATATACTCTTTTTCTGTTTCATTTGCATTTGAATTTTTTGTATTAATTAGAATATCCCTTAAGTGACTAATGGTATCAAATATAGTTTTCTCAATTAATGAGGTATCTCCCCCATGAGAGTCCTTACAAGCAGTGCAGTTTCTTAATACAACTTTATTGTTTACTTTCTGTGTTTTTAATGTTCCACCACATTCATAGCATTTTACTAAACCAGTTAGAGCATTTATAGAATGGTTATTGTGTCTGGTTTTTGATTTCAATAGAGATATTATTTTAAGGTGTTCAGTTTGTGTTTTTAGAGATGTGTGACAATTTTTTATTGTTATCCACTCTTCTTTAGGTTTTTGTTTAAAAGGTTTTTTAGTTTGAGAATTGGACTTTCTACTACCTTCGGACTTATTATAGACAATATGTCCTAGATAAACTTCGCTTTTTAACATGTTGCTAATTGTGTTTGGAGTCCACTTACCATTTCTCGGAGATGCTATATTTTTCTTATTTAAGTCCCATGCTATATCAGTAATAGACTTTCCATTTATATATTCGCTTACAATTAGTTTTTTATATATTTCTGATTCCAGTGGATGTACAGTTAAACTTTTAAGCTCTTTACTATATTCATAACCGAATGGTGCAACACCGTTAGACCATCTTCCCATCTTCAGACCAATTTTCTTACCTGTAACCATACGCTTAGTAATCATTTTATATTCTCTTCTAGCCATAAATCCTTTGAAGTCCATTGCCTCTTCGTCACGCTCATCATTTGTATCAAAGATTTGAAATGGATTTGAAACAATAATTAAAGTATCACTATTTCTGAAGGTGTTTTTAATGGTATCTTGGTCTGTTCCATTACCACGACCCAATCTATCATAGTCAAATACTATTACTGCATCGAAAAGACCTTCCGCTACATCTTTTAGTAGCTCCTTTATCTCCACCCTATCTTCTATTGAATCTCCAGTGCCTATCTCAGAGTATTCAACAAAGTTCCAGTTGTTTTGTTTACATATTTCTTCCATAATCATTCTATGCTTTTGTAAATCTTCCTGTGCATCCCCTCTCGATTTACGGATGTACATCCCTACATTTTTAATCGATTCTAAAATATTCCTAGTTGTTTTATATGTTTGAAATTCATTCACCAGAGTCACCGTCCTTTGTAAGTTGCTTCAACTGAAAAAATATTATTATTGACCAGTTTTATATCTGTTTGTTCCCACATCATTGATTTATCTTCTCGCTGTAGATTCATTCTATATGCCATTTTTTTTATTTGCTCCTCAGAGCGATTCTCTCCCATTAGCTCCATTACACCTTTTGCTCCCAAGATAGAATAGTTCTCAATTACAATGCTCTTTTCTTTATCTGTCCACAGGTCATTTCTTTGAATAATAGAGTTTTCTAATCTTGATTTATAAGTAACTTCTTTTTTCTTTTTTAGCTTAAGTTGTTTTGCTTTTCTCAGTATTTGAGTGTTACTATAGTTCGGGAAAATCTCAGCCAGCTCATTAGCAGTCCTAATAGAATATAGCTTTTTAAGGGTTTCTGCTTCCTCTATCGACCAATTGGCTCTCATTAAATGTCCTCCTTTTAAATAATAAATATATTATATGGTCTATTATACAGAAAAAAGGCAGAAAGTAAATCACTCTCAGCCTTTTCTTGCTATTTTTATATTGAAATTATCTATTGTTTTCATTAGATTAGAGATGAGCTCATTTGGCACATTTTCAATGAGTTCTTTTCTAAATCTTTCATGTACTTCTTTCGAAGTTTTAATAATCATATTATTTCTCCTTATATGTCACTAACTAGTTTTTAATGTAAGTTACAAAAGAGTAAACACACTCTTCTGTTTCGCTATAATGTGTTTCTGCTTTAGATATTTTAAAGTATTGTTTTAGAAGCTCATATGGGAAAAATGCATCCACTTCTTTTGCCTCTTTGTTTATTACAGTTAGTTCAACTGTATCTGCATGTGGAAGAAATTCTCTATATATTTCTTGCCCACCAATAATAAATAAATCCTTGTCTTGCTCTCCAGTTGTTAGATAGTGGCTTAAAATCTTATCAACAGAATCCATTTTAAATACTCCCACTGGAGCCTCGTAATTTTCGTTTCTTGTTAATACCACATTGGTTCTATTCTTTAATGGCTTAGGAAGAGACTCTAGAGTCTTTCTCCCCATCACTACGATATGACCAGTAGTTAGCTCTTGGAAACGTTTCATATCTTCTAATACTTTAAATAGTAGGTCATTATTAAATCCAATTCCGTAGTTTACATCAACTGCGCATATTAGTTTTATCAAATTGTAATACCTCTTTCTATGTGAAATTGCTCTTCTACTTTAGGATTAATGTAATCTAAATGAGCTATAAGCTCATCTTGTGATATAGGTTGACCAAATGGGCGATTAAAGTTTAGTGGACTGTCCACACCTACGTTTACCTGATTGAGCATACGACTTGGTTGAGCGTGAATATGACCTGATATATTGAAGTTTCTAGGACGATTCCCTATTTCCATAGGATAGTGAGTTAAATTAAGAATATAGCCATTGGATTTCATATAATAACCTATCATGTGGACTTCATTTAAATATCCATTTTTATGAGCTTTTTTAATTATGTCTGAACTATCATGATTGCCTTTGATTAAGACTATTTCTCCATTTAAACGCTCAATAATATTAATCCACTCATTGTACGAGCCAAAGCAAAAGTCTCCCAAGTGGTATACTAAGTCACCACTCTTAACTGTATTGTTCCAAGCCTTAATTAATCCCTCGTTCATTTCTTCAGTGGATTCAAATGGACGCTGTTCAAATTCAACTATTTTCTTATGTCGAAAGTGTGAGTCTGATGTAAAATATATTGTCATATTAAATATTATCTCCTATCTCTCTTACTTCTTCTATTTCGTTTGTGGAAACCCAAATATCAACCTTATACTGGTTACGAGAATATAAAAGAAGCTCAACCTCCTCTTCTCTCTGTCTTCTCTGAACAATTGGGAACCACATGTTTTTATATAACGCTTGAAGTTTCATTTATTTACTCCCTTATTGTAACATATCTAGTTTTTAAAAACAAGATAAAATATGATTTTTATTAATTTTAATTTAACTAGTTTTTAGGCTCTTCCCTCTTCAGCTAGAATGGATTTAACGATGTTTGGTACAGCTCGTCCAACCTTACCCTTAACAAGCTTTAGAAGCTCATCTAACTCTTCTTTAATTATGTCATCGAATACGCTAGAACCCAATCCTTTTAGAATTGCTCCCATATCTTCAATAGCATAATCTTCTTGCAACACACCTTCGTCAACTAGCTTATGAATAAGCTTAGATACTCGTGCTTCAGTTAAAGTTGAATTAATGAACTGTTGTAGTGGGTCTGAATTCTTACTTGCATTGTGCTTTTTAATCTTCATGATTTCAGCAAAATGGTCAGATACAAATTTAGTGAATACTTGCTCACCAAATTTAGTTGTGTATTTGTAATTCTTAACCACAACACCTTCTCCGATATCACCTAGTACAGACTTACCAACGAATGATTGAATATGTTCTAGTGATTGGAATTCACCTTTATAGAATACTGGAACTAGATTAATAGCAAGAAGCACTGCCACATCTTCGACAACATCAAAATCATGGTATTTATTATTATTAATTTCGTAAACATCGAACAGGTAGAACTTATTAGCATTCTCACCGTAATCAATTTTATGTCTAGCTGTCCATTCTCCAAAGTGTACAAATCCTTCTGACATCTCGTTAACATTTAGCGTTTGAGTCCACTCATAAAAACCTCGTAGGTTCTTATTATCTCGTCCTAGTTGATTGTTGCGAGAGAATGCTAAGATTTCATCTCCCACTCTTTGGAAAGAAGCATTTGCTCCATCAATCTTCTCCTGAATAACAATAAGTGGATTTCCTTCAATAGTAAGATGTGTTCCTGATTTACCATGACGCTCAATTGATTGATACTTCTTTTGTGTAGTTTCCATTTAATTAATCCCCTTTTAGTTTATATAGTTTTTAATTGATTTCAAGAATATTTTTTATCTCTGCATAGTACCTATCGTACATCTTCCATGCAAACCTGTTGCAATCGTCTTCAATGTCATGTCTGTCTAATCTTCCATATTTATCTTGATAGTGATGTCTTAGCTCATGGAACAATACTAGAGAAGTATACAAATCCTTGCAGTCTTCAAGCATACTAAACTGATATACTTGAATATTTTTTAATTTAGAGTTATAGCTTCCAGCAACCTCATTGGATAAAACCTCTTTACTGTGGCTCCAAATATATTTTCGATGGATAAAGGCGAAAGATTTTAACTTGACTAGCTCCACTATCTTCCATTTAATAAATTGACTCTTACTTTTGATTATTTGTACTTTGCAATCTCGATAGTCCTCGTGGAGTAAATTAACTATTTGTTGAGTTTGTTCCTTGTTCAATGTCATTCTCCTTTAAATAATTTTCACCATGTTCTAAAAAATCCATAAGCTCTTCAACACTCATATTCATATTAGTAGCCATTTCATCTACTGTAGTTTTCTTTGATAATGTAAATTCCATTGGATTATCAGTAGGTTCAATTTTATAGGCTTCATGAATTATCTTTAGTGGCTTTTCACTTACTGGAATAACAATAGTAAAGCTCTCATCTATGAGGAAATCACTGCTCAATTACCACACCTCCTTTAATAATACGAGAATTTTATTTGTTAATCCCTATTTCATAGCCAATCCATCCAATCAAAAAGCAAAGAGCTGAAAATGCTGTAGTTAGCATTACATAGGCTATTATTAAGTTCTTAGTTTCATCTTTCATTTAATATCCTCCTTTATAGCTCTAAAAATCCTGTGACAAGTGAACTTACAATATCGTCTGTTCTTATATGAGCCAATCCATATTCGGTTTTTAGTTTAATTACACCGCTCTTCCCAGTCATCATTGAATTGTAAATTACGGAATTGACCTCTTTTAATCCATTCTTATATTCTTCAATCTTGTGAGGCTCAATTTCTATAAGATAGTCCTCTTTTAATCCATTTTTAAAAGTAAAGTAATAACGTACATATTTCATCTACTTATCTCCCTTTTCAATTTTATATACTTTTGCGGTGTAAGACCTTGGATAAGTACCCAATTCTAATAGACCTTTACGAATTATTGTGTCATCAGAGTCAGGCTCAATATCAAATTCAACTTCTACAGTCTTATAAAGCGACAAAACTTCTCCGAACGATTCCTTACCATTGTAGAAATGTATTTTATATTTGTGGCTTTTAAAAGTTTCCTCAAATTCTCTAAATGTTAGTGACACTTGATTGTTGAATCCAGATATTGTACTTCCATTTGTCGAACCCAGTAGAATAAAATCTTCATCTGTGCTATAATCATCTACAAAGCACAATACACCGTTATATTTAAATGTTCCATCTAATAATACTGAAATTTCATCGTCTACTTTTCTAAGCTCTTTATCTATTGCAATATGTTTTAATCTTAGTTTTTCTAGTTTCATATTACTCTTCCCCTTTTTTATGATGCTGACATTGACATTCTAAGCTCTGTAGAATTCTACCTGTGTAACCTTATCGGTAAAAAACTCTTAATCTATTATTTCCAAATCATAATCAAGAAGCTTCTCATCAATTACAGTACCTTTTGTTTCAAATATTGATAGAGCCTCATCTTCACTGTCGGCTTCCACTTTCCAAGTGCGAATAGCATGTTCTGTTTCAGAGATTCTAAATATTTTCTTCATCGGCTTCTGTTCCAAAGCTCTAAGTCCAACCCTGCTAATATTTGCAATGTAATTATTAAAAGCCAACCCCACCCAAACTCAACCATATTATAAATTGGCACTGCCAGTAAAAAAGCGATAGCTATTCTCATATTAATCTCTCCCCTTGTATTTTCTGATTAATGTATACAATTTTGTACACAAGTTTACAAGTATACAGTTTTGTATACATATCAGTAAAATCTCCATTTTATTCCCTTTTGTAATTAAAAGGGACGACAGTATTGCCCATTTAATAGGATTATTTGTCGTCTAATAAAAATTGAATTAGTCCAAATTCCCATTTTCTAGTATTAAACTGTCAAATATTGAGTTTACTAACTTTTCATATAGTGTTTCATTGTTAATGTGATTCATAATTAGTAAAATGATATTATTTCTTATGAAAGTTTTAAAGCTAGTCCACATGCAAATCTCATGGCATTCTACGTCTTCTTTTAAATCCTCTAAGTGACTTTCTATATAAGAGTTATAAAGTAAATCGCCTCTTTCAATATTAATGGGAGGTCTCTTATTTACAAATCTCTCCTCAAAACTATCTTGAATATTAGCAAGAGTTGAATCTTCCACTTCTACGGAACGATTGTTCCACATAAGTAAAACCTTATTTCCAATACCACCTCTAAGTTCCGTTTGAGCATAGATATCTTCACCAAACAAATCATCCACATTGCCTATACTATTAAATAGCTCTCCATAAGTTTTTGGAGGACTCACCTTTTCTAATTCAATAGCCATAAGTTATCCTCCACTCTTATTTTTCATATTTCTTTATTTCTTTTTTGCTTTCTTTTCTGTCATATTTCTTCTTACTATCTCTAACTTTTGTAGTAGGATTCATCAACCACAATCCTCTGCTTTTAGTTTTCTTTCCTATTACACTCATGCGCACTCGTCCATTATTTTTGCTTTAATAATGTCTTGTGACAATGCTAAAAACTCATCTTTAATTGAGTAGTCGGTGGTCTTTTCATCAATTTTCAATAAAACTTCATCCCTCAAAGTTTTTGCTTTTACCATAATCTCTTCCATGCTTGACTTCGCATATTCTAATGAGTGTCTGTTCAACTTCATATCGATAAGCTTCTCACTGTTTATTTTATTATGGGTAAAACAATCAGCTAATGGCTTATTTTCAATATAATAGTAGTTCATCATCAACCAAAGTCTATGTGCATGGGATAGTTGTTTGCCATCAAATCCATACTTTTCAATCTTATGTGCAATCGATGGATATGGATGACATAGTGCTTTTTCTTTCTCACACATCATCCCATATATTGCACGAATAGATTGGGCTTTTAAAGCATCAACCAGTATCTCTCTCTTGTTAAAGATGGTGATAAATTCATTCTCAAATGCTTCATCAACAATATAATACTTTGAAAATAGTGTTTCGATGTAAGATGGATTTGCCTTTAGCAGAGTCTGGAAATATGGTCTGATATCTTTGATATCACATTGACCCCATTCTGTTTCAACTACTGTAGACATTGGTTTGCTATTTCTTACCAAATCATCTAAAGTAGGAACGACTATAGCTTTCATATCTATGTCCGACTGATAATCTATGTTGTTAATATCTAGCTCATAGTTTTGTGAGCCATAGAGACAAATATAAGCCACCGTATAGCCATGTGCTTCCAATCTTTTCTTCTGTGTTTCTAAAGCTTCCATTATTTGTGTCATTTATTTATCCCCTTTCTATATAGCAACATCCAGTTTATCAATCTTACCTTTTGGCTCGTACCCAATTAACTCAACATCATCAGCCGTTAGCTCAAAGAATGGTTTATCTGAAATTTTAATCTGTACTTTTGTATTCAGCTCACCTGTATCTTCGGCATATCTTTTAATTAATTCTGCTGCTTGCTCTGTGTGTTTATTGTATAGATGTAAGTCTTGTACCACATGAAGTAAAATACCAGCCTCCAATCCACACTCTTTAGCAATTGCATGTTGTAAGAATGCATACTGAACCACATTCCATCCACCAGCTCCAGCAGCAGTTAAGAAATCTCCTGACATTTATATTCATATAAGCTCGTAACACTTATACCGTTTATTCTCTGCTTGAATAAACCGCTCATAGTCGCCTATGAGATTAGACTATATCACTATCCTTCTATTCTCTTATAGAGGATACCTACCGTTTCGATTTAAGGGGTTTTCGCCCACACCGTTAACTTGTGCCCTACTCCTAATGTGGAATTTCACCACCGATGGGATAGTCGTTCGACATTTACTGTGAGAGGATTTATTAATTTTTACTCTTATTTTCATTTACGGTTATCTTTAACCCAGTTAAATATTTATGTTTCTCATAAAAAGGATTCCATGTCTGACCTGTTTTAAGCAAACTATTTATTGTCCACCTACCTATCGAATGATTTTCCATAAAGTATTCAATGATATCGATTAAGTTTGTAAATTCCATTGTATCTCCATCGGGAAAGAAAACTTTATAGTCTTTTTGATTTCTCTTGCGAGAAGCTTTCCGAATGGTTTCTCTTTCTTCTGGGTTCTCAAATCTTTTCTTATTAGCTAAAGATGTTTTATTTCTTTCTTCAGGGTCTTCATACCTTTTCCTGTTTCTTTCCGAAACTTTTTCTCGCTCCCCTAAAACAGAAAATCTTTCTCTTTGGGCTTCTGAAATAGTCTTCTTTCGCTCTTCTGATATTTTTCTTCCTTTATGTGCACTTGATATTTTTTCTCGTGCTTCTGGAGCGTGTGTTCTTCCATACATCGCATTCTTTTCACCTCTAAATTTATCGCCAAATTCCTTCTTCTCTTCTTCGCTTTTGGTTTTCCACCAAATTAAACCAGCAATGCTATGTTGCTCTTTGATTCTATCTATCTCTGGATGGTAGCTTATTAAATCTCCACCTCCTGATTTTTTAGAGGTATTGTATAAATTGTCATAGTGATTGACTAGATACATTTCTTCTATTCTAGATGCTTTTTCTTCCGTCATATTCTCGAAAATTATTTCAAACACAAAGTTTTCTTCACCATGTTTATTGAACGACCTTTGCAAATATGCACAATGATGCCTATTTCCTCTTAAATCGCTAAAATGTCTGCTTTCTCGCTGGTGTGGATTCGAGGTCATACCAAGATATTTCTTGTTCGTTTTTTTATTTGTGATTGTGTATAAATAGTACAAATTAACAATGCTCCTTTGTAAATCCTCTCACAGATTTAGTACGGGATTGTCTCAAGTTGAGAGTTTCCCCGTTTAGGCAGGTTTGCTATAAGAATTACTTCTTATAGGCGCTCAAAGTTAACGCTGAATCAGAGTCATATCAAGCTTTCCATTCTTTACGCTTAAGTGGATTGCATATGCACACTCAACCAATGATTCAGTAGCTTTAGTTAATTGCTCTTCTGCTGAGAACATATTTATCATAATACGTCTGCTTGTTGGATTTGTTTTAATCTCATTTATTACATAGTGCATCTGAGATGGATGCCCCATAGTAGGCTTTGCAATTTGATAGCCATATGCTTTTTCAATATCGCCATTTTCATTTGCCCAAGAGTTCCATATCTTACTATTCAAATCTTTAATGTTATTAGACTGTTTAATCATTATCCAAATAATTTCATCGATAGGAAGTTTCCAATTAATTTCACGAAGATTAAAGATTGGAAACCCTTCTGACAAGTCATATCTATTTACTGATTGAATAATACGTTTTGTCTTTGTCTGTGTACCATCAAGCCACTTAGCCCTATTGTCTACTTCCCAATCTTGCTTAAGAATTTCTTCTAAATCCTCAATAAACATTTCATCTACCTTATTCATCTAAATCCTCCTATTTGTTGTCATTAACTAACTTTTAAAGAAATTTTATTATTCATTTATAGCATTTAAAATATACATCTTGTTTCTTTTCAGCATTCTTTGAACTGCTTGTCGAGTAATTCCTTCCATCTCTGATACCTCAAGATTAGTATATCCCTGTAAGCGCAATCCAATAATCCTAATAGCTTTTTCTGGTATAATACCTTCCAGTCGCTCGAACATTATATTTATCTCTGATTTTCTGATGAAGCCATCATCCTTTAGATATTCAGATTCTATTGCGTCTCTTGAGAATACGTCCTCTTCATCATCATTATCAACATCTAAGCTAACAGTTCTAAGCAAATCAAAGCTATAGTTGTTTTTATTATATAAAGAATCTTTTTGTGAGTAGTGTATTATATAGCGATAAATATATGAAATAATATGAGACTTTAGTTTTGCCCCTCTGTTTGGGTCATAGCTATTTATAGCGTCAACCAATCCAATCGTTCCAAACTGCACCAAATCATCTTTACCTAGACCATGATATCTTAAAAGCCCTTCTGCGTTAAATCTTTTACTAATTGTTATTGGAACCAAATACTTATACTTTTCAATTAGTTGTGCTACGTTTTCACTTGTTAAGTTTGAAAAATCCATACCTTCTTCTGGTGGGAGTTCCTCTGCCATTGCTGTTACCATTTATACGTCCTCTTTTCTTATGTTTTATGTCATTATCTAGTTTATAAATCAGATTAAACAACTTCTTTTAATCTATTAATAGCATAACATAATAAAAACCAGTTGTCAACCTGTTTATTTATATTTCATTAAATAGTTTTTATTATTATATATAAAAAATAGAAGAGGAATTACTCCTCTTCTATTGTATCTTATTTATTCATTTGGCGCAAGATTTCTCTTAACAACTCTGGCTCTGGTTGGAAGAAGTCTGGAGACTTAAGGATTTTTCCATCTTCCTCACGATATTTAGCATACTTCTTACCATTTTCATCAGTAAACAATTTACTCATGTTAGCATCTTGAACAGCATCCATTAGCTTATCTGGCTTAACTCCCATTTCCACAAGTGAACCCATGATGAAATATAGAGCATCAATTAAAGCATCTGACTGAGCTACGATACGTGGTACTCCCTCTTCATAGAATTCCATTGCATCTGATTTTATTTTAGCCTTATCTAATCCAGCAATCAACATTTTATATGCCTCATCAAACTCTTCTTTATTATTGGATGAAGCATGAATGAATTCAACTAACGCTTCTTCCCCAGTCCAAACAGCTCTATCCGTAGCTCTTTCTAATCCCATTTGAGTTGGTTTTTCTTCTACAGGGTGATTAAAAGCTTTATGGAACATCTTAACTAATGACCACCATTTATTAGGGTCATGGCTAGGCTTTTTTTTAGCTTCTTCAACCACAACTAAATTAGAAAGTCTAGCTTCAATTAAACGTGTTGTGCGTTCCCCTGCTTTCTCATCTTTACTAATGATGACCTCAATTTTAGCTGTGCGAGTTGGATTATCAATATATTTAACTTTACCATGTTGCTTAGACCCTTTATCGAATACGATATCCTGTAAATTAATTTTAACGAATTGCATTGTTTGCATTATTATTTCTCCTCTTGTTTTAGTTTTGTCTTATTTTGTTTTAAATTATATAGTTTTTAATTTGTTTACTAGATTTAATAGCTCAGATGAACGATTGGGATTATATCCAATCATTCTATCTAACTCAGTGTCATCTCCATCAAGTAAAATAAATGTTGGAATTCCACCAATGTCATACTGTGCTGCCAAATGTGGACTTTCGCCCACGTCAATTTTTTCTATAGGTGCATCAATGCTATCTAATAAACTCTGTGCTGATTTACATGCTCCACAAGAAGCGCCTTCAAATTTTAATAGTCTTTTTGTCATAATAGTTCCTCCAAATTTTTAATGTTTTTCTTCATGTTTCCAAAGTCAATTTCCCTTGGATAACCTTCGTATTTATACTTAAATACTATTTTATTATTACCACTTTGAAGTAGCTCTTCTAAAAGGTCTAAAGCTCCACAAAAGAACTCATACTCACTTCTTCCACTTCCAAACAATCCAATAGACTTGCCTTTTATTTTTACAATATCATCCCTAAGTTTAAAGAAGGGTTTTGGAGGAAGACCTCTCCCCCAAGTAGACGTACCAAAAGCTATGAACTCATAAGGTTCAAAATCTATGGAGTCAACCTTTCTAATATCAATCAAATCAAAATTTAGGGCTTCAAAGAATGGAATCATAGCTTTAGTATTTCCAGTCATTGAATAGTAGACAAGTAGTTTCTTAGAGGTCAAAGTCCTCCCCACCTTCGTGAGCATAGTTGATTGCATTACCTTGAAGGAAATCTGTTCTAGTTACGATTTCATTTGCTTCTCCTGAACGCTTCTTCTTCCCATAGGTGTTAATCCATTGAGATTTTAGCTGTTCATTTTCTGGATAAGGTTCTTCGATACCAGCGTTACGACAAATTAGATTAGCCAAATACTCAACATAGTTGTGATACTCTTTAATAGATAAAGTATCAATACCTTGGAATATATAGGTAGCCCAAACCTTCTCACGATTCACTGCCTCAACAACGTAGTCCAAAGCTTTTTTATAGTTCTCTGGAGTTGCCAATTGTGGATTCTCACCCATAACAATTTGGAACAACATGCCATAGAACGTAGAATGTTGATTCTCATCATCTCGAATAAGTTGAATCATATTGTTTGAGCCAATCATTTTTTGGTCACGAGCTAAAGAATGGAAATAAGTGAATCCACCTGAGAAATAAAGACCTTCAAGAATCATATTAGATAAAACCCCAAAAGCGATAGATTCTAATAGCTCATCGGATGGTTCCTCACCCTCTTCTAAGAATAGATATTGTTTTGCTTTATCGACCATATCTTGAATGGGTGTAATGACCAGTTCATTTCTGTGAACTAATTCAGGAATTCTTTTTGTTTCTTCAAAAGCCTGTTCCTTCTCTTGTTGATTTAACATAGAAGAAGTTAAATATTGATAACTTCTATTGTGCAATTGCTCAAACGAATCAATCATGGCAATAACAGAGCGCACAGATGAGTCAGTGCATAAGTATCCAAGTACAAAGTTAAAATCAGTTGCTATTGAATCTAGCCAGTTTAACTTTCCAGAGATAATATTGAACACTCGTCTTTCTGTGTCATTTAGTTTTTCACGATACTCTTCAATGTCTTTTGATAATTTTATTTCATCTTCATTCCAGTACTCTGCGAATAATGATTTGTTTAGGTCAAGCATCTGAGGATACTTGATTTTGTCCCAATCACGTATCCCACTTGACTTCCCTCCGAATACTTTTGTAGCTGAATTGCTTGCTTCTCCATCATAAACTCTAAAATTCTTCATTTTAACTGTTCTCCTTTATGAACTGCACATTACACAAGTATCATCCAACACGTAGTCTTCTGTGTATGTGTAATAAGTAGTTTTTATGCCGTTTTCCCAAACACCCATATCCAGTCTCAATAGCTCAGAACCTTTAATAGACTTGGAAACATGCATGTTGTGGCTGATAGCTTGGTCAATGTATTTTTGAGCTGCCGCAACAACTTTAATTGCCCACATTTCATCCATTTCAAAACCAGACTTATAAAACCATTTTGTTTGATTATTGTAGTTAGAAGGAACAATGATAACATTAAGTCCAGACTTCTCTTCTCTGTAGATAACAGCATACGGAGGGTCAATACTTGGACTACTATTCATCATGATTGAGTTTGAAGATGTCGGAGCAATAGCCATCAAGTAAGCATTTCTCATGCCCTTAGAAGCTAAATCACGAACCTCATTCCACTCATCAGAAACGAATCCACGCTTATCAAAGAATGCTCCTGTGTTCCAATCTGAGCCTTCGTAATAAGGATAAGAACCTTTCTCTTCTGCCAGTTTTGACGATGCTTTAATTGAAGCCATTAAATATTGCTTAAAAATATTCTCTGTGAATTCAGATGCTTCATTAGACTCCCAGCGAATACCCTCAGATGTCATTAGAGTAACTAGCCCCATAGCTCCTGCCCCAACAGCACGATAAAGTCTATTAGTGTGTGTGGCTTGTGGAACAACTGTGCGATTTAGTGTGATAACGTTATCCAACATTCTAAACTGGATATCAACAACCTTTTGCAAGTCAACATGTTCATTGCCTTTTCCAAATATGTTGTTTAATACCAATGACGATAAGTTACATGTAACTAATCCTTCACCCTTTGTCTTAGTAACTAAGAAGCCTTCTTTATCCAACTCTTCTGACTCAACTCGGTCATAATCCATATTTTGAATAATCTCACTCGCTTATATTCGCTGTAACATCGCTAATGTCACAACCGTCTCTAGACTGCTCTACATCACTATAGAGGCTAGACTATATCATAATCTGTATCGTTACTACAGATTCCCATCTTTTCCACTCGCTTGAGTGTACTCTACTCGGTTCTCACTTATATCCTCTCGATGTAAGCTACCCTTTCGATAGTCGTTTGGCATTTAACTCGATATTGCTTTTTATGCATAATTCCAATCTTTAAATCTTGGAGATTTGGATTGCAATCTGTAGTTTATTGTTGTAGTTTTTATCCCAGTTGCCTTGCTAACTTCTACTGAGCTTGGATAAAGAACACCTTCAACCACCACAGGCTTGGAATTTGCCTCTTTAACTCTACTTATCATTTTTTCTGATTTCGGTTTTCCATACATTGGATTTCTCTCCCCAGTGGTGTTATAGCTTTTTAACTTTCTAGTAACTTCGCTTCTGGGGTTATTTGTAAATGTATTTCCACCGTCTTTTGCATCAGAAATGTTATATTTTTCATAGGCGCTGGAATCAATGTATGATTGCTCAATATCTACAGACTCTTCTAGAGATTCTGTTGAATGGATTATCTTGAATGTAAAGTTTGGCTCACCATATTCATTCCAGTCAGATTGAAGAAGTAAGTTGTTATGAACCGACTTTCTAAGCATGTTCACATGTGCTCTCCATCTTTTTCCTATCTCCTGAGAGCGACCAAAATACACCCTGCCATTTGCTAAGCATGTAATTGAATATACATCATAAATCATTGTTTTTCACATCCATATCATTTATTTGTCAATATCGAGTATTTAGCACAGGATTGTCTCAATGCCATGAGAGTTCCCCTGTTTAGATGGGTTTGCTATGAGAATCACTTCTCAAAGGTGCTAATAATTAACACAGATTAGAACCAAAAGGCATTCCCATGTGCTCATTAGGATTCATTCGTGCTGAGATGTCAGAGTAGTACATGTAAGGTGTTCCACCAGTTTTACGTGATGCAAAGATTGATTTGTAAATCTCAGTTGTGCTTACAACACGACTAAGCTCAAATGTTTTGTCTTCTTCTGCTTTGCGATACCAGTAAGTGAAAGCATGGTCAACTTTATTGGGTTCTTCTCCATCCATCAATTTCTTTTTATCGAACAAGCGGTTCAAGTCCACTCCCATTTTCTTCTTAAATTCATATGGGTCAAAGAGAGTGAAGTTTTGCTTAGCTTTCAATCTGCGCATAAACTCATCTGGTACAGTTACAGCAGTTTTAATAGTGTGAGCACGTTTCTCTTGTGACCCAGTTTTCAATCGTAAATCTAAGAAGTCAAATACATCTAAATGCCACACAGGTAAATACAAAGCTATTCCAGCAGGTCTAGCGCCAAGTTGATTTACATACTCAGCTAATGTACTAGTTAAGCGTGAAGGATGTAGAACCCCAGTTGCACGACCTTTGTATCCACGAATCCACGAACCACTTGCACGTAAGAATCCCATATAAATTCCAATTCCAGCTCCATTTTGTGAGAACTTGGCTGTCTGTTTCAAACTTTCCATAATGCTCATTAAATCATCATTAGGGGTAATAATATGGCAAGATGAGAGTGTTCCATTAGTTGCGCCAGCATTTAACAATGAAGGGGTTGCCAAACCAATGAAGTGATTAGACAATGCCCAATAAGCTTCACGAACAAACTCAAAACGCTTAGTTTTCTTCTCGTCTTTCATGAAGTATAAAGCAGATGTTAAGAAGCGCTCTTGTGGTAGCTCCAATACTTCTCCTCTGTATCCCTTTTTCAAGTAAGTGTTGTTAAGCATAAATAATCCTGCATAACTGAACTTCTTATCTTTGCCAATGTTGATTAATTTACCTACTCTTCTAATTTCTGCTTCGGTATAGGAAGTTAAAATGTCTTCATCATAAATTCCTTGCTCAACCATCTGGATAACGAATGAATAGTAATCTCCATATCCGTTTTTATAATCAAAACCACGATTTTTAGATGCTTGTTTATAAATCTTTCTGCGCAATGCTGATGCACTTAAATAAGTGAAATCAGGATTCTTCTCGGAGATTTGGTCATTAGATGCTCTGATAATTAAATCAAAAAGCTTATCTGCTTCAACCTCTTCTTTTGATTCAACGTAGTCCAATACGTTTTCTTTGATTGTATTAAGAATGTCTTGGTCATATTGTTTTTCTGAGTCCTCTATAATTTCATTAAAGAAACGCTCAAATCTTTCCAACATAAACTCCGACTTTTGAACATGTGAGTTTCTGTCTTTTGTGATAATTGTCATGTTTCATTTCCTCTCTTTTTTTCATATTTGAAAGCAGTAGGTTTCTACGCTTTTCTTATTTTTTAATTAATTCGAAATCAATAACTCCAAGTTCCGTTCCATCTTCAAATAAAATCTCTACTTCATCGTTGAAAACAGACAACACTTCTGCTTCCAATCCTGCATAGTCAATCCATGCTTGCTCCTCAAACGCTGGATTAAATAATACCTTGTCTCCACGAACCAATTTTTCCATTCTCATTTCCATTTTTCTTCCTCTTCCTTTTATCTACTTGTCATTAAGTAGTTTATAAATTATTTTATATTATTTCTTTCATCTTTTTCTAATTCCATCCAAAGCATTACTGCATAATTTGCTAAGTCTTTTACACTGTCTTTTAAGCTCTCATCGTTTACTTCTGCTTTGCCATTGCGCATAAGCTGTTTAATTCTACGTATCTTATCATCAAAGCGGATAATAGCCGACAATACACCATACTCATCGTATTGCTCAGAGAATGAATTACCGTAGTCTTTATTTTTTACAAGATAAGTCTCATGCATTTGAAGAATTAAGTCCATGTGCAACTTATGATTAGGGTCTACTTTTGCACCATCTGATGGGAACAGGGTTGCAGGTGTTAAATCTAATATCACATTTGTCATGTCCATAGAGAATTCTCCTTGCTTTATATCCTCTATTAACCCTAGTTGTGATTCACTAAATGTATACATACCAAACTTTTTCCCACTTAGAAAATCATCCAGTAGAGTGCACTCATAGCTATATTTATTATTTACTAGATACTTAGCTAAAATAATGTATGAGCTTTGGTCAGGGCTATTGATTAGTCCCACGATGTTGTCTTTTTTAAATTTAGATGCTTTAATTTCTGTTTTGAACTCCATTTAAATCCTCCTATTCTTGAACTGCTTCAAAGCTTATTTGAATTGTTTCTCTCTCCGTATTAAATCTAACAGCCAGAATATCTTTGATATATTCCTTTAAGGCTTCAGCAGTTTCCGTTAATTCTTCTTCTGTCAAGCTCTCGTATCCAGCATTTTTTTCAACAAAAGTAATACTGTATTTTAATGAACCCATTCTAAAACTCCCTCCCTTCTTGAGCTTTCATATTATATGTTAATAACTAACTAATAGAAAGGAGTCTTTATAACTATTTATTGATAAGTTCCACCTTTGAATCTTAATGCTACTCCTGCTTCCTCCAATAGTTCCACAAGGGATGAAGCAACATCATCCATTCCATTTAGTTGTAATGCACATGCAAACGTTTCAATTGCTGTACTGTGCTGACGCTTTTCTTTTGGCTCTTCTGTTAGAGTGTATAGATATACACCATCACCCAAATGAGCTTTAGTAATTTTGTATCCATCTCTATAAAGTAAGCCAAGATATCCTCCATAGCGAAGTGCCACTTTAGAAAGCTCCACGTTTGTGATACCATTTGGATGCTCTCTCAAGATATTGATAATTTGTTCTTTCTTAGTGTTTTGTCGAATTGTTTCATTCTTCATTTTCCAAACCCCTTTTCATGTCAATATATAGTTTTTAGTATAAAGCTCTTAGTCCCAAAACGTACTGGACAGGTGCTTTATTTTTGTTTCCACATCTTTGATATCTTCTTGTTGCCCAGCCTCATACATCTCTTCATTAACTCTGTTTAAAAGTTCTTCATCAATAGAGTATAATTTTAAATTGGTTTTAATAGTTTTAATACTATTAGTTAGAGATGCACCTAATGCTCCATACTTTTCTATTAATTGTCTTTCAATTCTTTCAACGTTTTCTAATTCAATATCTTCAATGTTCAATTAATTACCTGCTCTCATCGGAGAAAAGTATCCCCCTCTTTTAATGCAATAGCTTTATCAAACGTTTCAAAAGTTACCGATGACTCATACTCTTTCTTTGAGCCTTTCATGATTACTGTTACACTCCAATATTCTATATCTAAGTGGTCTAGCTTTAAAGCAACCCTTTTAGGCTCATCTAATATTACTATGACCTTATGCTCTTTAAGTATCCTTCTCACCTCCACTAAACAAGCTTATCACAGGTTTAATATGTTGTCAATAAGTAATTTATGATTTTTTAAAAAAGATAAATTGCTTTAACAATGTGTAGATAACTATCCATGTTACTCCATTTACTAACACATTAACTATAATCCCATTCTCATTTGTGGAATAAAAGTTTAATAGCATTAAGATTGCCAGTGTTATTGCAATGGGTGTGCTATTTACTCTAAAATATTCTAAAAATTTCATAGCTTAGTTTTCCTCTAAAAATTCTTTTAGTCTCTTTTGATAGGTAACACTTTCAGAAATAAACTCTGCAAGAATCATATAAGCCTTTTCTTGACCCTCTTCTGTCCAGTCTTCTTCACTAACAACTGAATAAGGAATATCTTCTCCATGACAGTTATGAACATAGTGTGAAGCCCAATCTGAATAATAGCTGCTATCTTCTTCCCACAGATTAAATTGTTCAACTGTAATGTGACCCCTACCTAAGCACCATATCATATAGCTCCCAGCCTTTAAGTCTGAGTCAAAGTAATCTAAGAAATCTTCTCCAGCTTCCATTTGCCAATTAACAATTGAATCATAAATTTCTTGTTTATTCATTGTTTTCCTCCTCTGTGCAAAGACATTCATCAAACTCAAGCGGTCTCAATGGAAGCTTTCCAGCATACTTAATTGTGCTATATGATGCACCATTCGCAACTTCCTTCATTGTATGTGTACTTGGCATTGGAATTACAACTGGTTCCTGCTTATTTGGAATATGATATATTCCTCTATTTATCTGATGTTTTGCTGTACCTTCGTGTTTATATATTTTCAGAGTTAATAGCTCTCCTGTAATTTTATTTATTATTATAAATCCCATAGTCATATCCCCTTATAAAATAGAAGTTTTATTAATCTCTCACTTCTGTTTGTGCTTTTGCTAACGCTAACCCTAAAGCCTGATTTAAGCCAACTACAACAGGCTCATGTAAATCAGGGATATAGAAATGCCCTTTATTAAGGATATTCAGTGCAGTACCTCTATGAGTATAAAGCTTACTTACTAAGAACTTGCCTGTTTTCTTGTCAACAATCGCCCATTTTGACTCTTCCATGTTAATCCTCCTTTATCAAATTCGCATTAGTCAATCTTTTGTTTTCTTATATTCTTCGATGCCAATTTTTAAGCATAGAGTTAGACTGTTTAACTCAATTAGAGCCCCTTCGTATGCAACTTTTATAATCTTTCTTACATCTCTAGCTCTATTGACAGGAATGGTAGACTCTTCAATCTTTTTTTCAATCAATTCTTGTAAGTCATTTAAAGCTTTTTTACATACCGCTTTGCTAATGTCATCGATTGAATTTCTTCTTCCTAGATTAATTTCATTTGAAATATCTATTTTATGTGTTTTAGCGTTGACAAAAAATCCATTTAAAAACTCATTGCTATCTCCAATTAAAATATTTCTAGACTCTATCATGGAATCTAAATTTATTTTATTAATCCAATCTGATATTGCTTTCTCTACGTTATTTTCAATTTTCTCCATTGCTTCAATAAATTCATCTGTATAAACTTGCACTTATATATTCCTCCTTTATAAATCTCGCATTTTATCAAATGTTTTTCGCAACCTTATCTACACATTCTTTAAAATCCATTTTACCTATTACAAAACGATAGAATGGGTCTAACTTTGTATCTTTATATATCAAAGCTTGCTTAACCATATTATCTTGTAAGCTTTCAAAAGCCTTATCTAATTCTTTATTCATTACTTACCTCCTGTATAAAATGGAAATATTATTAATAATCTTCGCTTACCACATAAAGCTCTAAATCAAATTTACTGGCATCCAACTCATGGTGTACTATTTTTTCTATTTTGTATGCTTTGTCTTCAATAGAAATATGTTCTCCTACGCTTGGTGAAGACTTTAGAAAAATACTAACATGTCTTACATAGTTAACGTATAGTAGTGCATTAATCATCTTTTTCACTCCTTTTGTTTTTAATTACCTTAAATGTTAAGTCAGAAGGCATTGCTATTACACTCACATTGTTTATAAATGAATTCTCTAAAATTTCAAAAGACTCATAAGCCTCTGCTAGAGTCATTCTTTCTGGATACTGCATAACTAAAATGTCATTGTCACCCATACTGATTTGACTCTCTTGCTCTATTACACCTTCGATATTTTCCAATTGTAATGTTAATTTTTTCATGTTCTCACTCCTAATCTACAATATAAAAGCATTTAGCTTTTGAATTATCGTATTCCATAAACTCTTCAAATATAAATCCTACAAACTCTGGGTCTACCTCTGCAAACTCATGGAGAGTCACATGTATCTCTTCATCCCCATATCCACAATCGTGAATAAGGTCTATTTCAGTTACATTATTTTCTAACATTTCTGCGTAGACATCTTTTACTTTAAACTTTTCCTCAAAGTCCATTGCACCGTAGTCACCGTCACCATATGCTAATAATACCTTTGTTTTACTCATTGTAATTCCCCCTTCTTATCTCCACTTATTTTCTACACGTTTTATCTTTACATTGTTTTTAATGTGTTTTCTTACATATAATCTTACAAAGAAATAAGATAGAGGATTATTAATTATCATCCCCCCTATTATTAAAGGTGATGATATTTGCATGATACTGGTCTTTCTGTAGCGACCTGTCCCATCATGTCTCTTTGCTCCCTTAATCTAACTATCTCACTATAGACCTCATGAAGTGTCTTTTTAACTTTCATATTCTATTTCCTCCCTTTAGTTGTATATAGGTAGTCCCAGCCTATGTCTTGCCCTCATTAACGTTCCATGTGCAAATAGATTTATATGAACACTTTTGAAATAATGTTCTAGTGTGGGTGTTTTCAATTCTTTTGCAGAAAATGTGAAACCATAATATTCTAAATCACTTCGTCTAAGTGGTGCTGTAGCCGTCCATATGTTTTTCATATTATTATTACTCTCCTTCAATAGTAGACTTCGACTCTTCCAATTTTGTATGCAATTCTTTAGAGCATTGACTGCACAAGTGGAAGAAGGATATATAATTCCCATTGCCAATTTCAACTCTAACAACCCTATCTTTAGAGCGACAACTTCCACACTTTTCTGTTTCAGATATTTCAGTACCAACAGATATCAATTGTTTTCCCCCTCATTGTTCTGTTGGATTAATTTCAGTGTCATAGATTGCAACGCTGTTAGAACATCCATTCCACTAGTTTGATGTAGTTTTCCATTTCTATCAAATACATGAACAGTTGGACTCTTATCCCAATCAATAGTAATTTGGATGGCAGCCCCACACCCTCTTAATTCTAGAATCGCTTCTTCAATTGTTTTCATATTTATCTCTCCCTCTTATATACGCTTCTTGCGTTTTGATGTGTGACCAAGGTTCACGCTCATTAAAGCTAATGAAGGTAGAACTAATACATAAGCTGAAATACTCCCAGCAACACCTGAGAACAACATCTTCACAACGCTCCAAGCAATTAGTCCACCATCTGCTGCTCCACCATCGGTCATAACATTTACTACTTCAACGAGTCCCATAATTCCACCTATTAAAAGCAGATACACTCCAACGTACAATCCTAAAGCTATACCTGCAATGACACCGATAATCCCTAATATTAATTTACCCATTCTAATTCCTCCATTTTAGTTTAAATAGTTTTTAATAATAACCTAATTTTATTAACTATTAACAATATGATAATTGACCTGTCAAATCAAAAACTATATTTTTAATTAGAATGCTATTATGCGTATTTTTTAATGCGTCTATTAGTTCTTTAACCTCATCTGGTCTTAATTCTATTGATATTCTTTTTACATGCGGCTGACCATTTATCGATTCTATATGTCGTGTGGTATTCATTCTGTCTCCTCCATTTATATATTTATTTTTAATAATAGGTTGCTTTTATTAATCTATCTTTTCCTGTGTATCTAAGTTTTTAAGAGTTTCAGCTATTCGATTTATATGAGCATTTGAAATTCTTCTAGCATCATTCTTCGGTAAAACAAAATCATGGTGAAGGTGAAGCATCGCAAGGATACCGTCACTGCTATCTACATAACCACCTATCTCAAAATCTGCAAACATAACAGTATTAAATTTCTGATTAGGATGTTCAACGAACTCCACTTCAGAGCTGCTTCTTCCTACATATATTTCTTTAATAGTAAGCACATCGTTCTTCTTAAAGTATTTATTAGCATGTTCCTGATGATGGTCAAATCCATTCTTTTGCATATAAAATACTTTTCTTCCTTCAGGTGGTATATCTGATTCGTATCTTTCACCAAATCCTGCATACATATTTAATCCACCTTTTAGACTCATCGTGTTGCTCATTTGCTAGTCCCCCTTTCATAGCTATTACCGAATATTAATCTAAATCAATATATTCGCCACGTATTTTACTTGCCCCTAATTTATCCTCTAAACTACTTAAAATCTCATGAATGTATTCAACTTGCCAATATACTGAAGTGCTAACATCTTGTCCTGCTTTATGTTGCTCATGCATTAATTCTAAGTTATCAATTTGTAGTTTTAATTTATCCCATAGCGTTACTGTTTCCATTGAATGTTTCCTCCTATTTATTACTCCATATCTACATTAAATTCGGTTGTGACAGTATCTTCAGGTATGAAGAATACAAATTCATAATCATCGTATTTGTTTTTACCATATAACCATTGAGCGAATTTACTATTATACTTATAATCGTACACATCTACATAAGGAGTGTAATCACCTTCATTTAAATAGGCATCACCAATATGGACTTTGTGCATTTTCTTGCCTTTTTTAGTTTCTAGAATATAGAAATAATATTGGCTTTCATTAACGTAGCCTGTTCCTATGAAACTATTTCCTGATACATTTGAATTGTCTTTAATAGCTGAAATTTCATACGTTTCACTTTTATATAATTTTCCATCAGCAGTAAATCCATAAATTAGTATAAGTAAAGCAGCTATAGCCCCTACAATAATCCCAATTCCGAATGATGATGCCAAATCTTCTAAATCTATCATCTTCCAATAAAGACTTGAAGATATAAAAATTACTAAAGTTACCACTAATATAACTGCTAATATTAAGTATATTATATTCATTAATCTGTTCTCCCCTTTTTAATAATATCCTGATATTACTAATTTCTATACCAATAAATATCAGGCGATAATAACCCTACTCGTAGCCCATCTGCATAATCATCATAGTCCATGTCGTCCCAGTGAGGGGGCGCTTTAAAGCAAGGAATGCCATCAGGTTCTATCCACAATTCGTTTCCACTAGTAATACTAGTTATAATAGCGGGCTGATTTTCATACCAAATCTTACGTCCAATAGCCTGTTCTTTCCAATTTCTATCAGATAGATAAAGTGGACATTCTTCTAAAAGTTGAACCAATAAATGCTGCGCTTTAGCCAATGCATAATCCATACTTCTACCAGAAATGTGATAAAACTTCTTCCCATTACGTGTTATCCAGCAATCTCCACTAGTTTCCACAGAGGTTTCATTCCATTTGCTCTTTATATAATTAACTCGCTCAAAGGATATCCCCCAAGTAGGTGCATCTCCATTGAACTCTATGAGATTTTCAAATGAAGGCTTTTCACCTGATGGGCAAGCCCAAAAGCAGTTTTCTCCCCATTTCCCACCGATGGTATGGTTATATCCTTCTATACGATAAATATCATATGGCACACCTTTTACTTCTAAATCCCATCCATAAGGTTTTTTAAGCTGTGATAAATCAGTTTTTTCATCAATTAAATTAATTTCAGCCATGTTTTTCTCCCTCTTTAATCATTTCTTAAAATCTGTAAGCAATCGACTTTGGAAAAATCTTCTATAGCAGAGGTACTAAATGTTAGTCTCCACTCATCATTTATCTTTTCGAAATAAATAAATTCACTCTCTGATTTAACTTGTGTTGCTTTTTTTAGTTCCAATTCAATTGGCTCCGTATCATCATTGTGCAAAATAACTAGTGAACGCTTCATATTTATGTTACCTCTCAATCTATTTTTCTTAGTCAAAAATCATATCTAGAACAACTGCAATCAAAAAGCCAATCCAAAACATTTTTTCCCCGCTTAAATTTGCGTTTATAACTGTATTAACTCCTTCTACCGCTTGTGGAACTTTTTCTACGACATTGAGAATTATCACTACTAAAATATAAATACCCGTCATTGTAAGTTATCTCCTTTTTAAATTCATTTTATTATTTGTTCAACATACTTCCTATTTGGTCTACTATCGTTTTAATTGTGTAATATTCTGGATTGAAAGCTTTTAATAGATTTGGAACTAAGACTTCAAACGTAATAAGACTACCAACGAACAGCAAAACAACTGCTGCTATTATTCTTGCTACCCATTTTTCTTCTCCATAAGAATTTCTAGTTACAAACCATGTAATAATATTGCCTAATATCAAAACTAATAGGAAAAATGCTGTTGCAGATGCATATATAACTCCCTCAAAAAATACTTGCTTAGTGTAAACAGTGTAGACATGCTCTGTTGCCACACCAAGCTGCTTTGCTAAGCCTCCAATTACTACTCCAATTTGGTCAATCCATTCAGATGACTGTTCCCATATCTTTTCTGATAGTTTTTCGCTCACTCTTCATTCTCCCCTTCTTTTATAAACTTAAATGTTTCTATACTATTATCAAATTCAATCGGCACTCCTATGAAAATAGGTCGTGTTCTTTTATCTCTGATACCAGTAGCAACCCCAGTTAATATCAAGTGATTAAAATATCTTTCATTCATTTTCACTTTGGTGTAATTATTTCCATAGGGAGCCATATCCTCAATTAGCTTTTTTAACTTTTCAAGTGTAATTGGTTCATTTGGAATCACTTTTTCCACCTCATTAATTTAAATTAAATAGTTTTTAATTTAGCATATTCCTTCTGAAATCAAACTGTCTAGATAGCTCTCCATGATTATAAATTTTGATTCTTGCACTTCTCTGGGTTTAATATTTCTCTCTAAGTTTTTAAGCTCCTGCTGTGTATGCTTTGGACTATTGTTAGTCCGATATATTCTTTCTACTTTAGGAATCATCTCCACATCTCCCTTCGTCTTATCTAATTATTATATTACACTACTTCACATCATTTGTCAATACATAGTTTATGATATTTATAAATTAATAAAATCCCAATTTTAATGAAAAAAGTTTGTGAAATCCAAAATTGAAATGCCCATTGTATAGGGAATTGCGTCAATTGAATTTCACAAACTTTAGTTAAAACCTGATATTCTTGCGTTTATTCTTCTTTTAGTCTTTGAATTATTACTTTAAGATGTTTTTTTACCTCTTTAGTACCCTGATAATCATTAACTAACTGTAAACCTTCTAAAATATCTATATCCGACTCAATAGCAAAACCTAATGATACCAAACTATCATTAACGAAATCTAGCTTGCCGTCTCTCAAGATAGTGCCAATTGCATAACTATGTCCGTAAACACCCTTGTCAATTTTGATTAGCTGCTCTTGTGAGACATTCCCAATCTTAAGGAGATGTCCAATGACGCAATTGTTCTCACCTCTACAGTAGTTTCCAGTGACAAGCTTGTCCTTTGTTTCTATTGTTTCCAAAAGTTTTTCTAGGGATTCTAATTTATTCATCTTACGCCTCCAACCTATAGATGGTTACATCGTAATCGAAAAACACATCTCCAATAATTTTATATACTATTTCCCAATTGGCTCCACCTCTATCGGAACCTAATCTATATGGGATGGCTATAGACTTTCCTGCCTTTTTAGCTGAGTTTTTAATATAGGTTAATCCATCAAAAAGGGCATCATAACTAGTGTATTTTCTCTTCTCATATCCATAATTCAACTGACCAAACAGATGTGCAATAAATCTGTGATTGGGCATCGGAGACAACACTACTTTCCCCAGTAAATCAATTGGTCTTTTACCTGATGAGAAGTCCATATAATCTTTATATGCAGAAGGATATCTATTTCTAACCTGTAAGGCAATGCCTGAGCCAAATCTAGATTGACAATTAACTTGATGTACAATAACATCCTCTTCTGCTTCTAATAGGTCTCCACTAAGAATTCTAATCAATGGGGTGTCCTCCAATAATATTATTTTGTTTCCAAGTTAATTTTATTTAGCTCTTCTAAAATGACATTTAGTGCTTCGTCATAAGCACTCACTTCAAATATGCTTCTAACTTCAAGGGTACGCTTAATTCTATCAACAAGGTCTTTATATTTAACTAACTCATCATACTCAACAAAAGTTAGGTGTTGTCTTGGTAGAACCTCAGTGAATTGTCCTACCTCATTTCCCAGCTCATAAACCGTAATGCAATCTTCTCTGAAGCCGCCTCGAAGTCCAATAAACTGACCATCTCTGGTTGTTGACCACTTTGGATTGTCTGTGAATTCCTTTTTTGCATATTCTAAAAATTCTAATGCTTCATTTGATATTTGATTCATGTTATTTCCCCCATTTGTTTGATTGTATTGTTATTAATTCGCCTTTTTGTTTAACTACTTTATAGTCTTGTTCGTAAACTTCGTTCCAATCAGTAACCTTTGCTTCATGCGTTACTATTGCTCCATCTTTAATAATGAATGCGCCATTTGTCATAATTAATAGTGTAAATATTAATATTCCCAACGTTACGAGAATAGTTTCTTTATCTCGGTTCTTATAATGGAATATCTCAACAAAACCAGCAACGGTCGCTATTAAAAGCACTAATGACATCAGAGAAGCAAAGAGAATATAGAAAATATATTCTCCCATGTGTGTTGTTGTAGATAGTATTTCCAAGTTATCTCTCCTTATATATCCGACAGGTCAAAATAGCTGCTAGAGTCATCTCCATCTATCCAGCATTCAATTGTTTTTTCAGTGCCATCTTTATATTCAATTTCTAATGCAGGTGTTGCCCATTTACTACAGGCATAAACATATGTGTCTTCTTGTTTAATATAGCCCTCTACACTATTCCATACTTCGCCAGATGTATAGTCCCAATCTTCTGCTAATCCTGCACTCACTGAAACGATATCCTTCTTATGAACTTCTATTATCTCTTTTGCTCTTATCCAATCGACCTGTTTAAAGCCTGTATTTGGGAATCCCATTCCATATAACATGCCATCAGCGAATCCCATGCTTTCTTTTTCTATTCTCTTCATTTTTAATCCCCTTTTCTTCTCTTAATAAAAGTCGAGTATTATTCGCTTTCTAAGTATTCTATTTTTTGTATTAAGTAATCCTTTAGTTCTTTCGCATCGTCAATTGTGAAGCCCGTATAATCATTTTTTATATTAATATAGAAGGGTCTGTTATGCTCTGAGTCCGAGGGCTGTGCTCTATACTCTATTTTTGCCTTATTCCAGTCATCCCAATTACTTCTAATTATTATTCCATTAAGTTCTAATTCATCAGGGGTTGCAATCCACTCAAGACCAGTTTTAACTATGTTGTATCCTGATGTAACAGCTTTAATGAATTCTAGTGGGTCAATTGTATTTAAAATATTTCTCTCACTAGTCCAGTGGTCTCCAGAAAGATGAAGCTCAATCATTGTTAGCTCTCCCCAAGATTCCTTAAGATGCTCAATAATCTTTGCTTGTCCTTCTGTGATATTAGGCAGATTAGGGTCAATAGTATTTTCCTCGTATAGTATTAAATCAACCTCATTGAAAAAATCTCCACTCACAGTCGACTTGCTGTATCCACATGCATAAACATGTTCACTCCCACAACTATTCACATAAAGAAACGGCTGATTCATGTCTCTAGCCATTGCCCAATGCGCTGAAGAGCGCAGTCCATTTCCACGAGTTTTATCAATAGGTACAACTTTGTCACCAATTTTAAATTTATTCATATACATTCTCCTCCGTTGTCAATAAATAGTTTATAAATTAATGAGCGTAACTTACTTCGTCCTTATCAAATCTCCACATTTCAAAACTTGGATATTCTAGGGATACTCCACCCTTATCGTTGGTTGACTCTTGCTCATGAGTGATTTCAACAACTACTCCCAAGTACTTAGCCTGATTATTCCAAATCTCAACTCGCTCTTCATCAGTCATACCAGAACAGCCTAGTGGGAATCCCTTATAGTCTAAGATTAATGCTCCTAGCTTGCCTTTGTTTTTACCTTTGCCTTCTTCAAATCCGATAACTTTTAAATCAGAAGAGTACTTTTTCTTAATTTTAAGAATGTTATTTGTCTTTCCTGTTTTAAATGGTAAGTCAAAGTTCATCATTAGTCCTTCTTTACCTTCTTCAACAACCTCGTCTAGAAGCTTGTCCACTACATCTAAGTCTTTTCCACGATATAGCTCAGGAATCATCTTAACATGATTAAGCTCATGCTTATTCAATGACAACACTGCACTATCTCTACGCTCAAAGTAGTTTCTGCTTGCAACAGTTACATGGAACTCATCAGGAGTTAGTAAATCAAAAATCCAATAGTCAACAATCTTATCTTCATCATCGGAGTTCACAATTTTCATTGTTTGCTGTAATACATCACGAAGTTTATACTTCCATGATTCTTTGATAACTAACTCACCATCGTATATTCCATCGTCTAGCGCTAACATTTCGGCATGAATGCCATTTAAGCCACTGATAATCTTGTTTTGACGAGTCTTGAATAGCACTGAATCACCTTTCTTTTCAGTGATGCAACGTATTCCGTTCTTCTTTTCTGCTAGAACGAACAGCCTACCTTTAATTTTATTCTTGTAATCTGAGTATGACTTTCCTCGCATGACTTCAAACTGCTCAATAATATCTGGGAACACTTTGGAAATAGTCTTCTCAACACCCAGTTTTAGCGTTTTAGTAATAGCCTCAAGTACAAATTGCTTGTGCTCTTCTTCTTGCTTGTCGATAAAATGGGCAACTTTCATAGCATTCTTATCTGTTCCTGAATTATTTTCTATTAAATATTCAAATAAAAGGAATATATTATTAAATCCTAACTCTTTACTTTCTGATTGTCCTAAGAATTTCTTTATCTTCTTTTCTTGTAATCCATATACTAATGAAGGGTCATAAACAAATTTTAGAAACTTCTTAAAGTCATCATTATCTACTTGCTTTTGAAGTAATGCCTCTTTAGCTTTTTTACCTGGTGTATTTTTTATTTTCTGAGCTATAGCATATATCGACACAATATTTGTCATTTATACTCTCCTTTGTCATTAAGTAATTTATAGTTAATTAATCAATAATTCCTAGCATTTTAGTTATTTCATCATAGCGAACTCTATCTTTGTACCATACAGCAGGAATTGGTCGGTTATTCATAATCCAACTCACTCTGCCATTCTTTATTGAGAAGTGGAGTGTTCCATACATGTAGATTATTCTTCCATTTTTCTTATTCACTGGTAGAGCAAGCATCATGTTTCTCGTCATCTTTAAGCAAGCCTGTTCATAAGAGATATGCTTATTACCTTTTACACTGTTTTTATAATAGTTGAATGCAGCATCTGTCATTTTTAATGGTTGGGGAGAATTTTCTCGTTCTTCTTTTAGATATTGTAATTCCACTACGTTCATAAAGTGATTGTTTAAATTTTCTTCGGAAACTTGGTCGTAAAACTCTTTTGTTGTTCCTTCATTCATACTAGCCAAATATTCTTTTCTATTTTCAAGTAAATCTAATTCACCTGTCTTTTTCTCACTGTTGAAGATTTTTTCTTTTAACCATTTTATCATAGTGTATTCCTCCGTTTTAATTAAGTAGTTTTTATAGAGAAGGAATATTTTTCTTACCCTCTTCTCTACAAATATAACTATATCACATTTTAATATTAATGTCAATAACTAATTTAAAACTTTATTTAATTAATCTTACTTGTACTTTTTCTCTTCCAAGTCGGTTGGCTACAGTGTCGTTCTCAACTAGTATATCTATTCTATAGTTATTAATGTCCCCTCCAGTATCGCCAGCTAATGCTTTAAATGAACCATATGAGGTTTTAACTTCCACCATTGAACCCAAAGGAATAGTGGAAGGGTCTACTGCAATTACTCGAAGTCCACTATGATAGATAGTGTTTTTCACATTCCACCCCAAAGCTGTAACTCCAGTGCATCCTGTATTGCAAAAAGCTGAATAGTGTGTTGCCTCAAAGACAATCCAGTTTCCTTGTGTTTTACTTCCTCTACTCACTGCAACATACTTTTCTTTCTCTGCTTTCTTTGCTTCTTCTTTAGCCTTTTGTTTGGCTACTCTTTTGGCTTCAAGCTCTGCAACTTTCTTGGCTTCAATATCGGCTAATCGCTTTCTTTCTTTTTCTTCAGCTATTAGAATCTTAGCTTCTTCTACTTCAGTTTTGAAAATAGCTAGTTTATAATCATTTATTTCTCTTTCCATGATGTCGCTGCTATCATCAGATGTGCAACCATCGTAACATGGTTCATTCATCTTATTCAATAAATCAACTGAGAAAATGAATCCTCCTATAATAATTACTCCCATTAGTAATCTTGAAATAATCTTAAGTGGTGCTTTCTTTCTCGTTTTCATATATACGCTCAATCCTACAGTCTCTTACTCATAATGACTAATTAACCCTTAGTGCGTTCCGACTGTAGTTTCACTTCTGTCCCTTCTATACCTGTAATCAGGTTTATTGTGTGTGCATGTGGCGAGTTCTTATATGTCTTTAGTACAAATTGGTCTTCCCTTCTAAATCCAGTGACAAACAGTAAATTACCTCGTGTGAACCAAGATTTTTCAACAACTCTCTTCTTGCCTCCTTCAACTACTGATATTTGTTTATCATAATGGGTAAATGCCCCACCATACATTTTACATGTGACTACTCCATCAGGGGTTAGTATTGTGACAGTATGCTTATTCTTATCTTTATCTAAAACTGTTCCCACTAATGAGAATAGCCTATTGTTTTTATATTCTCTACCTCTGGACACATATGTCTCAACAATCTCAGGTATAGGGTCTATTTCATTCCAGTTGGCAATGCCATATTTGTCCCTATCTAAGTGCTCCAACTCATGTTCAGAATCATAGAACGACACTGATTCCATCTCCCAAGAAGATACTGTTCCACTAGCCATATCATCCCAAAGTTCTATAAATTGAGCCTTATTGAAAGCATTCAGGAACGGCTTTGTATTTATCAGCTCTTTAATTGGTTCCATGATGATGTCATATGATTTGCTGAATTCTTTTTCAGATATTGTCATGATATTGTCCTCATACTCATACTTAACATCTGTAAAATGCTCCATTAAGAATACTTGAGCTGTATTATCCAGTCCAAGAATCTTGTCTTTTGGCTTGGGAATGGTTCTTACAACAGATTTAGAAATATATTTCTTGAACTCTATTAATCGCTTGTAGATTTCTAGTTTTTCACCGTCTAGGAGACCGATTTCTATAGCTCTTGGTAGGTTTGCCATCGTTAGCTTGTCTTTCATATCAACTTCTTTAAAAACAAGCTTTTTCATTATTTCAATGCGCTCACCAAACTCGTCAAACGCTCCTGCTTTAACTAGTTTAATAATGTGTTTCTTTTGAACCTTTTTAGTTAAATAAAGTCTATCATAGAAATCATCGAATGAAGTGTATGGTCTATTGTTGATAATTTCGTATACTGCATCATCACCAACTCCAACGATACCTTTTAAACTGAATATGATTCTATTGTTTTTAATATCAGTTTCAAATCCAAATCCTGCTGAGTTGATTAAAGGTAGAGAAACATTGACACCGAAGCTCTTCATTTTACCTATTGCTGATGCTGTCTTACCGTACTTGGTTGTTTTCTTCTTCTCTCCCTCTTCTACTTCCTGAGAGCCTGAGTTAACTGTTAAGACAGCAGTGTTCCAGTATAAAGGATTGTAATTCATATTGAGATTAAGCTGTTCCATAGCAATTAAACTATATGCCAATGTGTGTGGAGAGCTGAAAGCATAAGATAACATTCGACTTATTTGATACCAAACGTAATCGAGTAGTGCCTCGCTAGTTCCTTGCGCAAAACCTTTTTCCATTAGAATATCTCTAGCTGTAATTGCTATCTCTTTATTCTTTTTGGCAATACTTTTGCGTAGGGTTGTTGATTCCTTAACATTAAAACTTGCGACCCTCTTATCCATTGCCATTAGCATTACTGATTCCTGTGTATCTGCAACACCATTTAATGGAAGGAGATGTTCTTCCATTATTTTAACTTCATTTTCATCTAATCCCCACTTACGCATTTCATCATACCAAAGTGAAATGTCATTCTTAAATCGAATGAAAGTGTCAATAGGCTGTTCCATACCTTCTGATTGCAGTCTCATTAATGAGTTGGTAGCGACCATTTCAATTAGATTTTTTGGTTGTACTTTCTTAATCGTACTGTGACCAATTGCTGTGGAGAACTGGAATAGGTCTGGAATTGTTCCACTACTAGCCATTTCGAATAGTTTTGGATTCTCTTTATCAATAATCTCTGGATGCAAGTACTTATTGAATGTTTTTCTCAGTGTCCCTTGCCAAATCATTTCTTTCTCTTTAAGTAATAAATCCATTGTTGTTTGAATTTTCTCCATCGCTTCGATAGTTAAAATATCATATTTAATATTTCCTAGTGCTTGCGAGTCATCAAGATTAAACTGAGTGGTCATAACCCCTTTAGGAGACTTCATCATGGCATTTGTTTTCACATATGAATCATTCATAATTAAAACTCCACCAGCATGAACAGAGCGCTTATTAACTAGACCTTCAATTTTCAAAGCAGTTTCTTTCAACTTCGGATATTGTTCTATTTCTTTAATAAACTCTCTTACAGGCTTTCTGTCTTCCTCTACATCACCATATAGACAATCTTTAATGCTCCAGTTTGCCCCTCTTTCAAAAGGAATAAGAGAACTAATATATTGTGCTATGTCTGTATCATACCCAAGACCTCGACAAGCTGTTTGAATGGCTGATTTAGAACCCTCAGTACCAAATGTACAAACTTGTAGGAACCTATCTTCACCGAAAAACCTCTTCATTCGCTCAAAGATATAGTGTTTCTTGGTTCCATTGATATCAACGTCTACATCTAGTGCGCTAATGCTAGGCATATCTTTACTTAAATGTCTCCAGTATGGGACTTCAATCCCGTATACTAATGGATTAACTTGTGTGATACCAGTTAGATAGTTAATAAAGAACGCTACAGCACTACCACGTCCACTACCAACTAATGAGCCTTCTGTTTTACTATCTTCACCACAGTCATCTCCCCACATTAGGTCAACAATCTTAGCAACTGTAACGTAATAAGCTGACATAGCTTGATTTAGTACCTTGGATATTTCCCAAAGTTGTTCCAGCTCAATATTAATCCTAGCCATCATAGTATGGAAATACTCTTGACTAACTGATTGGTATGGAATATATTCTAGAAATCCTTCCTCAATTAAGTGGATTAAATATCTATCCTGTTCATTTTCACTATGCGCCATTTCATAAATGTAATTATATCGTTTATAACCTTTTTTAAATAAATGTCTTAAAGTGAATTCTGGCAATGTAATCTTAGGAATAACTATATCCGCTTCAATAGTGTATTCTTCAATCATTTCACCAATCTTTAGGGTGTTTTCTAATGCCTTGGTAATAATTGATTCATCTATATAGCTTAGTTTTTCATATATTTCCTCGTTTGTATGAAGGTAAGTGTTTGAGTAGAACTCTGCTACTTCTCGTTCCCCACCTTTTGAGTTAAGATATGAAGAGTGTATGTCTGCATCTTCAGGTCGTAAATAGTGAACATCCGAAGTAATTATTAAGTCAATACCTAGTTCATTAGAAAACTCAATTAACTTTTCATTGACGATACGTTGCTCTCCACCAATTGCTGGTTGCATTTCTAAGAAGAAGTTTCCTTTTCCAAATAGATTAGAACACCATTTCAGGAAATCTTTTGCTTTGTCGAAGTCACCATTTAGAATGTGAATACTTGATTCTGAACCTAGACACGCTGAGCTACCAACCAACTTATTAGGATTGCTTCTAATAGCCTCTTCTAACTGTGCTTTAGTGGTTGGTACACGCTCCATTGCCCCAGTATAGAAAGATTGACTCCATGCTTGGCTTGAAAGACCTCGTAACATCTCATGCGCTTCAATATCTTTAGCTAACAGCAGAAAGTGTGGAAACTTAGTAACTCCTGATTCATAGTTATCTTGAACCTCTTCCATTGAGTTAACTAGATAGATTTCATTCCCAAGAGTTAATTTGAAATCTTGAGGTATCTTCTTTTTCTCTTTCAACTCTCTTACTTTTTGAATTGCTTTAACGTGAGCTGCCACAGTCTCATGGTCAGTGATTGCAATTCCCTTTAATCCCATATCAGCAGACTTCTGAATCAGGTCTTCTATTGTTGATATGGCATCGAGCAACCTAATGTTACTGAATGGTGAATGAGAGTGAAACTCATGTCTTGTTGATTTACACAAACAATTACCTCCTTTTATTTTATAATAGAAAAAGTGGTTGCAGATTATCTCTACAACCACTATCTTATCACGTTATATTACATTTGTCAATACATAACTTATAACTTTATCCAAACAAGTCAAACAAATCAAATGTAAGGTCGTTATCTTTCGTTTCTTTAATATCAACAGCTTCTATTATGAACTGGGATGTTACCTTTCCTAGCCAATTGTTCACATTGACTTTCCCAACAAAATCACATGTTGCAATCTTATTCTGACCTGCCAACTCCACTAGATTATCATTTAATTGGAACTGAATGAACTCTATTCCATTTAGCATAAATCTACCAGTTAGCTTATTAATAATAATTTTAGAAACGTCTACCTCTATATCTTTTACAGCAAACAATGGTTCTGATGCCCCGAATCCCCAAAGTCCTTCGTATTTAATTATATCGTTTATAAGGTTTAAAGTCAAACCTTTTTCAGTTAGCACAAAGTCAACTTCTGTTGGCTCTGAATCGGCATTCGTATATTCCATTTTTTCATTAATTAAATCAGGTAGTTTTTCTAGTTCATCTTTCTTAATTGAGAAACCAGCCGCATTAGCATGTCCACTAACAAATTCAAATGCTTCCAATGAATTAAGGAATGACTTAGAATCACGTATTACTGTTTCATATCCACGTAGGCTTCCAGTATAGGACTTAGACTCTTCGTTCCAACTCATTAATAAAACAGGTTTTTTATAAATTCCTGTGAGGTTGGAAGCAATGTATCCTGAAAGCTCTTTATCAAAGTTATCAACGTTTAACACAATGAAAGCATTCTTATCAAGCTCTTGTTCTTCAATCTGTAGTTTGATTATCTCAGTCCACTTGTCTCTCACTCGTCTTTGCTTAGCGTAGGCATTAGTACAAAGTCTAGCTGCTTTCTGTGGCAATGTTTCAGTCTTCTTCGTGCGAGTATTAAAGAACTCTTCTTGCTCTCCAACCATAGCTCTAAATACATCTAGCTTTTGTTCTGCGTCTCCCACACGAATCATCGCATTTATCTGAGGAATAATCTTAAAGCTTAATACTTTCGGTGTTATTTCTTTTACGTCCTTAGCATTTTTCGCTATTAGGTTTAATAGAAACTCATTCTTAATGTTTTTAAGACCTTCATAAACCAAATATCTAGTCTCAGGAACATCTAGTCTCATAACATCTCCAACGTTTCCTAGCGCAACCAAATCTAAATATTCATCTGCATAGTCTAATTCTAGTTTGTCATCTAATGCTTTTAAAAACTTATAAACAATACCAACACCTGATAGACTCTTATTTTCATACTCAGGAGACAGTTGGTTATTAACTACAATTGCATGTTCCGATTCTTTTTCTGATTCATGGTGGTCAAGAATTAAAAGGTCTAGGTATTTATTTAGTTCTTCAAGTTGCTCATAATCGTTGGAACCAGCATCTGGAATAACTAATAAGTCTGGTTGAGTTTCATGAATCTGCTCTACTATCTCAGTAGTTAAACCATGCTGTTTTCCTGAGTGCATGTAGAATATTAATTCAATTTCAGGAAACGCTTTTTTAATATATGACACGAAGCTTGCTGAACTACTGATTCCATCGGCATCTGGGTCTACTAGAACACCTATGACACTATTGTCTCTAATGTGTCTTAAGAGTAAATAAATAGCCTTATCCATGTTTCTTAGTGCATTATATGGGATTAAATCGTTTATACTAGGATTCAGGAATTTTTGTATGTCTTTAATTTCACGATTCTTTAATACTTGCTCTAGAGGATTGAATATATCATTCTCACCTTTTAATGTGTAAATCACTGAATCACTCCTATTCTATAAAACTAGCTCCATCTTTTCGTGTTCCTGTTTTTATTTCATTGAACTGAATGTCCAATTCTTCATTGCTCAAGTTACCAATGTGCTTAGGTACATTGCTAATTGTCAACACTTTCCCATCATTTTTCTTACCTTTTTGCCCTTCATTAAATCTTTCTGTCATATCCCAAAGTCTACCTTGCATTCTCTTATCCTCCTATGGATGTAAAATACTTATCTCTTTATTTTTCTTCTTAGCATAATTAACACAGTTCGCTGTTCCACCCTTAGTGCCATCCCAAACTGCTATGGTATATTTAGAGTTGTCAACCATCCATTTATTTCTATCTTGCATACACCAGTGTGTATAAGGCTCTTCAGAAACATAGTGAACTGTATCACACTTATCAAGAATCTGTTGATGAATGTCTCTAGATTCTTGATTCCATTTGATACTGTGGTTAGCACAAGGAACGGCAGCTACAAGTTTAATATGAGGATAAGTTTGTTTTAACTTCAATATTATAAATGCTGCCCAAGTATCAATTCCTAATGCCATGCCAGTTATAAAAGTATCTATATTTTTATTCTCAATATGGTCTATGATTATTTCCTTTAGTTTCATGAGCATGTTAAAGTTTTCTTCTCCAAGCATGTTGTATCCATTAGGTAGCTTTTCAGGTCTGTGACCAGTAAAACAGCAAGATGTTTCAGTGTTCATTTAATTCTCATCCTCTTCATAGGAAGTCCATACTTCTAAAACTTTGTTGCGCTCCATGTCAATATACATACTTATCTCAGGGATTTCTGATGAAGAATAGCATCCAACCACAAAGTCTTCTTCATCACTTATGGTGTCATCGATTACTTCTGAATACATCCAATCAGATTGCCATAATAATTTGGAATAATCTATATCATATCTCTGCTTATTGATGATAATCAAAACCCTTCTGCACTATCTGTAGAAACTGGTTCAAGAGAGCGCTTACGGTCTACTATCTTCCACAGTCTTTCTTCTCTATCTTTCAATTCAACTATGCTTTTGATGGCTTGCATATAATTCTGTTGAATAGTTGTAAACTCTAAATACTCTCTATCTTGAATATTAAAATGTTTTTTTGCCTTGCGAATAAGCTCTATTTGAAATTCTATTTTTTCTATTGCTTCTCTCATTTTCATTCTCCTCTTGTTTTATAGTCTCTTAAATCCACCTAATAATTTGTTTCCATTTCTAATTAACTCTTTAATAATTTCATCATCTACACCCTCATCTACGATGAAATCACTCCCCAAGCGAAGACCTCTGCAACTTTCAACGTTGGAAATTACTGCTAAATTTTTTATTTTCCATCCATGTGCTGAATGATATGAAGAACTCGTCACTACGACTACCGCATTCAATTCGTTTGCTGTTTCAATAATTGCTGTCGTCTTCCCTAATCCTCGCAGTTGCTCATCTGTAAGAGTAATCAATGTTCCCATTTCAATAGATAGTTCTAGTAGCTGTTTCAACTTTTCAGCTTTCTCTTTGGCAACTTTTGCTAATGCCTTTTCAAAATCTTTATACAATATGTCTCTATTCAATGTGAATCTATCCAACTCAACTGTAATCTTCATATTAAGACCCCACAATCAAGATAAATAACATGTAGATAAAGTAAATATAAGTTAAAACACGCATTGACATTGAATATGGAGTTGCCTTATCTTTAATTTTCGGTTTAATATTATTAGCTTTGTTTTGAGCTGACCTAATAGCTCCTTTTACAGCGTTGAAAATAAATAGAGTCAACATAATAAAAGTAGGAATTAATAGTGAATCTACATTTAAAGCATTAAATAAGTAAATTATATATGTCAATAAATAACTAAAAACAAGGATAACCCAAGTACATCCTATTCCTACATATGCAAACTGCTCTGAGTCATCAGCCTTTTTCAATTCATCTTCATCTTTTTGAATACTTCCAAAAGCAGTGGTTCCAATCAGTAACATGCTATACATAACTATCATAATAATTGTGAAAACTAACATTTATTCATCTCCTATTTTCTTTTATTTTTCTTCTTATTTCGTTCGTTCTTTGATTCAAATAGAAATGAAATAATTTCAAATCCATATACCAATAGCTCTATAATCCACATTATAATAAACTTCCATCAACTAACAGAACGTTTGATTCTTCTTTGAGTAAAAACTCAAGATATTCTTCAATTGTTTCATAAATTTCTATAGCAGGTTGGTAGAATGAGTGAACGTATTTTATTAGTGTATCAGTTAAATCAACTTCTTTTATTTCTTCCATTAGCTCAACAGTATCTTCTACGTTTCCAGCAACCACTTTAATGTATTGGTTAACTGCATCCTCTTCATTATTTGCTTTAATTAGTGCAAAATATGGGTCATGTATTTCATAGAATTTATACTCTTCTAATCGCTCAATCCCTTTGGTGGTGATTAGAGGTTTATCTTCTTCACCTATCATCCATATGTGCTCAAATTCTTCATTATCCTCTGGATAATTCTCATTCATCCAAAACATGCATTCATCTTCGTTTCCTTCAAATAAAGTTCCTTCTTCTCTGTCGTCATACACTTTGTATTTAATAGTGTTCATCTCCCTTAACATTAGTGACAACGTTAAACCCTAAATCTTCGGCTTCTTTTCTATTAAACCCTTCATCTAAATGCATACACCACACTTGATTACGTGCTTCTGGCTTAATTAGCTCAGATAACTCTCTTAATGATAGATGTACATTACCTTCGTAATCAGCTTTACAAGTATCAATATAGGCATAATCAAAGAAATTGTTATTAATTGCTTCTAATACTTCCTTATTTATTTCATTAGCATCTCCAGAATAATACACTCCTTTTCCTTTGATAGTTAAATCAAATGCAAACGATTTTAATTCATTTACATGCGAAGTCTCGTAACAGTTAATTATTGTAACTCTTAATGACGGAATAGTTGTGATTGTATCAAATCGTAAAGTTGCATATTCATAATGAATATTCTCGACTACACCGTTTAATCTCAATACTTCTTTGACACCTGTGGACAGAAGCGAGTGCACAACCACTTTTGACTTAGCAAACTCACCATGAGAGTAATATGTGTATAGAATTAAGTCTGCCAATGAGCCCACATGGTCAGCATGTGTATGAGTAATCAAAATGTGAATATTCTCTATCCCTTCTAATAGGTTGCCCTCTTTAATTCGATGAAAGATATTGCTGCCACAGTCGATTAGTAGCATTTGATTTCCTTCTTTGTAATAGGCAGAATTATTACCTAATTTTGTATTGAATGCACTTCCAGAACCTATAAACTTTAACATTTAATTTCCCCCATCAATCAAAGTATTTAATATTGTTTTCATTAAGTAGTTTAACTACTAAATCATAATCATCATCCAGAACAGTGACATTCTTAAACTTTTGCACATACTTCTCTTTCAATTGTTCGATGAACTCATAGTTAACAAATGATGTTTTAATCATGTATTTTTCAAGTTTTACATTATAAGAGTTAAGCAATTCTTTTACTTTTTCTATGTTGTACTCATCTTCATCATCTTGGAAGTCACCTTCAATCCGTTCAAAGAATCCCTCAAACTCACCAAAATCTGATGCTTTAATTAACTCTGAAACCTCTCGAACAGGCAGAGTATCCAAATCAACAAAGCGCACTGTCAAATCTCCATAAACTTCACTGTGCTTGCCTTCAATTTCACCTAAATAAACTGCTCTGTCATAGGTCTTTTCTTCTAATTCTTCAAATAGAACTCCATTAATATCTAATGGCAATAATAAAATTTCATTAACACTTCCACCATAGTATCCATCATAGTCAACACTTAGTTCCATAGCTTTTGTCATTGTTTAATTCCTCCGATTTTATATTATAACTTCGTAAACAGCTCTGACCACTTCTCAATTTCTTTTAAACTACTGTGTGGGCTAGTCATCGGCATAGCTCTATTTCTGTGAAATTCCTCATCTTGTGTTAGATTCAACACATAGTGAGCTTTCAATCCTCTTGCTGATTCACTTTTAATAATAAATCTAAACTCTGAATTATTGATGGTGATTCTTTTTTCGTAGTTGAAGTCTCTCACTTCTTCAATGCTATTGTTAAATAGAACTTTAAAAAGATTAAAATACTTTTGATTCTGTTTATTATCCTCGGTTATTACAATAACTTTTAATTTCTCATTATATTGGTGCACTTTCTCACCTTCCTATAAAATACAGATTTTATGTCCTTTTAGCTATCCGATAAACCACTACAACCCATATTGCGCATATGAACCATCCAGCAGACGCTATAACCCTCGACGAATCCATGATTCCAGTCAACAATAATATGCTTACGAGCAAATAATACAAAAATCCCAATAAATATATCATTTTCGCTTTTTACCTCCTATATTAATAAAAACCGTATTTTATTTGCCAAGCTCTTCTAATAAAATAGTGGTACGTGAAATGTTATACTTTCCACCCAATGCTTCTACTAATTTCAATTTATCCTCTTCATTCAAAATAGCATATATTTCTGCCACAGTTTTTAAAAACTGTTCTGTTTGTGTGCGAGTGTTAATGGTTTTTAAAAGTTGTTCTATTTTCATCTTTTATTCTCCTTTGGTGTAATTATTTAAGAACCCACTTCTTAACTGTTACTTCTTTTAACTCAACTTCATGGCATTCAACTTCATCTTCATCTTGCCAAGGGGATTCATATTGACTCTCAGTCGCTCCAACAGAATAGTATGTTTGATAGAACTTTCCTTGATACTCAAAAATAATCCTATGTTCAATGCTCCATATTGATGTTCCATCAATCTCATCAAATATTGCTCTATCAGGTAAATCCAGCTCATTCAACATGTAATCTTTATCTAATTTAATTTCCATTAGTGATGACCCCTCTTCCTTTACAATGTTCACAATCCACAACTGGCTCATTGATTTTATCCATTAATTTGTGTAAGAATATTTTAATGTTGTTATCTAAGTCTTGTAGACTTTCTCCAACAAAGTTTTCAACAATAGGATATTTTTGGTAAGATTTTGGTGCTGCTTCATACACTCTAGCTTTTCTAGAGGTTCTATATCTGGTTTCAAGCTTTGGTTTTCTTCGTGGGCACATAGCATTTAAATCTACTGTGTATGACTCTGGCTCAAAACGTTCAATCACTTTCTCAACGGTTAAGCAGAAGTCGTAATCACTAGAGATACGAGCATATTTAGGATTAATGTTGAGCTTTATATGCTCACGAATAATTTTGTACGTTTCTTCCTTTGTTAGTTTACAAGGTTTTAATTGCAATAGATTTGGATGGGTCTGTATCTTGTCCAGCAACCCATACTGTGGATTATATTGACTCCTAGTTATTTCGAAGTTTCCTTCAACCTCTTCTACTAAATGAATTTCAAATGGAACAACTTCAAATCCTGCATCTTCTGTTTCATATTGGCGAGTGTACAGCCCTTTAACTTCGTAGTACTCACTGTCTTCATCTATATATCTCTCATGGATAGTTTGTGGAGTTAATTCAGTTACTACGAATCCTTCTTTTAACTCATATCGATGATTAATTTCTCTTTCTGGTACTTTTCTTGTTAATTCAATTGGAATACTTTTTAATTCAAACCAATCGCTTTTAAATGTTTTTGCTGGTAGTTCTCCATCAAAATATAAATGAGCAAGCTTTGTGTGGAAATAGCTGTTTCCTGCTACATTGTCAGATACAAATATCTTCTCTTTAGTCTTAATAAACATTAGTTTTAGTTCTTCTGATTTATTCTTCATATTTATCTCTCCCTTTCATCATTTCAATTTGTAGTTCTAAACTTCTTTCTCTTTCAAGGAGTGAATCAATTCTTCTATATGCTTTGGCTAAGGCTTCTGAAAGGTTCTCACTCTCAAAGATTTCTTGTAGCGAAGTATATTTTATCTCTTCATTCTTATGAATCATTTAAACCCTCCATGCTATTAACTAGTTTTTAAAACTAAGGAATTTATCACATATGCTTTCCCATCTTTAAATAGGAAATCACCATGTGTAACTTTTGTATTGTTCTTTTTATAAATGAAGGAGTCTGTAGTATAAGGATTGTAATAAGCCTCGTCCACAATGCTGTAGGAGTACTTCTCAGCGTCTTCCTCTTGAAAGGTTCCTAAGATAAATGCGTGAACTGACTTTCTCTTTTCCTTTATAACCCTTAGTCTACTTACCTCACTTACTTTAGGACTTCCTTGAACAATAAAGCTATTACCATGAGCTAAAACCAAGTTTGTTCTTGCACATCTTATAGAGAACATCCCATTGTTCAAATTTCTATAAACTATAACTGGGTCTCCTGCATTTAAAGTTCTTTCTTTATATGGTCTAATCACTCGCACATCCCCTTTCATTCCATTAGCTTAACATAGTATACTAATGTTGTCAATAACTAACTTATATTATTCCTTACTTCTAATTTCTTGCTTACTTTTCATTAGAGAAATAAGAGTATCTTTGCCAAAGTCCGAAGGGGAAGATTTATACTCAATTAATCCATGACTATCCCATATAACATTTGTTTGAATATAATTGGAGAACTTTCTTCCTATTTTTAGAATCTTTTTCATGTATGCTTTAGCCTGTGGTGAGTCCTCATCTTCAAATTCTTTATCAAATGCAAGGATTACTTCATTTATATTCAAATCTAATAGCATTCTCACCTGCTGTTGAGATATCGTACTTCCTGATGTGGCTAGGGAGAAGTTATTGTTAGGAAACATGGTTTCTATTTGCATAACACTTTTTTCTGATTCAAATATAATTGCTTTCCCAAGCTTCTTTATTACCTCTATGTTTTGATGAATTCCATATAAATTACCATGTGTGGGATGATTATATAGAACATCTTGAACTGAAATTGGTAAATATTTATATCCATTGTCAATTTCGAATTGATTTAGCGCCCTTCCTTTTATTCCAATTAAATTGCCATCCACGTCTCTATGTGGAATAACTATTCTGTTTGCCTTGTTATAGTAGGTTATTTCAAACTTATCCATAGCTTCATGAGAAACACCATCGTTTAAAAATGCTGGATGATGAAACTTAGAAAATACATCTAGAATTCGGTCATTGTATTTTGGGAGCTCTATTTTCTGTGGTTCTTTTTTTCTTATTTTATTGAAGTACTCCCAGTCCTCATCTAGACTGGAAGATTCTTTTACTTCATATCCAAAACCAAAGGATTTACCAGTTTTAGTGGATACCCACTCGACAATAGCTGAGAATCCCAACTCAATTCCTCTAAGGCGATAGTTTCTTTGTACCAATTCAAATATATCGAAGTTGCTTCCACAACCTGTGTAACAATGGAATGTAAAAGACTCAGGATAGTAATACAATTTTAATTTTCCATCGGTCAAATTATGACATATTGTGTTTGTCATTAAATAGCCTTTAGTACTAACTATATCGACTATATCTATGGCTCCCAACTCACGTAAAAGGGAAACAACCTCGTCAACAGATAGAGACTGTTTTAATTTATCTTTATCTATTTTCAATTAATTTCTCCTCCTATTTAAACGGGTCTAACCAAGCTAGATTATCATCGTAAATTCCTTTTTCTGTTTCAACATATCCTGTATCTGGGTCACGCACTGGTTCATTTTGTATTGCTTCTGCTATTTCTTCTACCACTTCTTCTGCCATTTCCTCGACAACAGGCTCTTCAACCTTCTTAGGCTCTCTTACGATGCTTTTTGGAAGTATGTTAGTAACCAAGTCACCATCACGAGTTGTTACAAAGCAATCTGTTGTTCTTAGTGTACCCATGTCAATATGAAGCCAAATACGGATGTTATTCCACTTACCTCCACGATTCTTATACACATTGATTGTGTGAGTAGGCTCTTTATTAAATCCACCAAGTTCTGCTTTAAGCTCATCGTAAAGTTCCTTATCCTTTTTGAAGACAGGAAGTAAAATACATCCAAAGTCAACTTTATCTGCAATGGCTTTGGAGCCACGTATAGATGATTGGTCAAGGTTTTTCATATCATCTTGTTTCCAATTGTCATTCATCTGTGTGGACGAAAGCATGAATATTTCGTACTTCACTGACAATTGCTTCAGCTTATCCGATAAGATTAAAAGTATTTGGTCTTCACGTAGATTTGCTTTTTTTGCAATGCTTGTCATTAGGTTCAATGATGTGTGAATATAGTCAAAAACAACGTACTCTATATCATATTTCAAGATGTTTCTTTCAATAGACAACTCTACTTCTTCTAAATCAAAGTCAGGCAAATGCTCTATGCGTAGTCCAGACCTTTTCATTATGGCTTTTGCTAAATTTAAACGCTCAATCTCTTCAAATGAAACTTCTTTATCTTTCAGCTTGTCCTCATCTACATCAGCAATATAGCACAGCGTTGGCAATTGTATTTCTTCTTTTGATAATTCCGTTGTAATGAATAGTCCTTTGCCATCTGCGCCTGTTTGAACCCATTTGCCAATATCTGATTCATAACGCTCAGGAATACAAATCTCTAACAAATCAGCTAAGTTGTATCGTGTTTTACCTCCACCAGTTGGTGCACTTCTTAGGTAGAACTTCTTCAATTTGGCTCCACGAGTAACAGTAGTTAAGTATCTGCTCCCCATGTTAACTCCAAAACTTGGCGACTCTAATGAAGCTTCTAACAACTCATCTATTCCATCTGACATTAGTTCTGAAGTGGTTTCTGCATTTGAGATAAATTGGTCTTTAATCTCTACTAGTCTAAGCTCAATAGTCTTAACAATATCATTTAATGTCATGGTATTAAACTTCTCTTGAGCCTTTTCTGCTTCGTTAAAGTCTAGTGAGTCTGAATTATAAAACTCTGAAGTGTCAAAGCCTAATGCTCTACACTCTCTAAGAAGACTAAACTTCTTAACACGTTCATAGTAGTAGTTGTAGTTATCTACTGAATCTATGTCATTTAATCTTTCAAGGTATTCCCATCCATCATTATCCTCAAAAATAGCCTGATGTCTTGGATAGTCTTTTAAATAGCTATCTATTTCCAACTTTGTAATCTTCTCTGCATTCAATTGGTAAAGATTATAGATGGCATTAAAAATAATTTGATGGAATGGCTCAGGAAAATCTCCACGCTCTAGCTTATATTCCTTTGCGTTACTTAATAACTCTGGCTTCTTAATTATTGCTGATAGTACATTTATAATTGCTTTTTTGTCCTGTAATACGCTCATACTACTGAATCTCCCTCATATCCAACAACTTTGGCTTTCTTTTTCTTTCTTGTTTTTCTACTATGACTATTTGAGGCTCACGTTGTATTTCAGCTCCTTTTGCTGAAGCTTTATTGGAACGTAGCTTACTATAGTATTTAATTCCCCTCTCATAGTAAAAAGTTATTAATCCTAATCCTGTGCCTTCTTTAACTGGTATATCTTCCACTTCGTACATGTATTTCAATGCCATTATCATCCCTTGATAGGAATAGTTTCTGACAGTTCGATATTCCTTTATTTGACCTAACATGAACCCAGTTGGGAAATCTATGTTATAAAGCTCTTTAATAAAGGTGATTAGCATATCTCGAAACTTGTTTTCTCTTTCTATGATATCGTGGCACTCTTGATGATAGTAACCACTTGATTTTTTTGTAAATTGTTCTATGTCTTTGTTAACATCCTTCTTACAATGCTTACACTTTGGCATTCTAGCCATATTACCTCACCACTCTTCTCAAAAAGAAAGAGCACAACTTTTCATCCTATATTCAAATGAAGGTTGTGCTCAAATTTAAATTGATTGTTTGTAATTTCTGACATTACACTGACTGACTAGGTGGGTTTACTACGTCCATCTAGAGCTTCTCTCTTGTACTTTAAATTGAATAAATATTGATGTTTGTTGTTTATTTTGTTTTTAAACTTATAGTTCTTTTAAATCTCCTGCAATTAAGATTAAGATATCAACTTGTTCTTCTTTAATATCTTTTAAAGTTTTACCTTTTCCTAAGTGACTTTCTACTACTTTATTGATGATACCTTGAACTTCTGCTGCATCATTGTTGTGTTTCTCCATTAAAGTTGGAATTACTGCTTGACACTCTTTTTTCAATTCATCAAAGCTCTTTTCAGTTGCTTCTTCATAAATATTGGTTACTGCATCTGTTACAGAGTCAGCACCATTTTCTTCTGCTTCTTTTTCAATAGCATCTGCAATAGCATTAACTAATGAAGTGTAATCAAATTTAATGTAATTAGGTGTATAGCGGAAACGTGAGCCAGCTTCAAATCGTGGTGTTCCACGCATGAATAGTACTGATTGTTGTGCTCCATCACGCTCAATGTTTTTAGCATAGCCAATTACATCAGACATTGATAAGACGATTGCACGAGGTGCTTTTGGCAATGTTGGTGTAATTTTAGAGTACTCTACTCCATCTTCATCTGTAAGAGTTGCTGTCATACCATGAGAAATCATTACTAATCCGTAGTCCATCATTGGAATCGAACGAAGTGCATCATTGAATTCTTTTTTAAGCATTTTGTATCCTGCTCCATAAGGAATGTCTCCGATTTTATCTACACCTTCACGATTACAAACGAATGCTTCACATAAGTCAAATGCGATATCTGCTGTGTCAACAATGATTGTTCCAAACGAATCTTTATTTTCTGGTTTAGCAAGTTCTTTTAATACTTCTTTAAACTCTCTCCATTTTGTTACAGGCTGTACCATAACATTAGGTAAAGCATTGTACCCTTTTTCGACTAGCTTATTTAAAAGCTATTAGACTATATCACGACTTACTAGTTTAGTAAGCCCACCACCGCTTCGGAATAAGGAGTTTCACCTTAAACCTACTTCCTTTCGGAATAGTCGTTGCACCTTCTCTTATAAGTATTTCACAATATGATATAGGAGCTTGGCACAGGATTCTTCTAAAGCGTTAGGTAATTCCACTTTAAACATTCCCTGTTAGCAAATAAGTCAATACTTATTCACACCCTAGTTTTCTAGGTTCAATGGTGAAGCACCCGATAGAATTTCTTGATATAAATTATATTTACGATTAAGTCTGATTTTTTCTTCTGAGTCACGATACATATATTCCAAAACTTGCAAGACCTTTTCTTGTCCAGCTATTTGCAACACATATGCTTTTCCAGTCCCTTTTGATAAGGAATTTTCTGTTCCTAGAATTCTTTTTATCTCATTTAAGAATGGTATGGTTCCTAAAAATGATATTCGGAACCTTTTTCCTCCATGAGTATAATGAAGACTTCCATCTCCCTCAAAGTAACCTCGGATAAAATGAGATATTAAATCCTCTTCCAACTCAGGAAACTCCTCTAGCGTAAGAGACTTTTGTGGAAAGCAACCAAGGAAAATCAAATCTCTTTTCATCTGTGGGTCTTTGACTGCAAACCTATTGCTATAAGATGGCTTCTGAAATCTATTGTCTATCCAACTTGTAATCTTATTAGTAGATTGCAGAGCCTCTTTAAATTTCACTAGGTGCTCTTTGTCATTGGAGGTTATTGAGATTTCATTTGACTTGCTGTTTACATATCCATCGGCATACATGTATCCGAGCCAATAAACAGATTCAGCATTAAGCCTCCAAGGGTGGAAAAAGTGAGAGTTTCTGGGATTCTTATCATAGAAGTTAAGAATCTTAACATCCATATTTTTTAGTTTGTTTTTTATTGTCCCATAGCTCACATCGTATATTTTACCGATTTCAGTAAGATTTAGACCAGATTCATATAATCGTTTAATATTGCTCAAATGAGATGCTTCCCATACGATAGAGCCGCCTTTTGTGCGCTCTATTTTAATTTTTTCTATCAAGATAATTCTCCTTTTTAATTTGATGCTAAAAGTAAGGACTTGGGAAACTTTGAGGCGATTGTTGTCTTACCAACTTTAGGCTCACCGTAGATAGTTACGATTTTACCTTTTAAATCTCGTGATACTTGATGTGGTTTGATTGCTTGTAAGTTAATTGCCATTGAATAATTTGCCCCATTCTATTTTAAATTCTATTTTTATAATATTTAATTGACTTGAGGGTATATCTCAATACCCTCATATGTCATTAACTAACTTTTAATTTAAGTTTTGAATTACATTCCTTCAAACAGGTCATCGATGTTTACAGATGGTGCAGATTTTTTAACGTCTGCTCCTGTAGGTGCTCCACTGAATCCGTCAGCTTTAGTGTCATCAGCTTTTTGTTCTGCTTTAGTTTTCAATTCAGCAAGATAAACTTCACGAGCCTGTAATGCTTCTTTTAATAATTTTTTATCGAAGTTTTGATTGCTATCTTCGTCATAAACTTTGCCGCCTGTAACAAGTAGCTCACGTAGAGTTTCTACTTTTTCATCATAAGCGCTTTCCCCAAATCCACCTTCTTTTTCAATTTGGGTAACTTTACGGAAGTTAGTCATTTTGCCCCAGATGTTAGCTGATTTTCCTGATTCAAAGTTATCTAAAACATATTGTGCTCCTGCTGTGTCAACAACAAATGTCATTGGAACAACTTTATTGTATAGTGGAATAATTGCGTGAAGAATTGCACGACCAGTTAAGTTGTCTTCTTTGTCTGTCTCTTCAGTAGCGCTCTTAACAATAATCTCTACATCGAATGTTGCTTTATTGCTTGGTTCACCATCTAAACGATTTACAAATAGTCCTTTAATTTCTGGGTTTTGACGGTAGACTTTTGTTTTGTCGTAGTATTCGTTTAGCTCAAGACCGCCTTGAACACTTACATTTGTAGCAATTTCACCTTTTCCTTGTGCTACATCGGCTTGGGAAACTGCTTCTTCCATAATAGTAACGTATCCTTTATAGATGCCATTCTCTCCTCCATCTGCTTTTGTTTTGTGTGAGAATAGTTTAATCGTGTGTGTTTCATTGTCTCCAGTGCGAACCTCAATTGTTCCTGTGATACCTTTATCTACGAATGTGTTACCTGCTTTGTCTTTACGGTTGTAGTCACGAATTTCTAATTTCTTTTCTACTAAGATACCTTCTGTGATTGTTTTGTTGTCTGCTTGGCGTAATTTTGCTACTGTTGTCATGTTAAATTCTCTCCTCTTGTGTGTTGGTTTTTTGTTTTGTTCGTCTTTTTTTAAGTGTATAGATTGTCAATAAGTAACTTTTAAACTTCTTTTTTAAAGTCGCTACAACTTCTACACTCCTTTCTTCTTACTATTTAATTATATGGAATTAACTAGTTAAAAGCAACCTGTTTTTAAAATTATTTTTTATTTTTATATTTACTACATTCCATCTCATTGATAATAGTAATTTCTTCTCTTATGGTTCCTGCTAAAGAATCTACTAAAATGGAACATCTACCTTCTCTGTATCTGCTACAGCCTCTACATTTTAACTCAAATGCATCAGATTCAACACTGTCTTTAAATATTCCTACATAGTCAACAGGTGTTAATGTTAGTTCTATTCTAGGGTTTTTTGAATCGTATAGAATCTTCTGTGTGCGTACTAATACTCTTGAATCATTTTCATATATAATCTTTTCTAATGAGTCATTAAGTAGCTTATATACGTTATTGTCGTCCCTACCTCTTCTAGAGAAGTATATTACTGCATCTTGATATAAGAAGCTATTTTTATCAGCAGTCCAATTGTAGTCCCACTCTTGTTCTTTTAATTGCTTTGTTGCTTGCGATTGAATCTCTTTCTTACACTTTTCACCGTCTTTTGAGAGTACTCTCCCACCTGTTGGAACACGTCTTCTAATAGATGGGTCATAGGTAAACTGATTCACATATAAAGCATTTATAGATGTTGGTACTGGTAATACTAGTTGTAACTTCACGCTCTCTCCTTCTTTCAACTAAACACTACATCTTGTGTCTACATTAATTCACATACACTACATCTTGTGTCTAACTTTTAATAAAATCAGTCTTTTATGTTAGTTTACTATTTTAATTCTGTATCCTAATTCTTCTTCAATTTGTGTCTTATTCATTTCTATTACTTCAATCTCTTTTAGTTTTACCGCAGACCTAATATCATGAAGAATGTCATCTGTTAGATTTGTATGATTAACAACTAATATTACCTCTGTTTTTTTAGAAAGCTCAAGGATACTAGTACCCTTCAGTCCCATTGGGTAATCTTTTCCATCTTTATCTTTGCTTATGACAGATGTGACCATCCCTTCATTGCTATATGGATTCTTATAAACTATTACGTCACCTACATGGTAATCTGGATGACTTGTTGAGTCTCCAATAGTCCCTAGAAATCCTCTATCTCCATCTCTCCAGCACAATACTTTTTCTTTCATTTATATTCCTCCTATTTTCATTTTTATTGATTAAGGCTTCATTCCTTTTAGACCTTCTGTTAATGCTGATGAAAACTGTTTCATTTTTTCTTGGTGGTCGTCTTCAATAGCTTTTTTAGCTATGTTATAGATGTATTCATCCAAATCTTCATCTTCATCTATGTCTATCTTTACTTCTATTACCGCTTCTTCAGATGCTTTCTCCTTTGGCTCTTCAGCTAACAGACTTTCAGGAAGTCCATTTGTCATCTCTTCTTCTCTTACTTTTTTATCGATTATTAATTTAGCTTTATCTATTAAACCTTCAATACTATCAAGCATTGAGTTGTGTAATTCTACTTTGTTTTCTCTTCTTTTTTCGATGGTTTTGCCCTCTTGAAATATCGGAAAACCTGCTTGCCTAACTGACATCTCAATTAATACAGAATCATAGAAGGCTTCGATATCTGAATATTCTCTGGTACTTTCTTTGAACTTTGCTTTAACATCAATGATATACCCTTTGTACCCAAACTCTTTAAGTGTCTTCATCCAATCTCTCCCTTAATTCATTTTGTATTGTTCATATATTCTACTTAATCCACACATGGTCTCTGAGCGACCAAATTGTAATATCATTGGGTTCTCATTCTTCATGTATATTTCGATTATCTTCCGTTGAAATGGTAAAAGAGTAGTCCCTTCTTCAATTACAAACTTCTCAGCAAACTCAATAAGTGTCATATAGATTCTCCTTAGTCGAATAGTACAACTTTGTTGTCTGGAAATTTAGGTGTATAAGTGAAATTGCTTTCTTTGTAGTCATAGCCATTATTCTTTTCTTCTACAAGACTACCAACGGCTTCTTCAATCCATTTAACGAACTCGTCTTCAGTCAATACTTTAATTTCTTCAACCTTTTGCAACATGAGTTTCATCATATCTCCATCAGATAAGGCATATTTATACTCCTGATTTACTTTGATATCAAGTGTCCCTTTTGTCATTTGAATGGTATATTCATTTGTGTACTCGCTACCGTAATTACACGTTTCACATCCACTCATGCCAAAGCTATCAGCGTAAATTTCTTCAATTCCACCATCTTGTAGTTCGACTAACATTATAAAACCTCCATATTTTAGTTTAAGTAGTTTTTAACTAAATCAATACATTTTTCTAATCGCTTTGCCTTATCTTTTTCATCAACAATTACTAGCTCAACACCATAGCTTCTGTACAATCTCTTCAAGAAATCATTCTTCTTATTTCTCTTTTCATCGTCAATTGGTAGCCTAGAGCCATCTAACTCATGCTCATTGTGTGGTTCTAAATAGATGTATAAATCTATTTTTTCTACACCTTCCCAAATCATTGATGCTACTACTGGACACATGGTTCCATATCCATTAACTCTAAAGAACTGTGTATAAATTAAATCTGTATCAATAAACATAACTTGATTTGAATCTTTTACTGCTTGGTTAATTAAATGAGTGTGACCTGCTGCTATTTCATAAAAGTCTTCAACTGCATCTATGTCAAAGCATCCATTAATCTCATCGTAGTATGTTCTACCGTATTCTTCTACGAAATTCGTATTAAATAGAGCTGCTAAATTTTTAGTCATAAAGCTCTTCCCTGTTGACTCAATGCCACAGAAAGCCATGCGCTTAGTGTAATGCTCTTGCACTGAGCGTGGTAACATGTCCCAATGCTTATGGACACCATCTTTTCTAATCTTAGTTGCAGATATATCAATGACACTTCGCTCTGAATCTAAGATAATATGTTTACTATTTGGTAAATACTTATTAAAGTATTCTTCATATTCTAATTCACTGCTAAATACATAATCAATCTTTCCACCAAGCTTTTCAAGAAGCTCATCGTTTGCCTCTTTTACCATTGGGTCATTCATATAGTCCTCAGAGCGTCTTTCATAGTGTGAAAGCACACGAATGTTAGGAATGTTTTTTAAGGCTTTTGTTACTAATCTTTCTCTTACTCTAGATGAAATCCATTCAAATTCAGTTCCTTCACATAGAAGCTTGTCCCACTCATCGTCATAACCAACTACCACAAACAGAACATCAACCATTGAAGCTGATTGTAGAATACAATTTAGATGTCCTTTGTGGAAAGGTAGGAACTTTCCAGAGTACATTCCAATAGCTAAGTCTTTTTTATAAGATGATATCTCAACACCATAGTTCATACTCTTTTCTCCTCCAGCATCGCTCTTCTGGTTTCTCTGTCAGTTGTATATTCTTTTTCTATGTTCTCTTGAGCTGTTAGCCACTGACAATTCTCTGGTGAGTAGTCTTTTGTTACATCTATTCTATCAATGGTTAAGTCATCTTTATATCCATTGGATGATGCCCAATTTTTAAATGAGAGATAATCATCCAACCACTCGTCACAAATTCTTATTCCAGAACCGCCATACCATTTGTATTTTTCCTGTTTTGGATTATAACATCTTTGTCTCATTCTGCACCAAACATTATATAATCTGTTGAACTTTGTTTTCTTCTTGGAGTCTCCATGCACAAAGTTCTTTTCTTGCATTATTTTTACAGTGTTTGAAGATGTTTCACTTTTTAGGCATCCACAAGATTTAACATTTCCTTGGTTAACATTAGTCCACTGACTAGTTATTTCATTACCACAATCACATAAACATCGCACACATCTTGCCAGTGTTTTTGTATTGGGCAATATAGTTCTTCCTAAGTCCTCAATTATTGTAAGTCTATTATGCTTGTCTCCAACTTTAAATATATTCGCCATATTTTCTCTAATGCATCCACAAGATTGTGCTGTTTTGAAAGTGTAATTAGGAATATTTTTTATATTTCCACAATCACATTTTACTTTTAAGACTACTCTTTTTACACTGTTTTTCTTTGGAAAAGGTATGGAGCCTAAAATTTGAACTATCTCTAATTTGCAATTTCTATCTCCTACGAGTAAATTATTTAACTTTGCCATCCTGACTCTGCTCCTTGTTCATTTTCTTCCAATTGTGGAGACTGACAATAGAATTAAAGGTGAACGCAAGCCACATTACTAGCATTGACCAGTCATTTCCACCAGTTTGAATCAGGGTGATTAACCATAAAGCGACTGATAGTACATTTACTGCAATCCATAGTACCCATTGCTCAACATATCGTTTCAGCATTAAGATTTGCGCAATAACTGATAACACAACTGCTAATGAGTCGATTCTAACTTGTTGTCCACCAATTAGATTTAAGAAGTAAGCATATGCAATGGCTGAAACTACAGTTATTAATCCCAATTGAATCCATTGTTTTTTATTCAAAGTTTTAACTTTAATTTGCTCTCCAATTTGCGATGACTCTACTTTATTCTTATTCCAAAGATAGATTCCTAGAAACTGAAGTGGGAAGTAAAACAATCCGTTTAGCATTGATTCACCGTATAATCCGTATGTGTAACTAATGTAAGCATATGTTCCACACTGTATAATTCCAAAGTAATATGTGCTTATTCGTCCTTTACCAGCTAACACCACACATAGCATACCTGCTATTGAGCTTACTAACCCCAATAGCGAGTCTTGCCATGCGAAGAAGAGATAGATGTTAATCAGAGTGAACGTCCCTAGCCAAGTTTTCTCGAAGGTTGTCCATCCTTTTAACATTATTCATTCTCCCCCAACATTTTATCTGCTTCATCAAAATAATTTTTAAACTCTTGAATTTTGTCAATAATTAGTTTATAATCACCGTTGAAGCGCAATTCTAATAATCCAATTGCAATTGAAATTACATCATCTTTACTAAAGTTTACATCCATTGTGTCGTGTAGCGCTATTACTCTTGCTTCTTCTATTTTCATGTTTTATTCCTCTTTTCATTTTTATGTTTTTTTCATGTTCGTTTCTTTACTACTTACTTAGTATATCACGCTTCATCTGTTTTGTCAATAACTAATTTACGTTTATTATTCAACAATTTTAAAGAATACATCTGTACGTCTGTTTTGCTTTTTACCTTCTTCAGTGCTATCATCGGCAATTTGTTTAGACTCACCATTTCCGATAATTACGAATCGAGTTGGGTCAACACCTTGATTTTGTAGATATACTGCAACTGTTTTTGCTCTTTGTTCAGATAGTTTAATAGCTGCTTCGCCACCGTCTTTTCCAGCTACGTTTCCTTCAATTTGAATAATTGCACCATTTAAGATTTGAGCTGTTCCAAAGAATTCGCTTAGTACTTTTGAAGCCTCTTCCACATTAACAAATGCTGCACTGTTAGGTTGGAAATTAATTGATACAGATTTTTTTAATAGGGACTCAACATTGTCAATTTGTTTAGCATGGGTTCTTTGTTCTTCTGTAAATGCTAGACCAGTGGATTCTTTTTCTTCAAATTTTCCTTCTAAGAGTTTTATAGTTGAAGATTCAAAGGCATTATCCATTTCTTTAGGAAGAGATTTTTCACCAATGTTTGTCCAGATATTACTCATGTCCACAAAAAGTGTTTTGGCAGTAGTTTCTAGTAATTCTACGTTTTCTGAATAAGTTGATAGTGTAGCATCCTCAGACATTGCTTTAATATTTTCATTTGATTCAGTTGAAAATAAAGGCATAGTGTTTTTAATTGAAGTGAAATCGGTTGTATATAGTGATTCAGCTTTCAATGAGCCTTCGATAAACTTCGCTACAGTTTCTTTGTTCTTATCTAAGAATCCTTTTTCAAATACAATTCCATCTAAAATAATGTTGTGAGCTGCTTTTGTGGAGAACAATAGCTTCGCTCCTGTTGTATCTTGTGCTTGAGTTAAATATGGTTGCCATGTAGCTGCTGCATCAACTTGACCAGCGAAAAATGCTTTTGCTGCATCATCAGGAGTATCAAACATTACCATATCTTTTTCAACTTGCTTAACTTGTGCTTCATTTAGTCCTGATTTATTTAATAACCACCAAACTAAAGTTTGAGCCTCGCTATATCGTGGTACTGCTATCTTTTTACCAAGTAAATCTTCTACACTTTTAATCTCTTGTTTAGCAATAATTCCATCTCCACCAGATGAAAAGTTAGTGATATACGGCATTACAACTTCTGTGTTATTTTCTTTAAACTTAGGATATAAGAAAGCATATCTATTGATAGTATAACCAGCTCCATCAAGTTTTCCGTTGATTAGAGCGTTTGAGGATTGAGTTGCATCATTTATAATACTAATGTTAACTTTAATTCCTAACTCATCATAAATGGAACCTTTTTTAGTTGTTAATCCACCATTTGCGTCAACAACAGACTTCCATCCAACCCACTCATCTAGTGAAATGTTAATTTCATTTGTGTTTTTAGAGCTGCTACCATGAACACTTTCATTATCAGATGTTGCCATTTCTTTTAAAGCACCAAACCCTCCGAAGAAGTACGTACCTCCAAGAACCATAATTAATACTAAGCTAAAGATAACAATTTTTCCTGCAAGAGTAACTTTTTTCATCTTCATATTTTTCATCCCTTCTTTTTGTATAACTAGTTTTTATTTTTGGTATTTTTTCTTTAATTCTTCAACATAGTCATTGCTAACTAGTTTTTTAGCATCTTCATCTGCATTTGAGATTTTTGTGGATAGTTTATTACCATGTACAACCTTAGCTCCAACTGCCTTCTCACGAGAGTCTTTGACACCTTCTTTAACAGAATCTAAAAGTTTATCAACGTTAGTTGTATTTTTTAGCTCATCCATGTCGTCATACATATCTTTAAGTTGTCTATTTAATCTTAAATCATTGGTAACACGAGTCTTATCTTTTTTCAATTTTGATAGCTTCTGCTCTAGATAATTACTAATTCGCTTAGCCTCTTCAAAAATTGGCTCTAATTCTTTCACAGTTCTTGTGTGAAATTCTAATTCTTCCAGAAGGTCGTTGCGCTGTTGAGCAAACAACTCTACCTTATCAAATTGCCCAGATTTCGCAAAAGCCTCACACTTTTCTTCTGCCTTTTGTATCTTGTCGTTGGTAGCAACTACACTTTTCTGAGAAGAGTCTAATTGTCCAGCAACTTTTTGAAGCGTGTTGTGAGCTGTGTTGTAGTCGTTTTGAGATTTTTCAATTGCTTGGTTATAAACCGCAGAAGCTCCTTCTGGAGTTTTAGCTAAGTCTTCAACAAACAGTCCTACGAACCCTTTAAGCAACACTCTTAATTTGCTTCCACCAAAAATGAGTACACCAGCTATTAAAAGTACAATTATTCCTAATACAATAGTTTCCATATTGTTTCCTCCTCTTATTTAGGTGAGATAAATTTTAATATTTGACCAATCTTAGTTAACTCATCGTTAATGAGACCGTCTTGTTTCTCTTGTGCTGTCTTTCGATTAATTATATCTTGCTTTAAAGAATCGATTTTATTTAGTAAATCAATAGTTTCCTGTTCTTTTTCTGCAATTACTAAATTGCTTTTCTCAGTAGTCACTGTTGATACTTCTTTAAGAGCATTAATGCGCTTTTCTGCATCCTCAAATAGCTCTTCAACCTGTAATCCTGACGCTGTTAAGATTCCAATCACAGACTGGCGCTTGACTTCTGAAGGTAAATCGTTGGGCAAATGATTTCCGAATTCTTCTGCTTTAAAAATTGATTTGCTTAGGTCTGATATTTCAGCTTTTTCGTAAATCTCTGTTACAATTAGAAAATCTTCGTCTTCTCCAAATTGAAGAACCATTTCGGGAACATGATTGTGATAAACATCTTGCTCTATTTCCATTGATTGCAATTGTAATGACTCGATTAATTCATCTTGATTAAAATCCTCACTTGGTTCTACTAGTCCTAACTTTTCAAATATTGATTTCTTTTTTGTCATTGAAATTCCTCCTGTTATAATTGAATTATATGGTCAGCCATTTTGTCGGCATCACTCTTACTGTGTGTAATCATAATAATTGTGCTCTTCGTTTCTTTTTGAAAGCTCATGATTAAATCTTGCATTTCTTCCCTAGTCTTATCATCTAAAGCACTTAATGGCTCATCCATAAGTATTACTTCTGGCTTGCTCATTAGAACTCTAGCTAGAGACAGACGCTGTTTTTGACCACCTGATAACTGCTCTGGATACTTTTTAACGTGGTCTCCTAATCCAACTCCCACTAAAAGTTTAGTAGCTTCAATATAATCTTCGTTGGTGGCTTTCCTATTGAGCTTTATTGGGAACAGTACGTTCTCCATGCAATTTTTCCACTGAAAGTTAGTATAGTTTTGATGCATCATAAATATATTCTTGATTGGTTTTGTGATTTGTTTGCCTTCATATAATACTTTTCCTTCAGATGGCTTAAGTAACCCAGCGATACTTCTCAGCAATGTTGTTTTACCCGTTCCACTTTTTCCAAGTATGCAATAAATCTTATTACTTTCAAAATTGATGTTTAAATCACTTAGTATTTTGTTACTTCCAAAAGAAACGCTTAGGTTTTCTACTTGTATCACTCTTGTTCTCACCGCCTTCTATAGTTATTCAGATTTTCTAATGAACTTCCATTTAAATACTTTTCTAATAACTGAGTTACCAATGGCATCAAAAATGTAACTAACAATCAAAACAGTGATTAAAGCAGCAAATACCATATCGGTTCTTCCTCTTGCCGACCCAATATTCATTAGATATCCTAATCCAATATTTGTATTTATCATTTCTGCGATAATTATATATGTCCATCCAATGCCGTACATCATTAGGAAAGATTGGGCAATGGAAGGTAATGAAGCTGGAAGAAGAACCCTCGTCATCACCTTTAACTTCGACATTCCCATTGTTCTAGCCGTATCTATTAAGTCAGTACTTACGTCTTTCACAGCTAAGATAACTGTTGGTAAGAAGAAGAATATTGTTGCAAATAATAGAAAAGATACTTTCATTAGCTCTCCGATTCCTATCCACATAATCAACAGAGGATAAAATGCTGTTACTGGCATAAACCTCATGAAACTGGTAATCGGAGTGACCACATCGTCGATAACCTTATAGTTCGCCACAAGAAGTCCAATTGGAATACTGATAGCTGCCGCTAAAAGTGTTGCAGATGTTATTCTGAAAAGAGAAGCCTTCAGTGATTCTAGAAGCATTCCATTTTGAACCAAGTCTAAAAATGTTTCCCCTACTTTTTCAGGCTCAGGTAGGAATAAAGGGGTGCTAAACTTACTGCCTATCCACCATAATATCAACACAGCGATAATAGGCAATGTTCGCTTAATAGCTCTTGTTTTAGACATTTGTTCACTCCTTTCTTTTTGATATTCTTATTCTTTACTACTTACTTAGTATAGCATTTTTCATGTTATTTGTCAATATCTAATTTATAATTGTTTTTTTTAAATTAATGATTCAATTTCATCCAGTTCTAATTCTACTTTTTTACCATCGGAAAGAAGTTTTGTTAATTTAAGCTCCATTGCTTTTAAAGACTTCTCTTCTTCTTTTTGCGATAGTATATTGAATCTAGATTGAACATCTTTAATCCAGTCTTCAAGTGGGTAGCCATTAATCACATACATATGCAAGACTCCTAAGTCTTTTGCTGAGAGTAAGTATGAATTTAATTTCACTAATAGCTCAATCAATTCACTTTTATTTAGTACTTGAATGTTTTGTGTCTTATCATCAAGAATTAATACACTGTGAGTTACTGGGGAGAATTTATGTGATTCACCTAATAGTTTCTTCTTCGTTTCAATTTGTTTCTTTAGTGCTAAAATGCGTTGGTCATTTGAATTTGACATGTTATTTATCCTCCGAATATAGTTTTCCATTTGCTAAATATGTTCGCAAATATTTTGGCTCCAGTTCTTTAATTAGCTCATCAAGACTGCTAAATTCAACATTTATATGGTACGGCTCATTACTGTGACTTCTTCCCCATCCGTATGAAGGGGTATATTTAGGATTTTCTATTCGATATGAATAAATCCCGTCTGAATATCTTATTTCCCGTTTCTCTCTGTTTTTAGTATATAGCGATTTCCCCCACCTTCTACTCTCAAAAGCCTCTTCTAGCTCTTCTTTTGTGTAATCCACATATTCATCTTTAGTCTTATCAATTGGAGAGTAATCACGATTCCGTTCCAGTATATTAAACAAATCTGCATAGTTGTCTACACACTCTTCCTCTACAACTGAGATAATTTTTTCACCTAATGTTCTCATTGTCTCAATTTTGCTATATTTTCTATCGGCATAGAAGAAGAATGATTTTCCTTTTTTCTTTGTTCCATTCCAATCATACTCATCAAACTTACCTAGATACACATATTCCTCATTGTTCTTTGTAAGATATTTTGCGCCAACTATTAATTCCTTGCCTTTAATATAAGTCTTTTGTTGTATAATCTTGTTATATGCTGAGATTTCCTTGTAATCAGGCGCATCAGTTGGAATTAGAATTAAATCTTTACCATCCCATCCGTAAACAAATTCTCCTTCTAATCCTTTTCCTTTAATGGAGTTAGTGTTCTCTAGAATGTATAGCAGATTAGTTACATCAATTTCAAATTCAAATCCTCGTGGGTCATAAACTCGCACATAAGTTTGTCGATGATTCCATCCACTTGAATACCCTCCAGCTTTTTTATTAAGAACAAATCCACTTGTCGGAACATTTTCTTCAATGATATTTTCGATTTTCTCATCTCTCCAACTATTCCACGATGTCTCTTTGCGCAGAACACCTTTGTGGTCATAGTAAATTATATATGCCAGTTTCTTTGTGTAGGTATCTTCTCTGCTTTGAAATCCAACATTAATCTTCTCAGGTATTAAAATACTAAAGTTCATGTTTTCCTCCCTTTCTTTACTACTTAATAATCATAACACAGCACTTGCCATATGTCAATAACTATCTTTTACTTTTAGCGAATTTTATTTGCTTGTTTGTATTTCAATGTCTGGAACAATTGCCTCTGGTCTAAATATTACTTTGTAGTGGAAAGCATCTTCGAACTTCGCATCTGTTTGTTCCACAAAGTAGCTCACATTATCGCTCAATCCTAAATAATGCTTCTTATATTGATTGTCTCCAACCTTACAGGTGACAGTTAGCTTCTTCTCACTGTCTGTGTTAAGTGCACATAAGCCCTCAACAGTTAATAAGTATTTGTCCGTAATTCCGTTAAAGAACACCACTCTTCGTTGAACTTCAAATGAATCTGCCGACTTTGACAAATTGTGAGACACTGTATCAGCCTCTGTTCCTTCACATCCTGCTGAAACAATTGCTATAACACCTATAAAAAATATTAAGAATTTCTTTTTCATTTATATAATCCTCCCAATTTTGTTTTCTTAATAATATTCCTCTTTTATTGCAATATCATATTAAATTTTTGATATATACTTATCATTTTAACATTAAAATATCAATTTCTTAATAAAAGTTAGAGGGAGTGTATCTCCCTCCAATTACCTAGTCCCAACGGTCAATCTTGATGATTCTTGTAGAGTTGTTAGCTGTAACTTTCACAGTTAAATTCCACTCGGAGTCGTTGTTGTAACCAATCCCACAAGCTGTTGATAATTCAGCATCTTCAATAGGAGTATCCTTAGTGAATGCTTCTAGTGTTTTACGGATTTGTCGTAACTCAGGCTTCAACATTTCATTGAAGAATCCTCGACCTTTTCCTTCTGAAGTATCTTTTACCCCATCTAATAAGAAGAACACATGATTTCCTGATTGAGTATTTTCATTACCATCCCAAAGATTAGGCGATGTTGTGATTCCATTTACTTTTACAAAGTTGTTAGCTTGAATTGTCCATGTGTCATCAGAAGTATATGAACCACTGTTAGTAATATTAGGTTGTTGACCCTTAACATAGTCGAACTCAAATACAGTTACTTTGCTGTCATTTCGTAGAGGTTGACCATGATAAACAAATGTCTTGCCATTGATTTCCATTTCAACTTTAAATGGTGTTCCTTTAAATTGATTAACTCGCTCACTGTAGTTGTGAACATAGAATTTATATCTTCCTTCTGGTGCGTTAGAAGACCATCTCATGTTTTCTACAGGTGTTTGACTACTCTTGTCCATACCATTCATATCTAAATCTAAATATCCACCAAATCTATCTTTTCTTGAGCCTGTGCTGTAATAAATATGTTCACCTCTTGGGTTAACACAGTGTAAATCTAAATCAGTTAAACCTTCCCAGATAAGAGATACACGAATTTCATTGTTTTCGTATCGTCCACCAGCATCCTCAACTCTACGTTTGATTTCTCCGTCAACTCCACCATGATAGTACCAGCTAAAAGGATTATTCCATTGTAGAATGTTCTCAGCAGTCTCGTCAGCAGCAGTAACTAAAGCCATGAAACGATTAGGGTTATCTACTAGTACTTCTAAGTTGTCTGCTGTTGGCATTACTGTGCGCTTAAATTTATCCCATGTCATTGTTGTGCTTGGCAGTGCCATTTCAGAGATAGGGGCATTAATTTTCTCTTTAGGTGTGATACTTCCAAATACACCACTATTAATCTCTCTAGCTACTTTTTGAAGCCCACTGTTTTTCCATAAGAATGAAGGAATTTCCTCTAAAGTTGCATATCTACGTGCCAATGAATTTGCAATACCTAGTTTTTCAACAATTTTTTCTGCTTCTACAATGCTATTTTGGGTTGGTGCTGATGTTGAGCGCATGTAGTTTGAGGGATTCATCTTCTCAGCGAATCTACGTGCTACTGCTTCTGCTAATAGTCCTGAGCTAATATCATCTAGAAGAGTACCAATCATATTGTTCTTAATATGAGTGAATCCTGTTGGTGCTGTAGCAACTGCTAACCATACTATATTTGTTTTCTCAGTTGAGTTTTTGGCGCTGTTGCGTTGCACATGTATTTTTTTGAACCATTCAGCATTTCCTAATACTCTATCTGAGCGATAAAGAGCCTCTGAGTTTAATAGTGTTAAAGCTTTATCCACTGTCCCAATAGAGTATTCTAATAAAGCATTTGTTAATATTTTAAAGTCTTGCAACATTTCTGCCGCTACTTGTCCTGCTGTTAACAATGAAGAGCGACTTACTAGTTCTCTTGGAATAGTTACAGATAGATGTGACTCTCCTCCAGCCATTGGTTGACCTAATACTCTAGACTCTCCAACGAAAACTCCTTTCACTTTAGATGTCATTACTTTGTTTTTAAGTGCTGAAACTGAGTTTTTGAAGAATGATGGTGTAAAATCTACATCCCACATAACAGAAGTCATTTTTCCATTATCATCGATTGTTACCAGACCACCAAAGCGATTAATAAAGTGACGACAAGAGTTACAGTTATAGTATTGTCTAGCTTCTTTTGGTAAGCTATCTAAGAATACTTCAAACAATCCTTCTGCGTTTGTTTTGAATAGTTTCTTACCTTCTGTGACAGTTTTCTCAAAAACAGCTTTTACCCCATCTTCAAACGCATGGTACTCATCATGCTCATTATTGTATTTTACCCCTGTAGCTGTAACTGTAGTATATTTATCCATCTTCTCAACACTCCTATTTTTCATTTTTTGTTTTGTTAACTCTTAACTTCTAATTAAGTATAACATAAGTACTCTTGTTTGTCAATATCTAATTTATAAAAGTTTTAGATTTTAGTCTTCTAGCTTTAATACTATTCGTGCTCTAAAACCATCATCGAACAGAACACTATTAGTTGGGCAGTTGTTAGATGTGTCACTCCAAATTTTATAGTTTTCTCTGTCTGCGTAAAATCCCAATGCCTTTTTCAACATTTCATTTTCATTTTGTAAATCGCTCATATGACTCCTCTTTTACATTTTATTCAACTATCTATTACATGTTTTTTAAAATGTTATATAGTTCAAGCACAAGTATTTCAGCTTCTTCTTTTCTAATGTATTCTCCACCGCTATAGTCTGGAGTAAAAGATAATCTATTCTTAATTTCGTCTGTTACTCTTTCTATAATTACATTTGTTCCAACTACTTCCTTACCTGATATAATATCTATATCGTTTTTACTAAATATCATTTTTCTTCCTCCTTTGTTTTCTTTGTTCTCTCTTGTTGATAAATTAATAATAACACACTTTTATTATATTGTCAATATCTAGTTTATAATAATTTCTTTATTTTATCTGTTCTAAAATAATTCTATAACCGTCTAATTCTTTAATTTCATAAGCAGAAGTGCTTGAGTACCAATCTCCACTATCATCTAAAGACTCCTCAAATTTCTTAGCAGCATCTTTCTCGCTTTCAGCTACGATTAAGCTTCTTGGTTCATAATCAATTGCAACCGCTTCACACATGAATAATTTCATTTTAAAACCTCCATTTCAAATTTAATTACGATAAATCGTGACTTTTATTCTGTTTTCTTCTTCCAAATTATTTCACAATAACTATGATGCTCATGATATTTGCTCTTTATGTTGGCACAATAGGAGCCACTAGTCGATACATCTTTGAATGGAACAATGATATTTTTTGTGTTTCCATCTTTGTAATTTAATTGTATACAAGTAATTTCATCCTTATCTAGAGGTTCTATGGATTTCCATCTTGGATAACCAACTTCCTCATATTGATAGTCACAATTAAATGAAATGGACACCTCATCTTCACCCACATAAAATTCGAATATGTCTTTATTCTTAATAGTTGCTTCATATGAATTAACATGAACAACTGTCAAGCTAGAAATTGCATCTCCCATAATCAACTCTCCTTTATCGAATAATAGATTCATATTATAAACAAATTACTATCACCAATATTAAACACAGAAATGATAAAACATACAATCCAATACCTAATGCTTTAGAATCCAGCATTTCTTCATCTTTGCTGTCTTTATTTCTTAATCGAGTAGCCTTGACAGGTTTATTAGACTTACTGAATTTTTCGATATATTTGAAGACTTTTTCCTTTTCCCATGATTTCACCTCATTTTACCCATTCTTTATCTCGCCATTCTTTATGATGCCCATAATCCATACTGCCGTAATTCAGTTCGTCTACACACTCTTGTCTGTACGTTACTTTCTCTAACCATCTCCATTCACGACTAATACGCTTTGGGAGTATTAAAAATTTAGATATTAATCTAGTGTCACCGATAGCAATGTAATCCCACTTTGACCTCCAGCGCATTGGTTTTACTCTCCTTTCGTTAAGTAGTTTTTAATTGCTTCTCTTCCCTTGAATCCGAACAGACCAGTGTTAAAAATAACGTTCTTGGCTAACAATTCTTTATAATTATGATACACATTATGACGTTCATTGTACGCAATCATATTTTCTTCAATCACATCGTAATTTGGTCTTTGCTTTAGTATAATCAGCTCATCACCAACTTTGACTGCTCCAATATTAACAACCTCTAACATTCTTCTACTAGGCAATGACATTCTCAATTCTTCTATTAATTCTGTTTTATTCATTCTGTTTCTCCTTTTTTGAAAAACACTTCATAGTCTTCTTTTGTTGCACTCACTTTGTTAATTGTAAGCTCATCATCGAACTCAAATTCAATTGACTCTTGCGCCTCTAAGCAGCTTACTCCAACCCAAAGTTTTTTTATGTGCTCATTTAGATAAACTTCCATATGTTCTTTGTCATGGTATTCATCATTATAATCGGTAAGGTATAAAGACACCTTATAAATTTTTGCCATTTTATCTCTCCTATTCTAATTCTTCTTCGCTTACATCTATTTCACATTCATATTTTATATTCTTGACTGGTAACTTAAATCCATAATGTCTACACATGTGACCTATGATATCAAAAGTATCAGCATATGGTTGCTCTTCTTTGCATGTTAATTCTGATATGAAATATATATCTAACAACTCTGCAACTGAGTATTTTTGTTCGTGATAAATAGTGTAAGAGCCTCTGTTTCCATGAATTTTATAGTAGTTCATTTTACGAGCCCTCCTTATAATGCTTTTCTTTCGTAGTTATTATCAATCCACAATCCTACGTCTTCACGAACCTCTGTATCACCCCATCCCCACTCTGTGGCTAGAAGTTTTATTCTCAGTGGCAATTGATTATATATGTCCATAATTTCATCTTCTGTTGGTGTAGTTCCAAACGCATCATAATATCTATCGTGTATTTGATTTTTCATTTTATAGTCCCCTTAAGTTTTAGTTTAACTAGTTTTTAAATGAATGTCAAGTCAATTATACTTACTCTTATCTAAATCCTCTTGTCCACATCCTGCAACTTTACCATCTTCACCGAAATAAGGTGTTATCGGATATGCTTGAGAGCTTCCTTCTCTAATATAGATACATCCTGTATTAGTATCTCTTAATAAATCATATCCACTACCTAAATTGCCGATGTCAACAATCTCTCCGTTAATTTCCTCTCCAGTTTCACGATTGCATCCTACGAGTAATCCTACTGTTAATAATACAATTAAAAGTCTTTTCATCTGTAACTTTCTCCTTTTATAATATATTCATTTTACTGATTAAAATTCTCCATCAACATATTCACCATCATAGTAAATGCTAACTCGTACCTCACCATCTTCAGTGGTGTCTGTTTTTACCGTTAAGCTTTCCAAAATGGACTCTTTAATTAGATGTTTAATTTCTGCTTTTAACATTGACATTGCAAGCTCTCCTTTTAGTTTATTTGTGTTTTAAAGCTTCATATTTCATATCGATTAAATTCTCTTCAGGTACTTTATCCCATGTCCATTTGTCTTTGATGTCTCGACTATCCTCAAAATGATACATATAAAAACAAATGTTTTCGTTATCTACATCCGAAACTTTAATTCTTTTTGTTATTATTATTGGGATAGTTACATTCATGGTTCTAATATTCAACTTCTCATGCAGCTTAAATTTAGGCATGTCGCTCTCTCCTTTTTCATTATAAAATATTTGTTTTATTAGATAACAATTACACGACCATCAATATATGCTAGATGTTTAGTGAATGCACCAATTGAATTAAACACATCACATGACAAATGAAAATCATCATGGACAATATTTTCAACTTTAACCTTATAACTCTTTGAAAATAAAAATCCAGATTCAACTTTTTCAATAAATGAATTCCAATCTTTTTCTTCTTCTACATATGATTGATGGTCAACAATTTTACCATTAGAAATTGACAAATTTGTCTTAATAATTTTCACTTACACATTTCTCCTTTTCCAATTGTTTAATGATGAAATGACTGTTTTATTAACTAAACTTTAAAATCTTTCTTGTAGACTTCATGATAAAAATCTTCAATATTCAAAGGGGAAACATCCCAATCTTCCTCGCTCTTCATTTCATGCAGAACAAGGTCTACATAATTATCATACACCCAAATAAAGTTGAGCAATTGTTCCCTTTCCATATTAGCCATAATAATTTTAAATTTACCTGTGGCTTTCACTATTCATTCTCCTCACTTCATTTATTAGTAGAACAGTGACATTAGACTAAATCGGTATCATACTCGAAAAATAATAGTTTACTTTGCTCCATATATTCGAGTATCTTTAATAACCGTAACATGACTGCACCACTGATTATTAAATCCTCATCAATTGGTTCATCTATACCTTCGCTGACTTGATAAGGGACGTTTTCAATAAGATACTGTCTATGTTGAAAATCTTTATAAACAACTTTTCTCTCTTTAAATTTCATAGTTTCACCTTAATGATATTATGAATTACTCCACGTTCCTTACCTGTTAACTTATCATTGTCTAACAATTTATTGAGTGCATATTTAATTAACAATTTCATAGTCATTCCCCTTTTCCAAATAAATCGATTCTTTTATATAATTTTTAATTCAGCTTTGATTTCATTAGCCTTTTGTTCAAACTCCTGTAATTTTTTCAGTTGTAGCGTTTCATAGGCTACCAATTCATTGTCATACTTCTTTAATTCTTTGAAATTCTTTTCAACATTCTTCATCTTATGTTCATTTTTTATAAGTTTAAGTGCTTTGAATCTATTTAATTTTGGTGCGAACGGATACTCTCCATCAGGGAAAACTCCGCTACTGTTTTTAACATTACAATGTGGACATTCTAAATCACTATTGATATTATTCTTCATTTGATAGACTCTACTACTAATGTCGCACTTTCTACAGTTTCTGACTTCATTTAGATTCTTCACGTAATTCTTAATCGAATCTTCATTATTGTCTAGCTGATAAACATACATTATCATAAAAATCCAATTAGCTATTGGTATTGATGAAGCCAATAATACCCCAGCTATTTCTGATTTACTATAATCAGTTATTAAGGTGTCCTTATATATTTCCCAATATAACCACAGTGACGGAAATGCTATTACCACTATCATTAAAGTATTATAGATAAACTCTGACAATTCACTAACCACCTTTCTTTATCCAATAAATCAGATTTTTTATTGTAATTCATACTCTTCAATTAGCTCATTATGGTATTCTAAGATAACCCCTTCCATGAACTTAATATTAAATTTATGTTGATTTAGTTTAACCGTCTTCTTAGTGTATTTTGCTAATTTCTTGTAGTGATTCAGTTTTTCTTCCAAATCACTTAAAACTTTATCATGAAATGTGTACGGTTCAAAGTTCTCTTCTGACATCTCATAACCTCCATTCTTATCTTTTAATAAAAGGAACATTTCATTTGTTATTATTCTTATCAAAAATTCCGTCTACAATATTTCCTTCGTCATCAATCCAAACTGACTGACCAGTATAATGAATCCCATTTGCTTCAATCATGTTAATGAGTTCATCCCATGTAAGAGTGCCTCTATCCAGTTTAAAGAAAGCTCCATTGACTTTAATTCCTATGTTTTTCATTCTATCCCTCCTAATCTAATATTCCATCTTCCGTTAACTCGGCTATCATATCTTCATAGCTGTCGAAATAACTCGGCATATCTGAGGTGTTTAATAAGTAGTCAAAATGGCAATCATTATGAAGATAGACACGACCTCCACCTGCAATGGAGCTTACAACTTCATCCTTACCCTTGAATTTCTTCTTGCAAAATTTACAGTGTGAATACAATTTATCCATTTTCTTTTCCTCTTTTCATTATAAAATGTTAGTTTTATTAATTCTTAGTTTGTTTCGAAATGTTCATTTGCTCAAAATACTTAAATAAGAAGTAATGGAATTTAAAAGCTGTTGTTCCCTATACTCTGGAAACTGTTCTAATTCACTTTTCAACCTTTTGTTTGTACGTTCTAATCCACCTATCTTATCTAGAGCCATGCGGAACTGATTTTTAAGTAAGTGTCGGCTTTTAGTTCTTTGCGAAGCATCAGTTTCTTGAAACATCATGTCTATTGCTTTTTCGATTTCTTCAAGACTTTTTAGCGTATACATATAATTACCTCCTTTTTCCTAATAAAATCAATGATTTACTAATTCCATCTGGCTTTGTTTTCTTCATAATTATCAATAACTTTATCACAGCTTATCTTGTAATTTTTTATATCTTCTCTGAAAATTGTTTCTTCCCAAAGAGCTTTAGGGAACCAAAACTTCTTCTCTCTGTATAATCTGAAGCGATACACAGGTGTAATTGAATCTCCCACAAAGTCAATTTTTATAAAGTAATCTCTATGCTCATATTCCATTAAATTTGCCCCTTTCAAAAATCCCCAGCTCTAAATTTTGATTTCTGTTATATCAAATATAGTAAGTATTCGTTAGTCCATTGTTCCTTTGAACAGTGACTATGAAGTTTTGAACGTATTTTCTGTCTAGGACTTTAAAATCCTCTATAGAAGAAACATCTGAATTCACATAGAATGCTATCCAATCATACTCACTAAAAAATTCAATATAATCTTTTTCAAAAGCCTTAATTAGCTCGTTATGGTTTGTGTATTCTTCAAGAATAACATGTTTGAAATCTGATTTTTCGGAAAGATATTTTAATCCCACTGTATCTATAATCAACACATTATTTGTCATAAAACTCTTTCGAATTAAATTCTCCAAAACTATTGATTTCCTATTTTTACCTTCTATGACTATCATGGAAAAACCTCCGCTTCATTTTTTGATTTCTGTTATAGCAATATTCAGATTTCTTAATTCACTCCAAGCCATATTCATCTTTAATTATAGACCATT